>Ga0310810_10008445_pt1 | contig 11855 bp, 7 predicted proteins | sample NCmetagenome_FD_207641 | JGI IMG/M metagenome (GOLD analysis project Ga0310810, IMG submission 207641) | Soil microbial communities from experimental microcosm in Duke University, North Carolina, United States - NC | ecosystem: Engineered > Artificial ecosystem > Soil microcosm > Unclassified ...
CAGCCCGCGCGCATCAGCTTGATCGCGTCGTCACGCTCGAACAAATAGAGCAGCAGCTTGAGCGGATCGGCATCCGGCGCCTTCAGGTCCGGATCGCGCGTGAGCTTGAGCCGCGCCTCGTCGCGCGCAGCCTCGAGCAGAGCTCCATGCTCCGGCAGGCTCGCGATACGAAACGCGGGCAGACCGCTCTGCCGGGTGCCCAGCACCTCGCCGCCGCCTCTGAGCTTCAGGTCCTCCTCGGCGATGACGAAGCCGTCCTCGGTACGGCGCATGACGCCAAGCCTCTCGCGCGCCGTGTCGGATAAGGGCTGGCGGTAGAGCAGGATGCAAGAAGACTCCTTGGCGCCGCGGCCGACGCGTCCGCGCAACTGATGGAGCTGGGCGAGACCGAAGCGCTCGGCATGCTCGATGATCATGATGCTTGCATTCGGAACATCGACGCCGACCTCGATCACCGTGGTGGACACCAGGATCAAGAGCGCGCCCGAGGCAAACGCGGCCATCACGCGATCCTTGTCCTTGCCGGCGAGCTTGCCGTGCACCAGGCCCACCTTGTCGCCGAAGCGAGCACGGAGCTCGGCGTGGCGCGCCTCCGCCGCGGCGATGTCGAGCACCTCGGATTCGGCGACGAGCGGACAGACCCAATAGACTTGTGCGCCGCTTTTGATCGCGCGGGTGATGCCGTCGATCACCTCGTCGATGCGCTCGAGCGGTACGGTGCGGGTGGCGACCGGCTTGCGCTCTGGTGGCTTCTCGTCGAGTCGCGACACATCCATGTCACCGTAGCTCGTAAGGAGAAGCGTGCGCGGAATGGGCGTCGCGGTCATCACCAGAAGCTCAGCGCCGCTGCCGCCGCCCTTCTTTTGCAAAGCGAGCCGCTGATGCACGCCGAACCTGTGCTGCTCGTCGATCACCACGAGACCAAGATCCCGGAACGCGACATGCTCCTGGAACAGCGCGTGGGTGCCTATGAGGATGTCGATGCTGCCGCTGGCGAGACGCTCCACAATGGCGGCTCGCTCTCTCCCGCGTTCGCGTCCGGTGAGCAGCGCGATGCGCAAACCCGCGGGCGCGCCGAACTCGGTGATGGTCTTGAGATGCTGACGGGCAAGAAGCTCGGTTGGCGCCATCAGCGCGGCCTGCGCCCCGGCTTCGACCGCGGTGGCCATGGCGAGCAGAGCGACAACCGTTTTGCCGCTGCCGACATCGCCTTGCAGCAAGCGGAGCATGCGGTGAGGGCTCGCGAGATCGGCATCGATCTCGACGAGCGCGCGCTTCTGCGCCACGGTCAGCACGAACGGAAGGGCTGAGACAATTGCCTTGCGCAGTTTGCCAGGTGCGGCGAGCTTCCGCCCGGCGCGCCGCTTGAGCCTCGCGCGAATGACGGCAAGCGCAAGCTGGTTGGCGAGAAGCTCGTCATGAGCCAATCTCGCTCGGGCAGGCGCCGAGGGCGCGACATCTGCCTCACCCTCGGGTGCATGAAGTCGCCGGAGTGCGTCGGCAAAGGAAGGCCAAACATTCTTCGCGCGGTACCCTTCGTCCATCCATTCTGGAAATGCCGGCAGCCGCGCCAGCGCCTCGCCGATCGCTTTGCGCAGCGTGGTGTTGGTCAGGCCCGCAGTCAGCGGATAGATCGGCTCGTGCATCGGGAGAGCTGCCGTAGCATCGCGCTCGCCCTCGATGTCCACCACATGATCGGGATGAGGGATTTGCAGCCAGCCGTCATAGGATTCGAGCTTGCCCGAGACGAGGCGGCGACTGCCCACAGGCAAGAGGCGCTTCAGATATCCCGGGTCGGCATTGAAATAGACAAGCTCGAGCGCGGCGCCTGCGGAGTCCTCGACCAGGACCTTGTACGGCGCTCGTCCGCCGCGCCGCCCGCCGCCTGACCTGTGCTCCGTCACGGTCACTTCGAGGGTCGCAAGCTCGCCGATGCGCGCGTCGGCGAAGCGTGGCGTGATGGTACGGTTGATCACGCCGACCGGGAGATGCCATAGAAGGTCAATGATCCGCGCGTGGCTCGAGCGCTGCCCAACGAGCTTGTTGAGGAGCGCCTCAACCTTTGGGCCGACGCCCTTCAATGAGAGTACTGTGGCAAAGAGGGGCGCAAGCAGGGGAGGCCGCGTCGCGGACATTCCATCACCGTAAAGCAAATTTCGAGCGGCTTGACAGAGGCTAGCGCGCCCGGTCTAAACCATCCTCTCAGGCAAAAACCATGGTCATGTCCGGCAGTGATCTCGGAATGCGCCGCCGTCGCGCGCTTTGGCGGGCGACGCACCGGGGTTCCAAGGAGATGGACTTCCTGCTTGGCCGATTCGCCGAAGCGGCGCTCGACGGAATGAATGCCGCCGAGATCGGCGTGTTCGAGCGCCTGATCGACACGCCAGACCCCGACATCGAGATGTCGCTGTTCGGGGGTCAGTCGCTCGGTGAGACCGATCTCGACGAACTGATCGCCCGGCTCAGGCGTTTCCACGGCCTTGAGCAGGCGGACTAAACTCTAACGCTCTCATGGCAGTTAAGCCCTCGTTTCCATCCTTACCGGTCGAACGCCTGCTCAAAGCGCCGCATATGATCGCAAGCGGCGTTCCTGAAGGCCTGGATGCGCTCCTCCTCGGCGAGCTTGCCCGCCAGACCCCGCGGGGCGCGCCGATCTTGCACATCGCGCGCGATGCCAACCGCCTCGTCACGCTGGAAGATGCGCTCGCATTTTTCGCCCCCGACGTGACCGTGCTGACTTTTCCTGCCTGGGATGGCGTCCCTTACGACCGCGTCGCACCCAATGCCGACACCATTGCGCGCCGCATCGCCACACTTTCCGAGCTAACGCATCGGGAGACCGCGGGCAACACGTCGTCTCTTATCGTCCTCACCACGGTGAACGCCGTGGTGCAGAGAGTGCCCCTACGGGCGTTCATCGCCGCGTCGAGCATGAGGCTCGCAGCCGGCAATGCCGTGAGCATGCAGGAGCTCGTCGAGCGCCTCGAAGTTTCCAGCTACGGGCGCGCGGGCACCGTGACCGATCCAGGCCAATATGCAGTGCGCGGCGGCATCCTCGATCTCTATCCGCCGGGAGCCCAGCCGGTTCGCCTTGACTTCTTCGGCGACACGCTCGAATCGATCAGGGCCTTCGATCCGGAGACGCAGCGCACTGCTGCGCGGCTCGACAGTGTCGAGCTTCTGCCAATGAGCGAGCTCGTGCTCACGCCGGACGTCCGCCGCGCCTTCCGACAGCGCTATGTGGAGCTGTTCGGGCCGGTTACAGGCGACGACCCGCTCTACGAGTCGATCTCCGCCGGGCGCCAGCATCAGGGCATGGAGCATTGGCTGCCGCTGTTCCATGACCGCCTCGACACGCTATTCGACTATCTGCCCGGCGCCCTGGTCAGCCTCGACCCGCTAGTCGATGACGCCCGCACCAAGAGGCTCGAGCAGGTCGCCGATCACTATGAGGCGCGAGCGCAGGCGCTCGAGCGCAAGGCATTCGGCGCGCCGCCTTATCATCCTGTGCCTCCGGAAAGCATGTTTCTGAGCGAGGCCGAGTGGCAGCAAGCCCTCGCGTCGCGGCAGACGATTGCGCTCGATCCCTTCGAGCACCCCGAGACGCCTGGCGGCAAGATCGTCTCATTCGGCGGCCGGCAAGGCCACTCCTTTGCGGCCGAGCGCCAAACCGAAGGCGGCTATGTGTTCGACGCGGTGGTAGCTCACGCCAAACGCCTCAAGGGCGAGGACAAGCGCGTGATCGTGGCGTGCTGGAGCAATGGCGCCCGCGAACGGCTCGCCACGCTGCTGTGGGAACATGGCATAGGCGAGACTATGGGTGTGGAGAGCTTCGCTGACGCGATTGCGCTTCCGCACGCGACGACGGCGTTCGCCGTGCTCCCGCTGGAGACCGGCTTCGAGGCGCCTGGTCTTGCTGTGATCGACGAGCAGGACATCCTTGGCGACCGGCTGGTGCGCAAGACACGGGGCAAGCGCGGGGCGGACGTGCTCACCGAGGTGTCGAGCCTATCCGTCGGCGATCTCGTGGTGCACGCCGACCACGGCATCGGCCGTTTTGTCGGACTTACTGCCATCGAGGCGGCCGAGAAGCCACATGATTGCCTCGAGCTGCACTACTCCGGTGGCGACAAGCTCTATCTGCCCGTCGAGAATATCGAGCTACTCAGCCGCTACGGGTCGGATGAGGCAGGCGTTCAGCTCGACCGGCTCGGCGGCGTCGCTTGGCAGACGCGCAAAGCGCGCCTGAAGAAGCGCATCCGGGATATGGCGGAGAAGCTGATCAAGGTTGCGGCGCTGCGCGAGCTGCGCCAAGCGCCGGTGCTTACGCCGCCTAACGGCCTCTATGATGAGTTCTCGGCGAGATTCCGCTACGAGGAGACCGAGGATCAAGAGACAAGCATCGAAGCTGTGCTCGATGATCTCGCGAGCGGACGGCCAATGGACCGCCTGATATGCGGCGATGTCGGCTTCGGCAAGACCGAGGTGGCGCTGCGCGCGAGCCTCATCGCCGTCCTCGCCGGGAAGCAGGTTGCGTTGGTGGTTCCGACCACACTGCTCGCTCGCCAGCACTTTTATACCTTCACCGAGCGCTTCCGCGGCTTCCCGGTGAAGATCGCGCAAGCTTCACGACTAGTGACCGCCAAGGACCGCGCCGAGGTCAAGAAGGGCTTGAAGTCTGGCGACATCGACATCGTCATCGGCACCCACGCGCTGCTGGCTAAATCGGCCGAGTTCGCCAATCTCGGGCTCCTTATCGTGGACGAGGAGCAGCATTTTGGTGTGCAGCACAAGGAGCGGCTGAAGCAGCTTCGCGAAGACGTGCATGTGCTGACGCTGACCGCGACGCCGATTCCGCGCACTTTGCAATTGGCGCTGTCGGGCGTGCGCGAGATGTCGCTGATCTCGACCCCTCCGGTCGATCGCCTCGCCGTGCGCACCTATGTGACGCCGTTCGATCCCGTCATTCTGCGCGAGGCGCTACTGCGCGAGCGCTTCCGTGGCGGCCAGACATTTTATGTGGTGCCGCGCATCTCTGATCTCGACGACGCGGCGGCGTTCCTCGAAGAGCACGCGCCTGAGCTAAAGGTTGCGCGTGCCCACGGCCAGATCGGAAGCCGCGAGCTCGATTCTGTCATGAACGCCTTCTACGACCGCCAATTCGACGTGCTGCTCTCGACCTCGATCGTGGAATCGGGCCTCGACATCCCTTCCGCCAACACCCTGATTGTGCATCGCGCCGACATGTTCGGGCTTGCCCAGCTCTATCAATTGCGGGGCAGAGTGGGGCGGTCGAAGATCAGGGCCTACGCCTATTTCACTATTCCCGCCGATGCGCGGCTCACGCCTGGCGCCGAGAGGCGGCTCAAGGTGCTTCAGTCGCTCGACACCCTTGGTGCAGGCTTCGTGCTGGCGAGCCATGACCTTGACATCAGAGGCGCCGGCAATCTCCTCGGCGAGGAACAGTCTGGCCATATCAGAGAGGTCGGCTTCGAGCTTTATCAGTCCATGCTCGAAGAAGCCGTGGCCGCGCTGAGGGGCGGACAGGAAGGCGAAGTCGAGGATCAATGGTCGCCGCGCATCAATCTCGGCACTTCGGTTCTAATTCCCGAGGATTATGTGCCTGACCTGCAAGTGCGGCTCGGTCTCTACCGTCGGCTGTCCGGCGTCGAGACCCACGATGCGATCGAGGCATTTGCCGCCGAGCTGATCGACAGGTTCGGACCGCTACCCGAAGAGGTGCGGCACCTGCTCGATGTCGTCGAGATCAAAGGGCTGTGCCGTCAGGCTGGCATCGAGCAGATCGACGCCGGGCCCAAGGGCGCGGTGATCGCCTTCCGCAACAAGACCTTCGCCAATCCCGAGGGGCTCATCGCTTTCATCCGCGAGGAGGGGGCACGCGTGAAGCTGCAGCCGGACCATCGGCTCATCTACTACGCCAATTGGGCGACGCCAGAGGCCCGCCTTCAAGGCACCCGCGAATTGCTGAAGCGGTTGGTCAAGATCGCCGCCGCGGTCAAGCAAGCGGCCTAACCTCGCTCAGGGCGTGCTCGCGCCGTTGTTGGTCGCCGCCGTGCCCGAGGAGGGATCGATCCACCAAGTGTCGATCTGATAGCCGTAAAGCGGCGTGGTTGCGGGCCGCTTCAACTCACGCCAATGCGCGACCCACTGGCGCGGCAGGTGGAACAGCGGGATGACGTAGTCGCCCGACAGCAGCACGCGATCGAGGGCGCGCACCGCCGAGACGAAGCTTTGTTGGCCCTCGGCCTTCAGCATCGCATCGATCATGGCATCGACCGCGGCGCTCTTCACGCCAGGATAATTGAACGAGCCTTCGGTCACCGCTGCCTCGCTTCCCCAGCGGAACGACTGCTCGTTCCCCGGCGACAGCGATACCGGCCAGAAATACTGGATCATGTCGAAATCGTAAGTCTGCTTGCGCCGCTGATATTGCGCCGAGTCGATCTGGCGGATGCGCGCGTCGATGCCGACCTGCTTGAGCGCGCTGGCAAAGGTCAGGAGCAATCTCTCCTGCACCCGGGTTGCCGCCAGAATTTCGAATTGGAACGGCTCTCCCGTGGCGACATTGACGAGCTTGCCATCCTTGAGCTGATAGCCGGCGTCTTGCAGGAGCTGCAACGCCTCGCGCCGTCCATCGCGGTTCTCGCCCGAGCCGTCGCTGACGGGGAAGGAGAAGGTCCCGTCCATGATGGAGGGCTTCACCTCGTTGGCGTAAGGCGCAAGCAGCGCGCGCTCCGTCGCATCGGCAGCACGCCCGTGCGAGGACAGGTCAGATCGTGCGAAATAGCTTTCAGTGCGCGCATATTGGCCGTGGTACAGCGTGCGGTTCACCCATTCGAAATCGAACAGCTTGATGAGCGCCTGGCGGACGCGCGCATCGGCGAACAACGGCCGCCGTGTGTTGAACACGAGCGCCGACATGCCGGCTGGCGTTTCGACCGGCAGCTCCTCCTTGACGACGCGCCCGGCGCGGACGGCAGGAAAGTCGTAGCCTTCGGTCCAGCGGATCGGGTCCTCCTCGTTGCGAAATTGGACAAGGCCCGACTTGAATGCTTCGAACATCGAGCCGGCGTCACGGTAATAGTCGAAGCGGATCTCGTCGAAATTGTAGAGTCCGCGATTGACCGGAAGATCGCGGCCCCAATAGTTCGGGTCGCGCTTGAAGCTGATCGACTTGCCGGGATCGACCTTGTCGATCAGGTAGGGACCGCTGCCGATGAGCGGGGTCAGCGTTGTCTTCTCGAATTGATCCGGATTGATGAGGTGCTTCGGGAGGACCGGCATCAAGCCCATAATCAGCGGCATCTCGCGGTCGCCGCTTTGATCGAAGGTGAAGCGCACCTTGCGCTCACCGGTCTGCTCCACCTTGGCGACTTTACGATAATAGGAGCGATGGTTTGGCCGCCCGTGATCGCGTAGCAAGGCATGTGAGAAGATGACGTCGTCGACGGTGATCGGCGTCCCATCGGAGAATTTCGCATTCGGGTTCAGCGTGAACTCGACGTAGCTCCGATCGGGCGGCGTCTCGACGCGCTCGGCGATCAGCGCATAGATCGTGAAGGGCTCGTCATTGGCCCGCGCGAGCAAGCTCTCATAGACATAGTCGCGGACGCCGTCGGCCGGCGCGCCCTTGACGATCAACGGATTGAGACTGTCGTAAGAGCCCTGCATGGCGAAGACGGCGCGGCCCCCCTTGGGTGCATCTGGATTGGCATAGGGAAAATGCGTGAAGCTAGTGGCCTCGAGCGGCTTGCCGTGCATTGCGATGCCTGAAGGGGGCTCTCCGCATGCGCTGCCAGGAAGCAACAGGAGGAAGGCCAGGGCCGGCCATGAAATAGGGGCTTTCAACGGGCAGCGCGCGTGGCTATAGATGCATTCCGCATTGCAGCAGGAGTTAAGGGTAACATCGCCCGCAACGCAATCTTGCGCTAGGGCTGTCACGCGGTATGGAAGGGTTACGGGGCGCTGGCGAAGGACCTGCAAAGTCCTGCGTTTCAAGGCTAGCAGCCACGGCTACGCCTCAATTCGGGTATTGACCCTATAGACACGGGACGCGGGACACGGGGGTCGTCCGGTCACAGACCCAAACCTGCCCGCCAAGAGAGGAAAGGTCGTAATGGTCTGGTCCAGGGTTCGATCGAACAAGCTGAGCCGCTACATGGCTCGACTGATGTTGTTTGCCGGCGCGGGTGCGCTTGTCTTGGGGTTGGCGCTGCCTGTGGCGCTCGCCCAGCAGGTGCAGCCCAAATCATCCGCAGCGCCAAAATCGCAACCGGCCGCGCCCTCCGCACAAGCTCCTGCCGGCACTGCTCCTGTCGCCGGCACTGCTCCTGTCGCCGGGACTGCTGGTGACGCCGCTGCCGGCGGGGCGCCGGAGGATGCGTGGGTCAAGCTGTGCATGAAGAGCGAGCAGACCCAGAACAAGGAGATCTGCCTCACCAATCATGAGGGCCTCGAGCCCAACACGGGCATGGTTCTGATCGCCGCCGCCGTGCGCAAGGTGGAGGGCGAAGATAAGCAGCAGCTTCTCGTCAGAGTGCCGACCGCTTACGCGCTGGTGATCCCGGCCGGCGTGCAGATCAAGATCGACGACGGCCAACCGATCCAGCTGCAGTACACGATCTGCTTTCCGACAAGCTGCCAGGTCCAGCTCGAACTGACCAAGGAAATGTTCGACAACATGCGGAAGGGCAAGCAGATGGTCGTCGCTGCGATGAACATTCAGCAGAAGACCATGGGCTTTCCCGTTCCGCTGACCGGCTTCGCCAAGGCTTATGACGGCCCGCCGGTCGATAGCGCGAAATACGAAGAGTCGCGGCGCCAGCTAATGGAGACGTTCCGCAAACGGCAGGCCGAGCTTGCCGCGAAAGCCCAAGAGGCGCAGCAGAAGAAAGAGGCGCAGCAGACGCCACCGGCAGGCGCCGGCGCTCCTGCCGCCGCAGCACAGAAGAAGCCTGCGGCACCAGCTCCGGCGACGCCATAAGAAGACACAGATCTTAATAGATCAAAATGGCCGCTCCGGCATCCGAGGCGGCCTTTCGCTTTCCCGGGTCAGCAGATGCTGCTCAGTGCTCTTGCAGGTAGCGGAACTGGAAGACGCCGTTCTTCAAGTCTTCGAACAGCTCAGACACCTGCGGATGCCGCAACGGCTCGTCGGAGGCGTCTGGCACGAGGTTCTGCTCCGAGACATAGGCGATGTACTCCGTCTCCGCATTCTCGGCGAGCAGATGATAGAAGGGCTGATCCTTGCTCGGCCTCACGTCCTGGGGAATGGAACGGTACCACTCCTCGGTGTTGCTGAAGGTCGGATCGACGTCGAAGATTACGCCGCGAAACGGATAGACGCGGTGGCGCACCACCTGGCCGATCTGAAACTTGGCGTTGCGGGAATGCATATCGACACCTAGCCCCTGCGAGTCCTTGTTAACGATAAGACCGAAGGTCAGTCTGGCTGTCAACGTCCCTTACGGGTTGTCCTCAAGACCGGGTTGTCCTCAAGACCACCGGCGATTTGACCACATGAACTGCTCAGGCGTCTCACGGATCCAGGTCTCGAAATAACGCTGGATCGCCGCGGTGATGGAGCGGATGTCCTCTGCCTGGTTGCTGGTGCGCGGGATCGACAGCTCGTTGACATTGACATCGAAGCAGGCGCGCTTGCCGATGCGCATGCAACGCCCGATCCAGATGCGTGCGCCTACCCTTCGCGCGATCATGGCGGCGATCGGCATGCTCTTGGCAGGGTGGCCGAAGAACGGCACCTCGATGCCGTTGGCGTCGTAGAGGTCGGAGATGAAGCCGAGGCGGCCGCCTTGGCGCACGTAATCCATGATGAGGCGCGCGGTTTTTTGCGTCTCGTCCTGGCCTGCGGCGCGGCCGCGTCCGAACAGCCCGCCAGGATAGAGCCTTTCGCGCTGGGAGCGGAGATACCGGTCGACGTAAGGATTCTTGACCTGCCGGTAAACTCCGGCAGGACGGACACCGGCGAGCGTCACCGGCCACATGCCAAGCTCCCAGTTGCCCATATGCATAGTCACGATCAGCACCGGGCCCATCTTCTCCCGGTAGCGGGTGATCCAATGGCCGTTGGTGACATGGAGCCTGTCAGGCTCGTTCAGGATGCGGTCGATACACATAGTCTCGACCATGACGCGGCCGAGATTCTCCCACATGGCGCGTGCGATGCGCTCGCGCTCTTCCGGTGTCTTCTCCGGAAAGGCGCGTTCGAGATTGGCGAGCGCGCGCTTGTGCCTTCGGTTATATGGCGCAATCCACCGCCACATCTTGGCGGAGATGGCGCACGCCGCGTCGAGCGGCAACAGGCGCACGAGCCCGATCAGGAAGCGCAAGCCGACATACTCGGCCTGGTAACGCAGGTCGAGAAGCCGCGAGACTTTGATAGGCTTAGCCAAGAGGACCGCGTCCTCCCGTTGTTAGACCTGAAGAGCAGTGAGAGGAACCTCGTGGCAAAATGGCGGCAAAGGCGTCAAGTCTGGCGGCGAAAATCAGCCAGCGCCGGGCCGCATCAGCGTCGGAAGCTCGCTCGGAGGCGTCAATCCGAGGCGCATCACCATGCGCCGCAAAGGGGACAGCGCCTTAAGCCCATGCGAGATGAGTCCCCGCGCCGCCTGAACCGGAAGAAATGGGCTGAGCAACGAACGGCTCAACAGATCGACGCCCAGCGTGCGTGACATGATGTCGAGCTGGCGCGTACGCCGATAGGAGGCGAGCACGTCATCCGCGCCCGGATCGCCGTTTCGTCTGAGCGCGGCAGCAACGCAGTCCGCGAGCGCCGCGGCGTCGCGGAAGCCGAGATTGAGGCCTTGTGCGCCGATCGGCGGCAGGATGTGCGCCGCTTCACCGACCAGTGCCGTGCGGTTTGCGGCAAGCGTATCGGCGCTGAGCCCCGCCACGGGGAATTCGACGCGCGGTCCAAGCGAGGAGATTGAGCCGAGTAGACCTCCAAGCCGCGCGCCGAGCTCCTCCTCGAAGCGCTCAGGATCGAGTTGCATCAGGGTCGCGATCTCGGAGCGAGCCCCGACCAAGATCAAGCTCGAGGCGTAGGCGTCGGGCAGGGGCACGGTAGTTACCGACCCATTCTCCTTGTGCAGCTCGGTCGAGACACCTCGGTGCGGCACGGCATGGCGGAAGCTCGAGGCGATGGCGGCCTGATCGTAGCGGCGCTCGGTGATGTTGATGCCGGCGCTCTTGCGGCAGACTGAGCGCCGGCCGTCAGCACCGACGACGAGACGCGCCGCAATCCGCGCGCCATCGCTTAAGTTGAGGACTGCTCTACTACGGTCGATAGCGATCGCTTCGACATTCGCCGCCACGACCGAAGGCAAAACCTCGCAAGCGCGCGCGTAGAGCGCCGAGATGAGCGCGGTGTTGGGGATGTTGTAGCCGAAGGCCTCCAGCCCAAGCTCGCTTGCCTTGAACTCGATATCGGGCGCGCGGAGCAGGCTGCGTGAAGCATCGACGATCCGGATTGCCTTGAGCGGCGCAGCCTCGCTTCTGAGCCTGTCCCAGACCTTGAGGGTCTTGAGCAGATCGACCGAGCTCGCGAGCAGCGCCGCGCTTCTCGTGTCCACGGCATTTGAAACGGCATTGTTCGGCAGTGGCCCAAGCGTGACCACGCTCGCGCCGACTGTTCCGAGAGCGAGCGCGGCGACAAGGCCGGAAGGACCTGTCCCCACAACCGCAACATCATAGATTCTGTCGGCTGAAGGGCTTTGGCTTGCCGCGCTCATTACGGCTTTGAAATCCCGAGAGAAGAAAGAGAGTTGATTGCTCACCGTAGCTTCGTCCTACGGAGCGCGCCATGGGGGAACCAC
>Ga0310810_10008446_pt1 | contig 11854 bp, 14 predicted proteins | sample NCmetagenome_FD_207641 | JGI IMG/M metagenome (GOLD analysis project Ga0310810, IMG submission 207641) | Soil microbial communities from experimental microcosm in Duke University, North Carolina, United States - NC | ecosystem: Engineered > Artificial ecosystem > Soil microcosm > Unclassified ...
CGGCGGTGGCAGGCGGCGGATTGATTGCATACGGACCGGACACGTCCGATCTGTTCGTCAAGGCCGCCTCCTATATCGATCGCATCTTAAAAGGCGAGAAACCCGCAAATCTGCCGGTGCAAGCGCCGACGAAATTCACCTTGGCGGTCAATCTCAAGACCGCCAAGACCCTCGGCCTCACCGTGCCGCAGTCCGTGCTTGCACGCGCCGACGAGGTGATCGAATAGCGATCCCTTTTACTGCGGTGCATGAGTCCGCTCTTGGCCCTTAGCTGACATAGACGAGTGCGCTGCACACGTCCGCTTTGGGGTTCGAAGCAGACATGGGTTTTTGAGAGAAGTCGAAGCGGACGTGACGTTTTGCGGTACGTCCGCTTGTGACCCGAAGCGGACATTAGCTTCCATCCGTATGACCAGACTGGTGCCAAATAAAGCTCTGAATTAGCATCTCTTCGAACCAATCGACGATCGCTAACTAGCAAGACATGGTTGAAAAGGACGACACACGCATCCCGATCGCTATCGTCGGCGGCGGGCCGGTCGGGCTGATGCTCGCATTATTCTTGGACTTGTATGGCGTGCGCTCGGTTCTCTTCAACACTGAAAAGACGACACGGTGGCATCCGAAGGGCAGCACGGAAGGCTCCCGCACGATGGAGCACTTCCGGCGGCTAGGCATCGCCGGAGAAATTCGCAAGCTCGGCCTGCCTCCAGACCATCCGACGGACGTCGCCTATTTCACACGGTTTGGTGGGCCCGAATTAGCGCGGCTGCGTATGCCGTCGATAAACGAAACAATGCAAAAGATTTCGAGTTCTCCGAAAACCGATCAGGTGCCAGAGCCGATCCATCGCGCAAACCAGATGCATGTTGAGCGATTTCTGTTCGACTATGCAAAGTCCCGGCCGAACATTGTTATGCGTTTCGGATGGCGTGTCGAGAATTTTGAGCAAGATGCCGATGGTGTCAGCCTCACTGCGATGCGTGAGCCGGATGGAATGGTGCAAACGTGGCAAGCGCAATATCTGGTTGGCTGCGACGGTGGTCGCAGCCTGATTAGGCGCATGCTTGGAATTAAATTTCAGGGCGAAGCCGGCATTGAACAGCGTTATTTCGGCGGGCGTATGTTTTCGACCTATGTGCGTGCGCCGGCGCTCTATCGAGAGTTCCTAGGACACCGCCGTGCATGGCAGTATTGGGCGGTCAATCCCGAAATCCGATCGAGCATGATCGCCGTCAACGGCCGCGACGAATTTCTTTTCCGCACGCGTGCGACCGAACCCGACAAGCCGCCGGAGGATGCCGGGGTCGCCGAGGCCATGCGTCGCTGCGTTGGCGTTGATATCGACATGGAAGTTCTAGCCCACGAGCCGTGGACGGCCGGTATGGCGCTAGTTGCTGAACGTTTTGCCGATCGCCGCGTGTTACTCGCCGGCGATGCTGTTCATCTTTTCACCCCGACCGGCGGATTCGGCATGAACACCGGCATCGACGATGCCTCGAACTTGGCATGGAAGCTCACCGCTATGGTGCAGGGTTGGGGTGGAGGTAGCCTTCTGGCATCGTACCAAATCGAGCGTATGCCAATTGCCTTGCGCAATACCGATGCGGCGCGGAAACTTACTGCCAGTATCGGCGAGACCGATGTCGATCCTGAGATCGAGCAAGATACGCCTGCTGGTGAAACGGCGCGGCGGGCGGCGGGCGCGATGTTGGCGAATTTCAACGAACAATTCGCATCGATTGGCGTGCAACTCGGCGCACGTTACGACGGGTCATGGGTGATTATCCCCGATGCTGCGGCACCTGCTGATAGCTTTATCGCATACACGCCCACAAGCATTCCGGGCGGGCGTGCGCCTCACGTTTGGTTCGACGAAAAGCGAACGTACGGCAATTCACTTTTCGACCGACTTGGAACGGGCTTCACGCTATTGCGCCTCGGACCACGTGCGCCCGATGCTTCCGTGATGATGGCCGCGGCAGTGCGCCAGAATATACCTCTCAAGGTTCTTGATGTGCCCGACACCGACGCACGTGACCTCTATGAGCGCGACTTAGTGCTCATTCGCCCCGACCAGCATGTCGCCTGGCGCGGAAATAATTCGGCCGATCCCGACCTGGTTTTCGCGCAGGTGGTCGGTAAGACTGCGTGAAAGTTATGCAGTTCATACAGGGCCTAGAACAATGTCCGGTATTGGCCCATAGCCGACATCGCTAGTTGCACCGCACATGTCTGCTCTTTGGGGTAAAGCAGACATGCCCCCTTTGCGAGAGTTCGCTTTTACGGTCGCGATTGGGGTACATGCGGTTTTGCACCGCAAATGTCGGCTTCTGACCCAAAGCGGACATCCAGTTTCCCGACCTGTTCTGTGCCTTCGGCCATATTGTATGCTGACCAAGACACGGCGGGGGAGCGCATGCGGATCGCAATACTTGATGATGTCCACCGTGCCTATGAAGGCACGGCCGGGGTTAGCCGACTGCGCGACCGCGCTGAGGTGCAAATATTCACTGATCCCTTTCGAGATCCGGGGGTGCTCCGCGGCTTCGACGCGATTGTGGCTAACCGTGAGAGAACGCGGTTTACGCGCGATCTGTTGCAACAACTCCCAAATCTGAAAATCATCGCACAGACGGGAAATCACGCATATCACATCGACTTGGCTGCCGCTGAGGAGCGTCAAATCGTCGTTGCGAAGGCCGCCGGAGGATTTTGTAGAAGTGCGGCGGAGCTTGCTTTCGGGTTAATGATTGCCGTCATGCGACAAATCCCGTCGGTTGACCAGGAGGTCAAACGGGGACGGTGGCCAACGCCAATGACGCGAGTGCTTCACGATAAGACACTGGGCATCGTAGGGCTTGGTCGGATCGGCCGCTATATCTCAAAGATTGGCAACGCCTTCGAGATGAAGGTGCTCGCGTGGGGCAGGCGATTGACTTCGGAGGAAGCGGCGTTAGCAGGCGCTGAACGCCGCGATCTTGATGATCTCCTCAGTTCTTCGGACATCGTTTCTATTCATGCGACGCTGAGCGATGAGACGCGCGACCTCATTGATGCAAGACGTCTCGGGCTCATGAAACCGACGAGTTACCTGATCAACACTGCACGCGGGCCAATTGTTAATGAGGCCGCATTGTGCGCGGCTCTGTCATCCGGCCGAATCGCAGGTGCAGGCCTCGATGTCTTTGACGTAGAGCCGCTGCCCCCCGGCCATCCCCTTACCAAAATGTCCAATGTGGTTCTGACTTCGCATCTCGGGTGGCCAACGGACGCCATGTATACTCAGTTCTCAAATGCGGCCGCGGATGTTTTGCTTGCTTATCTCGACGGAAAAGAAGTGCCACGTTTCGTCGCTGGTCACTGACGTCCATGTCCGCTTCTCACCCAAAGCGGACCTAGGTGGCCGTGGCTTAGCGGTGCAAAAAGCAGGCGACGCCGGACGTCCAAAGCTGCTATTGGTTGCAACTTTGATCAGACGAACCCTTAGGGGCGGCAAAATGGATTTCTTTCCAGACTTTAGAAGGCAGCTAATCCAAGCCAGCGGTACGTCGATCAATGTAATTAGCGGAGGGAGTGGCCCACCCCTTTTGCTTCTACATGGATACCCGCAGACACACATCGAATGGCGCAAGGTGGCACCTGAACTTTCTAAAAGCTATACGCTGGTCATGCCGGACCTGCGTGGCTATGGCGACAGCGGAAAGCCTCCGGCGGGCAATAACCACACCAATTATTCAAAGCGGTCGATGGCACTGGATCAGGTCGAGGTGATGGAGAAACTCGGCTTCCGGCAATTCGCGCTCGTCAGTCATGACCGAGGCTCCCGTGTTGCGCATCGGCTCGCACTCGATCACCCCCACCGCGTGACCAAGCTAGTTATGATGGACATCTGTCCCACTCACTATATGTACAGAACGGCGGATCGAGAAATGGCATCCGCGTATTATCACTGGTTCTTCCTTATCCAACCCGCGCCTTTTCCCGAGACGCTCATCGGGAGAAGTGTCGATGAAGTACTTAAGCACCTCATGGGGGCCGTCATGCCCGACGGGATTGAACCTGAGGCATATGCGGAATACCGCCGCTGTTTTAGCGATCCCGCAACTATCCATGCCGCGTGCGAGGATTATCGCGCGGCTGCTTCAATCGACCTTGAGCATGATGAAGCGGATATGGACAAGAAAATTTCGTGTCCGGTGTTGATCCTGTGGGGTGCAAACGGGCTGGTTGGCAAAAAATACGACGTTCTTTCCGTTTGGAAGGATCGGTGTACCTGTGTATCCGGCAAGGCCTTGCCGGGTGGGCACTGGCTAGCCGAAGAACTGCCCGACCAGACATTAGGCGAGATCAAGAAATTCCTTATGACCTGAGCGAGATCGCGCGATGTCCGCTTTTGGCCCATAGCCGACATCGCTGGTTGCGGTGCACATGTCCGCTTTTTGAGGGTAAAGCAGACATGACGGGTTGCCGATGTCCGCTTTCGCGGTCGCTATTGGGGGTAAACGGACATCGGTTATTGCGGCGCATATGTCGGCTCATGACCCGAAGCGGACATAAGTGCTCTTTCAACACGCCCACTTAGGGCGCTACGATGCACTGCGTCGGAGGGGCTTATGCGACGGCGGGAATTTATCGCGTTTTCTGCTGCTGCGGCGGTGATGTGGCCGATCAAAGCGAGTGCGCAGCAAACAGTCATTCCCGTAGTCGGGATGTTGAATGGACAGTCCGCCGATGGCTATTCGCATTTGGCGGAGGCTATCCGACAGGGCCTTAAAGATGAAGGCTTCATAGACGGTCAGAACGCGAAGATCGAATACCGCTGGGCAGCAGGTCGTGACGAGCAATTACCGTCGATGGCCGTCGATCTGGTCAACCGGCACGCCTCCGTTTTGCTGACCGGCGGCAGTCTTTGGGCGACCATCTCGGCCAAGGCTGCTACGGCGACAATTCCGATTGTATTCACCACAGCCAGCGATCCCGTCAAACTTGGATTGGTGGCAAGCCTCAACCGTCCCGGCGGAAATGTCACCGGTGTGAGCTTCCTTGCGACCCAACTTGTTGCCAAGCGTCTGGAATTGGCTGCGCAACTGGTGCCCAACGACGTCATTATCGGATTTATGGGACGGCGGCGCGAACCCAGATATGCAGCGGATAGGAAATTTATCGAGAGTGCCGCCGCGGCCGTCGGACGAAAAATAACGTTTGTCGATGTTGCAGACGAACGCGAGTTAGAATCAGCCTTTGCAACGGCGAAGCGCGAACACCTTGGCGTTCTCATACCGATGAATGATCCGTTCTTCAACAGTCATAGAGGGGCGATCATTGCGCTCGCGGCTCGCCATTCCCTGCCGACGATTTACGAATCGCGCGAGCCGGTCGTAGATGGCGGCTTCATGAGTTATGGGACAAGTATCAGAGGCGCCTATCGTCAAGCTGGCGTTTATGCTGGCCGCATTCTCAAAGGAGAAAAACCGAGCGACCTTCCCGTGATTCAATCCACAAGGTTCGAGATTGTTATCAATCTAAAAACAGCAAAGACCCTCGGCCTTACCGTGCCGCGCAATTTGTTGGTGGCCGCTGATGAAGTGATCGAATAGCAGGTCAAAGTCCCGCTCTGGCCCAAAGCGGACATCCCGGCCCGTTACGCACCCCTTCCGGTCAGTTGACCTGACCCGCTAATCTAGACCGCTTTACGTTTAATCAGGAGAACGCTAATGGGCGACGCCACGGCACAGACTGTCTATTTTTATGATCGGCATCCGATTTCACTCGACATCATACTTGCAAAGCTGCGCGCGAGCCGTGGTCACCTTGATGGTTTGCGGCCAGATGATCTGTTTGCACATGACCAGGATCATTATGGCGGTTTAGCAGCGACAGATGAATTGGCGCGCGGGGCTCAGATCGCAAGCGGATCGCGGGTGGCAGATTTCTGCGCCGGACTTGGTGGTACCGTTCGGTATCTAGCCCACAAATATGGAGCCAAAGTCACGGGAATCGAATTGACGCCTTCGCGCGTCTCAGGTGCGCAGGAATTGATCAAGCGGGTCGGGCTTCAAGACAAGTCGCGGGTCATTGAAGGAAACGTTATGAGCGTTCCGCTTGCGGACGCGACCATGGATGCCGTCATCAGCCAAGAGGCGTTTTGCCATGTGCCAGATCCGGTGAAGGCAATCTCCGAGGCTTTTCGGATTCTCAGAAAGGGCGGCAAACTCGCTTTCACGGATTGGATCGCCAATGAACAGCTTTCTGCCGATGATTCCCAATTGATGTGGGAAGGAATGGCCATTCAGCCGCTTCGCTCGATCCCTGATTATCGTCGTTTGGTTGAGGGCGCTGGCTTCAAGATACATTTCGCCACCGATTTAACCGACGAATGGGGTCCGATTCTCAAGGAGCGGCTAGCGATGTATCAGCGGCTTCGTGAGGAGGCCAGACAGGCCGGCACCCCAATGGGGCACGACGCTTTTCACAAATCGTACATTCGCTTTGTTGAACTGATTCAACAGCGAAAGATGGGAGGAGTCCGAATTGTAGCTTCGAAGTAGGCTGCTAAATTGAGTGAGTGGCACACATGTCCGCTTTCGCGGTCGCTATTGGGGTGACGCACTCTCCTGCGCGATGGCGCAAGAACAATTAGCGTAGCATTTCGTCTCCAGACGCGATTTTATAGATGGCGCTACTTGAACAGGGGGCGACATGTCTGAGCTTGCTTCTCAAATTCTTGGTTCGTGGAAGATGACCTCGTGGACTTATGAGGTGCTCGAAACGGGTGAAGTAAAAGATGCGCTCGGCAAAAATCCTCGCGGCTATATCAATTATTCTGCCGATGGTCGGATGATGGTTTTGGTGCTTCGCGAGGATCGTGCGGGGCCGAAAGCACTCGTGCCGACGCCCGAAGAAAAGGTGGCCCTTTACGATACGATGTTTGCTTACGCTGGAACGTATTCGGTTGAGAAAGATCGTGTCATTCACCGCCTCGACATGAGCTGGAACAAGGCGTGGGAGGGAACGGAGCAAGTCCGCTTTATCGAAACTGACGGTCGCAACCTCACCTATAAATCGGCTCCGGCAAAGAACCACCTCGACGGTCGAGATTGCGTCCACACAGTACGATTTGAAAAAGTGACCACTTAGCAGACATGAGCTTGTGCATCGCACACGTCCGCTTTTGGGGTCAAAGCAGACATGGGTTTTTGAGAGAAGTCGCTTTCGTGGTCGCTATCGGGGGTAAAGCGGACGTGACGTTTTGCGGTGCGAACGTCCGCTTGTGACCTAAAGCGGACGTCAGCCCATCGGGGTTCGCGCGGCTAAGCGCAAGAGGTTGAGATTACCAGCGGCAGCGTCGCCGCCACTGCACGTCGACCACATTATCGAGGCCAGCGGTAGCAGCCGCAGGTCGCGGGCGCGGGTGCTCGATCAGCGCGGACGCTATTCAGCAGCCACTGTGGGTTCTTCTAGCGGAAGCAATGGCTCAGACGGCTCGCGGGCCCGCGAAGCATTCAGCCGCTGCAAGTCGACAATCAAATCGTGGAAGCATTCAATCGGGACAGAATACTTTCGTTCGGCGCTGGAAAATTTCGTGCGCAATGAAATGACTACGTTGCCATTCGGCGAGTAAGCATCCGCTCGCAGCGCGATGACACTCACAGGAATGGTGTCTTTTTCATCTTGGCTCATGACAAGCTCACAACTAACCCGCCTTGCCTATCAAATAGCCACACTAATGCCAACGTCATACAAGGGCGAGCGGTTCCAAGCTCAACCAGCTACGGGGCGCGCTCGCGAATTGTTCACGCGATACCGGACACGATTGCAAATTCGCGTCAGAATTTCTGACCCGCTACGGCCGGGTACGAGGCAATGTGGGTCTTACCGGTGGAGCCGCGCGAAACTAGTACGGATCTCTCGTTACCCACCACAATTCGCACCCACTACAGCGAACGCGACAGTTCCTGTTCCGTAGGCACGCGTCCCTGCGGCGTCAGTTTGTCGACCACCTCAGGCAACGCCTGGCTAAGACCGGCTATTAGCTCGTCGCGCGACATCCCGGTTTGCGTCATCAGCGTGTCGATCTGATCGGACCCGAGTGTTTTCGCCAAATCGTTCGGCGAAATGCTCTTGTTCGGCCCAGTGCCGACCCACGACTTCGCGACGTCGCCTTGCCCGCTCTGCTGGAATTGCTTGAGCAGCTCGTTTAAGCCACCACTGAGAATGCTTCCGGCAGCGCCGCTCGCGAGGAGGCCGCCCAATCCACCAGACAGCAAGTCACCAAGGCCGCCGCCCGGCATACCTGTATTTATGGGTCCTCCGGCAGGCTGAGTGCCACGTGGAGTGCCAACCGTCTCAGCGGCCGGCTGATTTCCGGTGAAGCTCTTAAATGCTTTGTATGCGAGCAATCCGAGCACGGCCATTGTAAGCGGTGACATCCCTTGACTGCTGGCAGTGGGATCCCGCTGACCGCGGGGTCCATTTTGCATGCCGTTCAGAACATCGAGTAATCCCATAATAGCGCCTCCTTATGTTCGCAGCGCCTCGCGCAACGCAGAGCGCTCCAGCGCTTAGCGTGGACGTCAACGCTGCAACAGTTAAACCGATCCGCTGCTTTAGGCCTTAATGTCGGCCGGCAGCTTGCCGCCATTTGCGGCGAGTTTCGTCATGATCTGCTTGTGCAACCAAACGTTCATGGTGGCGGAATCATTGGTGTTGCCGGTGTATTTCAGTTCGGCAGCAAGTTGCTTGCGCGCGGTCAGGCTACTGTCGAGATCGAGAGCTTTCATCAGGTCGACAATCGACGTTCGCCAGGCAAGCTTCTCGCCTTTGGCTGCAGCTGCCTTATCGACGATTTCTGCAACATCGACCGTTTGAGCTGGAGCACTCGGCGCTGCCGTCGGGGAGGCGCTCGCTTGCGCCGAACCGTGGCCGAAAATCGCACTCATGATACTTCCGAAAACGCTCATGATGATCCTCCACTGTATCGTAGGCTTGCGGAAAAAAGACCCCGGCCATTCCCGGCCGGGGCCATAAACCGGACATGGGGACGATGGGGGGCATGAGGATGTCCGGAATTGGGTAAATTAAAACAGGATAGCGGCGCCGCGGCTGAGCAAAATTGAACACATTCTTTATTCTATGACCTGTTTTGCGGGCCCGATAAACGCCGTCAGAATAGCACCCGCAATACCTCCGCCGGCTGCCTGGCTCACCAGAGCGCCTACATCGACGCTAGTTTTAGCGTTCGCGAGCATTGGTACAATTGCCGAAAGAATTTGACCGCCGACACCGCCACCAATCGCACCGGCAACGGTATTGCCCATTGTGCCCAGCGATGAGGGCCGCAAGAAAGCAACAGGCGGCGAAACCAAGCAGCATAAGCGCTGAATAAATGTCCATGACCTCTTTCTTATCCAGATGACTACATAGTCGAATTCAGACCACCGTCCCGAACACCGCGCCAATGCCCGCAGTCAGAGCCATGGCTAGCGCGCCCCAGAAGGTCACGCGCGCGGTTGCGCGCAGGACATTCGCGCCGCCGGCTTTGGCTCCGACCGCGCCGAGAAGGGCAAGAAAGCCCAAAGATGCGGCGGACACGATGGGGACGAGCGCGCTCGCGGGCGACACCACTACCATAAGCAAGGGCATGGCAGCGCCGACTGCGAATGTCGCGGCTGAAGTCAACGCGGCTTGCACGGGCCGCGCGGTGGTGATTTCCGAAATCGCAAGCTCATCGCGAGCGTGCGCCATCAAGGCATCTTTTGCCATCAGCTGTTCGACGACCTGCCGCGCAAGCGCCTGATCGACACCGCGCTTGACGTAAATGTCCGTCAGCTCATCGAGCTCAAATTCTGGATTATCCGTCAATTCCTTGCGTTCGCGCGCGAGATCCGCCTGTTCGGTATCCGATTGCGAACTGACGGACACATATTCCATCCTTCTGCGTCGCCGTCGCGGCGGCGACGCCAACGATCAGGCTCGCGGTCGAAACAATGCCGTCGTTGGCCCCAAGGACCGCGGCCCGTAACCAGCCAATACGTGCGACGAGGTGGTTCTCAGGGTGCAGATGTAGACGACTCATCCACTATAGCGCCGTCACATTACAGGCGTCCCATGAGAAGCAGCACGACCAGGACGATTAGGATGACTCCGATGACTCCGATACCGCCGTGACCGAAACCGTAGCCGTATCCGCCGAAGCGGCCACTGAAGCCACCAAGCAGGAAGATGACGAGAATGATGATGAGTATAAGTCCAAGAGACATGATCTATCCCCCATTGAGTCGTGACCGAGCCTTAAACATCTTCGCACTTCGCCGATGAGCCAGTCCACCGGCATCGCGATGCCGGTGGTCTTCTGACGCTCCTGGTCGAGCAGTGATCCCGTTAATCCTTGACGACTACCAGCGGTCACGCCATCGCCAGAACCGGCCGCGCCGCCCCCGGTCAGAATTGAGCTGAGCTTTCTGCTCGTCGCTGAGCGTGGCGTAGAACGCTTCAAGCGCCGGCCGCACCGTCTTGATTGCCTGCGACATGGCGTCGAGCCGTTTCTCCATCGCTTCCATCCGGCCCACCATCGTCGCGGGAACATCAGTGGGACAGGCCGCGCGCATCGTTTCGGCCGCCTTGTTGGAGGTCGCCTTGAATTCATCGAACTTGGCGCGCTGCGCGTCCGTCGGCTTGACGACCCGTTCCAGACGATCGAGCCGCCATTCGGCGAACCCCGCCGAGCGTGGGCTACACATGCGTCCGAACTGCCCCCGGTCCATCATGCCCGGGCCCATCATATACTCGCGGCCGTCAGGGTCGCCGCGGCCCCGATCGGTCGGCTGGGCCTGGGCAACGGCCGTGAGACTCAAAGTTGCGAGCACGCACACTGCGAGCAGCCGCGATGTGGCGTTATACTTCAACGACATGACAGGCCTCCAAAGTTTGTTGCCATCAGGAGAACAACACTGTAAACCCCGCGCCTTGGTTGTTATCGCCGGGACCAATGCGCAATTCACCACCGATCTGTTTGACGAAAGATCGAATTATCCTCATTCCCATTCCCGTGCTGGCGGCTGGGTCAAATCCCTCCGGCAAACTTGAACCGTCACTGGAGACCGAGAGCGCGTAGCCCTTTCCGCAATTCCGTTCCAACCTGACGATGATTCGGCCCTTGCCGTATTTTGCCGCGTTCGTAATCAGTTCATTGGCGATGAATCCGAGCGGTCGGCAGGTCACAGCCGGCAGCTCGATCTCCACACCCTCAACGGCGATGTCCCGCTCACCGCGCCGTCCGGAGGACACCAAAGATGAGAAATCACTACAAAGATCATCGAGGAATTTCTTGAACGCGACAATTGCTGCGCCGTCGAAAGAATGGAGCCGCCGGTGGATGCGCCCGATCATGGCAATGCGATCGGCTGCGGCAGCCAACTGCGAAGCCGCCTTCGCGTTCGCTGTCGCCCGGCTTTGCAACGACAGCAGGCTTACGATCATTTGCAGATCGTTCAAGAGTCTATGATCGGACTCGCTGCTCAACAGCGCTTGATTTTGGATCGTCTCGTCTTTTTGACGAAGCAGGCTCTCATCAAGAGCGATGATCTCTCGCAGCTGGTGTTCGGCCCGCCGATATCTTTCCAATTCGCGTTCATAGCTTGCTGCCGTACGATGGTCAGAGTATTTACTTGGAGCAGCCGAAGCTATGTCTACGCTGTGAGAAACATGCTGCATGACCGGCCCCCGGCTGTCCAGTTATCCGCAGTGCGGATACAAAAACTAAGCATTGCGAGAATGTAGCGACGCCGTGTTGACCCAAATCAATTATGTCTGATGCCAGACATTTAGCGTGTCTGCCTGCGCCGTCCGGAGT
>Ga0310810_10008448_pt1 | contig 11853 bp, 8 predicted proteins | sample NCmetagenome_FD_207641 | JGI IMG/M metagenome (GOLD analysis project Ga0310810, IMG submission 207641) | Soil microbial communities from experimental microcosm in Duke University, North Carolina, United States - NC | ecosystem: Engineered > Artificial ecosystem > Soil microcosm > Unclassified ...
CGGGGCCGGCTGCCGATCTGCACAGCCTGCTGACCGCCGGACGCGCGGATGATTCGCCAATCGTGCGCCTCGAGGCGCTGCGCAGCCTGCGGACGCGCAGCGATGCCGACGCCTGCGCCGCGGCGCTGGTCGCGACCGGCGATCGCGATACGCACGTCAGCCTGTTCGCGCTCGATCAGCTCGGTGCCTGCGGCTCGGCGCCGGACGCCGTCGCGGCGCTCGAGCGTATGACCGCCGATCTGTCGAGCGCCGCTGTTCCCCGCAACTGGCACCGCGCCGCCCACGCGCTGGTGGCGCTGGCCAGCGCGGAGCCGTCACGCGGCGCCGTGGCGCTGCCGCCCTTCAGCGGCTCCCGGATCTGGCAGCTGCGGATGTACGCGGCCCGCGCCGCCGCGCAGCTCAAGGATCGCAACGCGCTCGACACGCTGGCGCGGGATGACGACGACAACGTGCGCGAGACCGCGGTCGAAGGGCTGCGCAAGCTCGCCGGCCACGACGCGGATGCGGTCTACATCTCCCAGCTTTCCCGCAACGGCTATCAGATCCTGCGCGCGGCGGCGCTGGCCCTCGAGGGAACACCGCATCAGGATGAAGCCGTCCCGGCGCTGAAGGCCGCATGGCAGCGGCTGGTCGCCGAAGGCCACGACAACTCCCACGACGCCCGCGACGCGATCGCCAAAGTCCTGACCAGCGTCGGGGAAGCGCCAAAGAAAATGGCGCCGCGTCCGCCGCAGATGGATCTCAACGCCGACGATCTGCGCCGGCTCGCGGCGCCGCGCGCGCGGGTGACCATTCGCGGCGTCGGCACCTTCGAGCTCGCGCTGTTCACCGCGCAGGCGCCGGCGGCCGTCCTCCGCTTCGCGCACCTCGCGGAAGCGGGCTACTACAACGGCCTCACGTTCCATCGCGTCGTCCCGAACTTCGTGATCCAGGGCGGCAGCCCGGGAGCCACCGAGTACATCGGCGACGCCGGTTTCATGCGCGACGAAGTGGGGCTCTGGCCGCACGTGCGCGGCGCCGTCGGCGTCTCGACGCGAGGCCGCGATACCGGCGACGCGCAGATCTTCGTCAATCTGGTCGACAACCCGCGGCTCGACCACGAGTACACCGTCTTCGCCCAGGTGTTGAACGGGATCGAGATCGTCGATCAGGTTCTCGAAGGCGACGTCATCGAGCGGATTGACATAGTCGTTGGTCCTTAGTCGTTGGTCATTGGTCGTGAGTCGTTGGTCGTCGGTTTTAGTTCCCAGTTTTGAGTTCTGAGTTCTGAGTCACCCGTGTTCTCGTCACGCGTCCCGTCGAACTTCGCGACCAACCGCTTGACCGACGCGGTCCGCGCGTGCCGGGCCGAAGGCCGCGCCTTCATCGACCTGACAGAATCCAATCCGACGCGCGCGGGATTCGATTACCCGCCGGAGTTTCTGGCGCCGCTGGGCGACGCGCGCGGGCTCGACTATGCGCCGTCGCCGCTCGGGGCGATCGAGGCGCGGTGCGCCATCGCCGCCGACTACCAGCGCCAGGGCGTCGCGGTCGCCGCTGAGCGGATCGCGTTGACCGCGAGCACGAGCGATGCCTATTCGTTGCTGTTCAAGCTTCTGGCGGATGCAGACGATGAGGTGCTCGTGCCCCGGCCGAGCTATCCGCTGTTCGATCACCTGACACGGCTCGATCTGCTCGTTTCCCGTCCGTACGACCTCGACATCCACGGCGACTGGTCGATCGACTTCGCCAGCCTCGAGGACGCGATCACACCGCGCACGCGCGCGGTCCTCATCGTCAGTCCCAACAACCCGACCGGATCCTTCGTGTCAGCGGATGAGCTCGACCGGCTCGCGACGATCTGCGCGCCTCGCGGTATCGCGATCATCGCGGACGAAGTCTTCGCCGACTACGAGCTCGAGGCCGGCGCGGCGAGCCGCGCGGGCCGCGCCGCCCCACGACGTGACGTGCTGTCGTTCGCGCTCGGCGGTCTGTCGAAATCGATCGGATTGCCGCAGGCGAAGCTCGGATGGATTGCGGTCGGCGGTCCCGATCCGCTTGCCGCCGCCGCGCTCGATCGGCTGGAGCTGATTTGCGACACCTATCTGGCGGTCTCGACGCCGGTGCAGCTGGCGGCTGCGACGCTGCTCGAACGCGGCGCGGCGATCCGACGCGCCATCGCGTCACGGATTCAGGCGAACTATCGCACACTGCAGGCTTCTGTCTCCCTTACGCCCAGCTGCCGCGTGGTCCCGAGCGCCGGCGGCTGGTACGCCGTGCTGCAGGTGCCGTCGCTGGAGACGGAAGAGGAACTGGTGCTGCGCCTTCTCGCTGACGGCGTGCTGACGCACCCCGGATACTTTTTTGACTTCCCGCGCGAATCGTTTCTCATCGTCAGCCTGCTGACGCCAAGTCCGGCATTCGCCGACGGCCTGTCGCGGGTACTGCGGCACTTCGATTGCAGCTTAGGCCGTCAATGAGCTCCTCGATCGGCCAGCGCCGCGCGGGCCTGCTCATCCCGTTGTTCTCGTGCCCCTCCACGGCGAGTTGGGGTATCGGCGACATCGGTGACATCGAGCCGGTGACCGCCTGGCTGGCCGCGGCCGGCCAGCGGATCCTGCAGCTCCTGCCGCTCAACGAGATGGCGCCGGGCCAGCAGTCGCCCTACTCGGCGATCAGCGCGCTGGCGATCGATCCGATCTTCATCAGCGTCCCGCGCGTGCCGGAGTTTCAGGCACTCGGCGGAGAAGCGGCGCTGACCGCCGAGGATCGGGCGACGCTCGCGGCGGTCCGCCGTGCGCCGCGCATCCAGCATCCGGACGTGCGGCGGCTGAAGCTGCGCGCGTTGCGCGCGTCGTTCGAGCGCTTTCTCGAGCGCGAGTGGCGGGGCGGCGGCGATCGCGATCGCGCGCTGCGTGGGTACCTCAACGAGCAGGCCTGGTGGATCGAGGACTATGGCCTGTTTCGCGCGCTGCACGCGCGCGAGCAGGAGCGGCCGTGGACGAAGTGCTCTTTCATCAGTACCTCCAATGGCTGGCCGGCACCCAGTGGCAGGAGGCGCGGGAGCACGCGCATGGCGTCGCGCTGTTCGGCGATCTGCCGTTCATGGTCGACAGCGACAGCGCCGACGTCTGGGTGCGCCAGCACCAGTTCCGGCTCGACATGTCGGTCGGCGCGCCGCCCGACGCGTTCAGCGCGACGGGGCAGGACTGGGGCATGCCGGTCTATCAGTGGGACGCGCTGGCGGCGGAGGACTACCGCTGGCTGCGGGAGCGCGCGCGGCGGAGCGCCGATCTGTTCGACGGCTACCGCATCGATCACCTCGTCGGTTTCTACCGCACGTACGGCCGCATGAAGAATCCGCCTCCGCCGCCTGGCGGCTTCGGCGGGACAAGCGGCGGCGACGGATTCTTCTCACCGGCCGACGAGGCGGCGCAGCGCGCGCTCGGCGAGACGGTGCTCGATCTGTTTCGCGCGGCGGGGGCCGAGATCATCGCCGAGGATCTGGGGACCGTTCCGGACTTCGTTCGCGCGTCGCTGGCGCGTCTCGGCATCCCCGGCTATCGCGTCTTTCGCTGGGAGCGGCACTGGCACACCGACGGCCAGCCATTTCGCGATCCGTCGGAGTATCCGGCGGTCTCGGTGGCCGCGACCGGGACGCACGATACCGAGCCGATCGCCCTCTGGTGGGACGCCGCAACCGAAGATGAGCGACGCAAGATTGGCAGCCTGCCGTCGATTCAGCGGCTCGCCGCCGGCGTCGATCTCACCCACCGCCCGTTCGACGCCACCGTGCGCGACGTGCTGCTCGAGGTCCTCTTCGCATCGCCTTCGGAGCTGCTCCTGATCCCAGTGCAGGACGCGTTCGGCTGGCGCGATCGCATCAACGAACCGGGACTCATCGCCGACGAGAACTGGACGTTCAAGCTGCCGTGGCTGGTTGACACACTGGACGACGTCGCTGAAGCCCGCGAGAGGAAGGATCAGCTGCGGGCGTGGTCGGAACGCTACGGACGAGTGTGATAAGAAAAAACCGGGAGATCGGTTTTTTCTTATGGCTGCGTGCCGCGGCCAGCCGGGGGCGTCGGCTTCGGTAACGGCTTTCGCGGTAGTTTCTCGTCGCGGTTGGCCGCATTCATCACGAACGACGCGACGATAACCGCGTTGCGCATCATGTCGTTGGCCTGGACGCGCTCATACAGGTCCATGTTCGAGTGGTGCGTGCGCGAATCGTACTCGACCTCGTCTTGGATGAACTGAAACCCCGGCAAGCCGACCGCGTCGTAGGACAGGTGGTCGGTCCCTCCCGTGTTGCGGATCGTCAAGGTCGTCATCCCGAGGTTCTTGAACGGCTCCATCCACTGCTGGAAGATCGGCGCGACCGCCTCGTTCCCCTGCAGGTAGACGCCGCGGATCAGCCCGGTGCCGTTGTCGACGTTGAAGTAACCGGCCAGCTTCGCATGCTCCGGCTTGAGCACCATCGTCGCCGGATCGCCGTAGTGCGCTTTGACGAATTCCTTCGAACCGAGCAGCCCCTCTTCCTCGCCGCCCCACAGGCCGATGCGCACGGTCCGTCGCAGCTTGACGCCGCTGGTCTTCAGCAGGCGCATCGCCTCCATCATCACGGCCGAGCCCGCCGCGTTGTCGGTCGCGCCCGTGCCCGTGTGCCACGAATCGAAATGCGCGCCGAGCATGACGACCTCGTCCGCCTTGTCGGTGCCCGGCAGGTCGGCGACGATGTTGAAGGCGTTGAGGTCGGCGTCGAAGAACCGGTTGTCGGCGTCGATCTGCAGCGTGACCGGGATTTTCTTGTCGAGCGTCCGCCAGATGCGGCCGTAGTGCTCGACCGTCAGCGTGACCTGCGGCGGCTGCGCGGGTCCCTTCGGATCGCGCGAGACCCCTTGCGGCCCCTGCACGAACACCGTGCCGCCGTCGCCGCGGCTGAAATCGAGCACCGCCGCGACGCCTTCGTCGACGAAGAACTGCGTCTTCCGGCGGTTGAACTCCTGATTGCCGCCGAAGTTGCCGCGTCCGCGTCCGCCGCCGGACGGCGGCTGTCTGGCGAGATCGGCCAGCTCGGCGTCCGAGTAGCGGTGCCCCTGTGCGTCGAAATGCGCCGGCACGTCGCGCATCGCCATCGCCAGCACGAACTTGCCGCGCAGCTTGCCCTTGAACTCGGCGAAGTCCTTGTCGTCGTTGATCACCGCGATGACGGCGTCACCGGTGACCGGACCGTTCGTGCCCGGCGTCCAGGCTTTCGGGTAGGCGATCAGCGGATACGCGCGCGGCGTCACCGCGCTCGCGCTGAAGCGCTGATTCTGCCAGCCGCGCCCGAACGGCCACGCTTCGCTGTGGACGTTGGCCAGGCCCCATTCCTTCATCGTCTTCATGGCCCAGTCGCCGGCTTCCTTGATGTTGGGTGAGCCGGTGAGCCGCGGGCCGTACACGTCGGTGAGGTAGCTTTCGATCTCCATCACCTTCGAGCGCTGCAGCCCTTCGTCCTTGATGCGGTAGATCGCATCGAGATCGAGCTTTTCCGTCGCCGGCCACTGCGCGGAAAGCGGCAGCGCCGCGGCGACGAGCATGGCGCTGACTGCGCCCAGTGCGAACGTGCGTCGGAATTGCATGGAATGACAAACCCCCGGCCGAAACTGTAACATGCCGACCGCCGCGGGCGTCTGGCCGTCTGATGTCGAGAGGCCGATACACCTGTTGTCCACCATGCGAGCGCTTGTCCTCATTATCGGAGCCGCTCTGGCTGTGTCCGCGTGCGACACGCGAACGAACGCGAGCGCCGCCCGGCCCGACACGCTCCGCCCGGTCACCGGCGACATCCTGCTGTCGCTCGAGACGAGGGTCGTGTCGTCGCGCGTGAGCGCGGGGGCGACGCTGGCGTCGCTGCTGCGCGCGCACGACGTCGCCGTGGCCGACGCCGCCGCCATCGTCGCGCACGCGGCGGCGGCCTTCGATCTGCGGAAGGTGCGCGCCAATCAGCCGTATCGTCTGGAAACGACGCACGGCGGGAGCGTCCGGGCTTTCGAATACGAGATCGACGGCGACCGTTTTCTTCGCGTCGGCCGGTCGCCTGACGAAGCGCTCGTGGCTCGAGTGCTGCCGATTCCGAAGACGCGCAGCGTCGAGGTCGTGAGCGGCCGGATCGATCGCGACCACACCTCGCTGGTCGCGGCGCTCGGCGCGGCGGGCGAGACCATCGATCTGACGCTCGCGCTCGCGGGCATCTTCGGCGGTGACATCGACTTCTCGACCGAAATCCAGCCGGGCGATCACGTGGAGCTGACCGTCGAGAAACAGTTCCGCGACGACCATCAGTTCGCGGGCTACGGCCCCATCCTGGCGGCCGAGTTCACCAACGCCGGGCGTCACGTGCGGGCGATGCGTTTCACGCCGGACGGCGGGCCGGCCGGGTACTACGACGAGCACGGTCGATCGATGCGCCGCTTCTTCCTCGCCTCGCCGCTGAAGTTTCAGCCGATCGTCACGTCGGCGTTTTCGCCGGCGCGGATGCATCCGGTGCTGCGCGAGGTGCGCGCGCATCTCGGCGTCGACTATCGCGCGCCCGCCGGATCCCCGGTCGTCGCGGTCGCCGACGGCGTCGTCGTGTCAGCCGGCATGAGCGGCGGCGCCGGGCGCATGGTGCATCTGCGGCATGCCAACGGTTTCGAGACCGAGTACCTGCACCTGTCGGCGACGAGTGTCAGGGTCGGGGCGCACGTGCGGCAAGGCGAGCTCGTCGGCCGTGTGGGTTCGTCAGGCCTGGCGACCGGCCCGCACCTCGATTACCGGCTCAAGAAGAACGGCGCGTTCATCAACCCCGTCACCGCGCATCGTGCGATGCCGCCAGCCGATCCGATTCCCGCAGGCCAGATGGCCGCGTTCGAGACGGCGCGTGACCACGCGATGGCCGCGTTGACCTCGTCTGCCGACCCGCGTCACAACTAGGAACCCGCCGAGCCATTCACGGCAGGCCTCATCAACACAGCCATATTCGATTGGTCACGTACAGGCCGATTGTTGCCCGCGAGAACCTGGCGTGCTTTTGGCAATGAAGCCGGCGTCATGACATGTTCGATAGCCGAGCTTCTTGCGACAGGTGTGATTCTGGAGGCGGATGAGGCCGTCGCGATCGCGCAACAGTTGATCGCCGCGCTTGGCGACGTTCGCGAGACGGACGAGATTCAGCCGCCCTACGGACCTCCCACCGCTGACAACGTTTTCCTGAAAGACGACGGATCGGTTTTCTGCCGAGCATGCCAGGCAACTCCGGCCGTGTCGGAGATCGGGGTTTTCCTGGACTCGCTGCTGCCGGAAGGATCCCCACGAGTCCCGGGCGCCGTGCGCTACACCATCGCGCGCGCGCTGCTGAACATCGACGTGCCGCCTTTCGGCTCGCTCGATGAACTGTCGCGGGATCTGGCGAGGCACGAGCGCGCCGATCGCGCCGAGTCGGTCCGGCGGGTGCTCAGCCGACAGCGCTCAGTCGGTGCGCCCGCCGCAGTCTCGCACTTCGATCGACGGCGGCATCACGCATCGGCTGCGGACCTGCGCCGCACGCTGCGCGAAGCCGACGCGCGTCTTCTCGAGAAGGAGCGGTACTTGCCGCGCGACTTCGTGATCGATGTGCCGCCGCAGCCGGAACCCGCGCCGCGCGATCACGCTCGACTGGCTGCCGCGGCGTGTCTTGCCGCAGGCCTCGTGCTTGTTTCAATGAGCGAACTCATGCCCAGGGGGCAGGCGCCGGGCGTGGCGTCACAGCGCGCCCCAATCGCGGCGCCGGCCACCGCGCCGGAAGAACCGCGGATTGAACCGAAGTCCGCCGCCACGTCTCTTGCGCGTGGCATCATCGCCGTGCATGACACTCCCGCCAGCCGCGCGCGGGCGGCGCAGGCGGACTCACAGCGGGCATCGCTGAAGAGCGGCAGCCGATCGCAAGCCGTGGCGGGGCGGGCGGCTCCGCATCCTCTTGAGCCGGATCAGCGCAAGCGGGGCATGCTCGATCGCTTGCGCCTCGGCTGGTTACGTAGCGCGTTCACGCATTCCGCTCTCTAATTTCGTGCGCGGGGCGGGCTTTCGGGTCCGCCTGAAGGCGGACCTACATCGCGCGGCCAGGGCTTCATTCAGGGTGGTGCGATATGATTTGAGCGCCATGGCGACGCTTCATCCGTTTCGTGCGCTCCGTCCGAACTCAGCCAACGCTTCCCGCATCGCCGCCGTCCCCTACGACGTGGTTTCGACCGATGAAGCCCGCGCGCTTGCCGACGGCAACCCGATGAGCTTTCTGCGCGTGTCGCGCGCGGAGATCGAGTTGCCGGCCGGCACCGATCCCTATGCCGATGCCGTGTACAAGAAGGCCGCCGACAACTTCGCCGCGCTGCGCAACGGCGCACTGACGGTCGAGGACGAGGCGAGCGTGTACTTCTACCGGCTGCAGCTGGGCGGCCACGTCCAGATCGGCCTCGCGGCCTGTTTTTCCATCGACGAATACGACCGCGACGTCATCAAGAAGCACGAACGGACGCGGCGCGACAAGGAAGACGATCGGACGAAGCACATGCTCGCCCTCGGCGCGCAGACCGGTCCGGTCTTCCTCGTGTATCGCGCGGCGGGTGAGATCGATCTGATCGCCGCGAAGGCGACGGCCGGCGAGCCGATCATCGATTTCACGGCGCCTGATGACGTGCGCCATACGCTGTGGCGCGTGGGCGGCGCGGACCGCGATGCGCTGGTCGCCGCGGTCCGGAAAATCCCAACCTTATACATCGCCGACGGGCATCATCGTGCGGCGAGCGCGGCGCGGGCGCGCGCGGAAATGCGCGACCGGAAGCTGCCCGGGACGGCGCTCGGCGACGGCGCCGATGCCTCGACGATGCTGGCGGTCGCGTTTCCGCACGACCAGGTGCAGATCCTCTCGTACAACCGGACCGTGAAGGATCTCGGCGGCCTGTCGGCAGACGACGTCCTTGCGGCGGTGCGCCAACGCTTCGACGTCGCACCCGGCCCCGGCATACCGGCCAGACGGGGCGACATCGCGATGTACTTCAGGGGCGCATGGCATACGCTCCGATCCCGGACCGCCGCTGACCCGAAGGATCCGATCAGCTCACTCGACGTCAGCGTGCTGCAGGAAGGGCTCCTCGCCCCGGTGTTCGGGATCGCCGACGTGCGGACCGACAAGCGGATCGAGTTCGTCGGCGGCGCAAGGGGCACGAAGGGGCTCGAGCAGCTCGTCGATTCGGGCAAGGCGGCGGTCGCGTTCTCGCTGTTCCCCGTCAGCGTCGCCGATTTGATGGCCGTCTCGGATGCCGGCAAGATCATGCCGCCGAAGTCCACGTGGTTCGAACCAAAGCTGCGCGATGGGTTGTTGATCCATGTCATCTAATCGCTCGAGTTCGGCGTTCGTGGTTCGTCGTTCGACACGCGCCGAACGCAGAACGCCGAACGTCGAACGGAGAACGACGCGTGAAAATCCTGGTCGCGGATAAATTCGAGCAAAGCGGGATCGACGGGCTGAAGGCCGCCGGGTGCGAGGTCGTCTATCAGCCCGACTTGAAAGACGACGCCCTGACGCAGGCGTTGCGCGACACGGCCGCCGACGTGCTCGTGGTCCGCAGCACCGCGGTGACCGGCGCGATGCTCGACAGCGGATCGCTCTCGCTGGTGGTCCGCGCCGGCGCCGGCTACAACACGATCGACGTCGCCACCGCATCCAGGCGCGGCATCTACGTCTCGAACTGCCCGGGAAAGAACGCGATCGCGGTGGCGGAGCTCGCCTTCGCGCTCGTGCTCGCGCTCGATCGGCGCGTGCCCGACAACGTCGCCGATCTGCGCGCCGGGACCTGGAACAAGAAGGAGTACTCGAAGGCGCGCGGCCTCTACGGCCGGACGATCGGGCTGCTCGGCTACGGCAACATCGGCCAGGAGATGGCCAGGCGCGCCCACGCCTTCGGCATGCCGATCGTCGTCTGGAGCCGGCGGTTCGCGACCGGAAAGGATCAGATCGCCAACGAGCCGATCCCGATGCAGCTGGCCGCGTCGCCGGCCGACGTCGCGGAACGCTGCGACATCCTGAGCGTGCATCTCGCCCTCAACGCCGACACGAAAGGGATCGTGAACGCGTCAGTTCTCGACAAGCTGAAGCCCGGCTCGTACTTCGTCAACACGGCGCGCGCCGAGGTCGTGGATCACGCGGCACTGGAGAAGGCCGTGCGCGAGCGCGGCATTCGCGTCGGGCTCGATGTGTTCCCCGGCGAGCCGGCGGGTGCCACCGGCGCCTTCAGCGCTCCGCTCGCGGCGCTCCCGAACGTGTACGGCACGCATCACATCGGCGCCTCCACCGATCAGGCACAGGAAGCGATCGCCGCCGAGACCGTCCGCATCATCGCGTCGTACAAGGACACCGGCAAGGTGCCGAACGTCGTCAACCTGGCGAAGAAGACACCGGCCACGCACATGCTGGTCGTCCGCCATCGCGATCGGCCCGGCGTGCTGGCGCACGTCTTCGAGCACCTGCGCCACGGCAACATCAACGTGCAGGAAACCGAGAACGTGATCTTCGAAGGCGCGCAGGCGGCTGTCGCGCGCATCAACCTCGACGGCGCGCCGCCCGATTCGCTGCTGCAGGCGATGCAGAGCGGCAACGCCGACATCCTCGATCTTCATCTGGTGACCATATGACCGCGTCCAACCGCGTCTACAACTTTTCCTCCGGTCCGGCGATGCTGCCAGTGCCGGTCCTCGAGGAGATCCAGCGCGATCTGCTGGCGCTGCCCTCGATCGGCATGTCGATCCTCGAGATCAGCCACCGCTCGGCGGCGTTCGAATCGATCCTGGCTGCGGCGGAGGCCGACGTGCGCTCGGTCGCCGGCATTCCGGCGAATTACAAGGTGCTGTTTCTCCAGGGCGGTGCGAGCACGCAGTTTTCGATGGTGCCGATGAACCTGCTGACGCCGGGAGCGACCGCCGACTACGTCGACTCGGGATCCTGGGGCGACAAGGCGATCAAAGAAGCGAAGAAGGTCGGCACGGTCAACGTCGCCGCGTCGACCAAGGCGGAGAACTACGTGCGTGTGCCGGCGCAGGCGGAGCTCAAGCTGACGCCGGGCGCCGCGTACGTCCACATCACGTCGAACAACACGATCGAGGGCACCGAGTACAAGACGCTGCCGGACGTCGGCGACGTGCCGCTCGTCAACGACACGTCATCGGACATGTTCAGCCGCCCGATTGACATCGCCAGGCACGGCCTCATCTACTCCGGCGCGCAGAAGAACCTCGGACCGTCTGGCGTCACCCTCGTCATCATCCGCGAGGATCTGCTGTCCCGCTCGCAGAAGTCGCTGCCGACGATGCTGAACTACGCGGTGCAGGCGGAGAACGGGTCGATGTACAACACCCCGCCGACCTTCGCGGTCTATACGCTCGGCCTCGTCGTGAAGTGGCTGATCGCGCAGGGCGGGCTCCCGGCGATCGCCACGATCAACGAGCGCAAGGCGGCGAAGCTGTACGCCGAGATCGACCGCAGCGGCTTCTACCGCGGCACCGCCCGGAAGGACTGCCGTTCGCTGATGAACGTCACCTTCCGGCTCGCGACCGAAGAGCTCGAGAAGCAGTTCGTCAAGGAATCGACGGCCGTCGGGCTGGACGGCCTCAAGGGGCACCGGTCGGTCGGCGGGATGCGCGCCTCCATCTACAACGCCTTTCCCGAAGCCGGCGTCGACGCGCTGGTGGCCTTCATGCGCGAATTCGAAGCGAAACGCGGATAGTACAGAACTCTTACAGCCACGCCTGCGCCCGGCTGCTAGGATCCCTGATTCTGGAGGGATTCGCCTTGCTTTCGCATTTTCTCCTGTCGCTGGC
>Ga0310810_10008450_pt1 | contig 11852 bp, 12 predicted proteins | sample NCmetagenome_FD_207641 | JGI IMG/M metagenome (GOLD analysis project Ga0310810, IMG submission 207641) | Soil microbial communities from experimental microcosm in Duke University, North Carolina, United States - NC | ecosystem: Engineered > Artificial ecosystem > Soil microcosm > Unclassified ...
GATGGCGCTCGGGCTCGGCATCGCCGGGCTGGCTCTCGCCGCGCCCGCCGCGGCGCAGGACAAGCCCGGCCCATGCGACCGGCAGTGCCTGATCGACCTTGCGGACAAGTACGTCGCCGCGCTGGTCGCTCACGACCCGCAGTCGGTTCCGCTGGCAGCAAGCCTCGTCACGGCGGAGAACCTCAAGGTCATCAGGCCGGGCGAAGGCCTGTGGCGGTCGCTCGCCAGAGGGCCCGGCCAGTTCGTGATCCACGTGCCCGATCCGGTGTCCGAGGAAGTCGGCATCCTTGCGGTCGCGACCGGGACCGACAGCAAGCCGGTGATGTTCGGCATCCGCCTCAAGGTCGCGAGCGGCGAGATCGTCGAGGCCGAGCACCTGATCGGCAACACGCCCGCCGCCTCGGCGATGGCCAATTTGCAGGCCCCGCGGCCGGCGCTGACGCGCGAGGTGCCATACGAATACGCAGATTCGCGCGGCCGGCTGATCTGGCTCGGCAAGAGCTATTACGACGCGCTCGACGACGGCAACTCGCAGGAATCGCGCTTCGCCGACGATTGCGAGCGGCACGAGAACGGCTTCCAGACCGCCCGCAACCCGATGACGCGGCCCGGCACGGGCAACGTCAACGATCCGAGTTTCGCCTACCTCGGCGGCCTCGGCTGCGCTGCGCAGATGGACACCAACATGTGGGAGTACATCAGCTCGATCAACAACCGCCGGGTCGAGATCGCCGATCCGGTGACCGGGCTCGTGTGGGGCATGAGCCACTTCCAGCACGACTTCACGAAGGAGGATTTCAGGCTGATCGGCGTGCCGGGATACGAAGCGCGGCACATGAACTACAAGCCGTTCGACATGCCGGCGATCCACATCTTCAAGGTGTGGGGTGGCCGGATCCACGAGATCGAGGCCGTCGGTTGGACGGCGCCGTACAAGATCCCGGACGTGTTCGTCGGGAAGTAGCACCACCGCTTTTGCGGAACCCGGCCCGGCCGTTCACGCGTTTGGCCTGCCAAAGGAGCAGGCTGAGCGCCGATGACCGGCAAGGCGAAACGATGGCGGACCTTATGCGAGCTGCAGGGCTGGCTCGACCCGCCGATGCTGTGGCTCAGTATCGCCTGGCTCGTTCTCGTCGTCGTCCAGCTGCTCGATCCGCGGGGCAATCCGGTCCTTGAGGGCATCGCCACGGCGCTGTGGATCGTGTTCATCATCGACTTCGCGGTCCGTTTCGCGCTCGCACCGGGCAAGCGCACGTTCCTCAAGCACAACTGGCTGGTGCTGATCGCCCTGGTAGTGCCGGCGTTGCGCGTCCTGCGCGTCCTGGCGGTGTTCCGCGCGGCCGGCGCGGTGCGCGGGCTGCAGCTCGTGCGCATCGTCGGCAGCGCCAACCGCGGCATGAACGCGTTGCGCCAGTCACTGGCGCGGCGCAAGTTCGGCTATGTCGGCGCCACGACGCTGCTCGTGGTGACGCTCGGCGCGGCGGGGATGCTCTATTTCGAGCCGGCCAAAGAGGTCGGCGGAGGGTTCAAGTCCTACGGCGACGCGCTGTGGTGGACGGTGATGCTGCTCACCACCATCGGCAGCCAGTACTGGCCGCAGACCGGCGAAGGCCGTATCCTGGCGGTGCTGATGTCGATCTACGGCCTTGCGGTGTTCGGCTACATCACCGCGGTGCTGGCAAGCTTCTTCGTCGGCCGCGACGCCGAGGAGCCGGACGCGCCGGTCGCCGGGGCCGACGACATCCGCAAGCTGCGGGAGGAAATTGTGGCGCTCAGGAAAGCGCTCGATGCGTTTCAAGCCGATCAGCCCGCCAATCAGCGTCGGCTCGATGTGGCAGGCCTGTGAACAATGGCCCCGCCGGATCGCTCCGGCGGGGCTTCAAGAATCAAACGTGGCCCGGATCGGCGGTGGCTTCCGCCGAGGGCTGGCCCTTCTTGGTCAGCGCATCCGTGATGACTTCGGACACGAAACCGAACGCCACGCCGATCAGGATCGAAACCACGGTCGGCACGATGGCTTGCGTCGGGCTCATCGCCGAGCCGTCCGGATGCTTGACGAGAATGTCCACCGCGGCGACGCAGGCAAAGCCAAAGAACCCGATCGGAATGATGCCGAGGTACGGCACCTTGGAGGTCAGCACGATCAGCCCGGCGCCGAGGCCCACGGCGACCGGCGCGGCGAGCGTGCCGAGGCCGGCGAACGCCCCGCCCGCGAGGATCAGCGCGACCATGCCGACGATCGCGCCCCAGATCATGCAGGCGGCGGCGGTGAGCGATCCGTTGGCCTTCCCGCCGGCCTGGAAGTGTGTTCCCCACGAGATGAACGAGATCCAGACCTGGGCCGCCATCGCCGTCAGGACGGCAATACCAAACAGCCAGGTATCCAGGACGGCGAGCACGCCGATCGTCAGCGCAAGTGCGATAAGTGCAGGCATCTTTCCGAAACTCCCCGAACGATTTGTTGTCGTTGTCTGCCCGCGGCTCTCCCCCGGGGCGCGCGCGAGATTAGGCGCGCGCGCGGCGCTCGGCAATCCAGCTTGCGTTTGTCCTCCACGATGCGATTATCGGGCAAAGTCAAAAATAGGGAGAGGCCGATGCTGGGACGAACGATGGCCGCGCTGGCGGCGCTGACGCTGGCGGGCTGCAACGCGCACGATTCGAGCAGCGCCGCGGACCCCGAGAACCGCGCGCTGCTCGACAAGATGGCGATCACCGACCTGCTCGGCCGCTATTACTCGAACTTCGGCGGAACGGCCTCGGACGCGTTCGACCGGTACTACACCGACGACGCGACGTTCGACGTCAACGGCCATGTCGCCCACGGCAAGAAGGAGATCGAGGGCATTTACGCGGGCCTTGCCGCAAGCGGCGCCAGCCCGGCCAGCCGCGGCACGTTCCACATGCTGATGACCAACCCGGTGATCGACGTGAACGGCGACACCGCCACCGCCACGCTGCTGTGGACCGGCATCCTCAACACCAAGGTCGAGGCCCCGCCGCAGTTCGTCGAGCAGGGCCGCGAGTACGACAGGTTCGTCAGGAAGGACGGCAAGTGGCTGCTGCAGAAGCGCGTCGTCATCGCCGACAGCGGGCTGCCCGATCAGTTCAAGGACACCTACACCCCGCGCAAGGACTACGACATCACGAAGGATTGAGCGGCGCGCGCGCCGGTGGCTTGAGGATCGTGAAGCCCGGCTCCTTGGCCGCGCTTTGCGCCGCGATGCGGTCGAGGTCGAGGCGGACGACGTAGCGCGGCGTGCGCTGGGCGGCACAGGCCGCCACGGCGAGCGCCAGCACGGCAAGGGTGAATTGCCTGAGCATCGCCCGACAATGCCCGGTCACGGGTGAGCGCCGGGTTGCGCGACGAGGTTAAGCGGCGTTCATACCTGGGCGCTCAAACCAGCGCGTAATACCTGAGCAAGTTCCCGTCGCTGCGCCGCTCGCCGACGCCGATGAAGACGTGCTTGGTCAGCCAGTCGTGCTTGCCGACCGGGCACTCGAAGGTCGGGTTGCCGCGCAGGTAATATTCGTCGTGCGGCACCGGCTCACCCTTGTTGAACGCCCAGTCGCGCAGGCGCGCCATGGTGTCGGGCTTGCGGCCCCACAGGAAGCCCTTGTTGTTCAAGAGGATGATCGTGCCGTCCTCCTCCTCGAGCAGGTAGCGCGCGTCGAACACGGCAACGTCGTCGGGACGGAAATAGGCGTAGTCGCCACCCGAGCCGGGAATCGCGCGGCCCTTGAGGCGCGGCCCCTCGAAGGTGCCCCCCTTGACCAGCACCGCGCTGCGCATTCCGCCGCTGGGGTGCGGCGCCATCGTGTAAACCTCGGGGAAGGTCAGGCGGACCTCCATCACGAACTCGAGCCGCGGGTTGTCGAGCTCGGAGAACGGGGCGGTGAACGGGGTGGTGTCGATAAAGTCCATCAGCGCAGCTCTATCAGGCCGCCGTCGACGAACAAGTTGGCGCCGGTGATGAAGCTGGCGTCGTCACTGGCGAGGAACAGCACCGCTCTTGCGACATCGGCGCTCTCGCCCATGCGGTGCATCGGGATGTTGGCGATCATCATGTCCTTGAGCGCCGCCACGTCCGCCTCGCTCATGCCGGGGTTGCGATGGAGCAAAGGCGTGTCGATTGGCCCCGGGCTGACGACGTTCAACCGGATGCCCTCGCCGACCAGCTCCTTGGCGAAAACCTTCATCGCCATGTAGAGCCCGGCCTTGGCCGCGGCATACGTGCCGTTGCCCTCGAGCGCTCCGTGCGCGCCGATCGAGCCGGTGACGACGATCGAGCCGCCCCGGCCCATCAGCCTGAGACACTTCTGCAGCGCGAAGACGCAGCCGCGCAGGTTGATCGAGTGGACTTGGTCCCACGCCTCCTCGGTGATCCCGCGCAAAGGCGCGAAACCGCCGACCCCGGCGTTGATGTAGAGCACGTCGATGCGGCCGTCGGCGCCTTCGATCTTCGCGACCACCTGCTCGGTGGCGGCCGGATCGGCGATGTCGGATTGATACCCAGTGCTCCCGGGGATGGCCGTCTGCGCCGCGTCGATGGTTGCCTGGTCGCGGCCGGTGAAGTGAACCTTGCCGCCCTCCGCTGCGAAGGCCTTGGCGGCCTCCAGCCCCATCCCACTGTTGCCGCCGAGGACGAGGATAACTTTGTCTTGGAACCTCATGGGCACTCTCTACCCCTAATCGTCATCCCTGCGAAAGCGGGGACCCAGTAACGTCTGTTTGCGCCACAAGAGCCGACCGGGTTCCCGCTTTCGCGGGAATGACGAAGAATGAAATCGATCAAAACGGCGAATTGGGATTCGGCCCGCCGGGCACGACGTCCTGCATCACGTCCCAGTGCTCGGAAACGAGGCCGTTCTCGATGCGGAAGATGTCGATCACCGCCCAGCCGTTGTCACCCGGCCAGCGGCGCACGTGGTAATGGACGGTGACGTGGTCGCCCTCGACGAACGCCCGCTTCACGTCGTGGACTGCGTGCGGAGTCTCGGCGCGGATCATGTCGAGGAACTTCTTCAGTCCCTCGCGCCCCGGCTCGGCCAGCTGGTTGTGCTGGATGTAGTCCGGCGCAATGAAGCGATCGACCGCGGCGGAATCCATCGGGTTGAGCATGTGCTCGAACATCGCGAGCACGAGCCTGAGGTTGGCTTCTTCCTCGGGCGTGCGGCTCACGCCGCCGCCTTCTTGCGCCGCGACGGCTTGTTCGCCGGCTCGTCGCGCGGGGGAAGGTCGGCGGCGGGCAGGCTTTGCCCGCGGATCAGGTCGGCGGCCTTCTCGCCGACCATGATCGAGGGCAGCATGGTGTTCCCGCCCGGCACCGTCGGCATCACCGAAGCATCGGCCACGCGCAGGCCCTCGACGCCGATCACGCGCAATTCGCTATCGACGACGGACATCGCGCCGAGGCCCATCGCGCAAGTCCCGACCGGGTGCTGCCCGACATAGCAGAAGTCCTTGAGGTAGGCGTCGAGCTCGGCATCGCTCTGCACCTCTTCGCCCGGCGTCTTCTCCTTGCCGACCAGCTCGCCCCAAGGTTCGGTGCGGTAGATCTTGCGCGTCAGGCGGATCGCGTCGCGCAGTTGCTTGCGGTCGTTCTCGGTGTCGAGGATGTTGAGCGTCACCGCGGCCACCTCGCGCGGGTCGGCGCTTTTCAGCTCGACCCAGCCGCGGCTTTCGGGATGCAGCTGCACGACCCCGGCCCACCACACGTCGTCCTGCCGCGGCTTGAGATAGGGGAACCAGGTCTGCGCGTCGAAGCGGATCGGGTTGACCATGATCTGCATGTCGGGCCGCTCGAGCTCGGGCCGGGTCTTGATGACCACGTTGCAGGTGTTGACCTGGTACGTGGCGGTGCCGGTGCCGAGCAGCGCCCAGCGCACGGTGTTGAACAGCAGCTTGTCCCACCTGAGCTCGCTGAGGAACGTGACCGGTTGCGTCGCCAGCCATTCGAGGCTCGCGGTCGGATGCTCCTGCAGGTTGCGCCCGACGCCGGGGCTGTCATGCACGACCGCGATGCCATGCTGGTTGAGGTGCGCCGCGGGTCCGATGCCCGACAGCATGAGGAGGTGCGGCGAATTGTAGGTGCCGCCCGAGAGGATCACCTCCCGCCGTGCGCGGACCACTTGCGGTCCGCTCGGGCCTTCGATCTCGACGCCGACGCAGCGCTTGCCCTCGAACACCGCGCGACGGACCAGCACGCCGGAGCGCACGCAAAGGTTCTGCCGGCCCATCGCCGGGCGGATGTAGGCGGTCGCCGCGCTGACCCGGCGGCCGCGCCTGTCGGCCGTCATCTCGCCGCGGGCGAAGCCGTCGGCCTGCTCGCCGGCGAGGTCCTCGCTCAAGGGAAAGCCGAGCCGGCGCCCCGTCTCCATCATCCGCTCGTGGTGCAGCAGCGGCAGGTCGATCGCCTTGACCCGCACGGGGCCGCCCGCGCCGTGATAGGCATTGTCGCCGCGCCAGGAATCCTCCAGCCGGCGGAAGTACGGCAACACGTCGGCGAACGACCACCCGCGCGCGCCCATCTGCGCCCACTGGTCGTAATCGCCGGGATGCCCGCGCATCGCGAACATCCCGTTGATCGAGCCCGAGCCGCCCATCACGCGCCCGCGCGGCAGCGGCAGGCGGCGGCCGCCAAGGTTCGGCTCCGGCTCGGTCATGTAGGTCCAGTTGAACTGCGGCTTGGTCATGGCCCTGAGGAACCCGAGCGGCATGCGGATGAACGGGTGGCTGTCGCTGCCGCCGGCCTCGAGCAGCAATACGCTCACGCGCGGGTCCTCGCTGAGGCGCGCCGCGAGAGGGCACCCCGCGCTTCCCGCGCCGACGACGATGTAATCGAAAGTGTCGCCGCTGTCGGCCAATTCCGCTCTCCCAGCCCCACGATCCAGTCGAACTTGCTAACGCTCGTTATGATTGTTCGCAAGCAGGGCTTGCCAATGTTCGGCACCCGCGTCAGACTTTGTCAACTTAACAGGGAGAGAGCGACCATGACAAAGTGGCCAGCGGCCGTAGCGGCCGGTCTGATGCTTACCACCGCGCTCGGCGGTTGCGCCAAGCAAGGCAGCGAGGCCGGCCAGGCGGCCGAGGCGCCAAAGCCGGTGTGCGACCGCGACTGCCTGCTCAAGCTGACCGACGCCTACGTCGCCAGCTTCGCCAGGCACAGCCTCGACGGCGTGCCGCTGGCGAGCACCGCGGCGATCGTCGAGAACCTAAAGCCGATCAAGCCGGGCGAAGGGCTGTGGAAGTCCGGCGAGGCAGGCCCGACGCAGTTCCAGGTCCACGTGCCCGATCCCGTGAACGAAACCGCCGGCTGGCTCGGCATCGTCGAGGTCGGCGGCAAGCCGAACATGGTCGCGATCCGGTTGAAGCTCGACAAAAACGGCAAGATCGCCGAGGCCGAGCACCTTTACGCTGCGGTCAACGGCCCGGCGCTGAAGAACATCGAGACCGTGCGCCCGGGCCTTGCCAGCGACGTACCCAAGGGGAACCGCAAGAGCCACGACGACCTCATCAGGATCGGCGCGAGCTACTACGACGCGCTCGACGACAACGACGGCACCAAGATGCCGTTCGCCGCCGATTGCGAGCGGCACGAGAACGGCATGATCACCGCCGGGCCGAGCGCCGGCGGCGGCCCTCCGGGGGCCAAGCCGCCAGCGCACCCGGCGCCGCATGAGTGCGCAGGGCAGATCTCCGCCGGCGTGTTCCAGTACATCAAGACCATCGGCAACCGCCGCGTGTTCGCTGCCGATCCGCAGACCGGGCTCGTCATGGGCCTCTCGCAGTTCCACCACCCGATGGACTTCACCTCCTATCCGGTAAAGGCGGCCGACGGCACGATCACGCAGACGAAGCGCGACGAAGGCATGTTCAAGAATTTGACGCCGTTCGACCTTCCTGCCGCGCACATCTTTAAGGTCGGCGCCGACGGCAAGGTCCACGAGATCGAGGCGATGGGCTTCACCGCCCCGATCGACGCTCCGAGCGGGTGGGAAGACGAGCCAGCCCCGGCGAACAGGAACGCGCCCGCTTCTCCGGCGGGGCCGTCGCAGAAGTAGGGTCGTTTGGTCTCCCCTCTCGCTCGCGCGAAGGGGAGCGCCGCTTCTTGCGTGAAAATGGCAAGGGGGAGCGCCTCCCTCGGGGAGCCCATGTATGTTTCAGAGGAAGGCACGACGGCACAAAAGGTCTTGCGCGCCGTTCGTGCGGTCGGGCCTCTAGTCCCGCCCGGCCGAGGTCGCGCCGGGTCGCCCGGGACCCGCGCGACATTTTTTCACTCTTGCGGAATTTTCGCATATCTGAAATAATGCGGGGATGGCCTCCAACCCCGCCCAGTCGAGCCAGGTCAAGTCGGCGACGCGCACGCTCGATATCATCGAATACGTCGTCGCGCACCCCCGGCCGCTGGTGGCGCAGGAGATCGCCACCGCGCTCGGCATCCCGGTCTCGAGCCTGTCGTACCTCCTCGCGACGCTGGTCGAGCGCGATTACCTGGTGCGCGAAGGCCGCCGCTACTCGCCCGGCCCCGGTCTCGAGAAGCTGCAGATGCACGAGAAGGCCTATTCGCTGGCCGAGCGGGCCGCGCCGCTGGTGCGCATGCTGCGCGTCCAGCTCAACGAGACCGCCAGCTTCTGGGTGCGCGAGGGCTGGGAAGTCGAGGCGCTAGTCACGCAATCGAGCGAGCAGGCGCTGCGCTACGCGGTGCCGATCGGCAACCGCATGCCGATGCACCCGCTCGCCTCGGGCAAGGCCCTGCTGGCGGCGTTGGACGAGGCGGAGCTCGATCGCTATTTCGCCGAGACCGATCGCGAGCGCTACACACCCTCGACGATCACCGCCGAGAAGGCGCTGCGCAAGGACCTCGGCGAAACGCGCAAGACCGGGTTTTCCTGGGCCGACGAGGAGTTCAGCCTCGGCATCATCGGCATCGGCCGGGTGGTGACGAGTGGCGGCGAGATCATCGGCGCGCTTTCCGTGGCGATCCCCAAGGTCCGCTGCGATGAAGGCACGCGCCGGCGAATCGAGGACTTGCTCGAGCGCACGTCCGGCCTGCTCGAAAGCGCCTAGGGGCGCGGGCGCACTTCCACCAGCTTGGCGCCGAGGTCGGTGCCTTGCTGGCCGGTGATCTCGTAGAGCGCCTCGAACGGCTTGCCGCTGGAGGCCAGTTGCTTGACGTTTTCGGGCAGCGTCGTCGAAACCGACAGCGGCGCCACCCCGCGCAGGCCGGTGTCGCGCTCCCCGGCGACGATGCCGATCAGCGCGCCGCCGGGCTGCTCGAACCGGGCGATGTAGCCGTAATCGTCATAGTACTGGGCCGTCGGCAGCGCCAACGCCTCGCCGCTGGTGAAGCGGCGGCCGGAGATCATGTCGACCAGTTCGTCGTAGGAATCGCCGACCGCGAAGTTCGAATCGGTGAAATTGACGTCCTGGATCATGCCCATGCCGCTGATCAGCCCGACGTAGATCACGTTGCGGTTGCGCAAGACGTCGCTGTCGACTTGCGAGGCGGGCATGATCGTGACCGGCTGGCGCGCCTGCGAGATGACCGGCATCAGCGCCCGCAACGCGTAGGCGCTCGACACCGGCAGGTACGACAGCCCCATGTCTTGCGTGTCGCCGTAACGCCGCGGGTTCGCTTCCTGGGCGCGGGCAAGGTCGGTCTTCGAATTGATCGCGAAATCGCGCTCCATCCGGTCGACCTCGGGCCGGTTGGGGTTGAACTTGCCGAAGATGTAATAGTCGCCGACGATGACGACCGTCGGCCGCTCGGACTGGATGAACGGGCGCCAGATCGCGTTGACGGGCGCCGCGACGCCGGCGCCCGAGAAGGCCCGTCCGCCGAAGAACGCACCGATCACCGCCAGCAGCAGGATGAGCGGCGCGAGCACCACTCTGAGGCGGCCATCGGTCCGCCGCACGTGGGCCGCGCCCGCCTTCTCGGCCTCGAAGCGCAGCGCGTATATGCCGGCGGGCAGGACCAGCCGGCCCGCGCCCGGCCCGGCGCTCTCGTAAAACTGTTCCAGCCGCTTGCGCAGGCGATGGACATAGACCCGCGCCGTCGCGTCATCGGGCTCGGCGGCCGCCTGGCCGACGACCGTTTCGGCGATCTCGATCTGCGAGGCGGGTTCCGCCTGCGGCCCGCGCGAGGCGAGGAAATCGAACAGCTCCCGCAGCCGCCCCGAGCTGCCGACGAGCCCGCTTTCGCGAATGCGCTCGACCTCGCTCATGAAGGCAGGATCGAAGGCGTTCATGGCTACCCGTATTTCCTTGTGTAACGCCGTGTTACGGCCGATTACCGTAATTAACTTGGTTTGGCGAGCGCCCATGCCAGACAGGCACGAGTGGGTTTTGGGCTGAGCGGGCAACGCTCGCTCAACGCGGTTTTCCGCCGCGCAACAGCAGGGTAACAGCCAAACGGTCGACTTATTCGGTAGCGCCAATTGGGAGAGGGTTGGGGATGAACAGACTTGCCTGGATCGCAGTGCCGGCGGTGTTGCTGGCGACGGGGTGCTCGAAAAAGCAGGAGCCGCCCGCGCCGAAGCTGACAACGCTGCACGAAGTCATGAAGAACGAGGTCGACAACCGCGCGGACGATGTCTGGGCGGTCGGCAACGCGCACATGGACAAGGATGCCGGGCTCAACGGCGCGTCAATGACCGACGCGGACTGGGCCAAGCTCGCCAGCACCGCGGCGAATCTCAAGGCGGGCGCGCAGGACCTCGCCAACCTGCCCGACCCGCTCACGGTCGTCCAGCCCGGCGGCAAGATCGCCTACCAGGACGATCCCGGCGGGGACAAGCCCGATGCCGTGCAGCACAACGTCGACCAGGACCCTGAAGGGGTGCGCGACCTTGCCAATTCGCTGTCCGAGCACATGGACGAGCTGATCGCCGCGGCGAACAAGCACGACGCCAAGGCGGCCGGCAAGCTTCTCAACGAGCTCGATGGCGTGTGCGAGAGCTGCCACGTCAAGTACTGGTACCCGTCGCAGAAGGCGCTGATCGACTCGCTCAACAAGAACAACGTCGGCACCTAGAGGCAAGGCAAGAGGGCGGCCTGCGAACAGACCGCCCCCCGCTCCTTTCGCTCATCTGAAACGTCAGGCGACGAGCTCGGACTCCGAGACGCCCTTGCCGGTCGCGCGCCAGCTGTCGGCGTAGCTGTTGCGGGCCACTTCCGAGTACGGGACCGGCGAGACTATCGCCTTGATCTCGGTCTGGACGTGCGGCTCGACGGTCGGCTTGCGGGTGCCGCCGTTGGGCTCGCCCCACACCAGCGTCACCTCGCGGCCGAACTCGGCATAGGCCGGGTCGATCATCGCCAGGCTGAGCATCGCGCCTTCGTTCGAGGAGTAGCCGATCCAGGTCGAGACGCCGATCACCTTGCCGTCGGCCTTGACCGCGTCGAACGGATGCATCGCGTAAACCGCGCTCGGGAACTCCATGTACTTCGCGCGGTCGCCCTTGGTGTAGTTCGAGCTCGTCACGCGCAGCACGTCCTCGGGGTCGAGGGCGAGGGTGACCTTGGTCTTGTGGGTCTCGCCGGCCATCCGCTCGAGCGCCTCGCGGCCGACGAACTCGTGGTCGAATTTGACGATGTGGCCGTAGCCGATGTCCCACGGCGTGAGGTAATAGCCCTCGACGCTGTCGGGCACGTAGCTGCCGCCGATCGAGGCCTTGCCGGCGTAGGAGTTCTCGCTCGCCCAGGCGCGGAAGTCCTTCATCATCCGGCTGTCGCCGGTATAGAACGCCGGCAGCGGGCTCGGCAGCCAGCCGGATTCGAGCGTGTTAGACGAGTAGGCGCGGCCGCCGACGAGGGTCAGCCCGTCGTCCTTGCCCGCCTCGACCAGCGC
>Ga0310810_10008451_pt1 | contig 11852 bp, 10 predicted proteins | sample NCmetagenome_FD_207641 | JGI IMG/M metagenome (GOLD analysis project Ga0310810, IMG submission 207641) | Soil microbial communities from experimental microcosm in Duke University, North Carolina, United States - NC | ecosystem: Engineered > Artificial ecosystem > Soil microcosm > Unclassified ...
CTCGGCTTCCTGACCAGCAGCACCTGGGATCCCGTCGCCGAGGAGTTCGGGGCCTATCCCCTGATCTTCGGGACGCTGGTCTCGTCGTTCATCGCGCTGCTCATCGCCGTGCCGCTCTCGCTCGGCGTCGCCATCTTCCTCACCGAGTTCGCCCCCAAGGCCGTCCGGCAGCCGATCGCCTTCCTCATCGGGCTGCTCGCCGCGATCCCCAGCGTGGTCTACGGCCTCTGGGGGATCTTCGTGCTGATCCCGCTCCTCCGCACCTCGGTCTTCCCCTTGCTGCGGGACACCCTGGGGTTCCTGCCCTTGTTCCAGGGTCCGATCTACGGCCCATCGATGCTGGCCGCGGGGATCATCCTCGCCATCATGGTCATGCCGTACGTGATGTCGGTCTCCCGCGAGGTGCTGCTGGCGGTGCCCGACACTCAGCGCGAGGCGGCGCTCGCGCTCGGGGCCACCCGGTGGGAGGCGGTCATCACGACCATCCTGCCCTACGCCCGCTCGGGGATCATCGGAGCGATCATCCTCGGCTTGGGCCGGGCGCTGGGCGAGACGATGGCGGTGACCATGCTCATCGGCAACCGGCACGAGATCGCGAGCTCGTTGTTCGCGCCGGGGTATACCATGGCGGCGGCCATCGCCAACGAGTTCTCCGAAGCGGTCGGCGATCTCCACCTGTCCGCGCTGGCCTACGTCGCCTTTCTCCTCTTCGTGGTGACGGTGGTGGTGAACGCGGGGGCGCGGCTCCTGATCTGGCGAGTGGCCCGCGGGTCCGGCGCCGGGAGCCGGGCCCTGTGAACCGGCGCATCCTCCGACGCGCGGTGAGCCACCTGATGGTGGCCCTCATGGTGCTGGCGGTCGTCGCGGCGCTGCTGCCGCTCTTCTTCATCCTGGGCGACCTCGTGGCCAAGGGCGCGGGGAGCCTGTCGCTCGACTTCTTCACCCGCACCCCCGCGCCGGCCGGCGAGACCGGCGGCGGCGTGGCCCACGCCATCGTGGGCACCCTGCTCATCGTGGGGATCGCGAGCCTGATGGGGCTGCCCATCGGAATCGCCGCGGGGATCTACTGCGCCGAGTTTCCCGGCAGCCGCCTCACCTGGCTCACCCGCTTCGTCGCCGACGTGATGAACGGCACCCCGTCCATCGTCGTCGGGGTCTTCGCCTGGGCCTGGATCGTGGCGACCCAGAAGCACTTCTCCGCCCTGGCCGGGAGCGCGGCGCTGGCCATGCTGATGATCCCGATGGTGCTCCGCACCACCGAGGAGATGATCAAGCTGGTCCCCAACTCGCTGCGCGAGGCGGCGCTGGCGCTGGGCTATTCCCGCTGGCGCACCAGTCTGTCCATCGTGCTCCGCACCACGCTCCCGGGCATCGTGACCGGCGGCCTGCTCGCGGTCGCCCGCGTCGCCGGCGAGACCGCGCCGCTCCTCTTCACCGCGCTGGGCAGCCAGTACCTGAGCTTCGATGTCAACCAGCCGATGGCGTCCCTTCCGCTCACGGTCTTCACCTATGCAACCGGTCCCTATGAGGAATGGCACCGCAACGCCTGGGCGGCCGCCCTCGTCCTCATCCTCGTCGTCCTGGTCCTCAGCGTCGGGGCTCGCCTCGCCATCCGCCGTCGGTTCACCCTCAATGGGTGAGCCGGCCCTGCGCACCCGCGTGCCCGAGACGCCGGCGGCGGCGGAGCCCTCGGCGGCGGTGCGCGGCCGGGTCGAGACCGACAAGCTGACGGCGATGTACGGCAAGTTCACCGCGGTGAAAGGCGTGAGCCTCGCCTTTCCGCCTCGGCGGGTGCACGCCCTGATCGGCCCGTCGGGCTGCGGCAAGTCCACGTTTCTCCGCACGCTGAACCGGATGCACGAGCTGTCGGAGCAGGGGTGGATCACCGGGCGGGTGCTGCTGGACCGGGAGGATATCTACGCGCCGAGGGTGAGCGCGATCCAGCTGCGCCGGCGGGTCGGCATGGTCTTCCAGCGGCCCACCCCGTTCCCCACGATGTCGATTTACGACAACGTGGCCGCCGGTCTGCGGGTGCACGGCCGGCTGTCGCGGGCGGACACCGACGCCATCGTGGAGCGGTCGCTCCGCCAGGCCGCCCTGTGGGACGAGGTGAAGGACCGCCTCCGCGCGGCCGCCACCGCGTTGTCGGGCGGGCAGCAGCAGCGACTCTGCATCGCCCGGACCATCGCGCCGAGCCCGGACGTGGTCCTGCTCGACGAGCCCACGGCGTCACTCGATCCCCAGGGCACCCAGCGGATCGAGGAGCTGCTGTTCGAGCTCAAGGAGAGCTTCAGCATCATCATCGTCACCCACAACATGCAGCAGGCGGCCCGGGTGTCCGATACCACGACCTTCTTCTACCTCGGCACCATGGTGGAGAGCGGCCCCACCCGGCAGATCTTCACCGCGCCCCGGAACGAGCAGACCGAGGCCTACATCACCGGGAGATTCGGATGAGCGCCAGCGTGCGCCCGCGACCCATGACCAACGTCCCCCGGGCCACCCTGGCCCCTCGCCCGCCCCAGGCGCAGAGGCCCGAGCGCGGCGGCCCGGCGGTGGACGTGCGCGACTTCGGGTTCTGGTACGGGAGCCGGCAGATCCTGCGGAACCTGACCTTCGCCCTCGAGCGCAAGGCGGTGACCGCGATCATCGGGCCGTCGGGGTGCGGGAAGTCCACCTTCCTCCGGTCCATCAATCGGCTCAACGATCTGATTCCGGGCACCCGCCACACCGGCGACATCCTGCTCGAGGGGCGGTCGGTGTTCGGGCCCACCGATCTGGTGACGCTGCGGCAGCGGGTGGGGATGGTCTTCCAGCGCCCCAACCCGTTCCCCAGGTCGATCTACGACAACGTGGCGTTCGGGCCGGCGCTCAACCGGCTGGTGCCCCGCCGCGACCTTCCCGACCTGGTGGAGCGCTGCCTCCGGCAGGCCGCCCTCTGGGACGAGGTGAAGGACCGCCTCGACGAGCCGGGGACCGGGCTCTCGGGCGGCCAGCAGCAGCGGCTCTGCATCGCCCGGGCGCTGGGGAACCAGCCCGAGGTGCTGCTCATGGACGAGCCTTGCTCCGCGCTCGACCCGATCGCCACCCAGCGGGTCGAGGAGCTGATCGTGGAGCTCAAGCGGGACTACACCATCGTGATCGTCACGCATAACATGCAGCAGGCGGCGCGGGTCTCGGATTACACCGGATTCTTCGACCGGGGCGAGCTGGTCGAGTTCAGCGAGACCGAGCGGCTCTTCACCACCCCGGCCCAGGAGCGCACCGAGGCCTACATCACCGGGAGATTCGGATGAGCGTGGATATCCACCGGCACTTTCACGACGAGCTGAGCCACGTGAAGGTCCGGCTGCTCACCATGTCGGGCGAGGCGGAGGCCGCCCTCGGCCTCGCGGTGGAGGCGCTGCTCGAGCGGGACCCCGACAAGGCCCACCGGGTCATCGTGGGCGACCGGGTGATCGACAGCATGGAGGTCGAGATCGAGGAGCAGTGCATCAACCTGCTCGCCCTCCAGCAGCCGATGGCGCGGGATCTCCGGATGCTCACCTCCGCGCTCAAGATCGCCAACGATCTCGAGCGGGTCGGCGACCACGCGGTCAACATCGCCCAGAGCGCGGAGCGGCTCACGCAGAGCCGGCCGATCGCGCCCGAGCCCGAGATCATCGAGATGGCCCGGCTCGCCCGGGACATGCTTTCCGACGCCCTCGAGGCTTTCATTCGGGGGGACGCGGCGGCCGGCCGCGAGGTCTGTCTCCGGGACGACAAGGTGGACGCGCTGCACCGATCGGTATTTCGTATTCTTCTCACGCACATGATGGAAGACCCGCACATGATCGGGGCCGGCATGGAGCTCTTCCTGGTGAGCCGGAATCTCGAGCGGGTGGCCGACCTGGCCACCAACATCGGAGAGGACGTGGTCTTTCTGGTGGAAGGCAAGTCCATCAAGCACCACGCGGAGGACCGCGGCGAGGCGCCGGCCGGCGGCCGGACGGCCTCCGCGGGTCGGTGACGGCTCAGCCCGCCTCGGCGCCAGCGGGCCGCGAGCGGATCGCGGCCATCGACGTCGGATCCAACTCCGTGCGTCTGCTGGTGGCGGAGTACGATCCCGCGAGCGGTCTCACCATCGTGGACGAGCTCAAGGACCAGCCCCGGCTCGCCCGCGGCCTGGCCGCCACCGGCTGCCTCGACGACGACGCCATGGCCCGGGCCATGGAGAGCCTGCGCCGGATGCGCGACGTCTGCCAGCGCCGCGGCGTGCACCGGATCGCCGCGGTGGCGACCGCCGCCGTGCGCGAAGCGGAGAACGGGCCCTGGTTCGTCCGGCGGGTCCGCCAGGAGCTGGACATCCCGCTCCGGATCATCGACCCCGAGACCGAAGCCGCACTTTCCTACCGCTCGGTGGCGTATCACTTCGCCCTGGCCGGCGAGCGGGCCCTGGTGGCGGACATCGGCGGCGGCAGCCTGGAGCTGATCGGCGCGGTGGACGGCCTGGTCGAGCTCACCCTGTCGCTCCCGCTCGGCGCCGTGCGCCTCACCGAGCTCTACGTCCCCGGCGACCGGCCGGCCTACAAGGAAGTCGCCGCGGTCCGCCCCCACATCCGCAAGCAGGTCAAGCGCGAGCTCCCCTGGCGGGAATGGGCCGGAGCCACCGTGATCGGGAGCGGCGGCACCTTCACCACACTCGGGCGCATGGTCCAGGCGCGCCGGGGCCTCTCGCCCGCCGATCCGGTGCACGGGGTCGAGGTCACCGCCGCCGAGATCGAGCAGCTCATCGACTGGCTGGCGAGCCGGACCGCCGAGCAGCGGCGGCAGGTCCCGGGACTCAATCCGGCGCGGGCCGACATCATTCTCGCCGGCCTGGCGGTGACGGCCGAGCTGCTCGACTGGATCCGGGGCCGGAGCCTCACGGTGAGCGCATTCGGGCTGCGCGAAGGGCTGCTGCTCGAAATGGCCGGGGCCGAGGAGCTGGTGCTCCGGGACCCGCTCCGGCTCTTTCGCGAGTTCGCCGAGCGCTGCCAGTCGGACCGGCGCCACGTGGAGCACGTGCGGGAGCTGGCTCTCCAGCTGTTCGACCAGCTGGGCGAGGAGCTCGGCTGCGCGCCGGAGGAGCGGCTGCTCCTGGAGGCGGCGGGACTGCTGCACGATGTGGGACAGCTGGTGAGCTACCGGAAACATCACAAGCACAGCTATCAGCTCATCACCCACGCCGAGCGCCTGGGGATGGCGCCGCGGGAGCGCGAGCTGGTGGCGCTCATCAGCCGCTACCACCGGCAGAGCGGGCCCCGACGCAAGCACCCCGAGTTCGCGGCGCTCGCCGTGGCCGATCAGGCGGTGGTCCGCCGGCTCAGCGGACTCCTCCGCGTGGCCGACGGACTCGATCGGGGCCACAGCGCCTCGGTCAAGCAGGTGGACGCGGAGCTCGCGCCCGAGGCGCTTCGTCTCCGGCTCACCGCGGCCGATCCCGGCGGCGATCTGGGACTGGAATGCTGGGGCGGGAGTCGGAAGGCCGACGTGCTGGCCAAGCTGCTCCGGCGCGACATCGAGATCAGCGCGCCGTGACCGCGTCGCCTCGAGACAGGTAGGGTTCCAGCAGCAGGCCGAGCGGCGCGGCGTCCCGGCCGAGCAGCGCGGTCATCGCCGCGGCGGCCGAGCTGCCGATCCGGTTGGCGCCGGCCGCCAGCATCCGGAGCGCGAGCTCCCCCGTCCGCACCCCTCCCGACGCCTTGACCCCGAAGGCCGGCCCCACCGCATGCCGCATCAGCGTCACCGCCTCGACCGTGGCCCCCCCGGACGCGTGAAAGCCGGTGGACGTCATCACGAAGGCCGCCCCGGCCCGAACGGCGGCCAGGCACCCGGCGACGATCTGCACCGGCTCCAGCGCGGCGGTCTCCAGGATCACCTTCACCGTCGCTCCGCCCACCACGTCCACCACCGCGCGGATGTCCGCCTCGACGTAGCTCCAGTCGCCGCTCTTGGCGGGACCGAGCGGCAGTGCCAGGTCCACCTCCGCCGCGCCGCTCTCCACCGCGAGCCGGGCCTCCGCGGCCTTGGTCGCGCTCGCCGTCGCCCCGAGCGGGAAGCCGGCCACCGTCCCGAGCAGCACCGGCGAGCCCGCCAGGAGGCCCGCCGCCCGGCGCACCCACCCGCCGTTGACGCACACCGCCTTGAGCTCCCAGCGAATCGCCTCGTCGCACAGGGCGGCGATCTGATCCTTCTGGGCCTCGGGGGCGAGCAGGGTGTGATCGAGGAAGCGGCCGATCCCGGGCTGGCGCGCCGCGCCGCGGCCGAGCCAGGGCGGGACCCGGGCCGGCGGCGACGCGGCCCCTCGGGCCGCGAGCAGCTCCCGCGCCTCCTCGAGCAGCCCCCCTCCGCTGCCGCGGCGGCGCGTGCTAGGCATCCCGCACCGTCAGCGGCCCCTATTCCCCATACGGCACCCAGATGTTCTTGACCTGGGTCGCCTGCTCCAGGAACTCCTCTCCCTCGCCTCGGACCGGGTCGCTCCAGTCGCGCGGGTGGCCGTGCTCCACCCACGTCCGCTTCATGTTGCCCGCGGACAGCCGCTCGACCTCCGCGTCCCCTCCCTCCGCGCTCCCGAAGTACCAGATTCCGTCCACGTCGTCGTGCGCGGCCAGCACCGGCGCCAGCTCGCTCTGCGCCCCGGTCACGATGTTCACCACGCCCGCCGGCACGTCCGAGGTGTCCAGCACCTGGTAGAAGTCCGTGGCGAGCAGCGGAGCCGAGGTCGAGGGGACGGCGACGACCGTGTTGCCCATGGCGATGGCGGGAAGGACCAGCGAGACGAAGCCGAGCAAGGATGGCGATTCAGGGCAGACCAGGCCCAGGACGCCCACCGGCTCGGGCATGGCGAGGGTGACGTTCCGGTAGGGCGTGTGATGGACCAGGCCGTCGTACTTGTCGGCCAGGGCCGCGTAGGTATAGATCCGCTCGATGGCCAGAGCGACTTCCCGCTCGGCGCCGGGCGCGTCGCCGGAAAGCGCGGCGATGCGGCGGCCGAATTCCTCTCCCCGGGCCGCCAGGTTCTCGGCCAGATAGTACAGCACCTGGGCGCGCGCGTGCGCCGTCGCCCGGGCCCACCCGCTCGCCTTCCGCGCGGCCTCGACGGCGTTCCGCACGTCCTTCCGGTTGCCGCGCCCCACTTCGCCGACCTGACGGCCGTCCACATCGAGCACCGGCAGGCTGTATCCCGAATCGGGCCTCGCCTGCGCGCCGCCGATGTAGAGCTTGGGGGTGCGGTCGATGGGGGGAAGGGACGCGGGGGCGCGAGGGCGCAGCGGCGCAGGACTTCCCGACCTTCTGGACGCTGCACGCTTCGGCCGCCCGTTCGAGCGCCGGGCCCTGCGCCCCGGCGCCTCTGCGCCTCTGCCCCCCTGCGTCCCTCCGTCCCCGCGCCGCTCTGCCCACCTCACGTACTCCCTCAGGCCTTCCCGCCCCCCTTCCCGCCCGAACCCGCTCTCGCGATACCCGCCGAAGCCGCTCGCGGCGTCGAACACGTTCGTGCAGTTGATCCAGACCGTGCCGGCCTTGAGCTGCGGCGCGACGTCGAGCGCGAGGTTGATGTTCTCGGTCCAGACGCTCGCGGCCAGGCCGTAGCGGGTGTTGTTCGCCAGCTCCACCGCCTCGACCGGCGTCCGGAAGGTCATCAGCACCACCACCGGACCGAAGATCTCCACCTGCGCGATCGTCGCCGCCGGCGCCACCTCGGTGAACAGGGTGGGCGGAAAGAACCAGCCCTCGCGCGGACAGCTCCACGAGGGCTGCCACGGCACCGCGCCTTCGTCCCGGCCCCGTTGCACCAGGTCCTGGATCTTCTGCAGCTGCACCGGGGCGATGATCGCCCCCATGTCCACGGCCTTGTCCAGCGGATCACCCACTCGCAGCGTCTCCATCCGGGCCTTGAGCTTGGCCACCAGCCGCTCGGCCACACCCTCCTGCACCAGGATCCGGGAGCCGGCGCAGCAGACCTGGCCCTGGTTGAACCAGATCGCGTCCACCACCCCCTCGACCACGCTGTCGAGATCGGCGTCGGGGAAGACGATGAAGGGTGACTTGCCGCCCAGCTCGAGAGAAAGCTTCTTGCCGCTCCCGGCCGTCGCGGTCCGGATCAGTCGCCCCACGTCGGTCGAGCCGGTGAAGGCGATCTTGTCCACGTCGGGATGGGTCACGAGCGCCTCGCCGGTGCGGCCGTCGCCGGTGATGATGTTCACCACGCCCGCGGGCAGCCCGATCTCCTGGCACAGCTCGGCGAAGCACAGTGCCGTGAGTGAGGTGAACTCCGCCGGTTTGAGCACCACCGTGTTTCCCATCGCCAGGGCGGGCGCGATCTTCCAGGCCAGCATCAGGAGCGGGAAGTTCCACGGAATGATCTGCCCGATCACGCCCACCGGCTCCCGGCCGGGCAGCTCTCGGCTCATGAGCTGCGCCCAGCCCGCGTGATGGTAGAAGTGCCGCGCCACCAGCGGAATGTCGATGTCCCGCGATTCCCGGATCGGCTTGCCGTTGTCGAGCGACTCGAGCACCGCGAACAGACGGCTGTGCTTCTGGACCTGGCGGGCCAGCGCGTAGAGGTAGCGCGCCCGGCCGTGACCGCCGAGGGCCCACCACTGGGGCTGGGCCGCGCGGGCCGCGCGCACCGCCCGATCCACCTCGGCCGCGCCCGCCTGCCGCACCCGAGCCAACGGCTTGGCCGTGGCCGGGTTGAAGGTCTCGAAGCTCTCGCCCTTGGCAGCGGTCCAGGTCCCGCCGATGAAGAGCCCGAAGCTCCGCCCGTGCTGGTCCAGCCACGCGTGCGCCGGCGCCGCCCCTTCGGGGGCGGGACCGTAGGCCATCGTCTCGAAGATCTCGGGGATGGACGCCATGCCGGAGCCTCGGGCGCGCTGGGTTATCCGGTGGGGTGGCGGTGGGCCGCCGAATACCGTCCGGTCGCGAAGTGCTCCAGCTGGCGCTCGATGTCGGTGAGGAGCGCGCTCGCGCCGAAACGGAACAGGTCGGGCCGGAGCCAGCGGTCGCCCAGCTCATCCTTGATCAGGGCGAGCCAGTCCAGCGCCTCCTTGGCCGCGCGGATCCCGCCCGCCGGCTTGAGCCCGACCAGATGCCCGGTCCGCTCGCGGTACTCCCGGATCGCGCGCGCCATCACCAGCCCCACCGGCAGGGTGGCGTTCACCCCTTCCTTGCCGGTGGAGGTCTTGATGAAATCGGCGCCGGCCATCATGCACACCAGACTCGCCCGGGCGACGGTCCGGAGCGTGCCCAGCTCGCCGGTCGCGAGGATGGTCTTGATGTGCGCGTCGCCGCAGGCCTCCCGCATGGCCCGGACCTCGTCGTAGAGCGCCCGCCAGTTCTCGGTCAGCGCGTGAGCGCGGGTGATCACGACGTCGATCTCCTCGGCGCCGGCGGCCACCGAGGCGCGGATCTCACCGATCCGCTGAGCGAAGGGCGAGAGGCCGGCGGGAAACCCGGTGGACACGGCGGCCACCGGAATGCCGGAGCCGTCCAGCGCCTCCACCGCGGTCTCGACGTAGGTGTGATATACGCAGACGGCGCCGACCCGGATCGGCAGTCGGGAAGCGCCGAGTGCCTCCAGCAGATCTTCACGGACCGGATGGCGGGCCTTGGCGCAGAGCCGGCGCACCCGACCCGCGGTGTCGTCCCCCGAGAGGGTCGTCAGATCCATCAGGGTCACGGCCCGGAGCAGCCAGGCGGCCTGCCACTGCTTCTTCACCGTCCGCCGGGTCCGCTGGGTGGCGGTTCGACGCTCGACGGCGCTGCGGTTGACCCGGACCTCCTCGACCCAGTCGGCCTCGAACGGCATCCCCGGATTACGGGGCGCGACGGGCACGTCGAGGGCGGCCGCGGCCGAAGGAGCGATCATGCGGCGTGCGGTGGGGTCGTCCATGGGGAAGAACATACCCCGCCGGTCGAGCCGCGCGCCATGCGTCGGCAGATCCCGTTAGACGTAGCGCGCGAGCGCACGATGGCGGGCCACCAGGTCGTCGTCGCGGAACACCAGCACCAGCACCGCACCGGCCAGAAAGCCCCCGGCATGCGCCCAGAACGCGACCCCACCGGACTCCTCGGCGAGGGCTGGGAGCCCGCCCACGATCTGCAGCAGGAGCCAGTAGCCCAGCATGACGTACGCGGGCACCACGGCACGGGTGATGAAGAAGCCCAGGAAAATGAGCATGTGGATGCGGACCCGCGGGTAGAGCACGATGTACGCGCCCATCACCCCGCTGATGGCCCCCGATGCGCCAACCATCGGAATCGCGCTGTTCGGATTGACCAGCGTCTGGGCCGAGGCGGCGGCCAGGCCGCACAGCAGGTAGAACACCAGGTAGCGGCCGTGCCCCATCGAGTCTTCGACGTTGTTCCCGAAGAGCCAGAGGAACCACATGTTGCCGATGAGGTGCAGCCAGCCGCCGTGGAGGAACATCGAGCTGAGCGGGGTATACCAGTGGGGCGGGCCGATCACACAGCTCATCTCCCGACTCATCGGGAGGGTGTACCCCTCGGGGATCCGGCCCAGCAGCTCGCCCGGGATCAGACCCAGCTCGCACACCGACTGGGACAGCGTCGGCTCCGCTCCCATGCCCTGGACCAGGATCCAGGCCGCCACGTTGAGCCCGATCAGGACAACGGTGATCGCGGGCGGGCCAAGGGTGGGGTTGTCGTCGCGGATGGGGAACATGTCCGAATATAAGACTCACGGCTACCAGGGCCGGAACGCGAGAGGGGCCGGATCGCGAGTGCGATCCGGCCCCTGGAGTGCGGGTCACCCCGCCCCCTGCCCGCGGATCCTTAGAGTGCTCGCCGGCCCTGGATCAGCTGCATCACCGCCAGGATGACGGCGACGATCAGCAGCACGTGGATGAACCCACCCAGGGTATAGGACGTGACCACGCCCAGCAGCCAGAGCACCAGGAGGATCACGAAGATCGTCCACAGCATGAACTCACCCTCCTCCCATAACGGTGTCGTTGCCCATCTCCAACCCGTGGCCCGAGCTCGCTCCCGCCACTGTTGGGGGCCCAACGGGTGACCGCTAACCTAGGGTCCTTCATAGAAATGCGTCGTGACCGTGGTCACGATAGACAGTACCGCCCCAATCGCTGCCATAACGGCAGCTTTTGCGGGTACGGGAGTTGCTCCCAGGGCCGCCACGCGCGGGTGCGCGTCAGAAGGGCATTGTCCCGGCATTACTTCCAAGCATGAGGAGTCGACATGGCGGCGTCCAAGATCATCGGCATCGACCTGGGCACGACCAACTCGGTGGTAGCGGTCATGGAGGGGGGCGACCCGGTCGTCATCCCCAACGCCGAGGGTGGGCGGACCACCCCCTCGGTGGTGGCCTTCACCAAGGACGGCGAGCGCCTGGTGGGCCAGGTGGCCAAGCGCCAGGCGGTCACCAACCCCAAGCAGACCATCTTCTCGATCAAGCGGTTCATGGGCCGCCGCCTGAACGAGATCACCGAAGAGTCCAAGCGGGTGCCCTACAAGGTGGGCGATGGCCCCAACGGGATGGCGGCGGTCGAGATCGCCGGGAAGCGGTACACCCCGCCCGAGATCTCGGCGATGATCCTGCAGAAGATGAAGCAGACGGCGGAGGACTACCTGGGCCACAGCGTGGACAAGGCGGTCATCACCGTGCCGGCCTACTTCAACGACGCGCAGCGGCAGGCGACCAAGGACGCCGGCAAGATCGCGGGCCTCGAGGTACTCCGGATCATCAACGAGCCCACCGCGGCCGCGCTGGCGTACGGGCTGGACAAGAAGAAGGAAGAGAAGGTGGCGGTCTTCGACCTCGGCGGCGGCACCTACGACATCTCGGTGCTCGA
>Ga0310810_10008454_pt1 | contig 11850 bp, 13 predicted proteins | sample NCmetagenome_FD_207641 | JGI IMG/M metagenome (GOLD analysis project Ga0310810, IMG submission 207641) | Soil microbial communities from experimental microcosm in Duke University, North Carolina, United States - NC | ecosystem: Engineered > Artificial ecosystem > Soil microcosm > Unclassified ...
GGGCATTTCGTCGCGACGCATCACGTGGGCGGCGCATCTTGATCTCCCGCGGCCAGGCGGCCGCATTCGTTTCGCCAAGGAGCCTTCCATGAAATCGCTGTTTCGCATGCTCATCGCTGCGGTCGCGGCCATGGCACTCGCCGCACCGGCCTTTGCGGCGAAAGACGTCGTGTTCGCCGTCGCGTCCACGTTCACGACGACCGACCCGTACGATGCCAACGACACGCTGTCGCAAGCGATGGCGAAGTCGTTCTACGAAGGACTGTACGGCTTCGACAAGGACATGAAGATGATTCCGGTCCTTGCCGAAAGCTACGAGGTCAGCAAGGATGGCCTCGTCTACACGATCAAGCTGCGCAAGGGCGTCAAGTTCCACGACGGCACCGACTTCAAGGCCGACGCCGTCAAGGTCAACCTCGACCGCGTCACGAATCCCGAGAACAAGCTCAAGCGCTACGGCCTCTACAACAACAACATCGCCAAGACCGAGGTCGTCGACGACTACACGGCGCGGATCACGCTGAAAACGGCGTTCTCGCCGTTCATCGCGCAGCTCGCGCACCCGTCCACCGTGATGATCAGCCCGACTGCGCTCAAGCAATGGGGCAACAAGGACATCGCGTTCCATCCGGTAGGCACGGGGCCCTTCAAGTTCGTCGAATGGAAGTCGACCGACTACCTGAAGGTCGCGAAATTCGACGGCTACTGGCGCAAGGGCTATCCGAAGGTCGACACGATCACGTGGAAGCCGGTCGTCGACAACAATTCGCGCGCGGCGCTGATGCAGACCGGCGAGGCGCACTTCACGTTCCCGGTACCTTATGAAGTTGCCGAGGTGCTGAAGCAGAAGCCGGATCTCGAAGTGGTCGCGGCGCCGTCGATCGTGCTGCGCTACCTGTCGATGAACACGCAGCAGAAGCCGTTCGACGATCCGAAGGTGCGCCAGGCGATCGCCTATGCGATCAACAAGGACGCGCTCGCGAAAGTGGCGTTCAACGGCTACGCGACTCCCGCGGCCGGCGTCGCGCCGCAGGGCGTCGAATACGCGGTGAAGATCGGCCCGTGGCCGTACGACGTCGCGAAGGCGAAGGCGCTGCTCAAGGAGGCCGGCTATCCGGACGGCTTCGAAACCGAGCTGTGGTCGGCGTACAACCACACGACCGCGCAAAAGGTCACGCAATTCCTGCAGCAGCAACTGCAGCAGATCGGCATCAAGACGAAGATCACGCTGCTCGAGGCCGGCCAGCGCGTCGAGAAGGTCGAGAGCTGGCAGGATCCAAAGACGGCGCCGGTGCGTCTGTACTACGTCGGCTGGTCGACGTCGACGGGCGAGGCCGACTGGGCGCTGCGTCCGCTGCTCGACGGCGGGTCGTGGCCGCCCAGGCTGTTCAACACGGCCTACTACAAGAACGACAAGGTCGACGCCGACATCAAGAACGCGCAACTGACGACGAGCTCGGCCGAGAAGGCGAAGCTCTACAAGGACGCGCAGGAGACGATCTGGAAGGATGCGCCGTGGGCGCCGCTCGTCGTCGAGAAGCTGCTGTCGGCGCACAGCAAGAAGCTCTCCGGCGTCTACGTGATCCCGGACGCCTCGTTCAATTTCACGGAGATCGACTTGAAGTAAACGGCGGCCGGACCGCGCGCATATGACGAGTTACGTCGTCAAGCGCCTCCTGGGCCTGCTGCCGACGCTGTTGCTGGTCGGATTTCTCGTTTTTCTGTTCGTCCATCTGCTACCGGGCGATCCGGCGCGGCTTGCCGCCGGGCCGGACGCCAACCTCGAAACCGTCGAGCTCGTGCGCAAGGATCTCGGGCTCGACCGGCCATTGCCGCAGCAGTTCGTGAGATTCGTGAACGGCGTCCTGCACTGGGACTTCGGCCGATCCATTCGCACCAAGCGGCCGGTCTCGCAGGAAATCGGCGACCGCTTCATGCCGACGTTCTGGCTCACGGTTTGGAGCATGCTCTGGTCGGTGCTGATAGGCATGGCGATCGGCATCGTGTCGGCGGTATGGCGCAACCGCTGGCCCGACCGGCTCGGCATGACGCTCGCGGTCTCCGGCATCTCGTTTCCCGCGTTCGCGCTGGGCATGGTGCTGATGCAATTCTTTTCCGTGCAGCTCGGATGGCTGCCGACGGTCGGCGACGACACCTGGCGCCATTACATTCTGCCGTCGCTGACGCTCGGCGCCGCGGTGGCGGCGATCATGGCGCGCTTCACGCGCTCGTCGTTCGTCGACATACTCGGCGAGGACTTCATCCGTACGGCGCGCGCGAAAGGCCTCGACGAGCGCCGCGTGGTCATCAAGCACGGGTTGCGCAACGCGCTCATCCCGGTCGTGACGATGATGGGCCTGCAGTTCGGCTTCCTGCTCGGCGGCTCGATCATCGTCGAGAAGGTGTTCAACTGGCCGGGGCTCGGACGCCTCCTCGTCGACGCCGTGGACATGCGCGACTATCCGGTGATCCAGGCGCTCGTGCTGCTGTTCTCGCTCGAGTTCATCCTGATCAACCTGATCGTCGACGTGCTCTACGGCCTGATCAATCCCACGATCCGGTATCGGTGATGGCAACGATGCCCGCCTCGCCGCCGCTGATCGCCGATGCGCGCGTGCGCACGCCGTGGTCGGAGTTCTGGCGCAAGTTCAAGCGCCAGAAGATCGCGATGGTCGCGGGTGCATTCGTCGTAGTGCTCGTCGTCGTCGCGATCGCGGCGCCGTGGATCGCGCCGTTCGACGCCGAGAACTTCTTCGACTACGACCAGCTCAATGCGCGGCCCAACGCGAAGCACTGGTTTGGCGTCGACGCGCTCGGCCGCGACATCTTCAGCCGCATCCTGATGGGTGCGCGCATTTCGCTCGCGGCGGGCTTCCTGTCGGTCGCCGTGGGCGCCATCGTCGGCACGCTGCTCGGCCTCATTGCCGGCTACAAGGAAGGCTGGTGGGATCGCATCATCATGCGAATCTGCGATGTGCTGTTCGCATTTCCCGGCATCCTGCTCGCGATCGGAATCGTCGCGATCCTCGGCGGCGGCATGGCGAACGTCATCGTCGCCGTCGCGGTGTTCAGCATCCCCACGTTCGCGCGCCTCGTCCGCGGCAACACGCTGGCGCTCAAGCACCTGACATTCATCGAGGCGGCGCGAAGCCTCGGCGCATCCGACCGGACGATCGTGTTCCGGCACATCTTTCCGGGGACGATTTCGGCCGTCGTCGTCTATTTTTCGCTGCGCATCGGCACGTCGATCATCACCGCCGCCAGCCTGTCGTTCCTCGGCATGGGCGCACAGCCGCCGACTCCGGAATGGGGCGCCATGCTCGACGCCGCGCGCGCGGAAATGCTGACGGCGCCGCACGGCGCGATCTTTCCGGCGCTCGCGATCTTCTTCACCGTGCTCGCGTTCAATCTGCTCGGCGACGGACTGCGCGATGCGCTCGACCCGAAGATCGAGCGGCGGTAGCGTGCCGCGCACGAGCATGTCCAGATCGTTCAGGTCGCGATGATCGAGGCGCCGAAGATCGGCGTTGGTCGCTCCGGCGCCCGCGATTCCATCGCCGACGTTGCAGGCGTCACCGTCGGTCACGTCACGCTCGCCGACGGCGACGTGCAGACCGGCGTCACGGTCGTGCGCCCGCACGCAGGCGACGCATATCGCGCTCCCGTTCCCGCAGCCGCCGTCGTGATCAACGGCTTCGGCAAGACGGCCGGGCTCGTCCAGCTCAACGAACTCGGGTTGCTCGAGTCGCCGATCGCGCTGACGAACACGTTCGCCGTCGGCTCGATCTATACGGCAATGGTGCGGCACGCGATCGCGGACAATCCCGCGATCGGTCGCGGAGCGCCGACGCTGAACCCTGTCGTCGGTGAATGCAACGACGGCTGGCTCAACGATCTGCAGCGCTTCGCGGTGCAGGAAGCGCACTACGCACTGGCGTTCGAAGCCGCGGCCGCCGATTTCGCGCAAGGCGCGGTGGGCGCGGGCCGAGGCATGTCGTGCTTTGGCGTCAAGGGCGGCATCGGGTCGGCCTCGCGAACGGTGCTGGCTGTCGGGCAGCCTGTGACCCTCGGCGCGCTCGTTCTCGCGAACTTCGGGCGGCCCGCGGCGCTTACGGTGCGAGGCGTCCACCTTGGCCGCCTGCTGACCCGATCGACGCCGGACGGCGGCGGGCCCGATCGCGGGTCCATCATCGTCGTGCTCGCCACCGACGCGCGACTCGATCACCGCCAGTTGCGGCGCGTCGCGATGCGGGCCGCGGCCGGCATCGCGCGCACAGGATCGAGTTTTGGCCACGGCAGCGGCGACATCGCGATCGCCTTCGCGGCGCCAGGTGGGTCCAAGGCGACGGAAAATGCGCGCATAGCGGCGCCTTCGAAAGTTCCGGACGACGCACTGGATACGCTGTTCGACGCCGCCGCCGAAGCGACCGAGCAATCGATCGTCCACGCGTTGTTCGCCGCGCAAAGCGTCACCGGTCACGCCGGCCACGTGCGCCAAGCGTTGGCCGAACGGATTCCGCACTGGCCGGCGCTCTTCACCCACGCACCAGGATTTGCACGATGAAGATCCTGATTGCCGTCGACATCGAAGGCATCTCCGGCGTCGTCCATCCCGAGCAGACGCGTGCCGGGAATCCTGAATACGAACGCGCGCGGCGGCAGATGACTGCCGAGGCGAACGCCGCCGTTGCCGGTGCATTCGACGGCGGTGCCACTGCGGTCGTCGTCAATGACTCGCACGGCGACTTCCGTAACCTGCTGGCCGACGAAATCGACGCGCGAGCCGAATTGCTGGCCGGCAAGCCGCGCGAGCTCGGCATGATGGCGGGCGTCGACCAGGGCTGCGCGGCGGCCTTTCTCGTCGGCTGGCACGCCAAGGCCCGAACGACCGGCGTGCTCGCCCACACGATCAACGGCTTCGCGTTCGCGCGCGTGAGCGTGAACGGCGTGGAAACGGGTGAAGCCGGACTCTACGGCGCCGTTGCCGCCGAGCAAGGCGTCCCCGTCGCGCTGCTGACCGGCGATGACGTATTCATCGCCGAGACATCCGTGCTGTATCCGGGCGCGATTGCGGTTCCGGTCAAGCGCGCGCACGGCAATCGCGTCGCAAGCAGCCTTTCGCCACAGGCTGCCTGCGATGCCGTTCGCGCAGGCGCGCGCGAAGCGATGCAGCGGTGCGCCACGCTGCGGATACGGGCGTTACAGACGCCTGCTGCGTTGCGCCTCGAGGCGACAGCCGTTGCGATCGCCGATCTGTTCGCGCTGCTGCCTTTCGTGCGACGCGTGGACGCCGTGACGATCGAATGGACGTCGCCTACGATGCGGCATGCCGTACGCATTCTCAACAGCCTGTCGGCGATGTCGGCCGCAATGCGCTGACATCGGACGCTACCTGTTGGGCACAGCCATGCAGGGGGGAGTCCCAGGCCTTTTAAACGGTGAGCCGCTTTGACGAACGCCGATCCGCAAGCGCGCCGGCCGAGCCTTCATGCGCGACCTCAGGCAGAATGCACGGCTCATCCCACCCGCCCGACCCACGAGACCATGAAACGCCTGATCATCGGATTCGTTGCCTTGCTGCTGCTTCCCTTCGCCTCGCTCGCGCAAGACGCTGACGCTCTCGACGGACGGCTGAAGAAGATCCGGGACTCGAAGTCGATCGGAATCGCCTACCGCATCGACGCCGCTCCGTTTTCGTTTGAAGAGAACAAGCAGATCACCGGGTACACCATCGACCTGTGCCGGCGCGTGGTGAACGCGATCGAGCGGCAGCTCGGCATCGACGAGCTCCGGGTACGTTGGGTCCCCGTCAACAGCCGGACGCGGTTCGAAGCGATCGCAAAGGGACAGGCGGATCTGGAATGCGGCTCGAGCACCGTGACCCTCGGGCGCATGAAGATGGTCGACTTCTCGAGCTTCACGTTCATCGACGGTACCGGCCTCCTCGTCAAGTCGAGCCTGGCGGCCAATGCGCTCAGCGACCTCGGCGGCAAGAAGATCGGTGTGATCAGTGGAACGAGCAACGAGCGTGCGCTCACCGATGCGCTGAAGAGCCGCGTCATCAACGCGAGCGTCGTGCCGGTCAAATCGCGCGAGGAAGGACTCGAGCAGGTCGAGAGCGGAGCCATCGACGCCTTCGCCAGCGATCGGGTGCTGCTGATCGCCCTGCTCGGCAAGTCGAAGGATCCGGCCGGGCTGGCGTTGCTGGCGGATGCGCTGTCATTCGAGCCGTATGCGATCGGGTTGCCGCGTGGTGATTGGCAGATGCGGCTGGCGGTAAACAGCGCACTCGCCCAGCTCTATCGAGGCGGTGTCATCAGGGAAATCTTTGCTCGTTGGTTCGGCTCGATCGGACGGCCCGGACCGGTGATGGAGGCGGCGTTCCTGTTCGGCGCGCTGCCGGAGTGACTCACTCAAAGGCAAGCGGCACATGAACGACGAAAGAATCCAGATCCGTGTCACCGCCAGCGGTCAGACGCTCGACGTCGTCGTCTTGAACAAGCGCCTGGACAGGATCCAGATCGTGCTCGGGGAAGGCGTACATAGCGTGCGATGCGACCTTACGCCGACGCGGAATGGCTCGGCCTATGTCGGCAACGCGATGGGCCGCGAAATCGTATATGAGCGCAGCCGCGACGACGTCAAGGCCGATCTCGCGCGTGCCGCGGGCTTCGACCGATAGACCATCAATGCCGCGAACCCGTGCAAGCGCTGGCGGTGGATCGTTGCCCGCGTAGGCCGTCGAGATGACAGCGCCATTCGACCTCGCGGTGGTGGCGCTGTTGTCGATGTCCACCGCAGGGCAGGAACCCATCGGATCCGACCAGCCGCTTTCCGTCACCGGCGCGTCGGAGCCGACGATGATGCGGGTCGTCCCCTATGCGGACGAAATGCCCCCGATGCCCGCGGATGCGCCTGCGTCGTGCTATCGCATCGGTCGCTGCTCCGCGTACGACCTCTACCGCTTCAGGGATCGGCCGAACAGGCTGACCCGGTTGGCGCCCGAGGCGCCGCCGGAAGGTGGCGCTCGGCTGCCTTCGATCCATTACCTGTGGGTTCTCGTCCCGGTGACGCCGGAAGAGAACATTCTTCCGAAGTATCGGACGGCGAGCCAAGTGCGTGACGAGTACCGTGCCGTCGGCACGCCGATCGACGAGCCGGACTGACCTCGCTACCTCAACCCGAAAAACGACAGTATCGCGACGACGACGACGACGAGGCCGACGATGTAGATGATTCTATTCACGCGCTCCTCCTCCGGTGAACGTCCCCCGACTGCGAAAGGCGAGCTTCGCGATCAGACTTTTCCCTTGTTGGCATTTTCGGCTGCCTGCTGCGCATTGCCTGCGCCCTTCTGCAGCTTCCCCTCGACTTGCTTCGCTCCGCCCTTGATCTGTTGCTCGGTGCTCCCGGTCGCTTCCCCGACCTTGCGCTGCACCTTCCCTGCGATGTCCTTCGCCGTGCCCTTGACTTGATCCTTGTTCATTGACCTCTCCGTTGAAGCAGGCGACGTTGCCTGCGTCCATCATGAGACCGTCCGGGGACTCCAGGAGCAAGATCGTCGATTCCGATAGCCGCGTAGGCGGAACACTGAAACTCGATCGGGTCACTGCCCGCGGTCCGCCAAGAGGCCGTTCGCGCACGCCGGCGCGTTGTTCCAATGGCCTTCGCAGAACTGTCGACGCACGCGCTCGTCGCATACGATGCGCGCGCTCACGTCACCGCTGCAGCGTGCCAGGCTCGTATACATCGCCTGCCACCGCTCCGGCCCGGCTTTTTTGATTTCCGCCACCGGCGCCCGGGCAGTTGGGGCGACAGGCGGGTGGGCTTTACGTCGCGCCGCGCTCATGGCTGTCCCCCGCTCACGCGCCGGGTGTTGAGGCGCGCCCGCACGCTTCGCGGCGGGAATGGGCGCCGGATCTTGCCGCACACTTACCCGCGTCTGTGCGTCGGACTCGACAGCAGGGGTGGGCGCCGCGACGGCGGCGGCGGTCTCGGCTCCCATCGGCCCCCGTTCCGGAGCCGCAGCGACAGTCGGGCTCGCCGAGGGCGCGTCGGACTTCGCAGCGCTGGCCACTTTCGACGAACCCTTCGTCGCATCCGGTGCGTGCGCATCGATGTAGTGCATGGCATAGGCACCCGCGATCAGGATGGTAGCGACGGAAGCGACGAGCAGTCCGGGCGTGCGCAAGTTCCGGTACGCTCGCGGCACCGGGGCGGCGAATGGCGCCTGCGTCATGGTTGCCGTGTCGGCCGCGTCGCTTGACGTTGCCCGCCCAGATGCGAGGTCGACGGACGGCGAAGTTTGCCTCGCATCCGGTGTGCGGGGCAACGACGGGAACGCCGTGCCGCACTGGTAGCAGCGGGTCGCAGCCTGCTCATTGACCCTATTGCATTGGTTGCACGGCTTCAGGTGCAGCGGCGACGCACATTCGTTGCAGAACTTGGCATCGGCTGGATTGCGATGATCGCAGAACGGGCACATCCGGTCGCCGAAGTACGCGGCGCGCGCGGCGAACGTCCAGTGAGGGGGGCATGGCGGCTCCATGCGGCAATTTTAGAACTTCCCCGTCGCGCGGGTGAACGGCTGCTGGGCGAGCAGGATTCTCGCTACAGCGCCAAACTGGCTTTAAAATGTCGAGTTGCTCCCAATTCGAATGCCGACGGAGATGCGACGCCGGTCCCTAGCCGTCGACGTTCGTTGACTTCCTGATCGACAGGATCGCCCCTGTGACCGTCACTCCGGTTTTCCCAAGCGCTTTTCGTGGACTCGCGTTCGCGATGCTCTTCGCCGTTGCGGGTTGCGCAACGAAGCCGGCACAACCGACGCCGGAGCAACGCGCGCAAGCGGTCATCGCCAGCCCGATTCGCACGGACCAGGACCGGCGCATGGACTCCTCGCGCAACCCGGCCGAATTCCTGCCTTTTACCGGTGTCGCACCGGGGATGGTGGTGCTGGACGTGTCGGCGGGCGCCGGCTATACGTCGCAACTTCTCGCGCTATCGGTTGGGTCAAACGGGAAACTGTTCGCGCAACGCCCGGCACCCGGCGATGCGCTCACCAAGCGGCTCGCCGACCATCCGCAGCCCAACTTCATCCCGGTGTACCGGCCGTTCGAAGACCCGGTACCGCCCGACGCACCCAAACTCGATCTCGTCACGCTGGTCAACAACTATCACGACATCGTCTACCAGCCGATCGATCGCGCCAGGATGAACCAGCGCATTTATGCCGCGTTGAAGCCGGGCGGCCGGTTCGTGATCGTCGATCATTCGGCCAAAGCGGGCACGGGCATCAGTGTGGCTCGGACGCTGCATCGCATCGACCAGGACGTCGTCGTCGCCGAGGTGACGCAAGCAGGCTTCGTGCTCGAGGCGGAGGGCCGGTTCTTGCGCAATCCTTCCGACACCCGCGATGTCTCGTCTGGCGATGGCCGGATCAATACCGACAAATTCGTCCTGCGCTTCATGAAGCCCGCTTGACGCGGTCGCGAAGTCGATGCACGCCCGGATGCTCATCCCATGATGACGCAGCGCGAGAAGCAGCAGCTGGACGATCTTGGCTATCTCGCCCTTCCGAACTTCGTTCCGCCGCCGCTGCTCGACGAGCTGCGAAATCGCGTCGAGTCGCTGTGGGCCGAGGAAGGCGAGCGGGCGGGATCGGAGTTTCGCCATGAGCCCGGCACACGGCGGCTCGCCAATCTGGTGGACAAGGGGGCGATCTTTGCCGATATCGTCTGCATGCCGAAGATCCTCGCGTGCATCGAGCACGTCATCGGGCCCGGTTACAAGTTGAGCAGCCTCAACGCCCGATCGACGAATCCGCACAACGATGAAGCGCAGCCCTGGCATGCCGACGCCGGCGCGATTGCCGACGAACGCGGTTACTGGGTGTGCAATTCGGTGTGGATGCTCGACGACTTCACCGAGGAGAACGGCGCCACCCGGATGATTCCTCGCTCGCACACGTGGCGACGCCTGCCCGAGCCCGGCAACACGGATCCGCTGCCGGACGAAGAGCTCGTCACCGGCAAAGCGGGAACCGTCGTCATCATGAATGCCCATATGTGGCACGGCGGAACGGCGAACCGCACCGATCGATGCCGCCGCGCCTTGCACGCGTTCTACACGCGCGACGACAAGCCGCAGCAGCAGTATCAGAAGGCGTTGCTGCGCACCCAAATCCTTGCCGCATTGACGCCGTTGCAGCGTCGCGTTCTCGCGATCGACGATCCCGAAAACGACCGGCTGAGCTCCGCGACGACGCGGATGAGCGGATTCCTGAAGTAGCGCGCCGCCCATGCGCCGACGGATCACCCGCGCCGTCGCGGCACCCCGAGCTGTTCGTAGATCGGCCGCAGAACGTCGCGGATCATCGGCAGCTGCCGCCGATACCACGCCGCGGCCAGCATCGCGATGACACCATTCAGCGCGAATGCGAACGGCGTACCGAAAGTGCCCGCGATCGCGCCGGCCGCGAGGTTGCCGAGCGGCGCAACGCCGAGAAATGCCAGCGTATAGAACGATGCGATGCGGCCGCGCAAGCGGTCGTCGACGATCGTCTGCAGGATCGTGTTGGCCGAGGCCGTGGCGAGAATCGTCCCGCCACCGACCAGCACCAGCAACAGCAGCGCCAGCGAATAGACGCGCATATAGGCGAACGCGGCCAGCGCCAATCCGCTCGTCGCAGCCGCGTATAGGATGACCCGCCCGAGGCCGCGCACGGTGGCCCGGCTTGCGAGGTACGCCGTCGAGATCAGGGCTCCAAAGCCGGCCGCGGACAGCAGCCATCCCAGCGTATGCGGCCCGCCGCCGAAGATGTCCTTGGCGTACACCGGCATCAGCGACGAATACGGGGCGATCGTCCACGCGAGCGCCGCCACGATCACCAGCAGCGCACGAACCGGCTTGAGGCCGTGCGCATATCGGACGCCTTCCACCCAGCTCGCCCACCAGCCGGATGTCGCCGCGGGCCGGATGTCAGCCGGCCAGTGCATGCGAACGATCGCGACGATCACGGCCAGAAACGACAACGCGTTGAGCGCGAAGCACACGGCCTCGCTCGTCAACGCGAGCAGCAGGCCGGCGATCGCCGGACCCGCGACGCGCGCGGTGTTGACGAGCATCGAGTTGAGCGCGATGGCGTTCGCGAGGTCGCCGCGGTCGGCGACAAAATGTACGTACATCGACTGCCGCAGCGGCAGGTCGAACGCGGAGCAGGTGCCGAGCCACAGCGCCAGCACGATCAGGTGCCACGTTTCGATCCAGTGAAACGCGACCAGGATCGCCAGCACCACCGCCTGCAAGAGCATCAGCGACTGCGTCAGCAGCAACCCTCGCCGGCGGTCGATGCGGTCGGCAACCACGCCCGCGAGATTGCCGAACACCAGGATGCCAACGTTGGCGCAAAACGCGACGACGCCAAGCAACCAGGCCGATCCGGTCAAGCGGTAGACGAGCCAGCTCATCGCCACCTGCTGCAGCCAGGTGCCGATCAGCGACAAGCCCTGGCCGGTGAAGAACAGCCGGTAGTTGCGGTGCCGGAGCGCCCGGAACGTCCGGCTGATCGTCAACGGCATCGTGCGAATGAACGCGCGATCCGCGCGTCGATGCGGCGCATCGATTTTCTTGCAGAAAAGGGGAAGGCACGATTCTACGGTGCGCGACGCGAGCAGCGCGCGGCTCGATGGAATATCACGCCGCGCACGGGTAGAACGATGAACCAGGCCGGGTAGCCGCCTGCACTTGCCGGATGGTGTCGCTTCGCATAGCCTTTCGGATCGCCGGCGCCACACGGACCGGCTGGGGGAGGCGATGAGTCCCGTTGCGAAGGCCGCGAAGGCGAAGGGC
>Ga0310810_10008455_pt1 | contig 11849 bp, 10 predicted proteins | sample NCmetagenome_FD_207641 | JGI IMG/M metagenome (GOLD analysis project Ga0310810, IMG submission 207641) | Soil microbial communities from experimental microcosm in Duke University, North Carolina, United States - NC | ecosystem: Engineered > Artificial ecosystem > Soil microcosm > Unclassified ...
ACCGCAGATCTCAATAATAGGTGGGACGGAACATATGCGACCAATAAACAGGACACTGGTGTTTTCGTCTTGCAAATTTTGCCATTAAAAGACCGTGTTGAAAAACTTAAAGGGGAACAGTAGCTCTTATCAGGCAGGAGACATTCTGCCATCATGCGATTGTTGTAAAAAATTTTCAGAACTTCTCTAAAAAACTTGTTGTTGCTAATTTTTGTTTTGATTTAGATCAATGATCATTTTACTTTAAAGGAAACAGCAACAACCTGGCAAACTTTATTAGAATTCCTCTGAACACCTGGCGTGTCAAAATCACCTCCTGTTTCAAACGTTTGCTGACTTGCTCTTAAAAAGATATAGCAAATACACTTAATAAATTTGTTACCCTAGCTGTGCTCCCATACATTTGCACACTTTTCACAGTACAAAATCTTGATATATAGATTTCTTTAGAACTGCTGTCGAGGCTGTTTTAAAGAAATTTTTTTTAATACAAAACCAATTACACAAATGAAACACGTACAAGCCGTAAAATGGGGAACTAAGTTAATAGCAGGAATGGTTCTCACAGCCATCACCTGGACATCCTGTACCAAAGGATTAACAGAAGAGGAACTTGCCAGCCAAAACCTTCTTACCAACGACAATTCAGTGGTCACAAATACACTGCCATCCAATTATTGCAAAACTCAGAGTTTTTGTCTTTGGGCCGGTCAAACGATTAATGGTGGAACTGTCACATTAGCCAATGACGCTACCAATCTTTATATTACTGTTAACTCCACCGAGGGGTTTCAGAATGTCTCAGAAAATATTAAAATATGGGTAGGAGATAACGTTGACAATTTGCCGAAAAATGGGCAGGGCATACCAACTCCCGGCCAGTTCCCCATCAAATATACAGCAACGGGTACTTCCTATACAGTTACAGTCCCATATGCCTATATTGATTCGTATGGCGGCGGGAAAATTACTTGTGACGTCACCTCATTATATGTGTACGTGCATGTAGATGCTATTGCTGAAGGCGGGAGCGAAACCGCATGGTCGGGTAATTGTGATGGAACCGGCGGTATCGGTATAAGTGACCCGGGAAGATGGTATTATTCGTTAAGGTATACTCCTGGCTGCTGCACAACTCCACCTCCCTCGTCAAACTGCTATACACAAACTGCGTTTGGAAAAGGTGGCTATGTGTTTACATCTGATAAAAAATCAAATCCGGAAAATCTACCTAGTTTGAAACTCACTCAAAACCGTTGGGGTTGGGCTATCAATATAGCGCCTGCCGATCTTAACACCACAAAGACGTATTCTATATATGCTGGTGCAGGCTTAAATACAACATCAAAAGGTAAGCTGGTTGGAACCCTGACAGTTTTATGGAACGGAACAACTGTGACGGTTACTTACACTATGAGCAGCGGATTCACATTAACCGAAACACATGTTTATGCTGGTGATTTTAAACCTACGACTATCGCTCCGGGTCAATATGGTAATACTTTAGGTTTCGATCCGCCATCATCGACTTCAACTACTACTTACACCATATCAGATACAAACAACGATGGGATATGGATTATCGCTCATGCGGGAGTTTATGGGTGCTATTAAGAGCACTTATTGTTATTGAGTGTAACGAAAATGGAGTTGTGTACATAACTCCATTTTTCATTTTGTGAAGTTTTTTTTGGACAAAATTCGAACCGTTATTTCTCAATTGCTTTTAGTTTCCGACGGATCATTTATATGAGGCCTGGCAGATTTGGGTACTCAAATAAGGTTTATCTGGATTTGCGTTATTTTAGCCAGTGGGTAAAGCGATGAAGGATCAGAGCATAATAAATAGACCATCGAAAATCTTCTTGCAACATGGAATTCCGACAAAGAATAATCATTGGCCTGCTTTTTCTTTCCGCCGCTGCCTGCAATAGCAAAATGAAAGAACTTAAGGCAGATCCTGATAACGGTGGCCTTTTTCTTCCGGATCAATTCGAGGCGCTTGTAGTCGTAGATAGCATTGGCCCTGCCAGGCATATTGCGGTAAATGAAAATGGGGATATTTATGTAAAGCTAACGTTCAATGAAAAAATGAACGGCAGAGGTGGCACAGTTGGGCTCCGTGACACAGACGGGGATGGAAAAGCAGATTCAGTCGCATATTTTGGAGACTATGTTGATGTCGGGAGCTCGGCGGTAGGTATGACTATTCACGGCGGGTATCTTTATACAAGCACAGTAACCCAGGTCCTCCGTACGAAACTAACTCCTGGAAAACTGATTCCTGAAAATAAGACGGACATAATGTTAACAGACCTCGATTCTAACGTCGCCCGGAATTGGCACACGACTAAACCGGTTGCATTCGATAAAAAAGGCAATATGTATATTCCGTTTGGTACGCCAACAGATGCCGGACAGGATCTAAAGAAATATGGTCCCGTGGGCAAACCCGGAGGAGCTGGTCTTGACCCGGTTCCGGATCTTGAAAATCATGGAGGAATCTGGCGGTTCGATGCAAAGAGAATCAATCAAGTCCAAAAAGACGGCGTACGCATTTCAACAGGAATTCGCAGTGTGGTAGGAATGCAATGGAATAACCAGGACGATCACCTGTATGCTGTCGTCAATGGTATTGATAACTTCCATACAATGTATCCGAAACTTTTTAGCTCCTGGCAGGCCGCCGTATTTCCTGCCGAGTTATTGATAAGGGCGGACGAAGGAACAAATTTCGGTTGGCCTTATGCCTATTACGATCAGATTCAGAAAAAAAATGTACTGCAGCCCGGATACGGTGGTGATGGTAAAATCATAGGAAGAGCGAGCGAATTTACGGAACCTATTATTGGGTTTCCCGGGCATTGGGCTCCCATGGATATCCTGTTTTATGAAGGAGATCAATTTCCCGAAAGATATAAAAATGGTGCCTTTGTAGCGTTTCATGGCTCCACGGATCGCTCCCCATATCCGCAGGCAGGATACATTGTATGCTTTGTTCCTTTTAAGGATGGAGTAGCCACAGGTGCTATTGAAGTTTTTGCGGATGGGTTTTCCGGGGTAGACACCGTAATTAATACCAGTGATGCGAAATACCGTCCAATGGGTTTGGCAACCGGGCCGGATGGATCATTATACATCGTAGAATCGAACCAGGGAAAGATCTGGCGGATTATGTACAAAGGCGATAAAAAAACATTCGGAGAAGAACAGTTGGTTGCCATGGAAAAACGGAAGAGCACCCGCACTTATATTAAGACGCCGGATCCGATAATCGATAACCTGCAGACAGGAGATGAGTTGGAAGGTAGTATCCTCTATGAAACTTATTGCGCACGTTGTCATAGCAGGAATGGAATGGGTGATAACAGTCGTTTTCCACCCCTCTCAGCTTCCGAGTATGTGATGGGCGACAAGAACCTGCTGATAAGTATTATTTTAAATGGCATGCAGGGTCCTTTAAAAGTGGGTGGCAAAACTTATAATAGTATCATGCCGGCCCATAAAAATATCTTGGATGATCATGCTGTTGCTTCCATAACAACTTATATCCGGTACCGTTTTGGTAAAGAAGCAAGCCCTGTAAAAACTTTCGATGTAACGGCTATCAGGAGCGCCACCGAAAAACCAAAACCGGGTCCTAACAATAAAAGATGATTAGTGCTCTCGACTGTATAGCACAAAGGCCCCGAATAATCAGGACCTTTTAGCGTGGAGATAAGGGGACTCGAACCCCTGACCCCTTGCATGCCATGCAAGTGCTCTAGCCAACTGAGCTACATCCCCTAATAAAGAACCAGGTTGCCTTAGTTGGCGACCTTCCGGATAACCCCCGGGAATTTTTTTTTCGGTCCCGAGATATCGGGAGAGCCAACCCCCCCTTAATTATTCGAAATGGGAGGCAAAAATAAGTGAATTGACCTTTAAATGATGTAAATTAATCTTCCTCTTCTTCAGCAAGATGTTCGGTTACATCTTCATTTTTAAAATCAGCTTTGCCATTCGATTTTTCTTTGCTGAACCAGGAAAAAATTTTGCTGAATATCTTGTCTTTATTATCAGCAATCAGGTGAGAGGAAAGATTTTTCATGAAGAAGGGCAGAATGATCCGTGCCAGCCAACCTGCCCTGGAGAGAATAAATTTTCTGACGACCAGGTCAATCGCTGTGTCAGCTGCCGTAGTAAGCAGCCAGTTGCTTTTATCCTTTGTAGTAAACTTTCCAATGACAGCAACCGCCGCCTTTACCGGTTCGAATTCTTCTTTCAATTTGTTGAAGTCTTCCCGCAACTCCGCTCTTTGCGCGTGAAGCAGCGCTGTAAGTCGTTCCCTTTCTTCCAGCAACTCCTTGTATGAATGAATTTGATTAGTCATAAAGTTTCCGTACAATAATATCCCTAAGCAGCGGAAGTATTGTCTTTTTACTTGTGAAAATGATTCCCAGAAGAACTAAAAGAAAAAATCCGGCAGCAATTAAAAATCCACCTGCCCTGCTGTCAACGACGTCTCCCAGCCACCACCCAAGAGCAAGGCTTGCAAATAATAATACAATAAAACCGACTGAAAGGGCCAGCACGCCGATGATAAGGCCTGAAATGATATTAGTGGCCTTTTGAGTAACATGAACGGTAGTGAGCTTATACAAGGTTCCCGCCAGGTCTTCTACGTGATCAGCCAGGTCTCTTGTTTTTTCCTTGAGATTTTCCATTGCCGAGCAGCTATGAATTGTTAAAAAAGCTGAAGCAGGATCGGTGATAAACGGATCCTGCTTCAGCAATTACTTACTATTTAGCCCATCGTTTCTTTTACTTTGTTAATTTTTTCCTCGGCAGCGGATTTTCCATAACGGGCTTTTTCCTTTAAATCGTTCGCTGCTTCGTCGGCCGCAGCTCTTCCTCTTGCCCAAAGATTGCTGACACTATCGGCCCAATCTTCTGCAGTTTTTCTAAGTTTTTTACGGGTTTCTTCTCCTTTTTCAGGAGCTAAGAGCATACCAATTACTACGCCGGCAGCCGCTGCGCCAAGGATTCCGAGTACCACTTTACTTGATGTGTTCATGGCTAATTTATTTAAAGAGTTAAGGAATAAAATACTTCATTATAAAAACAAAAAATCATACCAGAATGAGGTGCATAGGAAAACTATTGAATACTTCTCCATTTGGTAGTCGATACGGACAAAAACAACTACCAAAGCTACAAAAAAAGAAGCGCCCGCTTTCGGGCGGGGCGTCAATTATTTAAGGATGTGGCTTATTCTCCCCAAATCTGGTATTCTCCTTTGATCCACTTTTTCACAGAGTCTGTGGTAACTGACTTAGGTCTTTCCAGCGCAAAACCCAAGGCCCTGTCCCAGCAAAGGCTTGCAAGCACACCGAGCGCCCGGCTTACTCCAAACAAAACAGTATAATAATCGTACTCCTTCAATCCAAAATGCAGAAGCAGCGCCCCGCTGTGCGCATCCACATTTGGCCAGGGGTTCTTTATTTTTCCCAATGATTGCAAAATTGGCGGTACTACGTCATAAATATTCCAGACGGTATTTACCAGCTTATCATCGGGCATATGCTTCTTGCCAAACTCCATTTGTGCGGTAAACCGCGGATCAGTCTTACGCAAAACGGCATGACCGTAACCAGGCACCACTTTGCCCTCTTGCAGCGTCTTTTTCACATACTCGGCAATCTGTTCCTTGGTCGGACTGTCGGTTTTCAATTGTTCCTGCATTTCAAAGATCCATTTGATAACTTCCTGGTTAGCCAAACCGTGCAATGGTCCCGCCAAGCCATTCAATCCGGCAGCAAAACTGAGGTAGGGATCGCTTAATGCCGAACCAACAAGATGAGTTGTATGGGCTGAAACATTACCGCCCTCGTGGTCAGCATGAATGGTCATATATAACCGCATAAGGGCCTTGAAATTATTGTCTTCATATCCGAGCATATGCGCGAAATTGCCCGCCCAGTCCAATAAACCGTTTGGCTGAATATGTTCTCCCCACTTGTACTTGCGGCGGTAAATATATGCGGCAACGCGTGGCAGCCGGGCAATCAAATCCATCGAATCATCAAACACAGCTTCCCAGTAATCCTTTTTATTCATACCGGCCGCATATCTTTTAGCAAAATGACTTTCCGTTTGCAATGCCATTACACCAACCACGAACTGCGTCATCGGATGTGTGGTCAAGGGAAGGGATTCTATGGTCGCAAATACATGGTTAGGGACGTGACTACGTCGTTGCAAGACCGATGTTACGTGATGAACATCTTCCTCTGTAGGCAGCTCCCCAATAAGCATTAAATAAAATAAGCCTTCGGGCAGGGGCTCGGAGCCTCCGGGAACTTTTGGCAATTTCTCCTGCAATTCGGGAATACTATAACCGCGAAAACGGATGCCTTCCTGGGCGTCAAGTAACGAAGTTTCGGTTACCAATCCGGTCATGCCGCGCATACCCTGGTAAAGCTGAGATAGCTGCACTTCGCCGATCGGTTTATGGCCATGCTCTTTGAGCAATTCCCTGATCTGGCTATTCATTTGATCGGCTTTGGCCTTAAACCTTTCTTTTATTATTCCCATGAAAAATTTTTTTAGCTATTCTTAATTGTGGAGAGGGTTAAAGTTAGGCAATGGCACTTGCCAGAACAAAAATTTGATCATTAATGTTTATGACAAGTCAGATGGTAAACCATTTAATTACAATCGGCAAAAACCTCTGACACTTTTGCCTCCCGGACGTTTTATTTCGGGGCTTTTTTATACATCCAGAATGCTACGGCAGAAAAAATGATATTTGGTGTCCATGCCGCAAGCAGAGGATGAAAGTCACTCTTGGTGGCAAAGACGGTGGAGAACCTGTCGGAAAGAATAAAAATGGCAGCAGTAACGATTCCAATAGCGAGGTGCATACCGCTTCCGCCGCGTGTTTTTCGGCTGGCTAACACGACACCAATGATCGTAAGCAGGACCACTGCAAGCGGAGTTGCGGTACGGCGGTAAAGTTCTACTTCCAGTGTGCTCAAGCCTTCAGTACCTCTTTGTTTCTCTGTCTTAATAAAAGCAGTAAGTTCCGGTGAGGTAAGCCGGTCTTTCAGGTAGTCGTCCCTTCTCAATTCTTCCGGCATGAGGTTTACATTTAAAACCAATGTGTCAATGTGCATGCTTACTTCACCCAGGCTATCTACTTTTCGTTCGACGACATTGAATATTTTCCATTTTTTCAGTTTGTCATCCCATTTGATCGTGTTTGCCCGAAGGTTATAGACCACACGGTTATTTTTGACGCGATCGAGAAAAAAGGGAGTGCCAGTCCTGGCTGCAGTATCATAGTTTTTAATGCCGAGGTAGGTGATCGAATCGATGCGCCTGTAAAAACAATTATAACAGTTGCTTCGTTGAATATTTTTGACAGGATCATTTTTATCAAAATAATTAGTCTGAAAATTGCCCCGTATCTCGTTTGCCCTTGGAATCAAATAACGGCTGCCAAACCATAAAACCAGTCCAAGAAAAATTCCTCCAACGAAATAAGGACGAAGCATCCTGTTGTAGCTGGTGCCACTAGCCAGGATGGCGATTATCTCCGAACGGATTGCCATGCGGCTTGTAAAAAAAATAACGGATATAAAAACAAATAACGGAAACAGCAAACCCCAGATATAAGGAACAAAGCCAAAATAATATTGGGTGATGATCTCTGAAGTACTTAATCCCGCTTTTACAAAATCGTCTGCTTTTTCACTACTATCCACCGCTACGGCAACCACGGTAAACAAAAGCATGCAAAAAACAAACGTAAACAAGAATTTTTTTAATATATACCAGTCAATTTTTCCCATTGGGCTATTTAATTATGAAAGTCTCAAAGCAAAGTCCAGAGTTATCCTTTCATTTTAAGCAAAGGAAAAGAATTATCAGGTAATGAAACGTGAAAGATTGGCAAGAGATAAGAATTACACAATATAACGATGACCATACCTTATTGCGTGGCTAAATTTGCGTTCTCAGCGTTTTGATATATGCTTCAAGTTGGCAATTACTATACACTTAAAGTGATTCGGGCAAAACCAATCGGGGTATTCTTTGATGATGGTAACTCGGGGATATTGTTGCCGGCCCGGTTTGTGCCCAAAACAACAAAGACCGGCGATGAATTGAAAGTTTTCTTATACCATGACAGTGATGACCGAATAATTGCGACGACGCAACAACCGAAAGGAATATTAGGAGACATCGTGAATTTGAAAGTTGTCAGCATCACGCATCAGGGCGCTTTCCTCGACTGGGGATTGATGAAAGACCTGTTTGTGCCGAAATCGCAACAGGTAAGTTTTATGCGCCGTGGAGGTTTTTACATTGTAAAAATTTACCTGGATGAACAAACGGGAAGGCTGGCTGCGACTGAAAAAATTGACCCGTTTTTATCGAATGAAGTGCTGACTGTAAAAGAAAAGGAAGAGGTCACGCTTCTTGTACTCCGTCGTAGCGACCTTGGCTTTGTAGTGATCATTAACAACAAACACACCGGCTTGCTCCATTTTAACGATGTGTACCGCCCGATAGAAATCGGTGATCAATTTCCCGGTCATATTAAAACAATCCTGCCCGGAAATAAGATTGATGTTGTGGCCGGCAAACCAGGTTATGCACGCGTGGGAGATGAAAGCGATAAAATCTTAATGATGTTAGAAGAAAACGGTGGATTTTTGCCCTACCACGATAAGTCCTCTCCGCAAGAGATCTATTCTTTTTTTTCCATGAGCAAAAAAACCTTCAAGATGGCAACCGGAGCCTTGTATAAACAAAGAAAGATAGAATTAACCTCCAGTGGAATTAAATTAATAGAATAAGCGGATTAATCCTGAAAATCGAATATCGAAATCCGAAAAACCAAATCAAACATCGAACCTCGAACGTTAAACTTTAAACCTTTAAACCTTTAAACCTTTAAACCTTTAAAACCAGTTGTGCCGTAACAATTAAACGATCACAACATCATTAACCAAATAAGCAGCAGCTGAAAGCGGTGCCCTGCCTGAAATATTATTTGTTGCCGTTGCGTCTCTCTTTATCACGAATTGTAATCGAAAGATTCATCGAGGCAAACTTATTTGCGGCAGTTTTATCCGTTTTGCCCAGGATATCAAAATCTCCATTGAGATCAGTAAAGCTTTGGACCCAGGTGAGTAACGGTTTGTCATCAACTTTACCAAGAAATCCGCCCACAACTCCTGCCACCTGGAAAATCAGGTTGCTGACATTTGTCACATTTGATCCGGCTTTAAGAACATCATTCAGGGCACTGGCAGCTCCTTTGAAATTTTCATCATTTTTTACCTCGCTCATTATTTTGGCAACATCCCGGAGCGGCTGTTTGCTTTTGATAAGAGAAGAAAAAACATGTATTTGAGATGGCGCCACCGCGTTTTTATCTGTCTTTTTCCACGCAAATAATGTTCGGTCCAATGAAAGTTTATCTCCATCATCAACTTTTTCAAAACCATTAAGGTCAAGCGACAAGGCTTCGGCAGAAAGATCTGTCACAACAAGGTTAACAAAATAAACCCTGGCGAACCCGGGAAACGGGAAAACTTTCGGCGTTTTATTGTCAGCGATAACCACATTAGACAACCTGACTTCGATACCGCTGATATCTTTTGAACTTGGAATATTGCCCGACCTGCTGCGTGCGACCGGGTGCCTGGCATTTTCAAATGCTTCCTGGAAGCTGTGCTCTTCCGTCTGAAGATTTTGCATGAAATCAATCATAATGTTAAGTTTTAATGTTAGAGAGCTGGTAGTTTTCAAGAAAATATCTTCCACCGTTTCATTGTTGCCGATCCGTAAAGGTTTGGTGATTGCGGGTATTGCTGGGAAGGCAAAACCTTTCGGATTGCCTTGTACCAATCCTGGTAAGTAGCCGTTGATTTAATATGTTTCAATGTTTGCAATGCCACGAATGTAAAAGCACCGTTTGGCCGGTTTTTAAAATAAGCATCATAACTATACTCCACATCCTGGCAGCCGGCCATCAATAAGCTTCCATATCTCCCGGGAGGTGATGAGCGGCGAAATGTTCTTATAATTCCCAATTTACCCAGCTCTTTCTTCGAAAGAAAGGTGGCCGGAGGCAAAAACCTCACTTTTCTAACCGGCGCATTCCGTCCGGTAGTCGCTCGTGGCGTAGATATAGGAGCAAACCTTGTTACAGTTCCTGAATGACAGGAATCCGACAGTAAGACAAGTTTTACCCCGGTTTTTTTTGATGTAAAAAGTTCGTTTAACTCATCATCTGTGATCGGTCCTTTTGTGTACAAATCATAAGGACACCAGCATTCGTCAGTACCGTCGGATTCATCCCCATCTTTGTCGGGCACATAACTACCATGACCGGAATATTGGAAAATGATCGAATCACCTTTAACGGCTTTGTCAATAAAGGTTTTAAGATTGTCCAGGATATTCTTTCTTGTAGCATTTTTGTTAAGTAGCTTCTTAACCGTAAAGCCTTTTTCTGCAAGGGTCGTTCCCCAGTCGTTTGCGTCGTTTACGCAACCCGAAAGATCATTGCCTGTACCCGGATAATCATTGATCCCGATACATAGCGCAAGTTTTTTTCCCATTGACTGTAAAGTTTTGTGCCTACTCTCAATACCGTTTTCGGCAACCCGGTTTGCTCGTTTTTAAATAGAGCTCAAGTATAGCAGATTATTAACCTGTCGTAATTGTCAAATACTGCAATAATCTTAATCGCTCCCGGTACAGCAGGCTAAACGAAAATGATGGAATGATGGGGCTACTATCAGAGTTTCTTGACTGCGAAATGCGGGTATCATCGTGGTTCGCGTCCGGTGCAAAATTATTTCATCTTAACAATTCACCTAATTTAAATTGAATGAAGCAAGTTGTGCCTGTTTATTTGCAGATTATAACCTGGTCTTGAAAATTTCTGACTGGGTGTTTTTCCACACCATAAAATCATTTTGGAGAATATGTTTTCTTGACTCGGAAACAAGCCACAGGTAGAAGCAAAGATTATGAATACTGGCAATGGTAAGTCCCAGGATTTCGCCCGACTTCATGAGGTGCCTGAGATAAGACTTGCTGTAAAAACTGCTCACACCTTCCAATCCATCATCAATTGGGGAAAAATCAAACTCCCATTTTTTATTGTCAATATTGATTACGCCTTTAGTCGTAAACAACATGGCATTGCGCCCGTTCCGGGTAGGCATGACGCAGTCAAACATGTCCACCCCCATACCGATGCATTCCAAAATATTCCAGGGAGTCCCAACACCCATCAGGTAACGAGGCTTGTCACCGGGCAAATGATCACAGCACCAGTCGCATATTTCATACATGACGCCTTCTGATTCGCCCACACTGAGTCCGCCGATTGCATTACCGGGTGCATTTTTTGAACTCACATAGTCACAGGAGCTTTTACGCAACTCTTTAAATGTACCCCCCTGTACTATTGGAAAAAGATTTTGACTATAGCCATATTTATCCTGCGTTGTGTTAAACCGTTCAAGGCACCGATCCAACCAACGATGTGTCAGCTCCATTGAATTTTTGGCGTAGTTGTAATCGCAGCCGCCGGGCGGGCACTCATCAAATGCCATGATAATATCGCCACCAATGCTGCGTTGAATGTCCATAACATTTTCCGGGGTAAACAAATGTTTTGATCCATCAATATGGGATTGGAACGTGACTCCATTTTCCATGATCTTCCTGGTACCTGAGAGCGAAAAAACCTGGTAGCCGCCGCTGTCGGTAAGTATCGGTTTTTGCCAGCCATTGAACCGATGTAATCCTCCGGCTTTTTCCAGTACATCGAGTCCCGG
>Ga0310810_10008456_pt1 | contig 11849 bp, 6 predicted proteins | sample NCmetagenome_FD_207641 | JGI IMG/M metagenome (GOLD analysis project Ga0310810, IMG submission 207641) | Soil microbial communities from experimental microcosm in Duke University, North Carolina, United States - NC | ecosystem: Engineered > Artificial ecosystem > Soil microcosm > Unclassified ...
TGTTCAACACCACGAACTTCATCAGCGTCAGCGCGAGCCTGAGGCCGAGAAACGTCACGTTCGACACGGGCGACGCGTCAACGGCGACGATGATCACGGGGGCCACCAACTCCGGCACGTTCGGTCAGGCGACGGGCACGCGCGATCCACGGCAGGCACAGTTTGGCTTCAAGCTGATGTTCTGACACGCAGGACTGAAGTCCTGCGCCACACGGGCTGGCAATGGGTAGCGCGGTCCCGGCACTGCAGGTGCCGGGGCCGCGCTTTTTTTGCAGTGCTACAGTGCTGCGGTCCCGCAGTGCTGCGGTGCGACGGGGGACTGTCCCCCTTGAGTCACAGGGGGGACTGTCCCCCGTGATGCTACAGTGCTGCGGTGTCGCTTCTTCTGAGCCTGCTGCTCGCGTGGCAAACCAGTTCCGCACAGGCTCCCACGTCATCCCCGCTGGCGCAGGTCGAAGCCGCCATGAGCGCGGCGGAGCGCAGCCTGCGTGAGGGACACCCGCAGGAGGCTGAGCAGCAATACACCGAAGCGATTCAGCGCGCGAAGAGGCTGGCCGGGCAATCGAGCGGCCCGGTCCGCGCCGACCTCGTGAAGCTGCTCGCCCAGGCGTACTTCAATACCGGAATCATCAGTGCGCAGGCTGGCCGCTTCGCCGAGGCCGGCGACAGGCTGGAGCTTGCAGCCGGGGCGCAGCCCGATTTCCCGCGCGTGCAGTACTCGCTCGGCGTCGCGCGTTTCAACGCACAGCAGTACGAAAAGGCGACGGCGCCGCTGGCGCGCGCCCTGGCCCAGGAGCCGTCGAACGCGGACGTACGCCGCATGCTCGCGCTGGCGTGGGTCAATCTCGAGGCGTTCGACAAGGCCGCCGCCTTGCTGAAGGACGACCCTCATCGCGAATCCGATCCGTCACTGCAATACCTGTATGGCCTCTCGCTGGTCCGTAGCGGCCACGCTGACGAGGCGGAGTCCACCTTCACGCGCCTGCTGAAGTCGCAGGGCGATTCGCCGGAGCTGAACGTGATCCTCGGCCAGGCACACGCCGAGCAGGGCGACTTCGACGCGGCGATCCCGCTGTTGCAGCGCGCACTCCAGGCGAAGCCTGACGTGCCGGATGCCAGCGCGGCGCTTGGTGCCATCTACTTCAAGCAAGGCAGGCTGACCGAAGCGGAGGCCGTGCTGCGCGCCGGCCTGGCCGCACGACCGGACGACATGACCGCCCGCCAGACCCTGGCCGCCGCCCTCGAGCAGCAGGGGAAAGGCGACGCGGCGGTGCCGCTGCTTCGCGAGGTCGTCGCGGCGCGGCCACGCGCGGCGAACTCGCGCTATCTCCTCGGGAAGATTCTGCTTGCCGAGGGACACGCGCCCGAGGCACTCGAGCAGCTCGCCGAGGCCGCGACGCTCGCTCCGGAGGATGCGGCCACGCACTTCCAGCTCGCACAGGCCTACCGGCAGCTCGGACGCCCGGCGCAGGCCGACGAGCAGCTCGCGATCTACCGGGACCTGAAAGACAAACAGCGGGGCAGACGTCCGTGAGACCTGCAGTCGCACTCGTGCTCGTTTGCGCCGCCTCCGCGGCAGCACGTGGCGGCGGGGCTTCAACCCCACGGCTGGTGCCGCAAGGGCAGCCCGCCGAGGTGCTGTTCCGCGACATCACGCGCGAGGCCGGCATCACCTTCGCGCATCACGCCGCGCCGGAAAAGAAATTCATCGTCGAATCGATGAGCGGCGGCGTGGCGCTCCTGGACATCGACAACGACGGGCTGCCGGACATCTACTTCGTGGACTCGCTGACCGTGGCCACCGCCAACGATCCACACGCGGCTCGCAGCGCGCTCTATCGCAATCTCGGACACGGGAAGTTCGAGAACGTGACGGATCGCGCAGGCGTCGGCCACCCGGGCTGGGGCATGGGCGTCTGCACTGCGGACGTGGATGGCGACGGCCGGGAGGATCTCTACGTCACCGCCATCGGCGGCAACCACCTGTATCGCAACAACGGCGACGGCACGTTCACCGACATCGCGGAGAAGGCGGGCGTCGCTGCCGGCGGCTGGTCGGCCGGCTGCGGCTTCGAAGACTACGATCGCGACGGCCGGCTCGATCTGTTCGTCAGCCGCTACGTGAAGATCGATCTCGCGCACCTGCCCGAGTTCGGCCGCGACAAGACCTGCGAATACCGCGGCATCGCGGTGCAGTGCGGCCCCCGCGGCCTGCCGGGGGAGACCGACCTGCTCTTCCACAACGACGGCAACGGGCACTTCAGCGAGGTGTCGGCGAAGGCGGGCGTCTCGGACCCGCGTGGCTACTTCGGCCTCGGGGTCGCCTGGTTCGACGTCAATGGCGACGGATGGCCGGATCTGTTCGTCGCGAACGACTCGACGCCGAACCTGCTGTACGTGAACCAGAAGGACGGCACGTTCAAGGACATGGCGTTTCAGCTCGGCGTCGCCGTCAGCGAGGACGGGGCCGAGCAGGGCAGTATGGGGGTCGCGCTCGGCTCGTACGACAACATTGGGCGTCCGAGCCTGTTCGTCACCAACTTCTCCGAGGAGTACAACGCGCTTTATCACCCCGACGGCGATCGATTCGCGGACGTGTCGTTCCGGTCGCGGACCGCGCCGAGCAGCCTGCCGTACGTCGGGTGGGGCACGGAGTTTCTGGACTACGACAACGACGGCCTGCTCGACCTGATCGTCGTCAACGGGCACGTCTACCCGCAGCTCGACGTCGCGCGCCGCGGGGCGTCCGCGGGCTACCGCCAGCGGAGGCTCCTCTACCACAACCGCGGCGATGGCACGTTCGATGAGGTCGCCGCGCGATACGGCCAGACGCTCATGGAGGAGCGTGTCAGCCGCGGCCTCGCGGTCGGCGACATCGACAACGACGGCCGCCTCGACGTCGTGATCAACGATCTCGACGGCAGCCCGCAGGTGCTCAGAAACGAGATGCCGTCCCCCGGGCATTGGCTGATCGTCACGTTGAAAGGACGCGCGCCGAACACCGACGCCATCGGCGCGATCATCACGCTGCGAGCCAACGGCCTCACCGAGACGCGCTACGTGCGCAGCGGGACGAGCTACATTTCGCAGTCAGAGATGCGCCAGCACTTCGGGCTCGGCCAGGCGACGACGGTGGACTCCGTCGACGTACAGTGGGCCGGCGGTGCGCACACGACGACGACCGCGGTCAAAGCGGATCAGATCGTGCGGATTGAAGAATGACGATTGACGATTGAGGAATACGCACGTACGGCCGAGGTAACCCGGGCTTTATCGTCCCCGCCAGCAGGCATGCATCCTGAGCGCCGGGGTCGAAGCGTCCGACGGCAGGGCCGGCAAGAAAACTGTTGACAATAGGCCCATTTATCGGGCTCAATCCACTTCTTAAAGACTCTTACTAAACATCTTCCTAGAAGAAGGGGAGGCCGTGCGCCACCCCTACAATTTGTCGGGCGAGGTGTTCACTCCACCGCCGCATGTTCCCTTCGCCCAGCGACCTGGGCTCCGAAAGTTGGGGCGCAGCAGGGCGGAGGCTCTAGAGAGAGCCGCAAGACGATTTTGCGAACTTGAAGCGTGGAGAAGGGGCACTGCTGCTCGGGATCTGTACCTCATGGAGGTGCCCAGTGAGAGTAGCGAAGAGACGTCGAGTCACGGTCCTTCTGTCCTGTTTGGCCATCGGCCTGATGGCCATGGGCAATGCCGCACGTACAGCGTCAGCGCAGGTCCTTTACGGTTCGATCGTAGGCACATTGACGGACGAGTCGGGCGGCGTCGTGCCTGGGGCCGTTGTGACTGTAAAGAATGCGTCCACAGGCTTGTCCAAAGAAGCGACCACCGACGAGACCGGACACTACGCGATTCAGAACCTGCCCGAAGGCGCGTACGAACTGTCTGTCAGCCCAAGCGGGTTTAAACCCTACACTCAAACGGGGGTGCAGGTTTCGATCAACAGCGTCACCCGCGTCGATATCAAGGTCCAGGTTGGGGCCCTTACCGACCAGGTCACGGTCGAGGGAAGTTCGCAGGTCCTGCAGACGACCAAGTCGGACGTCAGCACGCATCTCGATACGGAAGCGATCGAGAACCTACCGCTGTCGAACTACCGCAACTATCAGAGCCTCATCAATTTGGTCCCTGGTGCCACGCCCGCGCAGTTCCAGAACGCGATCACCGACACGCCAGGCCGTGGCCTGACCACCAACATCAACGGTCAGGATCGCGGTGCCAACAACACCCGTGTCGACGGGTCGGCCGACATTCTGGTGACGATGCCCCACCATGCCGTGTACGTCGCGCCGGTCGAGAGCATCGAGGAAGTGAACATCTCAACAAACAACTTCGACGCCGAACAGGGGATGACCGGCGGTGCCGCCGTGACGGTGGTCACGAAATCCGGGACGAACGATCTTCGCGGTACGGTGTTCACCGGGTTCACCAACGACGCCATGCGCACCTTCACGTGGGACGAGAATTTTTCCGGCCTGGCCCACAGGCCCGACGAGAGCCGCAGCGCCACCGGAGGAAACCTCGGCGGACCCATCGTGAAAAACAAGCTGTTCTTCTTCGGGAACTGGGAAGGCACGTTCGAACGCTCGGGGCGCACAAACCTGTTTTCCGTGCCTGCAACCGACCTCCGCACGGGAGATTTCAATCGATTCCTGGGCGCCGACATCCTGGACGCCAGCGGCCAGCCGATTCTGATCCGCACGACGGAAGGCGGTCTCGTGCCTCTTCAGGAAGGCATGGTTTTCGATCCCTACTCGGGCAATCTGGACGGCACAGGTCGCTCGGTATTCTCGAGTGGCGGGCGACTGAACGTGATTCCGCTGGGCCGCCTCAACGGCCCGATGATGACGATGCTCGACCTCGTGCCCCAGCCCAATCAGGAAGGGGACTTCGAGAATTACTTCGTGTCGGGCAAGCAGCGCCTGAACCGCAACAACTTCGACGGCAAGGTCAACTGGAACCGCAACGACCATCACCAACTCTTCTTCAAGTACAGCGCGATGACCGCTCTGGTGCACGGAGATTTCGGTCTCGGTCAAGCCGGCGGCGAATGCATCTGCGACGGCGGCGTCGGTGACGGCAATACCCTCGTGCAGATCGCGGGCATCGGCCAGACCTACACCGTCTCACCCACCATGGTGATCGACGGAACGTTCGGCTGGACGCGATTCGGCCAGGACGTGCACCCGCCTGACCTCGGGACCAACTTCGGACTGGACGTGCTCGGGATCCCGGGAACGAACGGGCCGGACCCGCGGGAGAGCGGCATGCCGGCGATGTTCATCTCCGGCTACTCAGATCTCGGCAATAGCGAAAGCTGGAATCCCGCTTTCCGGAACGACCAGTCGTACACCTTCAACACAAACTTGAGCTGGACCAAGGGCAAGCACGACATGCGCTTTGGCTTCGACTTCGTCCATCACCTGATGAACCACTGGCAGCCGGAGCTGGGCGAGGGGCCGCGCGGCGCATTTCATTTCGACCCCGGCATCACTGCGTTGAACCCCGAGGAGCTCGAGGGGACTGTTGGATTCGAGGGAGACACCCCGTCGTTCGAGAACGACTGGAACGGACTGGCCGGCTTCCTGCTCGGCACGCCCACGGCAACCGGCAAGAGCAGCCAGTTCATCAAGATGAACAGCCTGGAAAACCAATGGGCGTTTTACGGGCGCGATCGCTGGAGTGTCAACTCGAAGTTTACGCTCGACCTTGGACTGCGCTGGGAGCTGTACCCGAACCGGCATCGCTCGGCAGGCCTGGGTATCGAGTCTTACGACCCGACGACCAACGAAGCGTTGATTGGCGGGCGCGGCGGAATCCCGCAGGACAACAACGTCGGGTGGAGCAAGAAGCTTTTCGCTCCCCGTCTTGGATTTGCCTACCAGATGAACGAATCGACGGTGATTCGAGGCGGTTACGGGATCACCTACCATTCGCACCCCTGGGGAGCTCAGGCGCTTCGTGGTTGGTTCCCGTTGACTGTGATCGCGGTGTTCGAGGGCTCCAACGGATTCGCGCCGGTGACGACGAGTCCCGGTTACGTCGATGCCGGAGTCCCGAACGCCCCGCTGGGGCCCACCGTGGGCATTCCATCGATCTGCTGCCCGGACATCAGCACTGGGCGGGTTCCGCTGCCAAACACGGCCGAGACGGGATACCCCGTCGCCAACCAGTTGCTGCATCGCGGTTACATCCAGTCGTGGAATCTGATCGTGGAGCGCAAGTTGCCCGGTCAACTGGTGGGGACCATCGGATACGTGGGCTCGGCGTCAGTGCGAGGCTTCGCGTTCCTCGACATCAACGCCTCGCAGATCCCCGGCTCGGGCGACGAGGGCCGACCGCTCTTCCAGCAATTCGGTCGTACGGCGACCACCAGAGAGTTCGATGGTCGCACGCACAACAACTATCACTCGCTGCAGCTGACGCTGAATCGGCGTTTCAAGGATGGCCTGATGGTCAAGGCGGCGTATACCTACTCGAAGGCCATCGATCAGGCTCCATATTCCGACTGGACGGAGTTCATGTGGAACGCGCCGAGCGTGTTCTCTCGCAACCGTGCCCAGGCGGACTTCAACATCCCTCAGATCTTCCAGTTCGCAGCCGTGTACGAGCTTCCGTTCGGACCGAACAGGAAGTGGGCGACCAGCGGCACCAGCGCCGCAATTCTGGGCGGCTGGCAGCTCAACGGAGTATTCAGCGCCTATGACGGGCGTCCGTTCACCGTGTTCGCGTCGGACGCGTCGTTGAACATGCCAGGGAACGCGCAGACGGCGGATCAGGTCAAGGAGAATGTCGAAATATTCGGGAAGATCGGCGATGCGGGGACGTACTTCGACACCTCCGCATTTGCCCGCGTCACCGACGTGCGGTTCGGCAACTCGGGCCGCAACATTCTTCGCGGCCCCGGTGTGGTGAATCTCGACATGGGCCTCTTCCGCAATTTCAGTCTGACGGACCGGTATCAGCTGCAGGTAAGGCTGGAGGCGTTCAACCTGAGCAACACGCCGCACTTCGCGAACCCGGACAACGACGTCAACAGCTCGGACTTCGGCAGGATTTTCTCGACCAACGGAGACGATGCCCTCGCGCGGTCGCGGGAGTTCCGCTTCGGCTTGCGCTTCCAGTTCTAGCGGGTCGCGGCAAGCCGCGCCCCTCCAGGTCACTTGCGAGCCCCGAAACTTGACCCACGCGGGTCAAGTTTCGGGCACTCAAGGGCTCTAGCGTCCTGCCGATCCGCTGCCTTCCAAGTTCGAACTATCGTAGTACCGTGAAAACGGTTTGGACCGGCGCCACGGTCCTTGGCCTGGCGCTCCTGACCATCGTCTCGACGATCGCGCTGGCAGTGCCCGAGCCCGAGCTACCGCCGCTGCCCGTGATTGCGCTCGAGACATTCCCGCCGGATGCCAGGACGGCGCTCGAAGCTGCACTCGCGGAAGCGAGGCGGGCCCCACGAGACGCCGCGGCCGCTGGAGGGCTCGGAATCACCCTTCAAGCGTGGGAGCAGTGGGAAGCGGCGCACCTCGCATATCAACGGGCTCAAGTGCTGGCGCCGACGAGTGCCGACTGGCAGTACCTGGACGGGATGGTGTTGCAGCGTCTGGTGCGGCCCGCCGAGGCGGCCGTCGCGTTTCAGAAGGCCCTGAACGTCATCCCCACGCTGCTACCGGCGCAAGCGCGGCTGGCAGAAGCGCTCCTCGACGCCGGCGACCTCGAGGCGAGTGCGCGAGCGTATAGGGCGCTGACGACGCAGCCGGCCGCTGCCCCCGTGGGCGAGCTTGGCCTGGGGCGCGTCACGGCGCGCCAGGGCCGGCACGCCGACGCAGTCACGCATTTCGAGCGTGCCATCGCGCTCTTCCCGCAGTTTGGCGAGGCGTATTACGGCCTCGCGCAGTCGCTGCGCGCGCTCGACCGCCGCGACGAGGCTCGCGCTGCGCTCGAGCAGCATCGCGCCTACGGCACGCGATGGCCCGCCATCGGCGACCCGCTCTCCGCACGCGTGTCGTCCGTTCGCGACGACCCTCGCACCCATCTGCTCCGTGGCCTGCGTCTGGCCGAAGCCGGCGATCTTGCCGGCGCCATCGCCGCGCACGAAGCGGCGCTCGCACGCGATCCGTCTTTCGCGCAAGCCCACGCCAATCTGATCTCACTCTACGGCCGTGAGGGGCAGTGGGCGAAGGCCGAGGAGCACTACAAGGCTGTGCTCGCCCTCGGCTACAACGTGGACGAGGCACACTACAACTACGGAGTGCTGCTGGGCTCGCAGCAACGGTGGAGCGAGGCCGCGGCCGCGTATCGTCTGGCGGTCGCGGCCAATCCACTCCACGCGCAGGCACGCAACAACCTGGGCCAGCTGCTCGACGGCGAAGGAAAACGGGACGAGGCGCTCGACCAGTATCGTCAGGCCGTGGCTGCGAACCCGCAGTTCCGTCTCGCGCGATACAACCTCGGGCGAATGCTGCTGGCTGCGCGGCGTTTCGACGACGCCATCGCCGAGTTCGAGCAGCTGCGCGAGCCGAAGGATGCCGAGTCACCGAAGTACTGGTACGGCTTGGCCGTGGCACACGTCCAGGCGGGTCGGCGGGACGAGGGGCTGGCACTCGCGCGCGAGGCGCGGCGTCTCGCGGAGGCGTTCGGACAGCACGAGCTGTCGGCCGCGATCGACCGCGACATGGCGAGCCTCAAGTGAGGCCCGCCTTCGCCAAGGCTACGGCGGGCAAGCTGATTGCGGTACTGGCCGCCGGCAGTCTGGCGGTCATCGCGGCGGCGCAAGCCCGGAACGATACTGCCACTTTCGACGAGGTGGCCGAGCGCGTGGGTCTCACGTTCGTCTACCGCAACGGCGCGAGCGGCCAGTTCTACATGCCGGAAGTGATGGGCGCGGGCGCTGCGCTCTTCGATTACGACAACGACGGCGATCTCGATGTGTTCCTGTTGCAGGGCCAGCCCTTGGACCCAGGCGCGCCGCGAGATCCCGCGCGCACGCATCGCCTGTTTCGCAACGAGCTCGTCGAGAGCGGGACGCTGCGATTTACCGACGTCACCGCCGGCAGCGGCCTCGGCGGTACGTCCTATGGGATGGGCGTCGCCACGGGCGACTATGACAATGACGGCGATCAGGATCTCTACGTGACCGCTTTTGGGTCGAATACGCTGTACAGGAACAACGGCGACGGAACCTTCACTGACGTGACCGCGGCGGCCGGCGTGAGCGACAACGGCTGGAGCACGGCGGCAACGTTCGTCGACTACGATCGCGACGGTGACCTCGACCTGTTCGTCGTCCACTACCTGGACTTCTCGGTGGCGGCCAACAGGCAGTGCTTCGATCCCGCGGGTTCGCGCGACTACTGCGGGCCGCGTTCCTTCCGGCCGGCGCCCGATCGCCTGTTCCGCAACGACGGTAGCGGACGATTCACAGACGTGACCGAAGCCGCTGGCATCACGAAGGCCGACGGCGCAGGGCTCGGCATCGCGACCGGCGACTACAACGCCGACGGATGGCTGGACCTCTACGTCGCCAACGACGCGACGCCGAACCAGCTGTGGATCAACCAGAAGAACGGCACGTTCGTGGACGAGGGGCCGCTGGCGGGTGTTGCGCTCAATGCCGCGGGTGTTCCGGAAGGCAGTATGGGCATCGCCGCAGGCGACTACGACCGCGATGGCGACGAGGATCTGTTTGTCACCAACATCATCGGCGAGACCTTTGCGCTCTACACCAACGACGGCCGCGCGGGCTTCGAGGACACGCGCGTCCAATCGGGGCTGGCACAACCGACGGCCGCCTTTACCGGGTTCGGCACCGGCTGGATCGACTACGACAACGACGGGTGGCTGGATCTATTCATCACCAACGGCGCAGTCAATATCGTTCAGGGATTGCGCGGTGATCCAGTGCCCTTCCGAATGCGAAATCAGCTCTTTCACAATCCGGGCACTGGGAAGTTCATCGAGACCTCGGGTCAGGCGGGGCAGGCATTCGCGCGTGCAGAAGTCGGCAGGGCTGCCGCCTTCGGCGACATCGACAACGACGGCGACACGGACGTCCTGGTCACCAACAACAGCGGGCCCGTCCGCCTGTGGCTGAACCATGTCGGCACACGTGGCTCGTGGCTGCAGGTGCGCCTCGACAACGGCCCTCAGAACCGCCTGGGCCTCGGCGCCCTCGTGCACGTCGAGCGCCCTGATGCGCCGCCGCTCATCGGTCGGGTGCGCACGGATGGCAGCTACTTGTCCGCACAGGACCCGACGCTGCACTTCGGTCTCGGCGAGTGGCGCAAACCGGTGACCGTGCGCGTGGACTGGCCGGGAGTTCCGCCGGAGCAGTGGTCGCTTCCGAAGGTCGAGCAGCGAGTGACCCTGGTCCGCGGCCGCGGTACGTCCCTCTCGCAGCCGTAGCGCCTAACCTCGCTTGCTCTCACAACCGGGGCAGGCACCGTAGAACGCGTTGCCCTTGTAGTCGAGTTCCATCAGACCGGCTTGTGACGTGAAGTAGCCACGAATGGCCTCGCGCCGGAGAAAAAGATAGCACCGACCGAGTGGGGCTTCCGGCGTGCGACTGAGCTCCCGAACGAGGTCTGTCTGCGCTGTTTCGGCAAGCTCCAGAAACTCGCGGCCAAACCGCTCCCGCGATTGCTGCTCCAGCAATTCCAGGCCGGTCCGCACGATGGCTTGCGAATCGACAGTTTCCAATTCCACCACTCTGGCTTGTCCGTAGTAGGCGACGGCGAGCGTGCGATGCGACGGATCGAGGTTCCGGGCGGCAGTGCGGATGCCAGCGTCGCTCTTCAAGCGAAGGTCGAGCCAGGCGATCGTGTCCGAGAGCGCGCGAGCGTCCACGCTCCCGAGCAGAAGCCCGACGAGACGTGTGACCACGTCGAGCTCTTTAGGAGAAAAGAACAAGGGCTGAAACGGGCCTCGTCGAGGTTCGGCGAAGTCGGTCTCGGCACCGCGTGGAACGACCGGCGCGTCGCGAGACGCCAACACGTGAGTCAGATGCGCAGCTGAAGGCTCGTAAAGGCCTGGCGGCAATCCTGCCGCCCGCTCCTGAAGGGTCAGAGTCATCGCAGCTGCCAGGTCCGGCGCCAGGCCAGCCACGCCTGCAAGCGCCGTGAGTTCTCCCAGGCGCAGGAGCCACGCGCGCCGCGTGAGGTCGTCGTCATATTCGCCTGGCGCACGCTTGTTCTCGCTCACACCTCACCTCGACGGAAGGACTCTGCGATGTGTTCGCCGGCACGCGCGGAAATCGCCATGATCGTCAGCGTCGGCTCATAACAGCTCTGCGTTGGAAAGACGGCGCCATCGCTGACAAAGAGGTTCGGGACGTGGTGCACCTTGCAGTTGCGATCGACGACGCTCGTCTTCGGGTTGTCGCCCATGCGTGCGGTGCCGCATTCGTGGATGTTCTTGCCGAAGACGCTGATCTCGTCGGACGGCGGCGTCACCTGCTCGAGCTTCAGCTCGCTCAGAATCTCGCCGATGTCCTGCCGCATCGCCCTGGCCATCGCCCTCTCGTTCTCGCCGTAACTCGCGACGATATGGAGAGCCGGGATGCCCCACTTGTCCTTCTTGTCGGGATCGAGCGTGACGTAATTCTCCTTGCGGGGCAGGCACTCGCCCTGGGATCCGATCGCGAAATAGTACGGAATGTCCTGTCGCACCTTCTGACGCCAGGCGTCGCCGAATTCCTGCGACAGGAACGCGTGACCGTAGAGCTCCTGGCTGCCGTCGCCGTCAAAGCGGTAGCCTCGAACGAAGTCGGGATTTCTGCTGGCGCCCAGGTTCGTGTAGTTGGGGATGATGAAGCCGCACGGGCGGCCGACGGGTTCACGGGAGGACGATCG
>Ga0310810_10008457_pt1 | contig 11848 bp, 10 predicted proteins | sample NCmetagenome_FD_207641 | JGI IMG/M metagenome (GOLD analysis project Ga0310810, IMG submission 207641) | Soil microbial communities from experimental microcosm in Duke University, North Carolina, United States - NC | ecosystem: Engineered > Artificial ecosystem > Soil microcosm > Unclassified ...
CCGGCCGTGGCAGGGCGAGCAGTAGATGTTGAACCGCTCCTGGCCACGCTGCATGACGCGGTCGGTGATCGGGAACGGGAACATGTCGGCGTCGGCAGCGCCCTGCTTGCCGGTGTAGAGCAGCGGATCGTCGCGCAACTGTCCGCGCGCGACCGTGCCGGAGACGATCGGCCGCGCCGAGCGCGCGTCGCCGAAAAATGTGGATTCGCGCAGCGGCACGTACTTCGGCTGGTCGTGCATGTCCTGGCGGCAGCCGCCACCCAGAACACAAAGGGCACAGAGGAGGACGCGGCGGCTAATCCGCAACTGTCGACACCTCGCGTGGGTTCAACGTCTCGAGGAAATGCCGCGTCGCCTCGAGATCGAACTTCGGGTCTTTCGCCTCGATGCACAGGAAGAACTGATTCCGGCTCGCCAGCGCGAAGCGCGGCACGTTGAACACCGGGTGATACGGCATCGGCAGCCCGTTGAGCGCGAGCATGCCGAACACGGCCGCCAATGCGGCGCCGAGGATGGTGCATTCGAAGGTGACCGGGATGAATGCCGGCCAGCTGTGCAGCGGCTTTCCGGCCACGTTGAGCGGATACGCGATCGCGGCCGCCCAGTACTGCAGCGCATACCCGCCGAGACACCCCACCACTCCGCCGATCAGCACGATGAGCGGCAGCCGCGTGTGCTGCGACCCGAGCGCTTCGTGCAGTTCTTCGATTGGAAACGGCGAGTACGCATCCATGCAGCAGTAGCCTGCCTGGTGCGCGCTTGCGGCCGCGGCGACGAGCGACGTCGGGTCGTCGAATTCGGCGAGCAGGCCATAGGTCGACGCCGAGGGCACCGCCATCAGCTTTCCCCCTCGAGCGCCGATTCATCCACCTTCGCGGCGGGCAGGATCGTCCGCATCTCGGAGATCGAAATGGCCGGCAGGAAGCGCAGGAACAGGAACAGCAGCGCGACGAACAGCCCCAGCGTGCCGACGAAGGTCGAAATGTCCCAGAACGTCGGCTGGAACATGCCCCACGACGAGGGCAGGAAATCGCGGTGCAGGCTCGTGACGATGATGATGAAGCGCTCGAGCCACATGCCGACGTTCACGATCAGCGAGAGCACGAACAGCACCGGCACGCTCTCGCGGACGCGCTTCATCCAGAGGGCCTGCGGCGCGACGACGTTGCAGAACAGCAGCGCCCAGTAGAAATACGCGTACGGTCCCGTGAATCGGTTGAGCGGCACGAACCCTTCGAACCGGTCCGCGCTGTACCACGCGATGAACGCTTCCGTCATGTAGCCGTAGGCGACGATCAATCCGGTCACCAGCATCACCTTCGCCATGTTGTTCAAGTGGCGCATGGTGATGAAGTCTTCGAGGTGGTAGACGGCGCGGATCGGAATCGCGAGCGTCAGCACCATCGCGAAGCCGGAGTAGATCGCGCCGGCGACGAAGTAGGGCGGAAAAATCGTCGTGTGCCAGCCGGGCAGAATCGAGATCGCGAAGTCGAAGCTGACCACCGTGTGCACCGAGACGACGAGCGGCGTCGCGAGGCCGGCGAGCAGCAGATACGCGGTCTCGTAGCGGTGCCAGTGCCTGGCCGAGCCGCGCCAGCCCATCGCGAGCATCCCGTAGACGACGCGGCCGACCTTCGACTGCGATCGATCGCGCAGCGTCGCGAGATCGGGGATCAGCCCGATGAACCAGAAGAGCAGCGACACCGTGCCGTAGGTCGACACCGCGAACACGTCCCAGATGAGCGGGCTGCGGAATTGCGGCCAGACGTTCATCGTGTTCGGATACGGCACCAGCCAGTAGGCCAGCCACGGGCGTCCGGTGTGGAACAGCGGGAAGATGCCGGCGCACGCAACGGCGAACAGCGTCATCGCTTCCGCGAAGCGGTTGATCGAGGTGCGCCAGGTCTGCTTGAGCAGCAGCAGAATCGCGGAGATCAACGTGCCGGCGTGGCCGATGCCGATCCACCAGACGAAGTTCGTGATGCCGAACGCCCAGCCGACCGGGATGTTGTTGCCCCAGATGCCGATCCCCTTCACCGTCAGGTAGGTCAGCGAGACCAGCAGCAGGCCGGTCAGCAGGAACGCGGCAGCAAAGCCCGCGTACCAGCCGAGCGGCGTCCGCCGCGCGAGCACGATCGCGCTGATCTTGTCGGTGACCGACCCGAAGGTATGCCCCGGCGCGATGACCGGGGGCGTACCGCTCCCGACGACAGCGTGCATCGGATCGTCGAGGGGTTGAGTCGGCCCGGCCATCTACTTGCCCAGTTCGGGGTTGACGTTCCGCACCGCCGCCAGATATGTCGTCCGCGGCCGCGTGTTCAGCTCGCCGAGCAGCGAGTAGTTCCGCTCCTCCGCCTTCAGCTTCGCGACGCGGCTGCCCGGATCGTTGAGGTCGCCGAACACGATCGCGTCGGCGGGACAGACCTGCTGACACGCGGTCACGATCTCGCCGTCCTTGACCGTGCGGTCCTCCTTCTCCGAATCGATCTTCGCGCGATTGATGCGCTGCACGCAGTAGGTGCATTTCTCCATGACGCCGCGGCTGCGCACGGTGACGTCGGGATTGCGCGCCAGCTTCAGGCTCGGCGTGTTCCAGTCCTGGTACAGGAAGTAGTTGAAGCGGCGGACCTTGTAGGGGCAGTTGTTCGAACAGTAGCGCGTGCCGACACAGCGGTTGTACACCATGTCGTTCAGCCCTTCGTGGCTGTGCACCGTCGCGCCGACCGGACACACGACCTCGCACGGCGCGTTCTCGCACTGCTGGCACGGCACCGGTTGGAAATATGTTTCGGGGTTGTCGGCGAGGCCGCTGTAGTAGGTGTCGACGCGCAGCCAGTGCATCTCGCGGCCGCGCAGGACCTGCGCCTTGCCGATGACCGGGATGTTGTTTTCCGCCTGGCACCCGATCACGCACGCATTGCAGCCGATGCACGCGTTGACGTCGATCGCCATCCCCCACTTGTAGCCGGTGTACTCGAACTCCGGATAGAGCGTGATGGTTCGCGGCGGCGTCTCGTCGCCTTCGTGCACCGACTTCGGATCGCGCATGTACTCGTCGCGCGTGACGGCGCGCACGGTGTGGCGCCCCTCCATCAGATGGTGATACTGCGTGCAGGCGAGCGACGTCGTGTCGCCGGTGCCGGCCACGTCGCATCCGCCGCCGTAGCACGGCGCGTCCGCCGTGCGAATCGCGTTCGCGTTGAAACCGGCGCCGGTGCCAAGCGTGCCGGCGCGGGTGCGTCCGTATCCAAGATGCACGGTTGCGCAGTCGTCGGCGTGGCCGACGACAGGGAACAGCGCGCCGCGCACACTCCGCCCGCGATAGCGGAGCTCGACGATGTCGCTGATGATCTGGCCGTGTTCGCCGCCCTGAAACGAAGGGGAGTTGGTCGCCTTGAGCTTTGCCGCAGTCGCGGGGCTGACGAGGACGGCGTTGTCCCACGTGAGCTTCGTGATCGGCTTCGGCAGTTCCTGGAGCCAGCCGTTGTTCGCGAAGCGGCCGTCGAGGATGCAGGGGTCGGTGCGGAAGGAGATTTCGAAGCCGGACGCCACAGACCGATCGGCCGATGCAGCTGCAGTCGTGGCGTCCGGCTTCAGCCGGACCTCCTTCGCCGCGAACGCCGTCTCCGGAATCACGCCGTCGTGCAGCCATCGCCGCCACGCAGAGTCGTCGCCGCCAACTTTCCAATATTGACGCACGAGGTCGTACGCCGACTGCTCCGGTCGGTCGCTCATCGCCGCGAGCACATCGTGCGCCGACTTGCCGCCGTAGAGCGGCGCGATCAGCGGCTGCACGATCGACGCGGTGCCGTCGTGTCCGCGCGCATCGCTCCATGCCTCGAGGAAATGCGCTTCGGGGATGTGCCACTGACACAGCGCCGACGTCTCATCGTCGTGCAGCCCGAGGTGGACGCGGAGCGGCACCTTGTTCATGCCGCCGGCGAAGTCGAGATCGGCGGGTGCGCTGTACACGGGATTGCCGGCGATGATCACGAGCAGATCGACCTTGCCGTCGCGCATGTCGGCGGTGAGCTCGCGCAGCGAATCGATTTGCGTGACCGGCTCGGCCTCCGCGGGCTGGGTGTAGACGACGGTGGCGGCGACGTTGCCCAACGCAGCGTTCATCGCATGGGCGAGCGCGTGGACGATCGGTGGCTGCGATTCGCCGGCGATGACGAGGGAGCTGCCGCGATGCGCCTGGAGATCCTTCGCCACCGCCTCGACAAAGGCCGCTCGGCTAACGCCTCGCGCGCCATCGCACCCACCCGAGCCCGTTGAGCCCAGCCGGGCCAGGATTTCGCGCGCGACGCCTTCGACCTCGCTGGGCTTCGCCGGCAGCCGGTGGTCCGCCCGCGCGCCGGTCGGCGTCGGCATGCTGTCGACCGAGTAGAGGCGGTTCATGCGATCCGCCTGTTCGGGACGCCGCCGCGCCGCGAAGTCGCGCGCATAGCGGAGTGAGCCGGCGCCGCAGTTCAGGAAATCGGCGTCGAGTGCGAGGACGACGTCGGCGCGATCCATCGCGTACTGCGCGTCGACGTATTCGCCGAACGCGAGCTTCGAGCCCGCGCGCGCGTTGTCGCGGCTCGCTGGATCCCATTGGTGCCATTTCGCTGAGGGAAACCGCCCGAGCAGGTCGCGGATCTGCGCCGCGAGCGTCGGCGACGACACCGACTCGGTCAGCAGGCGAACACCCGCGCCTTTGAGCGGCTGCTGCGCGGCCAGCGCGGCGCGGATCGCGCCGAGAAACGCCGACCATGGCCGAATTTCGCCAAGATGCGTCAGCGTCTGCGATCGATCCGGATCGTAGAGGCCGAGAATCGCGCCCTGCGCGAACGCGTCCGACGCGCCCTGGCTGCCGGGATGCAGCGGGTTGCCCTCGACTTTCGTCGGTCGCCCTTCGTGACTCTCGACCAGCAGTCCCGTCGCGACGCCGCCGATCGCCATGGCCGTGGCGAAGAAAAGCGGCGTGCCGGGGACGATCTCTTCCGGCTGGCGCACGTACGGGACGATCGCCTCCGGCGGCTGCCGCGTACACGCCGTGATTCCGGCGAGCCCGAGCGACGCGCCCATCAACTTCAGAAACGTCCGTCGCTCGACCGGATCGGTGATTTCTTCCACGGCCGACGGGAACTCGTTGTGGAGCCGCTCCTGGAACGCCGGGTCGCCGGCGCGCTCCTCGAGGGTGCGCCAGAACGTGCCGCCCGAATCCCGCTCCCCGTTCGTCATCGATGGCACGTCGAGCAGCTCGTGAGCTTCTGAATCTGATACTCAGCGACGAGCCGCTTCCCCAGCTCGAGCTGATCGACCGGCGGCGTGTAGTCGACGCGGAACACCGCGTCGCGCGGACGCACGTAGCGTTCCGGATTGCGGTGGCAGTCGAGGCACCACTCCATCTGCAGCGACTGTTCCTGCCACATCAGCGGCATGCGATCGACCTGTCCGTGGCACGTCGTGCAGCCGACGCCCTTGTGCACGTGAATGCTGTGGTTGAAGTAGACGAAGTCCGGCAGATCGTGGACGCGCGTCCACTGGATCGACTTGCCGGTGCGGAAGCTGTCGCGCACCGGTTCGAGGAACGGGCTGTTGGCGAAGATTTGCGAGTGGCAGTTCATGCACGTCTTGGTCGGCGGAATGCCGGCGAACGACGAGTCCTCGACCGAGGTATGGCAGTAGCGGCAGTCGATGCCGTTGCCGGCGACGTGACGTTCGTGGCTGAACTGGATCGGCTGCTCGCGCGCGACGCGCGCCTCGGTCACCCACGGCGATCGGTTGATGGCCGCGGAGAGCCAGAGCAGGCCGGCGATGAAGAACAGGGCGCCGAAGATGCTGACCCGAGCAATCGTGTTGGCGCTGCGGTGAAAGATCTGCGACATCGGAGCGACGTGGGTCGCAAGCCTTGCAGTTGAGAGCTTACCGCGTAAGCCGCGAAACTACGAACATGCGAAACTGATCTATTGCGGCGCTTTCTCCCACGTGTAGCTGCGACCTCGAGCGTAGTGCTCGAACCATTCGAGCTCCGCATTCGCTTTGAACAGCAGGTGTCGCAGCTCCTGCCACATATGGCCGTCGCGCGGCGCGACGTAGAGGTGCGTTGCAACGCCGTTGCCCTTGAGCGCCCGGTACATCTCGAGCGACTGCGCCAGCGGTACGCGGTCGTCGGCTTCGCCCGCGAACAGCAGCGTCGGCGTCTTCACGTTCGACGCGTCCTTCAACGGCGAGTGGTCCCAGAATGCCGCGAGCGGCGGGTTCTTCTGCCACGGCTCGCCGCCGAACCAGGCGACACGGAACGATCGGACGTCGGTCTGCGAGTAGAACGACATCCAGTTCGCAACGCTTGCGCCCGACGACGCCGCCTTGAAGCGATCGGTCATCGTGATGAGCTTGTTGGCGAGATGCCCGCCCGCGCTCCATCCCATCGCCACCACGCGATCGGGATCGGCGACCCCCATCTGGACGAGGTGATCGACGCCGGTCAGCACGTCGTGCTGCATCTGGTTGAAGAAGTGGCCGACGACGTCGCGGTAGAAGGCGTTGCCGTAGCCGGCGCTGCCGCGGTAGTTCGGCCGGAAGACGGCGTAGCCTTTGCCGGCGAGCACCGGAAAGTAGTGCTGCAACAGCCCGACGCCGGCGCCGAACTTGTCGGACTCCATCGGCCCGCCGTGCAGTTGCACGACGAGCGGATACTTGGTGCCCCGTTGATAGTCGACGGGATAGAAGAGCAGCCCTTCGATCGTCGTGCCGTCCGTGCTCTTCCAGGTGACCTTTTCCTGGCGCGGCAGCGCGAACTCGCGCTCCATGCGATCGAAGAGATGCGTCACGCGCGTGAACTGTGGCTTCTCGCCGGAGAGCGGCAGCGTCCACACGTCGCCGAAGCGCGTCGGTTCGTCCAGCTGCACCAGCATAGTTCGTGCACTGGAGACTACGGACCATCCCGTGTAGGGGATGAAATGCTCGCCGTCCGTCAACTGCCGCAGCCGGCGCGACGCGACGTCGATCTCCACCACCTCGCTGTGGACGCCCATGTTCGCGACGGCGAAGATCGATCTGCCGTCGGCCGACCACGTCGCCTGATCGATCGCGTACCGCGCCTCGGGCAGCAGCGCGTGCGGCGGGCCGCCCGACAGGTCGGCGACGAACAGGTTGGTGTTGTAGTACGGCTCGAAGGCCGCGCTGGCGTCGGCGAGGAAAAGCGCCTGGGTCTTGTCAGGCGACAACTCGACGCCGACTTCCTCGACGCCGTTCTTCGTCAAGACGCGGGCGTTCGCGCCATCGGCGTCGGCCACCCACGCCTCGCCGCGGGACGCGTCGTCCTCGAGCGGACTCGGCGCCCGCTGCATCGCCAGGCGCGCGCCGTCGCGCGAGAGGTGATATTCGAGGACGGAAAAATCACCCTTGGTGATCTGTGTTTCCGCGCCGCTCGCCATGTCCATTTTCCAGAGATGGCGCTGCTTGTAATCCTCGTCGAAGGCGTAGACATCGTCTCGCACGCGATCGCGCGCGCGGTCCTCGTCGGTCGCGGGATCGGCGGCGATGAAGTAGACCGCGCGGCTGTCGGGTGTCCAGGACGGTGCGGTCGGCAGGGTCGCGTGATGGGTGATGGCGTGCGGCTCGCCGCCGATCGACGGAAGCGTGTGCAGTTGGCCGTCGCGGACGAAGAGGATCGTCGTGCCGTCGGGTGACCAGCGCGGCTGAATGGGGATGTCGCCGGCGTCGCTGAACGTCAGCTGGGCCGGCGCGCCGCCGCCGATTTCCTTACGCCAGAGGTGCCACACCGGCCGGCCGATCGTCCAGTTCGGCTGGCTTTGCAAGTAGACGACCGTCCGGCCGTCGGGTGAGAGCTGGGGAAGGATGATTCGCGGCAGCTCGGCGATGTCGATGAGGGTCATCGGCCGCGGGTGCTGCGCCTGGGCGACCAACACGGCCGCGACGGTCAGCGCGAGCGCGGCGCCAATACCGGTCATGGAGCGCAGTCGAGAGGGCGTGCGGTCCATGCGCGGTGATCTTGCCACAGCCGGAGACCGGCTGGTATAACAGCCGCGGCACCATGAAAACTGCAATCTTCGTTGCGTTCGCCCTCGTCTGCGGCGTCCCGTCGGCGCGGGCGCAGTCGACCGTCCCCGCCGCCACGGAGGCGGACTTCATCGTCCGCGACTTCGCGTTCGGAACGGGTGAAATGCTGCCCGAACTCAAGCTCCACTACCGGACCATTGGGACGCCGCGCCGCGATGCGTCCGGCGTCGTGCGCAACGCCGTCCTGATCCTGCACGGCACCGGCGGCACCGGCGCGGGCTTTCTGTCGCGCACCTTCGGCGGCGAGCTGTTTGGGCCCGGTCAGCTGCTCGATGCGACGCGCTACTTCATCGTCCTGCCCGACGGCATCGGCCACGGCAAGTCGAGCAAGCCGAGCGACGGCCTGCGAACGAAATTTCCGAAGTACACCTACGACGACATGGTCCGCGCCCAGTACGCCATGCTGACCGACGGCCTGAAGGTCAATCACCTGCGGCTCGTCATGGGCACGTCGATGGGCGCCATGCACTGCTGGGTGTGGGGCGAGATGTATCCCGACTTCGTCGACGGCCTGGTGCCGCTGGCGAGCGCGCCCACGGAGATAGCCGGGCGCAACCGCGTGATGCGGCAGATGATCATGGACAGCATCACCAAGGATCCGGCGTGGAAAAACGGCGACTACACCGAGCAGCCCAAGCAGGGGCTCGTCGGGGCGCTCAACCTCCTGATGATGATGACGAGCAGTCCGCTGCAGTGGCACAAAAGCGGGCCGACGCGCGACGCCGCCGACAAGTGGTACGAGGATCAGATCGAATCGCGGCTGAAGACGACCGACGCGAACGACATGCTCTACTACTACAACGCGTCGCGGTCCTATAACCCTGCGCCGGCCCTCGAGAAGATCACGGCCGCGGTCCTCGCGATCAATTCGGCCGACGATGTCGTGAATCCGCCGGAATTGGGATTGATGGAGAAGCTGATGCCGCGCGTCAAGCGCGGGCGCTACATTCTCCTTCCCACGAGCGACGCGACGCGCGGGCACGGGACGCATTCGCTGCCGGCCGTGTGGGGAAGCTATCTCCGCCAGTTCCTCACCGAGCTGACGCCGGTGGAGTCGCAGTAGGCCTTCGATGAGCGACGACCGGAAGTATCGGCAGCGCGGCTATCAGGACGATCCGCGAGAGCGCGGCCCGAAAGGACCGAAGCCCGCGTCGCCGCCGCGCGAACGCGCGCCGGGGCGCGTGCTGCAGGACGAGCGCGGGCCGAAGACGCCGAACCTGATGGCTGCGCACGAAGTCTTCCGCTGCGCGCGCTGCGGCAATTTGCTCTCCCTGCCCGTCGAGCTGCTCGACCGCTGCTCGAAATGCGGCGTCGATCTGCACAGCTGCATCCAGTGCGTGTCGTTCGACACGAGCGCGCGGTGGGAATGCACCGAAAACGCCAAGCTGCCGGCGCGGGTTGCGCCGAAGGACGAGCGCAACACGTGCACGCTGTTCACGCCGCGCACGACCGTCGAGCGTCAGACGAGTACTCCGTCCGGCGGCAAAGAAGGGCCATCGTCGCCGTCGGGCAACACCAACAGCGCACGTCGCGCGTTTGACGATCTGTTCAAGTGACGCGCAGCGGTAGGGTTGGGGATAGGGGCACGGATTAGTCGCGCTGTTCAGCCGACGCGTTGACAAGCCGCCTAATCCCTAATCCTAATCCCTAATCCCTAATCCCTGATCCCTGATCCCTGATCCCTGACCCCTGACACTGTCATAATCAAAGAGTGCCTCTGATCTCCGCTCCCGATCAGCAGCGGCTGCGCGACGCCTTTGCCGAGATGACGCGGCCGGTGCGGCTGATGTTCTTCACCCAGACGCTCGGCTGCGACACGTGCGCCGAAGCGCGGCAGATTCTCGACGAGCTGCCGCCGCTCTCCGACAAGATTTCCATCGAAGAGGCGAACCTCATCCTCGACAAGGACAAGGCCGCGCAATTCGGCATCGACCGCGCGCCGTCAGTCGTCCTGCTGACGAAAGACGAACAGGGCGCCGACGTCGACTCCCGCATCCGGTTCAACGGTGCGCCCTCCGGCTACGAGTTCAGCTCGCTGATCCACGCCGTGATGCTGGTCGGCGGCCGTCCGCCCGGGCTGACCGACGCGCACAAGGAGAAGCTCGCGGCGATCGATCGTCCGGTCCTTCTGCAGGTGTTCACGACGCCGACGTGACCGCATTGCCCGCGGGCGGTCAGCCTCGCACACGAGATGGCGTTCGTGAATCCGCACATCACCGCAGTTGCGGTGGAAGCGACAGAGTTTCCCGACCTGGCGCGGCGTTACCGGGTCAGCGCCGTGCCGAAAACGATGGTCAACGGGGAGTTCGAGATCCTGGGCGCGCTGCCGCCCGACGCGTTCATCGCGCAGGTGCTGACGTCACTCGGGACGGCGCCGGAGCAGCCAGAAGAACAGTCCCAATCCTGACCAGGCAGCAAAGGCGATCCACTCGGCGCGCGTGAAGCTGCCGGGGACGCCCGGGACGATCTTCATCAGGATGATCGCGACGCTCACCGTCGCGCCGAGCACCGCCATCGTGCCTGCAGCCGATCGCTCGTCTGAACGGCTCGCGCTGCGTGGGTCCGTGCGGCTCGCGAGGAACGCCGCGCATGTCGAAAGCCACCCGACCCCAACCGCCAGCGATCCGACTTCGCTGATCGGCACCAGAATCGCGTCGCCGAAGACAGACGCGGCCATGGTCAGTGCGCCCATCAGCAGCACCGCGGCGACCGGCGTCCCGTACGAGGCGTGTACTTGCGCGAGCGCGGGGTGGACGAGGTTGCGCCGGCCGATGGCGTAGAGCATCCGCGTGGCCGCGACGAAGTTGCCGTTGAAGATCTTCAGCAGCGAGAGGAACGCGCCGAACAGGATCAACTGCGCGATCGAATGCGATCCGAACGTCCGCTCGAACGCGACTTCGGTTCGCACGTGTCCCGACACGATTTCCGGCCACGGATACACGTAGGTGACGACGGCGATGATGACGACGTAGAACAGGAAGCCGGCGACGAGCGCGGCGTACATCGCCTTCGTGAAGTTCCGCGGATCGAACCCGGCGCGCGCCTCCTCGGATCCTTTCGCGACCGACTCCCAGCCGGTCATGTAGTACGGCACGATCTGCATGACGAGGAAAATCGACAGCCACACCCCGCCGCTGCCTTCGTGCGAGAAGAGCGGATGCCAGTTGGCGCTCGAGCCGCGCGCGAAGCCGAGCAGCGTGAAGATCGCGAACGCGGCAAGCAGCCCGAACGTCATCACGTCCTGGAACAGCCCGCTCAACGTGATGCCGCGATAGTTGACGGTGATGATGAGCAGCGAGAGCAGCAGGCCGACGACGAGCCGCGGCGCGTAAATCGGGCTGCCGGCGATTTCGTACAGCTGATAGGTGTTGAGCGCTGGAAAGACGCGCGCCAAAAGGTTGCCGCCCGCCACCGCTTCCCACGGACACACGATCGCGTAGGAGAGGATCATCGTCCAGCCGGCGGCGAAGCTGACCCGTGGGGAAAACACCGCTTCGGTGTACGCGATCTCGGCGCCGGCATCCTGCACGCGCTCGACGAAATGCCCGTAGGTGTAGGCGATCGGAAAAAGGAGCAGCCCGCCGATCAGAAAGCCGAGCATGCCGCCGGCGGGCCCGCCGCGCGACAGCCAGTCGTCCATCAGCACGACCCAGCCGACGCCGATCATCGTGCCGAACCCGAACGTGAAGTACTCGACGGTACTGAGTCCGCCGCGCAATCTCGCCATTGCGGCGGACTATATCAGTCCTTCGTTCTTGGTCCTTGGTCCTTGGTCCGT
>Ga0310810_10008459_pt1 | contig 11847 bp, 9 predicted proteins | sample NCmetagenome_FD_207641 | JGI IMG/M metagenome (GOLD analysis project Ga0310810, IMG submission 207641) | Soil microbial communities from experimental microcosm in Duke University, North Carolina, United States - NC | ecosystem: Engineered > Artificial ecosystem > Soil microcosm > Unclassified ...
CGCGGAGCGCCAGCCGCACGGCGGCCAGCGCGTCGTCGAGCGAGGGGAGGGCGAACGCGGCCAGGAATCTGGCCTCGGGGCGCCGGTGGATGCGCAGCACCGCCGCGGTGATGAAGCCGAGCCGGCCCTCGCTGCCGCACAGCGCGCGGGCCAGATCGGGCCCGGTCGCCCGCCGCGGCGCCACCCGCGTGTGTACCGTGCGGCCGTCGGCGAGCACGGCCGAGACTCCGAGCACCGCGTCCTCGACGCTGCCGTGGCGCGGCGACGACTTGCCCGGCGTGCGCACGGCGATGAGCCCGCCGATGGTCGATCCCAGCGTCGACGGCGGGAAGTCGCCCAGTGTCAGTCCGCGCGGGACCAGGATGCGCTCGAGCGCGAGCGCGGTCAGGCCGGCCTGGACGTGGACGACCAGCGAGGTCTCGTCGAGGTGCAGGACATGGCTCATGCGCCGGCTGTCGACGTAGAGTCGCGGGCGGGCGGCCGTCTCGCGCCCGCCACCGCGCGCGCCGTTGCCGACCGGGATGACCGCCGCGCCGGCACGCGCCGCCAGCCCGACGATCTCGGCCACCTCGGTGGCCGAGCCCGGCTGGACCATCCAGGCCGCTCCCTGCGGCTCGCCGCGCGCGGGGCGCCTGACGTGCGCCTGGCCGACCACCGCCTCGAGGGCAGTCCGCAGATCCTCGATCGCGGTGGCCGCCGTCGCGTTCACGAGCGCGCTCCCAGCGACGACGGCAGGCCGAGCTTGCCCGGGTTCATGATCCCGTCCGGATCGAACGTCGCCTTGACCGCGCGCAGGATGGTCATCGCCTCGCGGTGCTCGCCGAGCATGGCGGGCCCCTTGAGCAGACCGATGCCGTGGTGGTGGCTGATGGTGCCGCCCACCCGGCTCGCCGCCGCCATGCCCGCCTGCCAGATGGCGTCGTAGGTGCGCTCTGCGTTGTCGAGCGGCGCGAAGAAGGTGAAGTAGATCGAGCAGCCCTCCGGGTAGGCGTGCGAGAGGTGCGCCATCACCACCGCGTGCTCCGAGATCGCCTGGCGCACCGCGCGGTAGAGGTCCATCAGCCGCTCCCAGGTGGCGGCGACCTCCATCGTGTCGACGAACAGGCCGCTCCTGAACACCGGCGACATCTTGTAGGACACGTCGTAGCGGTGCTCGAGCCAGTGGCGGCCGGGTTCCTCGCCGAGGTCGATCGCGCCGGCCCGCTCGAGCTCGCCCATGACCAGGCGCGCCTCCACCTCGGTGCGGATGCGCGAGCCCTCGAGCCCGATGATGAGCCGGCAGCCCTTGCGCGACACCTTCTCCGCGAGCGGACCCGCGAGCCCGTTGACCAGGCGCGGCCGCGCCAGCACCGCGTTGATGGCGCCCGAGCGCAGGCGGCTCGCCAGCCGCTTCGCCGGCGAGGCGCCCGGAGTGAGGAGCGAGAGCGCGCGGCCGAAGAGTCCTTCGGGCGGTGCTCCGCAATCCTCTCGCGGCGGGATCTCCGGCAGCGCACCACCGCCCGGCTCCGCTTCGGGCGCCCGCTCGAGCGGATCGCGCCCTGCCGCCTTCTCGTCGCCGGCGGCGCCGCTCCGCCGCTTGCCGAACAGCGGCACGTGGTTGATGAAGGTGTCGACCTCGTCGTAGAGCCGCACCACCGCCGGGCGAAGGCCGCGCTGCATCACGCGGCGGATCGCGTCCGCCCCGTGCGCCAGGTTCTCGAGCTCGAAGCCGCGCAGGATGCGCAGCTCCGGCACCGGGCTCACGCGGAGGCGCGCCGAGGTGATGACCCCGAGCGTGCCCTCGCTGCCGACCAGGAGCTGGGTCCAGTTGGGTCCGCGCATGGCGCGCGCCGGCCCGTCGGTGCGGATGACCTCGCCCTTGCCGGTCACGAAGCTGAGGCCAGCGACCCGGTCCTCGATCTTGCCATACTTGGTCGACATCTGGCCGGCAGCGCGGCAGGCCAGCCAGCCGCCCACCGTGGAGCAGTAGATCGACGACGGAAAGTGACCGAGCGTGGTGCCGCGCCGGTTCAGCTCGCGCTCGAAGCGCTCGCCGTTGGCGCCCGCCTCCACGTCGCACACCAGCGCGTCGAGGTCGACCGAGCGCACCTCCGCCATTCGCTTGAGATCGATCGTGATGCCGCCGAGCACCGGCACGGTGCCGCCGCACACGCCGGAGCCGCCGCCGTACGGGACGATCGGCGCGCCGAGCGCGCGCGCCGCCTTCACGACCGCCGCCACCTCGCGCTCGCTCTCCGGCCACACCACCACGTGCGGCAGCTCGGCCGGCAGCCGGCCGGCGGCGATCCCGATGAGCAGCCGCGGCCACATGTCGCGCGCGTAGCTCGCCAGGTCCGACCCGCGCATCGACAGCCGCCGTTCGCCGACGATCGGCAGGAGCTCGCGGCGCAGCCTGTCCGGGTCGAGCGCTCTACGCGGCACGGCCGAACCGTAGCACGGGGGAAAGTGCTATGAGTGGCGCATGCAGATCTCCTCGATCGCGGTGATCGGCACCGGCACGATGGGGCGCGGGATCGCCCAGGTGGCGGCGCAGAGCGGTTTCACGGTCGTGGTGTGCGACGTCGATCAAGCGACCACGGTCGCCGGTCTGGTGAAGATCCGCTCCAGCCTCGATCGCGCCGTCGAGCGCGGCAAGCTCGACGCCGACGGCCGCGCGGCGGCGAACGCGCGCCTGTCGTCGGCGTTCGATCCGGGGCAGGCGGCGGCGCGCGTCGACCTCGTCATCGAGGCGGTCCCGGAAGAGCTCGAGCTCAAGCAGCGGACGCTGGTCGCCGCCGTCCGCAGCGCTCGCCCCGGCACGCTCGTGGCATCGAACACCAGCTCGCTCTCGATCGCGGCCATCGCCGCGGCGTTGCCGGTTCCGTCGCGGGTGGTCGGCATGCACTTCTTCAACCCGGTTCCGGCCATGAAGCTGGTCGAGATCGTGCACCACGCCGGCACCGCCGCCGACGCGGTCGCAGAGGCGTGCGCGGTGGCCGAGCGCATGGGCAAGACCGCCATCGTGGTGCGCGACGCGCCCGGCTTCGCCTCGAGCCGCCTCGGCATCGCGCTCGGCATGGAGGCCATCCGCATGCTCGAGGAGGAGATCGCCTCGGCGGCCGACATCGACACCGCCATGCGACTCGGCTACGGCCACCCGATGGGTCCGCTCGAGCTCACCGATCTGGTCGGCCTCGACGTCCGCCTCGCCATCGCCGACTACCTGGCGGCGCGGCTCGGCGACCGGTTCCGCCCGCCGGAGCTCCTCCGCCGCAAGGTGGCAGATGGCGAGCTCGGCCAGAAATCTGGCCGCGGCTTCTACCGCTGGCAGGACGGCAAGCGGCTCGACTAGGTCAGCTCCCAGCTGCGCGGGAGCTCGCGACGTGAGATGCTCGCCAGGGGATGAACCGGCGCGACTGGCTGATCGCCTGCGGACAGCTGGCGGGGACTGCCGCCGTCGGGCTGACCGCGCCAGGGTGCGAGCCGCCGCCGACCATCCCTCAGTTGCCGCAGGCCGGGCTCGACGACGAGGTCACGGCGCTGCCGCCCGCCTATCTGACGGCGACCTTCGAGCCGCGCGAGGATAGCGCCATCGCCTGGTTCGCTTCGGGCGCCGCCACCGTCGCCCACGTCGAGCTCTGGCCGGACGGACAGGAGGATCCGCAGCCGGTCGCAACCGTGGAGCTCGACGCGGCGACCGGTCTGACGGCGGCCGTCCACCTGCGCGATCTCACGCCCGGCACCGAGCACCGCTACCGGGTCTTCTTCGAGGGCGCGGGGTACGGTCCCTGGCTGCGGTTTCGCACCGCTCCGCCGCGCGACGCGGTGGAACCGGTGTCCTTTCTCTTCTCGGGCGACGTCGGCATCCATGCCGAGCTGGATGGCGCGTTCGGGGTCCTGGCCGCGCAGGAGGTTCCGCTCTACTTCCACCTCGGCGACTGGCCGTACGCCGACCAGGCTCCCGCAGCGTACACGCTGTCGCAGTTTCGCCTCCGCCATCGCTCGGTGCGCGACCCGTATGCGATCCAGGAGTGGCTGTGGTCGACCCCGCTCGTGGCGATATTCGACGACCATGACGTGAAGGAGAACTGGGCCGGCATGGAGCTGGCCGACGAGGATCCCGAGCGGCTTCTCACCGGACTGCGGGTCTGGCGCGAGTACTTCCCGTTCGCCGGTGAGGTCGCCTACCGGGAGCTCCGCTGGGGCCGTCTCGCCCATTTCTTCGTGCTCGACACCAGGCTGTACCGGGACAGACGGGATCCGCGCCGCGACCGCTGGAAGATGCTCGGCGATGCCCAGCTCGCCTGGCTCACGGCCGCCCTGCGCGGCTCCGACGCCGCCTTCAAGATCATCGTCAGCAGCGTCCCGTTCGGCTTCGACGGCTACGAGGACGACGACTGGAGCGCATTCGCAGCCGATCGCGGCGCGGTCCTCGACGTGGTGCGCGAGACGCGCATCGAGCCACTCATCGTGCTCTCGGCCGATCGGCACTGGTTCGCGGCGCGTCACCTCGAGAACGGAATCCGCGAGTACCAGGTTGGTCCCCTCACCGCCGGACTCGGCAAATATCCCGATTCGTTCCCGCCCAACGTCGTCGCCTCGGCGCTGGTGCGAAACTTCGGGAGGATCGACCTCGACGCCGACGCGGAGACCGGCATCGCCCGGCTCACCTTCAGCTGCCGCGATATAGACGGCAACCTCATCTTCACGGAGCGCGCGGAATCACAGCTGGCGTCGAGATGAACGCACGGAGTCGTGCAGCTCTCCGCAGCGCCGAGCGGCAGCCGACCCGGCTTCTCTAGAAGAAGAAGTAGGTGATCCCGATGGCGCCGACCAGCTGGCCGCCGAAGGTGATGATGTCCCGGTCCAGCCCGCTGATGTAGCCGAGGCCGAGCGAGGCGTTGACCGCCACGCTCGGGGCGAGGAACGCCCGGATCTTGCCGCCGGCCTCGAACAGGATGGCGGTGTCGCTGTTGTCGCCGAGATCCACGTTGATGAACCCGAGGCCGCCGCCGACCGAGAGGTCGGACGCCTGGGTCGAGTGCAGCTCGTAGTAGAAGCGGCCGCCGACCCCGAGCGTGGTGATGGCGTCGTTGTCGCCGTAGGACAGGATGCCGTCGATGTGGAACTTCGGGGTCTGGTAGGTGACCGCGGGCCCGGCCAGCGCGGGCAGGGTGGCGAAGGTGTCGATCCCGGTCGGCAGCTCGACGGCGCTCGTGATCATCCCCTGGACGCCGACCCCGATGCCGGTTGCGTCGCTGCCCTGGGCGGCGGCGGTGCGAGGGGCGGAGAGGAGAGGCAGCGCGAGGGCCGCGCAGGAGGCCAGGACCAGCCGGATGTGCATGCCGCCATGCTAAGAGCCGCCGCGGGCCGGCTCTAGTTTTCGGCAAATCGCTAGCTGGCGGGGCGCCGGCTGCGCAGCGAGCGGTCGTGGTCGCGGTGGTGGTGCCGGTGCCGGCGCCGGTGGCTCTTCGGGGCCTCCGGCCTGTCGGCCGACACCATGCGATCGATCCACTCCATGCCCTCCGGCGGGGCCAGGAGCGCGCCGAGGATCTCGGCCGGCGCCACCGCGCGGCCACCCCTGCGGACCTCGAAGTGGAGGTGCGGGCCGGTCGCCCGGCCGGAGGACCCGACCTTGCCGATCAGTGCGCCGGCCGGGACGAACTGGCCCTCCGCCACCAGGATCTTCTGGAGGTGGGCGTACCGGGTCTCGAGCCCGCCGCCGTGGTCGATGTAGACCACCCGGCCGTAGCCGCCGCCGCGCTCGGCCCGCACGACCATGCCGGCGCCGGCCGCATGCACCGGGGTGTTGCGCGAGGCCGACAGGTCGATCCCGGCGTGGCGCTCGCGGCCGCGGTGAATGAACGGGTTCTTGCGGACCCCGAAATTGGAGTTGGCGTGGCCCGGAACCGGCCGCGTGCGCAGGACCGGCGCGTCGTCGGCCAGCGCCGCCGCCAGGGCGTCGCCCGGCCGCACCGTGATCAGGGCCGCAGCCACCTCGAGCGACCGCTCGAGCCCGCTCACCTCGGACGGCTCGACCTGCTGGCGGATCCGCCACTCGGCCAGGTCTCGATAGTACGAGAGCGCAGCGCGCAGCTCGGCGCCGCCGTCCGGCCGCGCCCGCGAGCTCGTCGCCGCCTTCTCGGTCCGACGCTCCTCCGCGTTCGCCATCATCACCCCACCCGCCAGAACCGCCGCGGCGACGGCGGAGAGGAGAGTGAGTCGGCTCCGGAACATCGGCGGGGGGCATCCTTGCCGCCGCGCGCGCGCCGGGTCAAGGCTTTTTCCCCAGCGGCATCCATTGGATCCGCTCTCGTTATCGCTACGATGGCGACGAGGATGAAGAGTCCCGGACGAGATCTCCGGCGCTTCGGCGCCGTGGTCGCAGTCGCCGCCGCGCTGCTGGTGGGCTCTGGCACCTTTTTTCCGCGCTGGTGGACCGGAGAGCAGGGCGGGGCGACGATGTCGATCGGCCTCCGCCAGGTCAGGCTGTGCGGCGAGCGCGGCTGCGCGGCGCGCGGCCTCGAGAACCTCGGCGACGAAGGTCGCGCCTGGGCGCTGGCCGGCGCGACCGGTTTCGGGATGGCGTGCGTGACCGCCGTCTTCCTTCTGGCCGCCGCCGGCCTCGCGCTCGCGCAGGGTCGCGGCGTCTGGCCCGGCCGCGTCGCCCGCATGGCCGCCGGGCTTTCGCTGTTCACGCTGGTGGTCGGCGTCGCGTTCGCCTGGCTCTACCCCGGCTTCGAAGGCCTATCGCTTGGGGCTTCGCCGTTTCTTTTCCTTGGCGGGGCCGCCCTCGGCGTCGGCAGCGCCGGCATCCTTCTCGGGCGCAGCGACGCCGGCTAGCTTGCCCCACGTCACGATCCCGCCCTTGCGCGTCTCCGGCTGACAGCGCGGACAGAAGAAGGCGTCGTGCCCGTGTACGCCGGCCTTGCGGATGGGCGTGCCGCAGCGCGGGCAGGGCGTCTTGTGCCGGTTCCGCACGCTGAGGAAGTCGCGCACCTTCTCGTCGGTCGCCGGCGCGCGTGCCGCGATCTCGCGCCCGGCCCGCACCAGCACCTGCGGGATGGCCCGGTGGAGGCGCACCAGCTCCTCGTCGCCGAGCGAGCGGACCCAGGTCTTGGGGTGGATGCCCGCCTCGAAGAGGACCTCGTCGGCGTACGCATTTCCCAGGGCATCGAGCGCCGATTTGTCCATCAGGAACACCTTCGCCTGGTCCTTGCGCCGGCGCGCGAGCGCCTTGAAGCGCTCGAACGTGAAGGCGGCGCGGTCCAGCACGTCCAGCCCGACGCGCTCGAGCCCCGGCACCTGATTCCATGCGCCGGCCGGAATCACGTACACCTTGCCCATCTGGACGTCGTCCCGGTAGCGCAGCTGCCGCCCGTCGTCGAGCGCGAGGGTCATCGCCAGGTCGGCCGGCGCCCTCTGGGTGGCCAGGTGTACCGCCAGGCGGCCGGCGAGCATCGGCGCGATCACCATCTCGATGTCGCCGAGCGGAAACAGCACGAAATGCGCGCGCCTCACCACGTCGGTGAAGCTCCGTCCGACCAGCAGGTCGGCCGGGCTGCCGGGCAGCGCGAGCCGAAGGATGACCGGCTTCTTGACCACCACGCCCTCGATCCGACGGGATGCGCGCTCCCGCCCGAGGATGGGGACCGCGTAATCGAGATCCGGTCGCTCCGGCACGCCAAACGTACTTTATGCGATAAACGCGCCGATGCCGCGCAAGAGGGAAGCACTCGAGTACCACCGTGGGGGAAGGGCCGGGAAGCTGGAGGTGGTCTCGACCAAGCCCCTCGAGACGCAGCGCGATCTGTCGCTGGCGTACACGCCGGGTGTCGCCGAGCCCTGCCTCGAGATCGCCGAAGACGCCGACAAGGGCTGGGAGTACACGGCGCGCGGCAACCTGGTCGCGGTCATCACCAACGGCACCGCGGTCCTCGGACTCGGCGACATCGGGCCGCTGGCCGGCAAGCCGGTGATGGAGGGCAAGGCCTGCCTGTTCAAGAAGTTCGCCGACATCGATGTCTTCGACCTCGAGCTCGACTGCGACGACGTCGACCGCTTCGTCGACGTGGTTGCCGCGCTCGAGCCGACCTTCGGCGGCATCAACCTCGAGGACGTCAAGGCGCCCGAGTGCTTCGAGATCGAGGCGCGCCTGCGCGAGCGCCTGCGCATCCCGGTCTTCCACGACGACCAGCACGGCACCGCCATCATCTCCGGCGCCGCTCTCCTGAACGCGTGCGAGGTGTCGGGCAAGAAGATCGATCAGATCAAGCTGGTGGTGTCCGGGGCCGGCGCCTCGGCCATCGCCTGCGTCAACTTCTTCGTCACGCTCGGCCTCGACCCGAAGAAGGTCATCCTGGTCGATTCCAAGGGCGTCGTCCACCAGGGGCGCAGCGACCTGAACGCCCACAAGCGCCGCTACGCGGTGGCCGACAGCGGGATGCGCGGCCTGGCCGACGCCATGCGCGGCGCCGACATGTTCCTCGGACTCTCGATCGGCGGCGTGGTCTCGCAGGAGATGGTCAAGGTGATGGCCGACCGCCCCATCATCTTCGCCATGGCCAACCCGGATCCGGAGATCAGCTACCCGGAGGCGATCGAGGCCCGGCCCGACGCCATCATGGCGACCGGCCGCTCCGACTATCCGAACCAGGTCAACAACGTCCTCGGCTTCCCGTTCATCTTCCGCGGCGCGCTCGACGTCCGCGCCACAACCATCAGCGAGGAGATGAAGGTGGCGGCCGCCCGCGCGCTGGCCGCCCTGGCCCGCGAGCCGGCCACAGAGCGGGTCATCACCGCGTACGGCGGCAAGCCCTTCAAGTTCGGCCCCGAGTACCTCATCCCCAAACCGTTCGACGAGCGCGTCCTCTGGTGGGTGGCCCCGGCCGTCGCCGAGGCGGCGATCAAGAGCGGCGTGGCGCGCACGCAGATCGACATCGACGCCTATCGCGAGCGGCTGCGCCAGAAAGCGGGAGACGCCGCCTACGGGATCACGCGCGGCATGATCGCCAACGCCAAGCGCGAGCCGAAGCGGATCGTCTTCCCGGAGGCCTCGAACCCGAAGCTCCTGCGCGCCCTCCAGATCATCGTCGACGAGGGGATCGCCACCCCCATCCTCCTGGGCCGCGAGGCGGAGATCGCCGCCGAGTGCGAGCGCCAGGACCTCGATTTCATGCAGCGCGGCATCACCATCATCAACCCGCGTGAGTCGGACCTGCTGTCCGGCTACGTCGAGCAGTACTACCAGCTGCGCCAGCGCAAGGGCGTGACCATGAACACCGCCCGCACCACGATGCGCAAGAGCAACTACTTCGGGATGATGATGGTGAGGAACGGACACGCCGACGGGCTGGTGTCTGGCCTCAAGCTCACCTTCCCGGAGACCATCCGCCCGGCGCTGCAGATCCTCGGGCTCAAGCCAGGCGTCAAGGTCGCGACCGGCATGTACATGATGGTGCTCAAGGACGCGGTGAAGTTCTTCGCCGACGCCAGCATCAACATCGATCCGGACGCCGAGACCCTGGCCGACATCGCGCTCCAGGTGGCCGAGGCGGTGCAGGCGATGGGCGTCGATCCGCGCATCGCGATGGTCTCGTTCTCCAACTTCGGGTCGGCCGATCACCCGGAGTCGCGGCTGGTGAAGACGGCGCTCGACCTGGTGCGCCGGCTCCGGCCCGACCTCGAGATCGACGGCGAGATGCAGGTCGACGTGGCGCTCAGCAAGGCCACCATGGATCAGCACTTCCCGTTCTGCCGCCTCACCGACGCCGCCAACGTGCTGGTGTTCCCCAGCCTGGCGGCCGGCAACGCGGCCTACAAGGTCCTCCAGTCGCTCGCCCGCGCCTCGGCGGTCGGCCCTATCCTGCTCGGGGTAGCGCGGCCGGTGTCGGTGCTGCAGGCGCAGGCGCCGGTCTCGGACATCGTGAACATGACTGCCTTCACGGTGCTCACGGCGCAGCGGCAGGAGCAGGAGCGGGCACGGCAGCAGGCGTGAGTCTTGCGAGGGCAATCGAGGAGGGATGACATGGTGACCACGACGCGCGGAACGAACGGCAAGTCGCCGGAGGTGATGGAGAGCCTGAACCCGGCGACCGGCGAGATCCTCGGGACGGTGCCGGTGGCCGGCGGCGACGACGTCGCGTCGGCGGTGGCGCGGGCGCGCGAAGCGTCGCGCACCTGGGGCGCGATGAGCGTCGGCGATCGCCGCGACCAGCTGGTCGCCTTCCGCCGCGCGCTGGCCGGGCGCGCCGAGGAGATGGCGGAGCTCATCCACCGCGAGAACGGCAAGCCACGGCTCGACGCTCTGCTCGAGGTGATGTCTGCGCTCGCGCACCTGCACCATGCCGCCCTGCGCGCCGACAAGGTGCTGCGCCCGCACAAGGTGTCGTCCGGCCTGATGGCCAACTTCCGGTCCACCATCAGCTACCACCCGTTCGGCGTGATCGCCGTGATCGGACCGTGGAACTACCCGCTCTTCACCCCGATGGGCTCCATCGCCTATGCGCTGGCCGCCGGGAACGCCATCGTCTTCAAGCCGAGCGAGCTGACGCCGCTGGTAGGCCAGCTGCTGGGCGAGATCGCGCGCGCCTCGATCGCGATCCCCGACGTCCTCGTGGTCGTCACCGGCGACGGTCGCACCGGCGCCGTCCTGGCCCGCGCCGAGGTGGACAAGATCGCCTTCACCGGGTCGACCGCCACCGGCAAGAAGGTGATGGCGGCGGCCGCGGAGCGGCTCACGCCGGTGCTGATGGAGCTGGGCGGCAAGGACCCGCTCATCGTCGCGGAGGACGCCGACGTCGACAAGGCGGCCGAGGCGGCGGTGTGGGGCGCCATGACCAACGCCGGGCAGGCCTGCATCTCGGTCGAGCGCTGCTACGTGGTCGAGCCGATCTACGATCGGTTCGTCGAGAAGGCGGTCGGCGAGGCGCGCCAGGTCCGCTGGGGCGCCGACGACGAGGCGAGCATCGGCGCCATCACCATGCCGCGCCAGGTCGACATCATCCGCGAGCACCTCGAGGACGCGGTCGCCAGGGGGGCCAAGGTCCTCCTCGGCGGCGCCGACCAGATCCGCGGCAACTTCGTGCCGCCGACCGTGCTCACCGGTGTCACGCCCGAGATGCGCATCATGAAGGAGGAGACCTTCGGCCCGATCCTGCCGATCGCGAAGGTCGCCAGCGCCGAGCAGGCGGTCGAGCAGGCCAACGCGACCCGCTACGGGCTCGGCTCCGCCGTCTTCGGCAAGGCGCGCGCCCGCGAGCTGGCCGACAAGATCCGCGCCGGCATGACCTCCATCAACTCGGCGCTGGCCTACGCGGGCGTCCCGGCGCTGCCGTTCGGCGGCGTCGGCGACTCCGGCTTCGGCCGCATCCACGGCGACGAGGGCCTGCGCGAGTTCAGCCGGGTGAAGGCGACCACCGAGGAGCGCTTCCCGCTGCCGGTCGCGCTGCTCAGCTTCAAGCTGCCGCGCGGCACCTACGACCGCATCAAGTCGACCATCCACCAGCTCTACGGCGGCGGCATGGTCGACAAGCTGCGCGACAAGCTGCCGTTCTAGCGCCTTCGGCGCGGTCGCCGCCCGTGGGCGGCCGCGTCCTCGACGTGCTCGCGCAGGCCCCGCTCGAGCGCGTCCACCCGGCCCGGCAGATCGCGATAGCGATCGTCCAGCAGGCCGAGCTCGCGCCGGTGCTCCGCGGCCGCCAACCGCGCCGCGCGCCCGATATCCACCCTGAGGCGTTCCTCGCTGGCAGAGATCAACCCGACGAGGCGCTCCTCCATGGCCGAGAGGTTGCCGGCGAGCCTCTCCTGCTCCTTCATGAAGAGCTGCACGAACGCGCCGAACTCGTTCTTGGTCACGTTGCGCTCGAG
>Ga0310810_10008460_pt1 | contig 11846 bp, 15 predicted proteins | sample NCmetagenome_FD_207641 | JGI IMG/M metagenome (GOLD analysis project Ga0310810, IMG submission 207641) | Soil microbial communities from experimental microcosm in Duke University, North Carolina, United States - NC | ecosystem: Engineered > Artificial ecosystem > Soil microcosm > Unclassified ...
CTCGGGCCGCGGGGTGCCGTCGAGCAGTTCGGGCGCCTGCGCTACTTCGCCGATCGCGTACGCGAGCTGGACGCGCGCGGCCAGGCCGCGCTCGCCGCGCGCGCCGCCGCGCGGCTCACCCGGCAGGTCGCGCACCGACTGCGGCGCGCTCTGCCCACACCCACGCCACCCGCGACAGCGGCACCGCCGCTGTTCGAGCGGTACTACGATGCCTGCCTCGGCTATGTGCCGGGCCCGTGGCCCGGTCATGTCGTCGTGTTCTGGCCGGAGCGCGAGCGACCTGCGCGGTCGTCCGACCCGACCTATGGGTGGGCGTCAGTGGTCGCGCACGTCGAGACGTTCCGCGTCCCCGGCGATCACGACGAGATCGTCACGCGGCACATCGAGCGCATCGCCTCCACGCTCGAAGAGCTCCTCGCGTGAGCCCGGCCGCGGTGTGGGCGCGCGCCGCATCGGCGCCGACGCTGCCGCCGGGCGAAGTGCACGTCTGGCGCATCGACCTCGACGTGCGGCTCGAGCAGGCCGGCGCGCTCGCCGCCACGCTGAGCGATGACGAGCGTGCGCGCGCAACGCGATTTCGGTTCGAGCGTCATCGCGCGCGGTGGATCACGGCGCGTGGCACGCTGCGCGCCCTCCTGGCCGACTATGTGGGATGCGCGCCCGCAAGTCTGACACTCGGCGCCGAGGCCGATGGCAAGCCGTTTCTCCACGACGGCAGCGCGCGTTCGCCGCTGTGCTTCAATCTCGCGCACGCCGACGGCGTCGCACTCGTCGCGGTTGCGTGGCAGCGCGCGGTCGGCGTCGACATCGAGCGCGAGGCGCCGGAGCGCGTCGACCTCGCCGTGGCACAGCGCATGTTCGCGGCCGACGAGGCGCGAGCGCTCGCCGGCATGCCGGCGCCCCTGCGCTGCCGCGCGTTCTACGCGCTCTGGACCGCGCGCGAGGCGTACGCGAAGGCGATCGGCCGCGGCCTCGAAGCCATGCGCGACAGCCCGCCCGCAGGCTGGACGGTGCGGCAGCTCGCGCTCGGTCCCGGTTATGCCGGCGCGGTGGCGGTGGAGCGCGGCGCCGAAGCCGTGCGCTGCTGGCACTGGGAGCAGGCGGCCGCGCTCATACGTCCCACTCTGTAAACAGCTTCGCCTTGAACGCGTCCAGCTCCTCGACGGGCACGGACGTCGACTGCTGCGAGACGCGCACGAATTTCTCGTCCATGCGGTGCAGGCGGCGCGCGAGCACTTCGGCCAGCACCGCGATCAGCTTGTAGGCCGCGAGGCTGTCGTCGTGCAGCAGACGGCGGAACTGCGTGGTGGTAAGCAGGCTGAGCTCGCACGCCGTTTTCGCGCGGACGCTCGCCGTGTGCGGACCATCGGTGAGCAGGCTGATCTCGCCGAGCACGGTGGGCGCGGCCATCGTCGCGAGCAGCCGCTGGCTGCGCTCTTTGTACACACTGCGGACGATCTTGCTCGCCTCGGATGGTGTCATGCGGCCGCCACGCCCCGATTCTACGGCAGCCGTCCGGGCGACCTGCCGCAGAATCGTGGCGCGGCCTGCGTCACGCTGCGGAGCGCGACTTCGCGCGCGGCTTGCTGGGCTCCGCCGTCGGCGCCGAAACCGACTTGAGTGTCTCGTGCGTCTCGAGTGTCTTGACGTTGGCGCGTCCTACGATATCCGCCAGCGCGACGATGCCGATGAGCCGGCGGGCCTCGTCGATCACGGCGATGCGTCGGATCTGATTCTCGCGCATGAGATCGGTCACCTTCTCCACCGAGTCCTGCGCGAGACAGCTCACAACCGTCGACGTCATGCACTCGTGGACCTGTGTCGTGCGCGGATCGCGGCCCTCCGCCACGATGGTCATACAGAGATCGCGGTCGGTGATCACGCCGACGATCTTGCAGCTGTGCTCGTCGTCGATCACCGGCACGACGCCGGCGTCCTCGTCACGCATGATGCTCGCCGCCCGCTGCGCCGTATCGGACGGCACGCAGCACGTCGGATCCTTCGTCATCACATGCTTGATCTTCATTTGACCAACACCCCCTTGGTTGATGGCGAGCCGACTCAGCGGCAGCAATGGGGATGCCATCGGTAGGCGCCGACGCGTACTTGTTACAACGCGCGCAGCGCGGCCACCGTCACGCGCGCGCCGGCCGCGAGGCGCGCTGCCGGCGTCGCGGCGCGGGCACGGGCCGCGGTTCGCGCGCGGCCGACGCGCTCGACGAGCGCGGCGTACTCCGGGCCGACCACCGCCTCGAGCCGACGCCGGATCTCGCGCGCAAGCGCCGGCGCCCGGCCGCCGGTGGAGACGGCGATCTGCAGCTGTCCGCGGCGTAGCACCGAGCCGTAGATGAAGTCGCAGAGTGCCGGGCGGTCGACGGCGTTCACGAGCCCGCCATGGCCGCGCGCGGTCTCGACCACGGCGTCGTCGACCGCGGGCACACCGGTGGCCGCAATCACCAGGCGGCAGCCGCGCGCGTCGACGCGGCGAAACGCTCGCGCGCGATGCTCCACGCGGCCCGTGGCCGCGAGCCGTGCGATCGCGGGCACCACCGCGGGGCTCACGATCGCGACGCGGGCGCCGCAGTCGAGCAGTCCGAGGACTTTGCGCGCCGCGATCGCGCCGCCGCCGACGACGAGACAGCGCCGACCGCGCAAGTCGAGAAACGCGGGGAAGTAATCGGGCACGCGGTCACACCTCGTCCACGGTCACGTGGCGGACCGCCGCACGCACCGATGCCGCGTCCACCGTCGGTCCGACAAGCAATAGCGCCGGCGTGCCCACGCGGGCCTCGCGACAGCGCGCCGCAATGTCGGACAGTCGTCCTGCGACCACGCGCTCGTCGAGCGTTCCGGCCCGCTCGACCACCATCGCCCGCTCGCGCCCATCGCGGCCCATCGCAGCGAGCGCGCTCGTGATCGCCTCCAATCCGTGCACGGGCATGTAGAAGACGAGCGTGGCGTCGGCTCGCGCGAGCAACGCCCAGTCGAGCGCCGCGACACCATGACCGCGATGGTCGGTGCCCGTCACGAGCACCAGCATCGAGGCATGGCCACGCGCGGTGAGCGAGATGCCGGTCCGCGCCGCAGCCGCGGTGGCGGCCGTCACGCCGGGGACGACCTCGAAGTCCACGCCGGCCGCGCGCACGGCCTCCACTTCTTCGGCAAGGCGACCGAAAATCGTCGGGTCGCCGCCCTTGAGGCGAATGACGCGTCCGCGGCGTCGCGCTCGATCGACGAGCAGCCAGTTGATCTCCGACTGGCCCATGCAGTGGCGGCCGGGCGCTTTACCGGCATCGACGATCTCGGCGTCCGCCGGCGCCTCGGCGAGCAGCGCGGCCGGAATGAGGCGATCGTGCACGACGACGTCGGCCTCGCGCAGACGGCGCAGCGCCTTGACCGTGACGAGCTCCGGATCGCCCGGCCCGGCGCCGACGAACGACACGAAGGGCCGCGCGGTCATGGCGCGCCCTCCGTGCGCCCGGTGCGCGGCAGGAACCGGACGAGCCGCTCGAGCACGGCGGGCAGCTCGTCGCACGGAAGGTCTTCGAGGATGCGGACACCGGCGCGCGCGTCGGCTCCACCGCGGCCGCCGACGAAGACGTGCACGCCGTCGACGATCTTGCCGTCCACCTTGACCTTGCAGCCCTGCAGCCCGATGTCGGCCGTGTGGTGGTTGCCGCACGAGGCGGGACATCCCGACCAGCGCACGCTGAGCGGCCGCGTCTTCGGCAGGCGCGCCTCGAACTCTTTCGCCAGCGCGAGCGCGCGCGTCTTGGTATCGATGAGCGCGAGGTTACAGAAATCCGTGCCCGTGCAGGCGACGAGACCACGCGAGAGTTCGCTCGGATTGTACGGCAGCGCCTTCAGCAGCGGCTCCTGCGTGAGATTGCCCAGCCTGGCGTCCGGCACGTGCGGCAGGAGCACGTTCTGCAACGGTGTGAAGCGCAGCTCCCCGCGGCCGTAACGCTCCGACAGCCGCGCCAGCTCGAGCAGCTGCTCACCCGTGAGTCGCCCCACGGGGGTCTTGAGCCCGACGTAGTTCAAACCGGGCTGGCGCTGGCGAAAAATCCCGACATGGTCGGTGCTCGTTGCCAATCGCGCGTCGCGCCCGGCCGGCGGCAGCTCGCGCTTGAGTCGCGCGACGAGCTCCTCGCGCATCCACCCTGCGCCGCGATCTTCGATGAGAAACGCGAGCCGCGCGCGGCTGCGCGCCTCGCGCGGGCCGTGGTCGCGAAAGATCAGCGCAATCGTCGCGCAGACCTCCGCGACGTCTTCCGGGCGCACGAAGGCGTCGAGCGGCACCGCGAGCGTCGGCCCGCCCGAGCCCTGCTTGCCGCCCACCGCGAGGTTGAAGCCCGCGGCGTCGCCGGCGAGAGCGGGCGTCATCGAGATGTCCTGCGTCTCGCCGCCCGTGCAGTGCTCGAGGCAGCCGGTGACGGTCACGTTGAACTTGCGCGGCAGGTTGGTGAACTCGCGGTTGCCGAGGAACACCGCCTGAAAGGCGGCCGCGATGCCCGAGGTATCCAGGAGCTCACGCGGCGTCAGACCGGCGGCGGGACAGCCGACGATGCCGCGGATGTTGTCCATGCCCGTCTGCAGCGTCGAGAGTCCCGCCGCCTCCAGTCGCGCGATAACGTCCGGCACCTGCTCGATCGTCACCCAGCGCAGCTGCAGCTGCTGGCGCGTGGTGATATCCGCGATCGGCCGCCCGGACGCGCGTCCCGCCTCGACGGTGATCTCGCCGAGCAAGCGAGCCTGCGCCGACGTCACGATGCCGTTGGGCATGCGCACGCGCATCATGAAGTGCCCCGGTGTGCGCTTGCGGTGGAAGACGCCGACCCACTTGAGCCGCTCGACGTCGTCATCGCCGAGCGTCTTCCATCCCTCGCGCGCGAAGCGCACCAGGTCCTCGGTGACCTGGATTCCGTCCTTCTCGGCCTTGAGCGCCTCGATCTTGTTCACACGCGCGCGTCTCCCGCGAGCCCGGCCGCGCTCGCGATGGCGGCCGCGCGCACCGGCCGCGTGCCGTGCGTGTAGTGCAACGCCAGCCCGGTGAAGAGCAACCCACCGAGCAGGTTGCCGAGCGTGACGGGAATCTGGTTCCACACCCACCAATCGGCGACGGTCACGTGCGCTCCGAGCAGCACGCCCGCCGGGATCACGAACATGTTGACCACCGAATGCTCGAACCCTTGGGCAAAGAACGTTATGATCGGCAGCCACATGGCGAGAATCTTGCCGCCGGTCGCCTGCGAGGTCAGCGCCATGACCACGCCGAGCGTCACCATCCAGTTGCAGAGGATCGCGCGGCTGATCGCAACGACGTAGCCGTGCGCGCCGAGGCGCGCGTAGCCGAGCGTCTTCGCCTCCGTCACGGCCACGATCTGCTTGGCGATCTCGGCGTCCGGCGACAGCGTGAGCGTGAACAGCACCGCGTAGAACATCGCACCCAGCAGGTTGCCGACGAACACCCAGCTCCAGTTCGACGCCAGCGCCCCCAGGGTCGTGCGCTGCTCGCGCACCGCGAGCGGCACCACGGCGAAGTTGCCCGTCACGAGCTCCATACCGAGCAGCACGATCATCACGAAGCCCACCGGGAACACGAGCGCGCCGACGAGGCCGACATGCGTCTGCAGTGAGGCGGTGAAAGCGAGCGTCGTCGCAAACCCGAGCAGGGCGCCGGCCAGGAATCCGCGCACGAGCAGGTCACGGACGGGTAGCCGGCTCTTCTGCACTCCGGCCTGAATCATCTGATCCACCACGCTATCGGGCTTCACATACGCCATCTCGGTCCTCTCCGTCGGCTGTGGTCGAAAAAAAAGCGCCGAGACCTCGCGGCCTCAGCGCCCATGCTGTGCGACGTCGTCGATGACGTTCGCGAGTCGTAGTGCACGCGCGGTGCCACACCGCCACTCAGCGCGGAGTTCCCGCGTTGCGCGGAGTTACGCGTGGATTGCGCGTGATCGGAGCAGTCGGGTGCTGCTGGAATCGTTCGCACCGCACCCGGCGGTGCTCATTGCCGCGGCAGCGCCTGAACACCGAAACGGTGGGGCGGTGACGCCTTAGTGGGGATTCCGGATCTCGCGATGGATTGCGATTCTCGTCCCACGCACAAGCGCCCGGCGTTGCTCGCGCATCCGCTCCATTTCCACCTGGTGAACGTGCAGATCATCTCTCGACAGGGCAAGGGCGCGGCGGTCGCCCCGGCGCTGTACGAGCGGGGCTGGAAGGAAACGGTGCGCATGAACCCGGGCGAGGTGACGACGGTCATCATGCAGTTCAAGCTGCCCACCGTGCCATTCCTGGTTCCGGTGAGCCCCAGAACAGGAGGCTATGAGTACGTCTGGCACTGTCACATCCTCGAGCACGAGGAGCACGACATGATGCGGCCGCTGGTGGTGATGTAGCGAGAGCGCCGCTGTCAATCGCGTGATCCATCACCCCGGCGCCCGAGGCAGCGGGCGCCGGGGTTCTTCACGCTCGCCCCGTCAACCCCGCACCGCGCAGGAGATCTTCATCCGCTTGCGCGCGATCCACGCGTAGACGCGCCGGGCGATCGGCGGCATGCCGGGAAGGGCGAACAGCGCGGGCACCCACCGCCAGTGCGGAATCCGCGCGAACAGCTCGGGTACCGCGTCGGCGCCGGCGAGCACGCGTCCGTCCGGCAGCACGAGCTGCATCGCGCCCATGCACTGCTCGTCGGAGACTTGCGGGAAACGCGCACGCCGCGGCCCGGACCGGCACGGCAGGATCTCGAGTGCGCCGCCTTCCATGGCGCGGCGCATGAGCCAGAGTGCGCTGGCTCGGCACATTGCGCACTCGCCGTCGTAGATCAGCGTCGCGACGCCCGTCCCCGTCGACGCCATCGTGCCCGCCGTCACGGCCCCCAGCGCTTGGCCAGCGAGCGGTAATACAGCCAGAACGCGACCGAGATCAGCGGCGACACGATCGCTTGCGCGAGCGCGGCACCGGAGCCCGTGCGCATGTACGCGCGGGCCTCGATCAGCGCGTAGAGCAAAAAGAAACCGATGCCCGCCGCGATGAGGATCCGGTGAGCGGTGATGAGCCGCATCGCGGCGTCGCGCTCAGACGCCGAGCACGGATTTCACCGCGTCACGCGTGACGGCGACGAGGCGATCGACCTCGGCCTCGCTGATGACCAGCGGCGGCGCATAGAAAATGGTGTCGCCCGTTGCGGGATGCGCGCCGGCCACCGGCCGCACGCGCGTGATGACCCCGCGCTTGGTCATCTCCTGCTGAATGCGCGGGCCGATCTTCTTGTCCGCGGTGAAGCTGCGCTTGCTCGGCCGGTCCTCCACGAGCTCGACCGCCGCGAGCAGGCCTTTCCCGCCCCGGATGTCACCGACGTTCGGGTGATCCTTGAAGGCGGACTGCAAGCCCGTGTAGAGGCGCGTGCCCATCTTGGCCGCGTTCTCCCACAGCCGCTCGCGCTCCATGATCTCGAGATTCTTGAGCGCGACGGCGCAGCACGTCGGATGCCCCGAATACGTGTACGCGTGCATCCAGCGATCCTCGGGCTTGACCGAATCCATCGTGTCCTTGATGTCGCGACTGACCATGATGCCGCCGAGTGGCAGGTACCCCGACGTGACGCCCTTGGCGAACGACATGATGTCGGGCTTGACGTTCCAGTGCGACATCGCGAACCAGCGTCCCGTGCGGCAGAAGCCGGTGATGACCTCGTCGGCGATGAAGAGCACCTCGCGGCGCGTGCAAACCTCGCGCACGAGCCGGAAGTAATCGTCGTCCGGATAGAGCACACCGCCACCGCCGTGGATCGGCTCGGCGATGAACGCCGCGACGGTGTCCTGGCCCTCGCGCGTGATCGCCTCGTCGAGCAGGCGCGCCGCCGTCTGTCCGGCACTCTCGCCGGGGCGAGCATCCTGCTGCCGGTACGGATAACAGGTCGGGATGTGCACGAAGCCCGGCACGCGCGGCTCGAACATCTTCCAGTAGGCGGCCATGCCGGTGGCGCTCATCGCCTGCTGCGTCACGCCGTGATACGCGTTCTGCCGCGCGATCACCTTGAACTTGTCGGGCTTGCCCTTGGCCTTCCAGTAGAAGCGCGCCGTCTTGAACGCGGACTCGTTCGACTCCGCCCCGCCGCAGGTGAAGAACACGGCCTGCATGTTGTCGTAGGCGAGGCCGATGAGCTTCTCGGCGAGCTGCACCGCCGGCAGGTTGGACGAGCCGGTGTAGGCCGAAAAGTACGCGAGCTCCTTCATCTGCGCTGCGGCCGCTTCGGCCAGCTCAGCGCGGCCGTGGCCGACGTTGACGTTCCAGAGTCCGGCGAGCCCGTCGATGTAGCGCTCGCCGCCGAGTGTCTCGATCATCGCGCCCTTGCCGCGGACGTAGATCATCGGCTCCGCGTGATCGATCGGGTGGTGCAGCGGGTGGATGAGGTGTTCCTGGTCGGCCTTGATGATCTCGGCGGCAGTCAGCGCCATCGAATCCTCCGGTAATCGCCGTGCGGAATCGGCATCGCGCGCTCGCGCGCGCCGCGATAACGGTACACCCATGCTCGCAGGCGCCGGCCGCTCGCGAGCGTCACGATCGTCGTCGAACGGCCGAAATTGTACCCCTCCTCCCGATCGAGTACCGGGAGAAGTTCGGGGTCGTCCAGTCGGTAGAGCTCGCCCCTGACGCGCCCGGCGCCGCCGACCAGCCCGGGATAGCGTCCGAGGTCGAGCAATGATCCCGCGACACTGCCCTCGCCCAGGAACGTTGCGCCGCGCGCGAGCACCCGGTGCAGCGCGTACCCGCGCATCAGCGTGCCGTACGCGAAGAGGCGCTCAGCGCTCGGGGGCGGGATCGGCAGCCGCGCGCAGCACGGCCTCGAGGAACTGCGCCTCGGGCAGCGCGCCTTCGAACTCCACGCGATCGTTGATGACCACCTTCGGGACCGCGCTGACGCGATAGCTCTGCGAGAGCTCGGGGAACTCGGTCGCCTCGATCGCCGTCGCCGTGACCCGATCCGACGCGATCGCCATGTGCTGTGCCAGGCGCACGGCCCGGGGACAGTACGGTCAGGTAGGCGTCGAGAAGACCTTGATGTCGACGTCGCCTTCGAGCGACGCGAGCGACGTCTTCGTCTGATCGGTCAGCGCGGCGTCACCGTTGGACACCGCGATGATCGAGTCGATCAGGTTGCTGAACTCGTAGCCGGCGGGAATGCCGAGGAAGCGCACGCCATAATCGCGCGCACCTTCGACGACGGTCGCCGGCACCTGCTCCACGCCGTACGCCGCCGCACGCTCGCGATCCACCGCCGGGTTCAGGACCTCGACGCTGATCTGATCGGACAGCGCCGCGACCTCGCGAATGAGCTGCTCGTTCTGCCGGCACAGATCGGCGGCCACGAGCTCCTGCGAGAACACGACGAGCTTCACGGGGCCGCCAATGCGCTCGAACTCCTTGCGAACAGCCTCTTCATCGCGGTGCTGGAGGATGGGCATACCTCATTATATAGTCGCCGTCATGAAGCCTTTTGTCATCAACCGCTATGGTCGGATGGTGTTCCCGTCGAACTTTTTTCCGAACCTGGACTTCTCGGTGTTCGAAACGCTCGATCAATTCGCCGCGGTGATCCGGCGCGACTTCGAGGAAAAGGCGCCGACGGAGATCGACATCGTCACGCGGATCGAATCCGGTGCCTATCGCGGACGTTACGACCTGCTGCGCGATCTCGCGCTCGACCTGTTCTGGGTCAACCGCTACGCGCTGACGATGTACGAGAAGCGCCCGACGCGCTGGCGCGACGTGCCACGCATGCGCCACGACGTGTTCCTGCCGATCTTCAAGCCCTGGGAGGGTGGCGAGCTGACGACGGCCATCGAGCGCGGCTATCGCGCGCTGACGCCGACCTGGGACGAGGGCACGGAAGACAAGATCTTCCGCGTGCTCATCGACGTCTTCCGTCACAAGGCGGGCGCCGGTGCGGACCTCGAGCCGATCAAGCCAACGGTCGCGGAGATCCTCGCGAATCCGCGCAACCTCACCTATCAGCTCCTCGTCCACAACCCCGACTTTCCCGGCTATAGCCACGACGACATCATCGAGTGCACGCACGCGGTGCCACAGCTCGAGGCGCTGCTGCGGCAGATGATGGTGCTCCACAACGAGTTCCGCTGGAACCGTGACCGCATGCAGACGTCCGAGATCAGCAAGCTGGCCGAAGACGACTTCGTCGTGGTCTACCATCCGCGCAGCGACGAGGTCCGCGACTTCCTCCGCCGCGTGAGGCGCGGCCAGCGCAGCCGTCCCTCGAAGCCGCCTGCCGTGTCGGCGCGACCGCCGGCCACGCCGTACCCGCCCGTCGACGTACGGCGACAGTTCCGCGTCATGCCGCGGCTCGAAGCCCTCGCGGTGTACGCGGGCGAGCGGCCGTGCACCAACGACGATTTGATCCGCAACGCCGCGTACTCGTGGTCGCCTATGACGGCCGACGAGATCGAGGAGAAGACCGGCATCCGACAGCGGCTCTACACGGAGCTCGATCTCGACCACATCGCCCTGCTGGCGGCGCAGAGCGCACTGGCCAAGGCCGGTCGCGCCCCCGAGGAGATCGGCGCGGTCCTCTTCTGCTCGTGCACGAGCGCGAAGATGATGCCCTCGCTCGCCACGTGGCTCTCCGGGCAGCTCGGCATGCTGCAGACGCACGCGTCGTGCGACATCGTGGCCGCGTGCGCGGGACTGCCGTACGGGCTGTCGGAGGCGGTGCGACTCCTGCAGGAGGTCGAGCGGCCGGTGCTCGTCGTGTGCGGCGAGAAGTTTTCGGACAAGATCGGCACCGTGCGAACGTCGCGCATGATCTTCGGCGACGGCGCCGCCGCCGTCGTCGTCGGTCCGGCGCCCGCGGGCACCGCACCCGACATCGAGTACTTCCAGACGTACGCGAGCGGCCCCATGAGCGAGGTCGATTCGATCGTCTGGCCGAACCCGGAGTTCGACAACAACATCACCGTGTACGGGCCCGAGGTGAAAGCACTCGTGAAGCGCTACCTCACGCAGATGATCCAGGAGCTGGGCGCGCTGCCGCACCCCGATGGCGGTAACCGATCGCTGTTGCAGGCGATCGAGCTCGTGGTGCCGCACCAGGCGAACAAGACCATGGTCGTCCAGTACGCGAAGGCGGCAGGGATCGATCCATCGCAGCTCTACTTCAACATCGAGCGCGTCGGGAACACGTCCTCGGCCTCGATCCCGCTCGCGATCTACGACGCCGTGCAGGACGGACGGATCGACCGCCCGATGCGGATTTTCGCGCCCGGCTTCGGCGCCGGCGCGGTCGGCGGCTATGTCGTCATGCGCGTCGATCCCGCGATCGTCGCCAAGTGACCGCCCGGCGCCTCGCGATCAATGCCGGTTGGGTCGTCGCCTTTGACGGCGACGGCCATCGGCTGCTCCGTGACGGCATCGTCATCCTCGAGGGCGACCGCATCGCTCACGTCGGCAGGGCCGCCGAGGGCGCGCCGCCCGGTGCGGTCGACGAAACGCTGGACGCGCGTGACCGGGTGTTGACGCCGGGCCTGATCACGACGCACGCGCACATGGCGGGCTCGCCGCTGGACCGCTCGTTCATCGAGGACCGCGGCAGCCCGCAGTTCTGGTACTCGGGCCTGTTCGAGATGCTGCCGGTCCGTGGCGGTGCGCAGGACGCCGCCGCCAGTCGCGCCTGCGTGGACTTCTCGATGGCCGAGCTGCTGCGCGGCGGCGTGACGACCGCGCTCGAGATCGGCGGTCTGGGCGACTATGTCGTCGAGCGCGCCGGGCACTACGGGCTCCGTGTCTACATGGGGCTCGGCTTCCGCTCGGGCCAGTGGCTC
>Ga0310810_10008463_pt1 | contig 11845 bp, 15 predicted proteins | sample NCmetagenome_FD_207641 | JGI IMG/M metagenome (GOLD analysis project Ga0310810, IMG submission 207641) | Soil microbial communities from experimental microcosm in Duke University, North Carolina, United States - NC | ecosystem: Engineered > Artificial ecosystem > Soil microcosm > Unclassified ...
TATCCCTGCGCGGCGGCGATGCGGTACCAACGGATCGCTTCCGCCGCGGCCTCGGGCCCCCTGTGCTGCAGCGCGAGCTCCGCGAGATGGACCTGGGCGCGGGGCAGGCCCTGCTCTGCCGCGGCGCGATACCACGTGAGCGCCTCGGCCGCGACACGCTTCACACCGACGCCGTGCTCATACGCGAATCCCAGGCGCTCCTGCGCCGGCGGAAAGCCTTGCGCAGCCGCCGTGCGCCACCAACGCACCGCGGCGTCGTCGTCTTTGCCGACCCCACGGCCCTCGTAGTACGCGGTGCCGAGGCTCGTCTGCGCGGCCGCCACGTCCCGCTCGGCGTCGTCGCGCGGGACGCCGTGGCCCTCGCTCAACAATCGGCCGAGGCTGTCCTGCGCCCGCGCATCACCGGCCTCGGCCGCCTTGCGATACCACCGCGCGGCCTGCGTGAGATCCGGTTCGACGCCGGCGCCGCGCTCGTACAACGCGGCGAGCTGCGATTGCGCGGTCGCATGGCCCTGCTCGGCGAGCGGGCGAACGATCGCGAGCGTCGCCGGGTAGTCGCCGCGCCGATAGGCGTCGAGGGCCTGTTGGAGCTTTGCGTCGGCGTCGTCCGTCGCCCGCGCGAGCTCCGCCGGCGCGCGATCCGGTGGTGTGCGATCGGCCGGCGCGCGATCTGACGGTGCTCGGTCCGCCGGCGTGCGCGCGGCGGTGGGCGCGGGTGCGCTCGACTCGCGCGTCGTCGCGGGAGCGGTCTGGGCGGCCGGCGGTTTCGCCGGCGGCGGCGTGACTGCGATTGGCTGCGAAGCCGGCAGCTCTGATTTGCGAGCGGGCGCCGATGCCGGCCGTCGCGTCGCCGGCGCGGGAGGCGTGCGCAGAGCGCCGGGCGGCGGCGGCTGCTGGGTGTAATGGACGTTGCCACTCGCGTCGTACCAGCGATAGACGTCGTCCGCCGCGGCGGCCAGGATCGGTGTCATCAGCGAAAACGCGAGTAGGACCGGTGTGCTGTGCGTGCGGAGATGCCTTCCGAAGGCCCCCACGCCGACGATTCTATCGTGACCGCGTGGTACCCTAGGCAGCCTTGGTGGGCAGGTAGCTCAGTTGGTAGAGCACAGGACTGAAAATCCTGGTGTCGGCGGTTCAATCCCGTCCCTGCCCACCATTTTTTCGCGCAGTTCCGAACACCGAACGGCGCGCAACAATGGTTTCCGACGCGCCCTGTGCCCGTAATTGTGCCCGTCAGTATTTCGACACACGCGGGCTGCGCTTCGCGCACCGACGGCCAGGGGAGCTTGCGTCGCCCTGAACGTTGCCCACCACTGCCGCTGGGCCCCGCCCGCCGTCGGGCGGCGCGCGGCGCTGCAGCGCACGGAGACGCCGCCGAGACGTGAGCTGCGGGCTTGGCTCAGGAGGAATCTCTCCGCACAGCGACGAGCAAGACGTCGAATGAACCGCCGCGCCTTCGTGACTGGCCTCGGAGCCGCGCTCGCCACCCCGCTCCGCGCCGAGGCGCAGCACGCGGCGAAGGTTTACCGCATCGGGGTCCTCGGCAGCGGCGAGGATCAACTGTGGCGGCAGACCCTGCGCGAAGCCGGGTACGTCGAGGGGCAGAACATCACGCTCGAGTGGCGCAATCCCGAAGGCAAGCCGGAACGGTTCGGCGATCTGGCGGCAGAGCTCGTACGGCTCAAGGTCGATTTGCTGGTCGCCACCAATCCTGCGGCGACGATTGCAGCGAAAAAGGCCACCACCTCGATTCCGATCGTCATGCTCCATACGCCGGATCCGGTTCAGTTGGGGCTCGTAGCCAGCCTTGGAAGACCGGGAGGCAATATCACGGGCACAACCACTCTGAGCTCGGATCTGAGCGTGAAGCAGCTCGAGCTTCTCAAGGAAGCGATTCCCCAGGCGACGCGTGTCGCCGTTCTGTGGAATCCCGTGAATCCCTGGCATCCTTTTGCTCTCCAGGCCGCCGAACGTGCCGGCCGATCAGTGGCGGCGCAGGTTCGCGGTGTCAGAGTGCGAGGTCTCGAAGAGTTCGAGGCAGCGTTTGCGGCGATGACCAAGGAGCGCGCTGACGCGGTCTTGGTCCTCTCGGATCCGACGACGTTCTTTCATCGAGCCCGCATCGCGGAGCTCGCGGTGAAGCGCCGTCTTCCGACGATGCACGGCGTGAGGGGTTACGTCGACGCCGGTGGGCTCATGTCCTACTGGGCGAATCAAGCCGATCTTTACCGGCGAGCCGCAAGTTACGTGGACCGGATTGTGAAAGGTGCCAAACCGGCGGATTTGCCCATCGAGTTGCCGACGCGCTTCGAGCTGATCATTAATCTCAACACCGCCAAGACGCTCGGCCTCACGATCCCGCCGTCGCTGCTGCTGCGGGCGGATCAGGTTATCGAATAAGTGAATCAGCGTAGACCGCTTCCGTTTCTTCTGCCGTGGCCGCGTCTGGCGTTGCTGATCCGCCGCATCCTGAGCAGCGAATGGGACCAGGCGACATCGCCGCTCGCGAAGGCTGAACTCGCCAAGGCACTGAAGCTGCGCTGTGCGGTCGAGCGGGCGGGATGGTGGAATTAGACGCTCGCGGCCGACTTCTAGGTGCTGCTCTCGGCTTTCTCAGCCTTGCGCCTCGCGAGCCCGAGCGGCGGCTCCTGCATAACTGCTTCGACACGTGGCGCGGCATCGGTGACATCGCGGCGGGGATGGCGCGCCAAGAGTACGACCTGGAGCTGCGACGCTACAACGGGCGTGGCTGGCGCGCGATGTTCTTCCTGAGTGGGTTTGAGCACTCGCTGACTGCGGATGCCGGCAGCGCGTGGGCGCGGAGTCCGTGGGAGGCGGTACCAGTCGCGCCGCTACTGCGGCGGCTGCCGGCGACCAGGCTGTGGCCTGCAACCGGTAAGGCGCAGGAATGAGAGTCCGAAATACCGCTAAGAGGCCTTCCTATGCAGCGGCCGATCGTAGAAGTACGTGCCGCAATTGAGCTTCGCGCGGAAGAGCGAGAAGAATAACTGTTGCGGAATCTAGGAAATAGATATGCCTTCATTTGATCGTCTGGCTGAGCTACTGATGCGGGCCACGAAGCTGCTCGATGAGGCGGCACGAGAGGTGCGCGATCTGCAGTTCAATGCGAGCGCAAACGTGAGAGTGATTGGCGAGGCAATGTGCAAGATATTCGACGTCTGTGGAGCGATCTATGAAGTCCGTCCTGACCTTAAGCCCGATTACCTCAACGATTCAACGGGGGCCGGCGATCAAGGCGGCGACAAGGGGTGAAGCAAGACGCGGCCTTGGACGCCCGCGCCCTGATCCTCCGCGCCGCCGTCGGGTTCGCGCTAGTGCTGCCGACCGAGCCCGAGCTGCGCGTACGTCACCACTGGCTCGACTTGCGGCGTGGCATCGGCGACGAGCTGTCGACCGGGCGTATTAGCGTGGAGGCGCCGTGAAGATGGACCGGCCGCGCAGATCGGGCGGCGAAGAGTGGCGCGATGCCGCCATCGCCGTAGGGCTCGCTGCTGTCGCGCTGCTCGGCTGGCTTTGGCTTTCCGGCTGGGAGTGGCGGCGTCTCGCCAATCCGGACCCGATGAGCAGTCTCGGCGTTCTGCTCATCGCCGCTGTCGTCGGCGTCGCGTGCTTCATCGCGTGGCTCCGCGACTGGCGGGCGTCGCGTCCTGCGACGCCACCTGTCGAGAACGCGCGCCCGGACGGGCCGGAAATGAGCGAGGACGACATGGGCCGGCCTCGTAGCGATGCCTTCTTCCTCGAACACCGCTCGTGCGGTGACCTCGATGCCGGCATGTCCGACGAGAGCGTGTGGTTCATGTGCGTCGCGCGTGGCGTGCGGATCGAGCGACCGGTGGCGGCTTTGGCTCGATCGCGGAAGGGGTCATGGACGAACTCGACGTCAAGGGCATTCAGGTTGCGGTTCGAAAGCGGTACGCGGAGCTCGACGGTTCGATAGTAGGACGGTTCGCGTATCCGACAGGCAGAGCGGGGGCGCTGACCCTCGGGTACGAGGCTCCGCTGCTCGACGCGATCAGCGATCAGACGCTCGCGGCATTCTGCGGCGTGGGCAACCCGTTCGCGCTTGGTCCGATGCGGGCGGGCTCGATGTCGGATGCGGAGCGGGCGTCGACCTTCTCATCGCGGCACGCCTTGTCGGGCCGAGCGGGAAGGTCTGCGGTATCGACCTGACTCCCAAGATGGTCGACAAGGCACGCGCCAATCTCCGCCAGCCGCGATGGCGAACGCCGAGGTCACGCTCGGGCCTGCCGAGGCCATCCCGTTCGACAACGGATCGTTCGATGGCGTCATCTCGAATGGCGTGCTGAATCTGTCTCCGCTGAAGGAGCAGACCTACCGCGAGATGTACCGCGTGTTGCGCCGAGGCGGCCGCCCGCAGTTCGCCGACATCGTTCTCAAAGAGGACTAAGCCTCAGGAAACAGTTTTTCAAATTCACTGTCGGCGCGTTACCGTGGCGATTGCGCAAGATTCTGCGTCGCGAACTCCCAGCTCAGGAGGTTGTCGATGACTGCGACGACGTAGTCCTTCCGGCGGTTCTGATAGTCGAGGTAGTAGGCATGCTCCCAGACGTCCAGCGTGAGAAGCGGCGTCGCGCTCGTGGGAAGAAGGTCATCGCCATCGGGAGTCGCGACGACCTTGAGTATGCCGCCGTCGGCGATGAGCCACGCCCAGCCGCTGCCGAACTGCCCCACCGCGGCCTCGGCAAATTTCTTCTTGAAAGCGTCGTAACCTCCGAACGAGCTCTCGATCTTCTCGGCGATCTCTCGCGGCGGCTTCCCGCCGCCGTTCGGCCGCATGCAGTTCCAGTAGAACGTGTGGTTCCAGGTCTGCTGGGCGTTGTGGAGGATCTCCATCTTCTTCGGATCGCCGACCGTTCTCCTGACGATATCCTCGAGCGGCATGTCGGCCTCGGGCTTACCCGCGATGAGTTCGTTGAGCTTGTCCACGTAGGTCTGGTGGTGCTTGCCGTAGTGGAAGCCGATCGTGTTCTTCGAGATGAAGGGCTCGAGAGCGTTATCCGCCCACGGCAAGGGTGGCAGAGCGATCGGCCCAGCCTTCATCAGTGTCGCGTTGATCGTTGCCATGTCACCCTCCTCAGACGAACGTCAATCCAGCAGGAACTCACCTGCCATCGTGCGTCTCCGTCGTGCGGTCCGTGATGAGTTACTTGCTGGCCTGATGAACGGTCAGCTCGTTCTTTACCGACTTCACGCCGGGGACGTTGCGAGCCATCTCGGAAGCCTTGGCGGCCGCGGTGATGCTCGGCACCTCGCCGGTCAGCGTCACGACGCCGCCATCGGTGCGCACGTCGACCTTCTTGAGCTGAGCGTCCTTGGACATGCGCGACTCCACCGCCTTGGCGATGTCCTTGTCGTTGGCGTCGACCGCCTTGCGGGCCGTCGGCGACACCACCTGGAGATCGTTCTTCACGGACTTGGCGCCCTCGATCCCCTTGGCGACCTCGGCGGCTGCCTGCTTGGCCTCATCGGAGTCGACCTTGCCCCGCAGGTGCACGACGCCGTTCTTGGTGTCGACGCTGATCTGAGTGCCCTTCACGCGCTCGTCCGCGAAGAGAGCGATCTTGGTCTTGGAGGTGATCCAGCTGTCACTGACCGCGGTCTTCGCTTCCGCGGTCGTGCTCTTGGCCTTGTCCTTCGTCTGCTCCATGCGAGTCGCGGGCTTGTCCTGGGTGGTCTGGGCCTGCGCTGCGAACGGCGCGGCCGCGACGAATGCGCCGAGAACCGTGACCGCCATCATCTTTCCGTACGGCATGAATGTTTCCTCCTTGAAGGTTAGTGAGTTATTTGCGGCGAGAGCATCCCGACTACCCGATGCCGAAGCGGGCATAGGCGCCCGCCGGCACATACCGCCGCGGAGTTCATCGGCCCCCGGATAGCTGACATACGCGGTCTCGTACTGACCCTAGTCGACGCACTCGGAGTGGCCTAGTGGACCTTGGTCCACTTTCGCGGGAGTTCTCGCTGGGTGGACCAAGGTCCACTAGGCAGCTTGGAGCACGCTGACTGCATTGGGGGGAATGTTCGTGCGGTCCCAGGTTCGGCTCGAGCGCCTCGGCCGCCGGTTCGCACGGTAATGGTCCGAGTTCGAGCTCGAAGAAGGTCAACCGATGGTGGCGGACTGGGTACATACGACCGCTATTGACTCGAACGCGCATTCGAGTGTCCAGGGGAGTGTCCCAAAGAGTATCCAGACAGTAGATACTGTCGGATACTCTCCGGGGACGCGAACGCGCATTCGAGTTCCGGTAACGGAGTGAGACCCTCCCACGCCGGCACCACATACGTAGTGCGCATGGCACGTCGTTCCCGGGGAGTGCATTCTCGAACGTTTGCTTGACGGCCCAGCCCCACGGCCGTTGACGCGTCGGTGTCAATTCTCAGCGACGACGGGCTCGCGGTCGCGCCGGCATTTGCCCCGGCGCGCCCGGATCATCGCCACGAACGCGCGGGCGGCCGGCGTGAGCATCGCGTCTCGGTTGCGCACGATCGAGATTGTGCGGCGCACCTTCCAACCGGGCAGCGGCAAGAGCGCGAGCGAGCCACTCGCAGCTCCCCCTCGACGGCGATGCGGCTGAGACCCGCGATGCGATCGCAGCGTCGCCATTCAGTAGCGCGAGTAGCACAAGGCCGGCCGCGGCTTTGAGACGTCTCATGCTGCCGGTGTCGCTTCTCCGACGGTGCGGGTCGTTATTGCGACCCTACGGAATCGTCACGATCGCCACGGAGCGGCGCCGAAGCTCCTCATCGATCTCGGGGCGCTGGCGGCGGTCGGCTCGGCGACGGTCCAGCGCACCGGGAATGTCCCGCTGACGTCGGTCGCGCCGACGGCGATCCAGGAAGACTTCAACATTCTCGTCACCTGAAAACCGGTGCACCAGATATTCGTGCAGCGCCTCATGCTGCCGGGACACGATGAACAGGTAGCGAGACATCTCGTCCTCTTCGCGCGCCCACGTGCCGCAGTATGTGGTCGGTCTCCCAGTAGTGCCAGACGTGCGTGATTTTCCCGTTGCGGAGCTTGCTGAGCGTGCACCCATAGATCTCGATCCGCCGCTCAGGACCCGGGAGGTTAATCAATTCACTCCGGCAGGTTCCAGTGACGAGCCACCGTGTGAACACCTGGTCATGACTGGCGATCATGACGTCTGTGGCGAAGTGAAGGTCTGGAAAAGCATTGAAGTGCTCCCGCATCGTCGCGCGGGCTGCCTCGGGGCCACAGCGCGGCTCGGGCCAGTTCCGTGTCTCCTCAACGTAGCCTTCATCGAGCAGCGCGACGTAGCGATCAACGTCATGAGCGTTCCAGGCTTCAAAAGCCTCCCGAACTATCCGGGAGTTTTCTTGCTCAGACATTGCAACCTCCAACTTCTAGACGTCGTTTCGGGGCCCAGCGCGAGTTAGACCACTAGTGAGGAGGGGGACGAGCGAACACGCCTCTGCGAGCGCCACGGTGAGGAGGCGATTCGAAACGATGTGTAAAGCACCCGGATTCATGCATTGCGCTTACCCCCGGGTCGGGCCGAACGGCTGGAAGCTAGGCTGTCGTGAAGCCTTTGTCAAATACCATTTGCGCACTTGAAGTATCTACCTGAGATTGACCTCTTCCTGAGAGACGAATGATCCGACTGAGCGATGTGAAGGTTTGAACGATTCGGCACTGGCGGCAAGGCGGCGTCGAGGGTCTGGTACCCCTGTATCCGCGACGGCGCGGCCGCCGGGTCACCTTCCCATTGCTCCGGCGTGCTCGGATAACAGTCGACCCACGACGATTTGCCCGTGCTCGATCGTGCCGACGCCGCCAAGTCTGCTCCGCAGAGGCGAACCGCGCATTCGAGGATCGCGGCGAAGACAGGGCGCAGCTCCGTCTGAGACTGGCTGATGATCCGCAGGATTTCTGCGGTGGCCGTCTGCTGCTCCTGCGCTTCGGTCAAGGAGGACTGTAGATCGGCGTACGAAGGCGCAGGCTGGGTGCTCGCTTCGGCGCTATGAAGGAGCGTGCCGCACTCGTCGCAGAACTTCGCCGCTCGACGATTCGCGTGCTGACACCTCGGACACTTCATGCCGAGCCTCCTCGGTAACGGGCCGGGGGTGAACCGAATGGCGATGGGATGTGTCCGCAGACGGCACAGTCGCCGCCGCCATCCTCATGGCACATTTTGCCATTCTCATCTTCGTCGCAGTCCTTGAACCCCTTACGCCCGGCACCGCGGACAATACCCCTCCGTGTACAACAAATCCAAGCCGAACATGCTGAGCGGATCGGGGAGCGTCACACGATGGATCTGGAGACAGTTCAGACAGACGACATCCGCTGAATCGCGCGACGGAGTACCGGACCTACGATGCGCCGTAGTCTTGTTACAGAGCGGACAGTGTAGATTGGCCGCCATCGAGGGCGAAATCTACACCGCGCGCACCAGTCACACCGACCGCACGGCCTTCGTATTCATCCGCGGGCTCACTGGTCGGCACTAGCGAACCAGCGAAGGCTTGTGCCCAGCGGTATGCCTCGACCCGTTTCTTCGCTGCCCGGCAGGCAGAAGATGCCCTTTCGCGGCATGGCCCGAAGTGGCGCTACAAGCCGCACGTGCGCTTCTAGCGGTTTCTGACGTAGCATCCCCGCAGTGTCCAGCGCCGGGATGTGATCGGCGGCTGACCGGGCGGCAGCGGACGTGCTCTGGCCGATGCGGGCGGCGCCCAGTCGTGGACCGGCGTCAGAAGGCGATGGACGAGAGGCACGAGCGTTTGGCCGAACTGCTGAGGTTGGGCCTGCGCATTGTGGAAGATCGGTAGATCGCGATGAGCCGCCGCGCGTTCGTGACTGGCCTCGGAGCCGTGCTCGCCGCGCCGTTCGTCGCCGAGGCGCAGCAGGCGAAGCGCGCCGTGATCGGCGTGCTGGCCACGACCCAGTTGACGGACGCCGTGCAAGGGACGATCCGCGCCGGTCTGGCGGAACACGGGTATGTGGAAGGACGAGATGTTGTCATTGAATGGCGGTCTGCGGAGAACCGCCGCGAGCGTCTCGCTGCTCTTGCGACCGAACTCGTTGAGCTCAAGGTTCAGGTCATCGTGGCCTTACTGACGCCTGCGGTGCAGGCGGCGAAAAACGCGACGAGCACGATTCCGATTGTCATGGCGCCTGCTGGAGACCCCGTCGCGAGTGGATTCGTGACAAGCCTGGCTCGACCTGGCCGGAACGTGACCGGCGTTACCGGCATCGGCAATCAGCTTGCCGCCAAACAAGTGGAGGCTCTCCGGCAAGTCGTTCCGAGGCTCGCGCGCCTTGCTCTATTGGTCAATCCCGCTGGTGATATGTTCTCGAAAACACTCACAGCACAGGCGCAGGCGGCGGCGAAGACGAGCGGCGTCACCCTTCACGTCATCAATGTGCTGAACGCGGAAGAAATTAAGCGCGCGTTCGAGACGATCGTCGATCATCACGATGAAGGCGTGATCGTGCAAGGCCCCATCTTCATCGCGTCATTTGAGAAGATCGCGCAGTTGGGTCTGCGCTACCACTTGCCATCGGTTTCTGCACCGAAGGAGTTCGCCGAAGCGGGCGGACTGCTCGCGTATGGAGCAAGTCAGATCGAACTCGTACGGCGGGCGATGTTGTACGTCGCGCGAATTCTTCGCGGCGCCAAGCCTTCGGATCTACCGGTCGAGCAACCGACGAAATTCGAGCTCATCATCAACCTCAAGACCGCCAAGGCTCTCGGCCTCACCATCCCGCCGTCGCTGCTCCTGCGGGCGGATCAGGTGATCGAGTGACCGCCGCCGAACTTGAGCGTGTTCTCCGTCACGTCGCGCTTCCGCCGCTGAGGCTCGGCATCCGCGTCAAACGTCTCGAGGCTCGCCGTGTCGATCCGGTAGCGACGGCACTGGCCGACCAGGAGCGAGCTACAACTCTCGCGACATTGATCCGCACACGTTTGGCCCGGGCCGGGTGGTGGAATTAGACCCGCGCGGCCGGGTGCTCCGCGCTGCGCTCGGGTTCCTCACGCTCGAGCCACGTGAGCCGGAGCTGCGGCGACTCCACGACTGTTTCGATACGTGGCGCGGCATTGGCGACATCGTGGCCGGTATGGCCCGCCAGGAATACGACCTCGAGCTCCGGCGCTACGACGGCCAGGGCTGGCGCGCGATGTTCTTCCCCGAGGGCTTCGAGCACAGCCTCACGGCGCATGCTGGCAGCGCGTGGGCACCCAGCCGTGGCAGGCGGTGCAGCGAGCGGCTGTCGATGCGTTGCGCAAGCTCGAAGTCGGTGAAGCACAGCCACGCGACTGGACGCTGCGACGATCGGGGCTCGCACGGAACAGGCCTTACGCCACTCGCTTGCCGGCTCGACGCTTCTGTGCAGGCTTGGCGCCTCTGGCGGAGACCTGTTGCGGCCGCCTGCAGAACCTGAATGGCCCCCTGGTCGAAGAGGGAGACGCGCGTTGTGGGCTTACCCTCCTGGCCGGCGAGTACAAGCTGCACGGCTTGTCCGATTGACTGAAGCGGCTGAAGGTTCGTCCGGCCCTCTCCCTCCGGCACGCCGTTCGGGACATAGGCGACTCATGGGGCGCCTGACCGAGCGGAACAGTCGCGATCACCTTGTTTTCGCGCGTGTCGATCGCGGCAGCCGCATCGCCATTTTCGATGCCCACATAGATGCGCGTGCCGTCGCCGGAAGGCCACAGGCCATGCGGCAGGTCGCCGGTCGGAATTTCAGCGACCTGCTCGAGACTGTCCGTCCGAAACACCTTGACAACGTTCAACCCGCCGACGGTGACATAAGCAAATTGCCCGTTGCCGTTGCGGACGATGTTGACGTGATTCGTGATCGGGCCGGTGTCGAGCACCTTTAGGACGTTGAAGGGCGGTTGCGCGTCGAACACCATCGTCTTTCCGATGTCCTTCAGTGTTAGCCACACCTGCGCGCCGTCCGGCGTGGCTGCGATATCCGGGCAGAACGGGCTTTCCTGCTTCACGCGCCCCACGATTCTGTGGCTGGCGGTGGCGATCACAACCGTTTCGGGCGAGAAGCTCGAGCAGACGTAGCCGTATTTGCCGCCGGGAGCGAAGATTGTCATCCCCGGTCCGTTAGGCACCGTAATACGCGTTTTTTCGCGGTACGTCTTGCCGTCGAGGACCGAAAGGTAGTTCTCCCCACGCACGCTGACCCATACCTCGCGGCCGTCAGGGGTGAAGAAAGCCTCGTGCGGCGACCGCCCAACGTACGTCACGTGCTTGACGGTATTCGTGGCCGTGTCGATGAAGCTGACCGAATTCGAACCGATCGAGACGACCGCGAGCGTGCGGTGGTCGGGCGAAAAGCCCATGCCATGTACGAGCAACTGGCCGCGATAAAGCGGACTCAAATTGGCAGGAGTGGGATCGCCGAGCTTGATCACGCCGAGCAACTTGTTCTCCGCTGGATCGATCACCGAGACCGTGTTGGAGAACTGGTCGGCGGTGTAGAAGCGGTCGCGGTGGCTGATCGGGATGTCGGCGTTTTGTGCGCCAGACGGCGCCTGCCCGGCCCACGCGTGTGCGGCGACAATCACGGATGCAACAGCCAGCAGAAGGACTTTCATTTCACCCTCCTTGCGGTCGACGCGGCGCGCGGCGCTCCAACTCGCGTCGCATGAGATCGATCTCCTGCTGCTGCTGGACAATGATGCCCTGCGCGAGCCGGCGCATGACCGGGTCATGCCCGAACTGCAATTCGGCCTTCGCCATGTCGATCGCGCCTTGATGGTGGGGAATCATCATCGCCGCAAAGTCCCGATCAGGATCGCCACTATGCGTTATCGACATGTCT
>Ga0310810_10008464_pt1 | contig 11843 bp, 8 predicted proteins | sample NCmetagenome_FD_207641 | JGI IMG/M metagenome (GOLD analysis project Ga0310810, IMG submission 207641) | Soil microbial communities from experimental microcosm in Duke University, North Carolina, United States - NC | ecosystem: Engineered > Artificial ecosystem > Soil microcosm > Unclassified ...
ACGTAATCAAGACCGGGCTGACGCCCATTCTGATCGACCTGATGCAGCGAGGGCTGGTCTCGGCGCTCGCAACCAACGGCGCCGGCCTCATTCACGATTTCGAGATTGCCCTCGCCGGGTCCACTTCCGAGGACGTGGAGGCGTCGCTTGGACCTGGAAGGTTCGGAATGGCGCACGAGACCGGCGCCGAGCTCAATCAGGCGATCGTCGACGGCGTCCACCGCGGGCTTGGCCTTGGCCAGTCGGTCGGCGCCTATCTCCTCGAGCGGAAGCCGCCGCACCTCGCCCACTCGCTCGTCGCGGCCGCGGCGTCGCTTGACGTTCCGGTGACGGTGCACGTGGCCGTCGGTACCGACATCATCCACATGCACCCCGAGGCGTCGGGCGCCGCGATCGGCGAGGGCAGCCTCCGCGACTTCCGCTTCTTCGCGTCGGCCGTCGCGGCTCTTGAGGGCGGTGTGTACCTCAACTGCGGTTCGGCGGTCGTCCTGCCCGAAGTGTTCCTCAAGGCGGTCGCGCTCGCGCGGAACGCCGGCTGTTCGCTCGACGGCCTGACCACGGTCAACATCGATTTCATCAGGCACTACCGGCCCCAACTCAACGTGGTGACCAGGCCGACATCCGGCGTGGGTCGCGGCTACCATCTCACCGGTCATCACGAGCTGCTCATCCCGTTGCTGGCCGCGGCGATCGTGGAAGGACTTGTCCCGTAGATGGGTCGAGCTGCCGGCGCGCTCATCGGGGCGCTGTTCTTCGTCTGGATCGCCGGCACCCGGGCCCTCGACCCCGGCGAAATCGGCTGGTTGATGCGCTACGACTGGCCGATTCATTTCTTCGGCTGGCACTTCTTCCGCCACGAGCCCTGGCACTGGCCTCCAGGAATCATCACCTCGTATTACGCGCCGCTCGGCACCTCGATCGGGTTCACCGATTCGATTCCGCTCGCGGCGTTCGCGCTGAAGCCGCTCAGCGCCTGGCTGCCCGGCACGTTTCAATACATCGGGCCGTGGCTGTTGATCTGCTTCACGCTGCAGGGACTCTTCGCGGCGTGGCTGGTGTCGCGCTGGAGCTCTCGGGCCGACGTCCAGGCCGCGGCGGCGGCCCTGTTCGTGATGACACCGGCGCTCCTGATTCGGATCGGGCACCCGGCGTTGTGCTCGCATTGGCTGCTGCTGTGGGCGCTGGTCGTCGCCTCGCGCGACGGGTCGGCGCGAACGCGTCTCGCCGAGTGGGCGGCAATCGGAATCGTCGCCGGCCTGCTGCACCCGTACCTTGCCGTGATGGTTCTGGCCCTGTTGGGCGCGGTTGCGGTTGGCGCACGCGATGTGCCGATTGCGGTTCGGGCGCGCGCGCTGACGGCGGCGCTCGTCATGACCCTGGCGGGATGGTGGATGTCGGGTCTCTTCAGTGTGTCCGGGGCGGAGTCGCTCTCGACGGAGGGACTCGGGCACTATTCGATGAACCTGCTGGCGCCGATTACGCAGACCGGCTGGTCGCAGTTCCTGCCCGACCTGCCGCGCGCCACGGCCGGGCAGGATTTCGAGGGCTTTCAGTACCTCGGCTTAGGAGTGCTGTTGCTGCTGGCCACGAGCGCGCTGGTCGCCGTCGGTGCGAGGCTACCGGACGCACGCACTCGCAGTGCGCAGTGGTGCGGCTTCGGCGCACTGGTGTTCCTGGCCGCGCTGGCGATGGCCGCCTTCGCGCTCAGCCCGCGGATCACGTTCGCGAACCACCTGGTGATCGATCTCAGTGGCCCCTGGGCGGGCCGCTTCGCCGTCTTCCGTGCTACCGGCCGCTTCTTCTGGCCGCTGTCTTACCTGCTGCTCGCGTCGGCAATTGCGACGCTATGCACCCGATTGCCGCCGCGCCTGGCACTCACGATACTGCTCGCAGTCGTGACCATTCAGGCTCTCGACCTGCACGGCGCGCACGAATCGCGGCGTCAGGGTGCGCGCGATTCCGGATTCTACGAATGGGCGACGCCGATGCCCTCAGCCGCGTGGCATCGGATCCTCCCGCAGTACAAGCACGTGGTGATGTATCCGCCGCCTCAGTGCGGCGCTCACCCGGTCGGCTACGAGGCGCCGGCCTACCTCGCCGGGCTGCACGGCCTGACGATTAACGCCGGAGGCGTGGCCAGGCCCGACGAAGCGGCGCGGCTGCGTTATTGTCACGACCTGGGCGATCAAATGAAAGCCGGCCGTCTCGCCGACGACGAGATTTACATCGTGGCGCCAGGTGAAGTGCCTGCGATCCGATCAGCGGCGCAACCGCCCACGGTCTGCGGTGCAATCGATCGCGTCTCGGTGTGCGCGACGGCGGCTTCGTCCCAGCGATGGCGCGAGCTCGCGCCTCTCCAATGACTAGACGCGCATCGCCCGTCGAGCTCGGCAAGCCCAGGCTGCTTCCGGCAACGGTCGCATCCCTGGCCGGGGCAGGTTACTTTCTCTGGCTCGCAGGCTGGCGCGTCGCGTTGCCGGTCGAATACGAATGGGCCATGAAGTACGACTGGCGCATTCATTTTCTCGGCTGGCACCTGTTCCGCGGCGAGCCGTGGAGCTGGCCGCCTGGTCTCGTCAGTGGCTACTACCACGCGCCGGATGGCACGTCGATTGGCTACACCGACTCGTTGCCCATCATCGCGTTGCCGTTGAAGCCGCTCTCGCCGTTCCTGCCGATGCCGATGCAGTATCTGGGAGCGTGGATCGCGGCCTGCTTCGCGGCGCAGGGATGGTGGGGGGCTCGATTGGCCGCCCTGTGGACGCCGAGTGCCGCGGTGCAGTCGTGTGTCGGCCTGTTGCTGGTGCTGACGCCAGTATTGCTCAATCGCGCCGTGCATCCTGCGCTCTGCGCGCAGTGGCTCCTGCTGTGGGCACTCTGGCTCTATCTGAAGTGGCAGCCCCGAGATCCCGTGCCGGTCCGATCCATGGCAGTGCTCGGAGGTGTGTCGGGGCTGATCCATCCGTACCTGGCCGTCATGGTCCTCGCCATGCTGGCGGCGCTGGCCGTTCGCGTGCTCATTCAGGCGCCCGGTTCGTCCAAACCTCGAGGCATTTTCGGGATGGTCACGGCCGGGCTCCTGATCCTGGCGGGCTGGTGGGCATCCGGGATGTTCATCGTTCCCGGATCGGCGATGGCGCGTCCCGGACTCGGGGTGTTCTCGATGAATGTTCTCGCCGTCATCACCCCGACCGGCTGGTCCGCGTTCATGCCGTCGATCCCGCTCGGAGCTGGCGGGCAGGATTTTGAAGGGTTCGAATACCTTGGTCTGGGCCTTCTCACCGTCGTTGTCATAGGGGTGCTGCTGTCGGTGCGATCGATGAGCGCCGGGCGGGTGCTCGCGCTGCTGCCGCTGCTGGTCCTGTGCGGTGTCCTCGCTGTCTACTCCCTCAGCCCGCGGATTACGGTGGCCGATCGCGTCCTGGTGGACTTCTCGTCCCCCGCGCTCACGCGACTCGCGATCTTCGGTGTGACCGGCCGGTTCTTCTGGCCGGCCGAGTACACCCTGATCGTACTCGCCGTCGGCGCAATCCTTCGCGAGCTCTCGACGCGACAGGCGGGGCTCCTTCTGACGGTGGCAATCGCTATCCAGCTCGCCGATCTTCGGCCCGCCTACGCGAATCGGCTCGCCCTCACACGGCGTCCCGACTTTCAGACCTGGCCCGCTGCGCCGAAATCGCCGGTGTGGGCGGCCGCCTTGCCCCATTACGATCACCTGGTGCTCGTCTACCCGCTCCAGTGCGGTCCGGCGCCGGTCACATTCGAGTTGCCGGCGTTTCTCGCGGGCTTGTACGGGTTGACGGTCAATGTGGGGGAGGTCGCGCGCGCGAGCGAGCCGGCGCGAGCCCGGTACTGCGCCGACCTGGAGCGCGCGCTGACCGGCGGGCAGATTGATGATCGCACGATGTACCTGGTCCACCCGGACAACGAAGCGCGCCTCCGTGCCAACGCCCCGAATCTGCTGTGCGGTACGATCGACCGGATTCGCGCCTGCGTCACCGCCCGGTCCTACCAGGCGTGGCGAGACGCTGCGCCATTCGAATGACCGCGCGACCCAGACCGGCCTCGACGACGTTATCCATCGTCGTGCCGGCGTACGAGGAGGCTCAAGGGCTCGCCGCAGGGCTGCGCGCCATCCGTGCCGCGGTGCAGCAGACCGGCCTCGCGTTCGAAATCGTCGCGGTGGATGACGGCTCCGCCGACGACACATGGTTGGTGATCACACAGGTCGGGCAGGAGATTCCGGAGCTGACCGGTATTCGACTGTCCCGCAACTTCGGCAAGGAAGGCGCGATTGCGGCCGGGCTCGACATCGTGTGCGGCGATGCGTGCATCGTAATGGATGCGGATCTACAGCATCCGCCCGCGCTCATTCCCGAGATGGTCGGCCGCTGGCGTGACGGCGGCTGGGACATCGTCGAGGCAGTGAAGGCGCATCGTGGTCGGGAGTCGTTTGGGCATCGCCTGACCACGCGTACGTTCTATCGGGCAGCGGCGTGGCTCACCGGCTACGACCTGCAGGATGCCTCGGATTTCAAACTTCTTGATCGGCGCGTACTCGCGGAATGGCGGCGGCTGGGTGAGCGGGCCACGTTCTTCCGCGGTCTCGTCGCGTGGATGGGTTTTTCACGAACCCAGGTTCCGTTCGAAGTCCCGCCGCGCCATAGCGGCACTTCACGCTGGTCGTTCACGGCGCTCGGCGGGCTGGCGGTTCATGCGATCACGTCGTTCAGCGCCCTTCCGCTTCAGCTCGTGACCGTGTTCGGGCTGCTCATGCTGCTCGTCGCGCTGGTGATTGGCGCCCAGGCCGTACGACTGTGGTGGGAAGGCCTGGCGCTGCCCGGGTTCACAACCGTGATCCTGCTGCAGTTGATCATCGGCGGTTTCCTGATGGTCAGCCTCGGGATCATCGGCACCTACATCGCTCGTATCTACGAGGAAGTCAAAGGCCGGCCGCGCTACGTGGTGCGTGAGACATGGAAACGCGTCGAGTGACCGAGTCGCTCGCCGGGCACACGGGATCGGCCAGGTGACGGGCCAGGGGCGGCGGCGAGAGGGTGACGCCGTCGAGATTCGCGGCGATTACCAGGCTCGCGCCCTCGAGTCGTCGTGGGCTGCGCAGCGCTTCTGGCACGCGGCGAAGATCCGCCTGCTCGATCGCATTGCGCCGGTCGGCGCGAATGCGCGGGTCGCTGATGCCGGCTGCGGCTCGGGCGTGATGGCCGATCACCTGGCGCGCACCGCAGGCACGGTCGTCGGTTTCGATTCGAATCCGAGGGCGATCGAGTTCGCCCGGCGTGCCTACCCGCGCTCCAACCTTCGATTCGTGCTCGGCCCGTTCGAACGCATTCCCGACGAAGGCCCGTTCGATCAGATCGTCTGCTGCGAGGTGCTGGAGCACCTGTATCTGGAGCAGGCCCAGGCCACACTGGCCACCTTCGCGCGGGCGGCAGCGCCGGGAGCCACGCTCGCCATCACCACGCCAAATGTCCGGAGCGGCTGGCCGGCCATCGAGTGGCTGCTGGATCGGTCGGGGCTGGTGCCGACACTCGAGGACGCGCAGCACCTGACTCTTTTCAACCGCGGCCTGTTGAAGGACTGCTGCCAACGAGCTGGCTGGCAGGTGGAGGAGCTGGGCGCCTTCAACGGACTGGCGCCCTTCCTTGCGCCGCTGTCGGAGCGCGTGGCGCTCGGCGCCGAGGGGCTCGAGTTCGCGGCGCGGGGGTGGTTTCCCGGCAACCTGCTCTACTGTCGGGCCCGCCGTCCGGTATAATCGAAAGTTCCTGCCGGAGTAGCTCAGCCGGTTAGAGCGAGCGTCTCATAAGCGCTAGGTCGGCGGTTCGAGTCCGCCCTCCGGCACCAGGCTGCTTCGCAGCCCGATCGCCAGCCATCCATGGATCTGCCAGGCCGCGTGCAGGCGTTCGCACAGCAGCACCAGCTCTGGACCGCTGAGACGCCGGTGATTGCGGCGGTGTCCGGCGGCGCGGACTCGGTTGCGCTCCTTTTCGTCCTGCACACGCTGGCGGGAAACGGGCAACTCCGGCTGGCTGGTGTCGCCCATCTCAATCATCGAATCCGGGGCGCCGATGCGGACGCCGACGAGGGTTTTGTTCAGGGACTGGCCGAAAGGCTGAGCTTGCCCTACTTCGGTCACCGGGAGGACGTGCCGGCTCGTGCTCGCCGGCACGAACAGTCAATCGAGGTAGCCGCACGGCACGCCCGGCTCGACTTCTTCGAACGCATCTCGGCGAACTCGAGCCCGCGTCGGGTTGCGCTCGCCCACACCCGCACGGACCAGGCAGAGACGGTGGTTCTCCGTCTTGCCAGAGGCGCCGGGCCGCGCGGGCTGGCCGGGATGGCGCCTCTGACCGGCCACCGCGTCCGTCCGCTCCTTGAGGAAAGCCGCCAAAAACTTCGAGACTGGCTCGAGGAACGAGGGGAGACCTGGCGTGAAGACGCGTCGAATGCCGATAAGAGGATCGGACGGAACCTGGTGAGAATCGAAATCCTGCCGCGGCTGGCCAAACTGAACCCGGGTGCCGAGGCGGCACTGGCACGGGCGGCGCGGATTCAGAGGCTCGACGCAGGCCTGCTCGATCGCCTCGCGGAGAGTGAGGCGGCCCGGCTGCTCCTGAAGGCCGACGGGACCATCAGGTTCTCGATGTCCGCTCTCCGGAACCTGGACGAGGCTCTTGCCCGTCGAGTGGTGCGGGTTGCGCTGCTTCAAGTGGACCCGGGGCGAACCCCGGGGTGGGACGAGACAGAGGCGGTGCTGGCGTGTCGAAGCCGGCGCCTCGACCTTGGGCCGGTAGGTCTGGAACTATTCGGCGATTTGGCTGTCTTATCAAGTAGGGCGCGGGTACGCGATCGCCGCGCTCCCGCCCAGGCGCTCGCGGTCGCTCTCACCATCCCGGGTTCGGCAGGCCACCCGGACGGGCGGTGGACCGTGGACGCCAGTGGACCGCTACCCCGGACCGAGGCGCTTTTCCCCCTGGAAGACGGCACTCCCCCGACAAAAGCAGCGGCGCGGGTCGTCGTGGACGCAGCGGCCGTGGGCCGGCATCTCACGATCAGGAGTTGGGAGCCGGGCGACAGGGTGGAGCCGTTGGGCTTGGGCGGCCGGAAGAAACTGCAGGATGTGTTCGTCGACAGGAAGGTGCCGGTTGACGAGCGCGGCGAAGTGCCAGTCGTGGTGGCGGCGGATGGGCGGATTGTCTGGGTAGCCGGGCACGTGTTAGGTGAGCCGTTCCGGGTGACCCCCCACTCGGAGGCCGTGGTAGTCTTGTCGCTAAGACGTTAACAGCGTCCGGAGGCAACGTTGAACTCGACCCTGAAGAGCCTCGTTTTTTGGTTTGTTCTCGTCGTTGTCGTGGCCCTGGTCTGGAATTTCTCGTCGAACTTCCAGCGAAAGGAGAGCCTCGTCAGCTTCAGCGAGTTCATCTCATGGGTCGACGCCGGGCAGGTCGACGCGGTCACCATTACCGGCAACGAGATTACCGGAACCACCAAGGCCAAGGAGTTCTTCCGCAGCTTTGCCCCGATTCAGTACGAAGGCCTCGCAAACCGCCTGATCGAAAAGCGGGTCATCGTCAACGCCAAGGAGCCGACCGCCTCGCCCTGGGCGGCGCTGCTGCTGTCCTGGGCGCCGATCCTGCTGGTGATTGGTTTCTGGATCTTCTTCATGCGGCAGGTCCAGAGCGGCGGCAACAAAGCGCTGTCGTTTGGCAAGAGTAAGGCGAAGCTCTCTTCGTCCGCGCAGAAGAAGGTGACGTTCCGCGACGTAGCCGGCGCCGACGAAGCGAAAGAAGAGCTGCAGGAAATCATCGAGTTCCTGAAGGAGCCCCAGAAGTTCCAGAAGCTCGGTGGCCGCATTCCCAAGGGCGTGCTGCTGATGGGGCCTCCCGGAACTGGCAAGACGCTGCTGGCGCGCGCGGTGGCGGGCGAAGCCAACGTGCCGTTCTTCTCGATCAGCGGCTCCGACTTCGTCGAGATGTTCGTCGGCGTGGGCGCCTCACGGGTCCGCGACCTGTTCGAGCAGGGCAAGAAGAACGCGCCGTGCATCATCTTCATCGACGAGATCGATGCGGTCGGCCGTCACCGCGGCGCCGGCCTCGGCGGTGGTCACGACGAACGCGAGCAGACGCTGAACCAGCTGCTGGTCGAGATGGACGGCTTCGAGTCCAACGAAGGCGTCATCCTGATGGCAGCCACGAATCGCCCGGACGTGCTCGATCCGGCGCTGCTGCGCCCCGGCCGCTTCGATCGCCGCGTCATCGTCAACCGTCCCGATGTCAAGGGCCGCGAGGGGATTCTGGCCGTTCACACCCGCAAGATCCCGATGGCCGACGACGTCGACATCAGGGTGCTGGCGCGTGGCACGGTCGGCTTCACCGGGGCCGATCTCGCGAACCTCGTCAACGAGGCGGCGCTCCAGGCCGCCCGCGCGAACAAGAAGCTCGTGACGATGTACGACTTCGAGTTCGCGAAGGACAAGGTGCTGATGGGCGCCGAACGGCGCTCGATGATCGTCACCGACGAAGAGAAGAAGATCACCGCGATTCACGAGGCGGGTCATGCCCTGCTCGGCATCCTGCTGCCGCAGGCGGATCCGATTCACAAGGTGACCATTATTCCCCGCGGCATGGCGCTCGGTTTGACCCAGCAGCTGCCGATCGACGAGAAGCACAACTACTCGCGCGACTACCTGATGGATCAGATCGCGCTGCTGCTCGGCGGCCGCATCGCCGAGGAGTTGACCACCGGCGACATCACCACCGGCGCCGGCAATGATCTCGAGCGCGCCACCGACATGGCCCGCCGCATGGTGTGCGAGTGGGGCATGAGCGAGTCGATGGGGCCGCTCACCTTCGGCAAGAAGGAAGAGCAGATTTTCCTCGGCCGCGAGATCGCGCAGCACCAGGACTACAGCGAGGACACGGCGCTCAAGATCGACGCCGAGGTCAAGCGCATCGTCACCAACAACTACGAGCGCGCGACCAAGATCCTCACCGAACACAAGCAGCGGCTGATCGATATCGCCGACGCGCTGCTCGCTCGCGAGGTGCTCGACGCCGATCAAGTGCGGCGTCTCGCCTACGGTCAGCCGCTCGACGAGCCGGCGCCGAGCGCCACGCAGCCGCCGGTCGAGGGACTGCGCGACCGCTCGCGCGAGAAGGAGCGCACGCCGCTGGTTCCGTCGCCGCTGCCGAACCCGCTCACGCAGGAGTGATCGGGCCGCGCAGGACGTTCCGAATCCCGCTCCCAGGCCGTCCGCCGCTCGAGCTCGGCGGACGGGCCCTGGTGATGGGGATCCTCAATCTCACTGACAATTCGTTTTCCGCCGATGGCCTCGCCGGCGATCCGGCGGCGGCGATCGTTCGCGTGCGCGAGCTCGAGGATGCTGGCGCCGACCTCATCGACATCGGCGCGGAGTCCACGCGGCCGGGCGCAGCGCCGATCAGTGCCGCGGAGGAACTCGCGCGCCTCCACCCCGTGCTGCGGGCCGTCGCCGGCCGAACGCGGGTGCCGCTCTCGATCGACACCACCAAGGCAGAGGTCGCAAACTTCGCGCTCGACGAGGGCGTGTCGCTGGTCAACGACATCAGCGGCCTGCAGTACGACCCGGAGATGGGCCCTCTGATTGCCGCGCGCGGCGTGGCCGCCGTGCTGATGCACATGCGCGGCCGGCCGGACGACATGTATGCGCACGCAAGCTACGCCGACGTGGCGGCCGAGGTCGCGCGGGAGCTGCAGCGGCGGGTCGAACGGGCGGTCGGCTACGGTATCGCATGGGACCGCCTGCTGCTGGACCCTGGTATCGGCTTCGCAAAGCGTGCCGAGCACAGCCTCGCGCTCCTTGGCGACTTCGGGCCGCTGTCTGCCCTGGGCCGGCCACTGCTGGTCGGTCCGTCCCGGAAGTCGTTCCTGACCGCCGCTACGGGGCCGCTGCCGGCCGACCAGCGCGACTGGCCGGCTGCCGCTGCGGTAACCGCCGCGGTCCTCGGCGGCGCCCACATCGTCCGTGTCCACCGGGTCCGCGAGATGGTCCAGGTGGTGCGCGTCGCCGAAGCCATCCGCGCGGCGGCGCGCGCTTGACACCATCCCGACCGGCGTGGGATAACCGTCGAATCGTGCTCGCGGTCCAGACCTGCGCGTGTTGTTGCTACGGAGAAAAGGCCTCCGACAGCCGCGCTGTGTATTCACGGATCGTGCACCCCTAGTCGTACTCGCACGACACCTTTTCGCAGTCCCGGCCCGGAAGGCTTCACAGCTTTCCGGGCCTTTTCGTTTTTCAGGTCGTTTTCTGAGGCAAGGACAAGGAGCAGGAGCATGAGGTCTGAACGAGACAATCGATGGGTGCTCGGTCTCGGCGTCGCCGCCTTCATCGTCGCGACGACCGGCGCCCAGCAGGCGCCGGCGCTCGCAGGACGCTGGGATGCGATCGTCGTGACCAACGGCGTGGAAGTGCCGTTCCCGTTCGAGATCGCCGGTGCGGGGAATTCCTTGCACGGATGGTTTCTCAACGGCGAGCGGCGGATCGAGTCGACAGATGCGGAAGCCAACGCGGACACCGTGGTGTTTCGCTTCGGCCAATACGCCTCGCGCCTCGAGCTTCGCATTGACGGCGAGTCGCTCGCCGGCAAGTACTACCGCGCTCGAGGTGAACCGCTGCCGGTGACAGCGACGAGGACGGCGTCGACTCAAGCCGTCAAGCCGGGGAACGCGCCGTCGATCGACGGAACCTGGGTAGTCCAGGCCAAGAGCTCGAAAGGCGAGACCGCCTGGCGATTCATCGCGCACCAGACGGGCCAGCGTGTGGAAGCGACGATCCTGCGCGTGGACGGCGATACAGGGACGTTGAGTGGCGGCTGGCAGGACGGCCGGTTCGTGCTCGGGCACTTCTCGGGTGCGCGTCCGCTCCGCCTCGAGGTGACGCCGCAGGCCGACGGGACGCTGCTCCTGTCGCAGAACGGTCAGGCGGCCCTCGTCGCGGCGCGAGCCGACACGGCCCGAGTGGCCACGATCGGGACTCCAACCGACCCGGCCGCGCACACCCGGATGAAAGATCCCTCCGAACCCCTCCGCTTCAGCTTCCCGGATCTCGACGGTCGCGTGGTGAGCAACACCGACGAGAAGTTCCGCGGCAAGGTCCTGCTCGTGAATATCAGCGGCAGCTGGTGCCCCAATTGCCACGATGAGGCCCCGTTCCTCGCCGCGCTGTACCGGCAATACCGCGGCCGGGGGCTCGAGATCGTGACGCTGTCGTTCGAAGAAGGCGATCAACTGACCAATCCCGTCCGGTTGCGGGCCTTCAATGCCACCTACGGCATCGAGCACACCGTGTTGCTGCCGGGCGAACCCGACCAGTTGAACGAAAAGGTTCCCCAGGCGGAGAACCTCAACGCCTTCCCGACGACGTTCATCGTCGGCCGCGATGGCCGAGTCAGGGCTGTGCACGCCGGGTTCCCGAGCCCGGGCAGCGGCGAATTCTACGCGCGGGCCGAGCATGAGGTCACGGAGTTGGTCGAACGGCTCCTGGCCGAGAAGGAGTCGCGGCAGTGACAACGGCGCAGGTTTTCCGGGCAGCGCTTCTCGTCGCGATTTCGGCGACAGCTGCAGCGGCGCAGACCCAGCGGCCTCGAGCGTCGCTCGAAGTCCCTCAAACCGAGGTCGCCGCATCGCCCGGGAGCGCCGTGTCCGTGGTGGTCGGTGTGTCGATGCCGGACGAGGTCCATGTCCAGGCGCATCGTCCCGACGACCCGCTGCTGATTCCGACGGTGCTGACAATCGAAGTCCCTGAAGGCATCACCGTCGAAGCGGTGACCTATCCACAGCCCGTGGAG
>Ga0310810_10008465_pt1 | contig 11843 bp, 9 predicted proteins | sample NCmetagenome_FD_207641 | JGI IMG/M metagenome (GOLD analysis project Ga0310810, IMG submission 207641) | Soil microbial communities from experimental microcosm in Duke University, North Carolina, United States - NC | ecosystem: Engineered > Artificial ecosystem > Soil microcosm > Unclassified ...
CTTCCTCGAAGAGCACCATCGGGTCCATCAGTGCGCGCATCGTCTCGAGGATGGAATCGAACATGTGCACGCGCACAAGCCGCGCCTGGTTCTTCGGATCGTCGTTGAAGTGCTGGTGCCAGAGGAAATGGTCGACGATGATGAGGTCGCCCTTCTTCCAGCGGTGGTGCTCGCCCTTGTCGGGTGCGGTGCCCATGAAGCTGTGGCCGTAGCCTTCGACGACGTAGAGCCACGCTTCACCCGGATGCCGGTGCAGCGACTGCGTCTTGCCCGGCGCGAACTGGATCATCACCTGCGTGATGCCGGAAGCTTCGCTACCGATGGCGCGGTCGACGAGGAACTTGGTGCGCGTGCCCCGCGGCGTGGCAAGCAGGTCCTGCTCGTCATACGGCGTGTGGATCCGTCCTTTGCGCCGCTTGCGCGCTTCATTCGCCAGCCGGCGCAGGCGTCGCGCATAGGGATCGTCACCTTGCGGGCCTTCGCTGAAGGCGGGGCGCGGCGGCAGCTTCTTCACATCCTCGTGCCCACGGTCCTCTATGAGGCACAGGCCGAGCGTCCAGAGCATCGGCTCCGAGGAATAGCTCATGAAGCGCGCGGGCTTCGTGCCGTCGTTGCCGCTGCGGTGCCACGACCACGCGGGAATATGGATCGCGTCCCAGGGCTTCCAGTTGTGGCGGACGCCATCGATCTCGGTCCAGCCCGAGCCTTCGACGATGAAGAGCTGCGCGTCCCATGAATGCCGGTGAATCGTGGTGACAACGCCGGGATCGACCTCGTGCACCAGCGCATCGAGGCAGCGTGTCGGCGAGTCGCCGTCCGCTCCCATGTAGACGCCGGTGCGCATGCCGCGCGCCGTGCGCTGCAGGACCACGTCGTCCTTGCGGATCACCGTGCGGCGGTTCTTGCGCCAATCCTCGATGAACTCTGCGCGGCGCTTCTTCTGGATGTGGTAGTGCGTGACCGCCGTCGTGGTCTTGGTCGACATTTCCGATATGTGGAACCGTGTTCACCATAGAATACCGCCTTCCCGGGTCCAATGATGCGTACGCTCGCCGCGATTTTTCTTTGCCTGTCCTCGATCGCGTGGGCGCAGGACAAGACCGTCGTGCTCTACACCTCGCTCGCGCCGACGGAGTCGGGGCCTCTCGGCAAAGCATTTGAGAAGAAGACCGGCATCAAGGTCGAGATCTGGCGCGCGCTCTCCGAGAAGGTTGTACAGCGTGCATTGACCGAGCACCAGGCAAAGCGCTACGCCGTCGACGTGATCGAGACCAACGGTCCGGAGATGGAGATGCTCGCGCGCGAGCAGATCTTCGCCGAGCTCAAGTCACCGTACCTCGCCGACATGCCGCCGAACGCGGTCCCGAAGCACCGGCAATGGGTGCCCGACCGCGTGAATTTCTTCGTCGTCGCGTTCAATACAAAGAAGGTGAATCGCGAGGACCTGCCGCTCAGCTACCAGGGATTTCTCGACCAGCGTTGGAAAGGCCGCATCGGCATCGAAGCGACGGATGTGGAATGGATGTCCACACTCATGAAGAAGTGGGGCGACAAGGCCGGGTCGGCCTACTTTCAGCGGCTCTCGGACATGAAGCCCGACATGCGAAAGGGACACGTGCTTCTCGCCGAACTCATCGCCGCCGGCGAGATCCCGGTCGGCCTCACGGTGTACAACGCAAACGCCGAGTCGCTCAAGCGCCGCGGCGCACCGATCGACTGGGTGCCGGTGCAGCCGGTGGTGGCGCGGCCGCAGGGGATCGGCATCGCGCGCAATGCGCCGAACCCTAAAGCGGCGACGGCATTCGTCGACTTCGTGCTTTCTCCGGAAGGTCAACAGCTGCTTGAGTCCATGGGCCGCGTGCCGGTGAGCACCAAGGTGAGCACGCATATGAATCAGTTCGACTACACGCTGGTCGATTCCGCCACGGTGCTGGATGAGCAGGACAAGTGGCAGAAGGAATGGGATCGGCTGTTCATGCAGAAATGACCGACGTCCTCGGCCTTGCCGCGTTGGTCTTCGTTCTGGGCCTGAAGCACGGCCTCGACCCCGACCATCTCGTCGCCATCGACGGCTTCACGCGTTCCAGCCGCTCTCGCTGGTGCGGACTCTTCTTTTCGCTCGGCCACGGCGTCGTCGTGACGCTGGTCGGCGTCGGTGTCGCGCTGGTCGCTGCCGACTGGCAGCCGCCGCAATGGCTGGAGTACACCGGTGCTTGGATATCCATCGCTGTGCTCGTCGCGCTCGGCCTCGCCAATCTTGCGACTGCCTTGCGAACTGCACCGGGACAGCCGGTCGCGCTCGCGGGCGTGCGTTCGCACTACCTCCCCGAACGCTTGGCGCGGGCGAGCCACCCTGCAGTGATTGCGGCAGTCGGCGCGGCCTTCGCGCTGTCCTTCGACACGATCAGCCACGCCCTGGTCTTCTCGATGACCGGCGCGAGCCTGGCCGGCTGGGAGTTCGCCGCCATCCTTGGTGTTGTTTTTACTTGCGGCATGGCGCTCACCGATGCGGCGAGCGGCCTCTGGGTCGCCCGGCTCGTCCGCTCGGCAGACCGGCGGGCGGCCACCGCGTCGCGAATCATGAGCATCGCTGTCTCATTCCTCTGCCTGGTCCTCGCCGGACTGGGCGTCGCGAAGTACCCGGCAAACCTGGCGCCGCTCCTCTCCGCCGCGAGCTTCGCCGTCGTGCTTGGCGCGTACTTCGCAGCCCGGCATATGCGGCCGGTGCTACGATAGCGTTCCGCATACAGGAAGCGCTTTCTACATCATGGAACAAGCGGTCAACGCCAAGCCGCCGCGCGCGCGCCTTTCCTCGGTCGCGAACTCGATTCGCCTGATGACGTCGTTCTCGGGGGAAGAAGACGAGCTCGGCATTACCACGCTCGCCACGCGGCTGCGCCTCGCCAAGAGCACCGTGCACCGGCTTGCCACGACGCTGACGAGTGCCGGTTTCCTCGAGCAGAACAGCGACACCGGCAAGTACCGCCTCGGGGTTGCGCTCTTCGAGCTTGGCGCGCTCGTCCGCCGGCGCATGGATGTCGCCAACGAAGCTCGCCCGAAATTGCGCGAACTGCTGGAGAAGACCGGCGAAACGGTGCAACTCGGCATCATCGATCACTTCAGCGTGCTCTATGTCTATGAGATGGAGAGCCGGCACGCGATCCGCATGGCTGCCGCCGTGGGCGCACGCGCACCTCTGCACTGCACGGCTGTGGGCAAAGTGCTGCTCGCCCATCAGCCGGCCGATTACGTGAAGCAGGTCATCGCGCAAGGCCTGAAAGCCCACACCGCCAATTCGGTCACCAAGCGCGAAGCGCTGCTTGCCATGCTGAACGAGGTCGGCGAGCGCGAGTACGCGATCGACGACGAGGAAAGCGAAGAAGGCCTGCGCGCAGTCGCCGCGCCGGTGCGTAATCACACTGGCAATGTCATCGCCGCGCTCGGCGTTGCGGCGCCGGTGCAGCGCATGACGAAAAAGGACATGCAGACCTGTGTACCGAGCGTGATGGCGACAGCGGCAGCCGTTTCTGCGCGCCTGGGCTACGTTCCTTCCCGAAAGGCCGTCCTGGCGGAATGAGCAGCACGAAGAAGCGGTCCCACACGCTCGCCGATCACGCTTACGGCAGCGACCTCGAGCACAGCCACGACGAAGACTCGGATCACGACCACGATCATGACCACGACGTGGGCGAGTCGGGTCCGATCGAGGAAAACGCGCTCTGGCAGGCCGACAACATCACGCTGACGAGCGTCGGCATAGACATCGGCTCGGCGGGCACTCAGGTGATCTTCTCCCGCGTGCGCATGCGGCGCATGGGCGAGGACCTTTCGAGCCGCTACTTCGTCGTCGGACGCGACACGCTTTATGAATCGCCGGTCGCACTAACGCCCTATGCGAGCGAGGTGCGCATCGACGAGCAGGCGGTCGGCAAGATCATCGAGGACGCCTACGCCGCCGCCAATCTGCATCCCGACTCGGTCGATACCGGGTCGGTGATCCTGACCGGCGAAGCTTTGCGGCGCGAGAACGCGCAGGCCATCGGCGAGCTTCTCGCGGAAATCGGGGGAGAGTTCGTCTGCGCCACGGCGGGACACCATATGGAAGCGATGCTCGCCGCCTATGGTTCCGGGGCGGCCAAGCGCTCGCATGATGAAGACGCACACATATTGAATGTCGACATCGGCGGCGGCACGACCAAGCTCGCCGTCGTCGTGCATGGCGAGGTCGAGCAGACCGCTGCGCTGCATATCGGCGGCCGCCTCATCGTGGTCACCGACGGCGTCATTACACGCCTCGATCCGCAGGGGGCGAAGCTCGCAAAGGCCGCCGGCTTCAAATGGCAGCTTGGGTCGCATGTGAAGCCGGAAGAGCTCGATCGCCTGACCGATTGGCTCGCCGATCTGCTGCTGGCTGCCATTCCTCAGCCGAAGAAGGATCTCTATCTCACCGAACCGCTCGCCAACATGCACGGTCTCGCCGGCGTCATGTTCTCGGGTGGTGTCGCTGAATATGTCTATGGGCGAGAGGAGCGCGACTTCGGTGACCTTGGCCGGCGCCTCGGCCACGCCATCCGCAAGAAGGTCGATGCCGGCCGTTTCCCCTGGCGCATCCTGCCGGCGGGCGAGTGCATTCGCGCCACCGCATTCGGCGCATCCGAATATAGCGTGCAGCTCTCGGGTAATACGGTGTACGTCTCGCAACCCGGCGAGCTCCTGCCGCGCAAGAACCTGCAGGTGCTGCAGCCGATGGTGTCATTGGCCGGCAAGCTGGAACCGAAAAAGCTGGCGCAGGCCGTAGCCGAGCACTTCAAGGCCTTTGACGTGGTCGAAGGCGATGCTGAGGTCGCGCTCGCGTTCAAGTGGAAGGGCGAGCCGTCCTTCGAGCGCCTCTCGGCGTTCGCCCAGGCGATCAAGCTGAGCTTGCCGCGCACGATCAAGCAGAAGAAACCGATCTTCCTGATCCTCGACGGTGATGTCGCGCAGACGGTGGGCGCGATCCTCAAGGAAGACTTGAAGCTCGCCTCCGAGGTGCTCGTCCTCGACGGGATTTCGCTGCGCGATTTTGATTACATCGACCTAGGGCGTATCCGCCTGCCGTCTAACACGGTGCCGGTGACGATCAAGTCACTGGTATTCAGCCAGGACCCGCGCGTTCCGCACCGACACCCGCATCACCACCACTAGTCCTCGACCGTAAAGCGCTTCCACTGCTCCTTGGGACGGCTCTTGCCGTCCCAGCCGATCTGGTCCATCTCGCAGAAGAACTGCAGGCGATTGCCCTCGGGATCGTCGAAGTCGAACGTGTAGTCGTTGCCGGCACCTTCGTGCTTGATCGCGCTTGCCTTTACGCCCGCGCCCAGGAGGTAAGCGCGGATGCGCTTCAGCATGTCGAGATCGTGCACTTCCAATGCGATCTGCTGCAGCACGGTCTGTCCGCTCGGCGCTGACGGCGCCTTGGCGAGCACGAAGCTGTGGTGATCGGCGCCGAAGCGCAGGAACGTGGCGCCTTTCTCGTTCACGTCGGAGACGTGGAAGCCGAGCACGTTCGTATAGAACTCGACCATGCGCGGCAGGTCGCGGCAGTAGAGGCCGACGTGGCCGATTTTCTGTACGCGGATGGGATTCACCATGGCGGCTATGATACGTCGATGCAGAAAATCCTCGCTTGCGCGCTCCTGACTTTCAGCGCGCTCGTCGGCGCCGCGAATCGCGATATCTATATGTATCAGGGCGCCGATCGCGAGCCGAAGCTCGTCGCTGCGGCGAAAAAGGAAGGCCAGGTTGTCCTGTACAGCACGATGACCGTGCAGGACGGCCGGGCACTCGGCGCCGCCTTCGAGAAGAAGTACGGCATCAAGCTCGTCCACTGGCGCGGCTCGGCGGAGAAGATCGTGCAGCGCGCGCTCGCCGAGGCGAGAAGCCGCCATGACGGCGCCGACGTATTCGAGACGAGCTCGCATCGCATGGAAGCGCTTTATCGCGAGAAGCTGCTCGAGGACTTCTACACGCCGGCCTTCGCCGAGCTTTCGCCCGCCGCGTTCCCCAAGGGCCATCGGCAGTATGTCGCCGCGCGGTTCGCGTTCTTTGTCCTCGGCTACAACACCAACCTGGTCAAGGCGAGCGAGCTGCCCAAGACCTATGAGGACCTGCTCGATCCCAAATGGAACGGCCGTCTCGCCATCGAATCGACCGACGTCCTATGGTTCGCGGCGCTCGCGAAGTCGATGGGCGAGGAGCGAGGCCTTGCGTACTTCAGGCGCCTCGCCGCGATGAAGCCCACGATACGTAACGGGCACATCCTCGGCGCGCAGCTCGTTGCCTCGGGCGAGATACCGCTCTTCGTCGACGCCTACAACAACAATATGGAGACGCTGAAGAAGCAGGGCGCTCCGGTCGACTGGAAGCCGCTGCAACCGGCCTTCGGCCAAGCGAGCTCCCTCGGACTGGCAAAGGACTCCCGGCGTCCCCACGCTGCGCTCCTGTTCGCCGAGTTCCTGCTGTCGCGCGAAGGCCAGGAATTCTTCAGGGCAGTGAACCGCGTGCCGTCGAATCTCAAGGTCGATACGCCGCTCAACCAGTTCCCGCACGAGATCATCGATCCGGCAATCGCGCTCGACGAGGGCGACAAGTGGGACAAGCTCTGGTCGAGCCTCTTCCTCGGCGGCAAGCCGGTGGAGAAAGAAGAGTGATCGAGAAGCTCCGCGCCGCGCTGGCCGGCCGCGGCATCGAGCTTGTCCACGTCGCCGATCGGGCTGAGGCGCGCAAGCAAGTGCTGCAGCGCATTCCGCAAGGCGCGAGCGTCATGAACGGGGGCTCGCATACGGTGGAGGACATTGGAGTGCTCGAGGCGCTGCGCGACGGTTACCAGTGGCTGCGTCCGGCGATCGCGGCAACGAACGATCGCGAAGAGCGTACGCGCAAGCGCAGGCAGGCTGTGACCGCGGATTGGCTGATCGGCGGCGTGAACGCAATCACGATGTCGGGCGAGATCGTGAACGTCGATGGCAGCGGCAACCGGCTCGCGGGCTACGCCTTTGGCGCGGGCAAGGTGATCCTGGTCGCGGGCGTGAACAAGGTCGTGCCTGATCTTGCGGCCGCGCTCGATCGCATCCGCAACACGGCGGCGGTGCAGGAGTGTCGAAAGCTCGGCAAACAAACGCCGTGTGCGGTGACCGGGCAGTGCGACAACGACGCCTGCCGCGGTCCGGATCGTCAGTGCGGCAAGATCCTGATCATCGAGAACGAGAAGATCGCCGGGCGCATCACCGTCGTCCTGATCGATGAGCCGCTCGGCTTTTAGCGTGCTACATTCGCCGCGGTTCTGATAACTAGACCACTGTTCCGCGTTTAGGAACGGACCCGAGGAGGAACGTGCAGGCGGCAGGCCAAGCGACGGCGCCGGGTTTCGCGCACGCGGGACCGCGCTTCGACGCGAAGTGGCTGATCATCGCTCTTTGTGTGGCGCTCACGCTTTATCTCGGCGTGGTGCCGCTCGGTTTTCTGCTGTGGCAAAGCTTCTTCACGCCGCAGAGCGCAGCCAAGGCCGCGCAGTTCACCTTCGGCAACTATGCCGAAGCCTACGGCTCATCCGATACCTGGCTCCTCTTTGGCAATTCGCTCAAGTTCGCGACCGGCGCTGCCGCGATGTCGTTTTCCATCGGCACGCTGCTCGCGTGGATGAACGAGCGCACGAACACGCCATTCAAGGGGCTCTTCTTCGCGCTCTCGGTGATCCCGCTCATCATCCCCGGGATCCTCTTCACCGTCGCCTGGATCCTGCTCGGCAGCCCGAAAATCGGGCTCATCAACCTCGTCCTGCAGAAGCTCTTCGACACCGAGATGGTGTTCATCAACGTCTATTCGCTCGGCGGCATGGTGTGGGTCGACGGCTTGCATTATTCGCCGGTCGCCTTCCTCCTCATGACCGCAGCATTCCGCGCGATGGATCCGGCGCTCGAGGAGTCGGCGATCATGAGTGGCGCGAACGTGCTGCAGGTCGCGGCGCGCGTCACGCTGCCGCTCGCGCTTCCGGCGGTGTTCGCGACGCTCCTCATCCTCTTCGTGCGCGCGATCGAATCGTTCGAGGTGCCTGCGCTCCTCGGCTTGCCCGTTGGGCTGCAGGTGTTCACCTCCGCCATCTACCAGGCGGTGCATCGCTACCCGAGCCAGATCGGGCTGGCATCTGCCTACGCGGTGACGCTGCTCGCGATGACGAGCGTCGGCGTTTACATGCAGTCGCGGCTCTCGTCCAGCGGCAGTAAGTACGCCACGATGACCGGCAAGGGATTCCGGCCGCGACCGATCGATCTCGGCCGCTGGCGGTACCTGACGACGGCAATCTTCTTGGCCTACTTCCTGTTCATCGTAGTGCTTCCGTTCCTGGTGCTCCTGTGGTCGTCGCTGCAGAAGTTTTACGCCGTCCCGTCCATGGAAGCGCTGTCGCGCCTGACGCTCGATCCTTACCGGACCATCATCAGCTACCCGAACATCGTCCGTTCGGTCTGGAACAGCCTGCTGCTCGCGCTCTCGAGCGCCACGATCATCATGCTCGTCACTTCAGTGATCTGCTGGATCGTGGTGAAGACGAAGATGCCGGGGCGCTGGCTCCTCGATAATTTCGCGTCGCTGCCGATGGTGTTCCCGGGCATCGTGCTTGGCCTCGCGATCATGATCCTGTACCTCACGCTGCCGATCGGCGTCTACGGCACGATGTGGATCATGCTGATCGCGTACGTCACGCGCTTCATGCCTTACGGCCTTCGCTACAACACTACGTCCATGCTCCAGATCCATAAAGAGCTGGAGGAATCGGCAGCAATGAGCGGCGCGTCATGGACCACGATGTTCTGGCGCATCATCCTGCCGCTTCTGAAGCCCGGTCTCATCGCCGGCTGGATCTACATCGTCATCGTTTCGATCCGCGAGCTCTCGAGCTCCATCCTGCTCTACAGCCCCGGCACCGAGGTCCTGTCGATCGTAATCTGGGAGCTGTGGGAGAACGGTCAGTACGTCGAGCTCTCCGCGCTCGGCGTGATGTTCATCTTCGGCCTCTTCCTGCTGGTACTGGCGGCGCAATGGCTGGGCCGCCGCTTTGGGATTCGAGAACTGTAATGCTCACCGTCAAAGGACTATGCACTGACTACCTGGGCGAGCGCGGGCAGGCGATCCGCGCCGCGAACGACGTCAGCTTCGAGGTGCCGCAGGGCAAGCTCTTTACGCTGCTCGGCCCGAGCGGCTGCGGCAAGACGACGACGCTTCGCTCGATCGCAGGCCTCGAGCGGCCGCGAATGGGCGAAATCAGTGTGGGCGGCAACAGCGTTTACTCATCGGAGCGGGGCATCTTCATTCCGCCCAATCAACGCGGCCTCGGCATGGTGTTCCAGTCGTATGCCATCTGGCCGCACATGACCGTGTTCGAGAACGCGGCGTTTCCCCTGCGCGTCGGGCGCAAGCGCTTTTCGCGGACCCAGCTCGAGGAGCGCGTCAACCGCGTGCTGAAGACCGTGGACCTGGAAGACATGGCGCAGCGCGAGGCGACCAAACTTTCAGGCGGGCAGCAGCAACGCCTCGCGCTTGCAAGGGCGCTGGTCATGGAGCCGCAGCTCCTGCTGCTGGACGAACCACTGTCGAACCTGGACGCGAAGCTGCGCGAGCGCATGCGCTTCGAACTGAAGCGCTTGCAGCGGGAGCTCGGCATCACCACGGTCTACGTGACGCATGACCAAAGCGAGGCGCTCGCGCTTTCGCACCAGATCGCCGTCATGAACCGAGGACGCATCGAGCAGATCGGCGCACCGCGCGAAATCTACGAGCGGCCGGTGAACCAGTTCGTCGCGGACTTCATCGGCACGACCAACTTCCTCGACGCGACCGTGAGCGGGGCGGACGGCGCAGAGGGCTTCTATCGGGTGCGCTGCGAGCTCGGCGACCTCAAGGCCTTCGCCCACGAGACGCTCAAGGCGGCGGACAAGGTGGTGCTCTCGGTGCGGCCGGAGGACATTCATCTGAGCGAGTCGCGTCCCCAAGGGGACAATGTGCTGGAAGGCAGCATCGACCAGAAGGTGTTCCTCGGCGAGTCCGCCGACTGGCAGATCGCCATCGGCGAGCGGCGGTTGCAGTCGCGTGTGCATCCGTCGCTTCGCATCAAGTCCGGCGAAAAAGTCTTCGTGAGCATAGACCCCGAAAAATGCGTCGCGCTAAAACCGTAAAGAAGAACCGCTGGGCCTCCGACGTCATCGTGGACATGCTCCACGCGTACAAGCTGCCGTATGCGTCGATGAATCCGGGTGCCTCGTACCGCGGGCTGCACGACTCGATCGTCAACTACGGCCGCAACCGGCCGTACCTCATGCTTTGCCAGCACGAGGAAACCGCGGTGCAGGTCGCGCACGGCTACGCGAAAGCGAGCGGCAAGCCGATGGTCGCGATCCTGCATAACCTGGTCGGCCTCCTGCACGCCAACATGGCGATCTACTACGCGTACGCCGATCGCGCGCCGGTATTCATCGTCGGCGCAACCGGTCCGATGGACGAGACCAAGCGCCGGCCGCGCATCGACTGGATTCACACGGCGCTCGTGCAGGGCGAGGCGGTGCGCGCGTACACGAAATGGGACTACCAGCCGACGGTCATCGACGGCGTACCCGAATCCTTCGCGCGCGCCTACGGCGTGATGATGACCGAGCCGCGCGGGCCGATTTACATGTGCTACGACGCCTGGCTGCAGGAGCAGCCGCTCGACCACGAAGTGCCCTTGCCGCGGCCGACGGCGCAGAAGGTGCCGACGCAGCTCGCGCCCGATCCGGCGGCACTGCAGCGCGCGGCGAAGATGCTGCTCTCGGCGAAGCGGCCGGTGATCATCGCCGAGTTCGCGGGCCGTGATCCGAGCGCCTTCGATGGGCTCGTCGAACTCGCCGAGGCGCTCGGCGCCCCGGTCTGGGACGTGAACGCGCGCCTCAACTTCCCGAACCGGCATCCGCTGAATCTCAGCATGGTGAAAGACGTGTTCCGCGATGCGGATGCGCTCTTGTTGCTCGATGTGCGCGACTGGGAGCGGGCGACGACCGAGCTCGTCAGCACCACGCGCAAGGTGACTTCGGTGGTGCCGCCGAACTGCAAGTGGATCGACATCGGCTTCGGCGACCTGGAGATCTCGAGCTGGGCGATGGATTACCAGCGCCTGATGCATGCGGACCTCCGCATCATTGCCGATACGACGCTGGCGATTCCCGCGCTGACGAAGCTGCTCAAAGGCAAGGTCAAGAACGCCGCCGGCCGACGCAAGGCAGCTGAAGCGCTGGGTGCCAAGGCACGCAAGAGCTGGGAGCGTGAAGCGAAGGAGGGTTGGAATGCCAGTCCCATAACGCTGCCCAGGCTTGCGACCGAAGTCTGGAACGCGATCAAGAACGAAGACTGGGTGCTCACGGCAAATACGCTGGAAGACTGGACGCGCATCCTGTGGAACTTCGACAAGCCGTATCGCCATCCCGGCAAATCGCTCGGCACGTCGACGCAGATCGGAATTTCGTTGGGTGTTGCCCTCGCGCACCGCGACAAGAAGCGACTGGTCGTGGATCTGCAGCCGGACGGCGACCTGATGTTTGACGCGGGCGCGCTGTGGGTGGCGGCCAAGCATCGCATCCCGATGCTGGTAGTGATGTACAACAATCGCGCTTACTACAACGATTGGGAGCACCAGATCCGCATGGCGAAGCTGCGCGGCACGCCGGTCGAGCGCGCCCACATCGGCATGGACATGGATGACCCGGCCCCGGACTTCGCTTCGATCGCGAAGGCGATGGGCTGGTACGCCGAAGGGCCGATCGACAAACCGGGCGCGGTGG
>Ga0310810_10008466_pt1 | contig 11843 bp, 10 predicted proteins | sample NCmetagenome_FD_207641 | JGI IMG/M metagenome (GOLD analysis project Ga0310810, IMG submission 207641) | Soil microbial communities from experimental microcosm in Duke University, North Carolina, United States - NC | ecosystem: Engineered > Artificial ecosystem > Soil microcosm > Unclassified ...
TGCCCATCCCGGCAGCAACGTCACCGGCATTACACTCCTTGGCGGAGACCTGGGCGGGAAGCGGCTGGAGTTGCTCAAAGAAGCTGTTCCCAAAGTTACCCGTGTCGCGGTTCTCTACGATCCGGCCACTCCGGTCAATGTGCACGAGGTGAAGGAGGTTCTCCCAACCGCGGCGCGCGCACTGGGGTTGACTCTTCGGTCTTGGGAGGTGCGAGCTGCGGACGATTTCGACAGGGTGTTTGTGGCAATCAGCAAGTGGCGCCCGAATGGGCTCTACGTGTCCGGGGGCCCGTTGATGGGTACTAACCGAAAACGGAGCACGGGCTTTGCGTTGAAGACCGGGTTACCGTCGCTATACCAGAACAGAGAAGCTGTAGATGCCGGCGGGCTCATCTCCTACGGGGCGGACCTCACGGACAGTTACCGGCGCGTTGCATATTACGTGGACAAGATCCTGAAGGGAGCCAAGCCTGCCGACCTGCCCGTCGAGCGACCCACGAAGTTCGAGCTGGTGATTAATCTCAAGACGGCGAAGCAGATCGGCCTGACAGTGCCGCAGAAAGTGCTGGCGCGGGCGGACCGGGTGATTCGGTAACCAGGACGGATTATGAGCAATGAGACGGAACCCCAAGAATTGGGGAAAAACTCGTTACGATCGAAACCCTCAGTACGGATCGCTAAGTACTCGGTAGTAATGCTTGCGGTTTGCGCCCTGCTCTTTGCGCGTTACTCGTTCGCGGAAGCGCAGAAGCAGAGCGGGGCTCCGGCGCGCATAGGGTGGCTTTGGTATGGCTCGGCGCCGACGGGCCCGCAAGCTACTATCGAGACGGCGATCATCGACGGACTCCGCGAGCTTGGCTATGTTGAACCCAAGACCATTGTATTCGAGCACCGTTTTGCGCAGGGACATCCGGAAAAACTTCCTGAGCTTGCTTCTAACTTGGCCCGCCAGAAGATCGACATCCTGATCGGTATCGGCGGCGATATTGCCGCGGCGGCGAAAAGAGCAACGCAAACAATCCCCATCGTTGTCGGCACCAGTGACGATCCGGTGCGCGCCTCGCTCATTTCGAGCTTGGCGCATCCGGGCGGGAATATTACAGGAGTGACCTTCGTCATGGATGAGCTGGCGGGCAAGCGGGTCCAACTGCTGAAAGAGATAAATCCCAAGCTGTCCCGCGTCAGTGTTCTGTGGGATCCGATGCATGCCGATAGCGAGTTCAGGGAAATACAGAACGTTGCGGCGATGTTCAATGTGAAGGTGCGATCTTTCAAAGTCGAGCGCATGGACCAATTCGAGGGCTCCCTGAGCGCCATCAACAAAGAACCATTCGACGCGCTCATCGTCGTGCCGTCGCGTCTCACCTCGTTGCGTTCTCGCGAAATCGCCGCATTTGCCTTGAAGTCCCGCGTGCCGATGGCCTCGGGCTGGCGTGAGTTTACCGAGGCGGGTGGTCTGCTTTCTTACGGACCTAACCGTGCGCAAATAGCCCGGCGCATTGCCTATTACGTCGATAAAATCCTCAAGGGCGCCAAACCTGCCGACCTACCGGTGGAAACACCCCGCAAATTCGAGATGGTGATCAATCTCAAGACCGCGCAGCAACTTGATCTGACGATTCCACAATCCGTTCTGTACCGCGCGGATCAGGTCATCAAATGACGGATAATGTTCAGCAAGCATAGCCGGAGGAGCGGATCGGGGGATCCGGTGAATCCTTGACAAACAGGAGACACAGCAAATGAGTAAAGAGGCGTTTGTCTTAGCAATCCGAAATCCAATCGGAAGATTCCGCGAATGTGTTGGCGCGAGCGGATAAGGTGATCAAATGATTATAGGCATCAGGCAACAGGCGCAAAGGCTGGCGATCTGCCGGTGCGGCAGCCCACGAAGTTCGATTTGGTCATAAATCTTCAAGCGGCAAAACAAATCGGCTTGATCATTCCACAAAGAGTGCTGGCGCGGGAGAACAAGGTCATCAAATGAATTTTGGATTTTGCCGATTTTAGTTTTTTCGATTGAAAGCCAGGAGAACAAGCCCCGATGAACGCACTTCCTTCGAAGTCTCTCTCCAATAATCGAAAATCGGCAATCCAAAATCCAAAATGGAAAGATTCCGCCCAATGTGCTGTCGAGAGCGGACCGGGTGATCAAATGAGAACAGGCAATAGGCAACAGTCCATAGGCAACGGTAAGAGTCTGAAACTCTATGCGCTTTGCATGATGCTCTTCGCACTTTGCTCGTCTGCCGAAGCGCAGCAGCCGAAGAAAGTTCCCCGTATAGGCTATTTGACGGTCGCCTCTTTGGCATCAGAAACATCTATAGGCGAGGCATTCCAGCGAGGTCTGCGTGAGTTAGCATACGTAGAGGGTCAGAACATCGCAATCGAAAGGCGATCGGCGGATGGCGTATACAATCGGCTGCCGGAACTCGCAGCTGAGTTGATCCGCATCAAGGTGGATTTGATCCTTTCCGGTGGTACTTCAGCAACTCGTGTTGCACAGAAGGCAACTAGCACGATCCCAATCGTCATGGGGGACAGTACCGACGATCCTGTTACTGCTGGCTTTGTTGTTAGCCTGGCACGGCCAGGAAAAAACATTACCGGTCTCACCTCGATTTCTACGGAGTTAAGTGGCAAACGACTGGAACTCCTAAAAGAAGTCCTCCCCAAGGCCATTCACACGGCCGTCCTTTTGAACCCGAATAATCCACGACACCTATCAAGGTTAAAAGAAATCGAGGTTGCGGCACAGGCTATCGGAATAACGATTCAACCCCTGGCGGTGCGAAGCTCAAAAGAATTTGAAGGCGCATTTCGAACCGCGGTCAAGGAACGGGCAGATGCTCTCAATGTGATGGGAGACGCATTGTTCAATAGTCATCGAAAACAAATTGCGGACTTGGCGGCCAAACATCGGCTCCCAGCGATGTACGAAAAATACGAGTTTGTCGCAACTGGTGGACTAGTGAGCTATGGGGTGGATCTGGACGATCTATACCGACGAGCAGCCACCTATGTCGACAAGATCTTAAAGGGAGCTAAGCCCGATGATCTCCCAGTGGAGCAGCCAAAAAAGTTCGAGTTGATCATCAACCTGAAAACCGCAAAGCAGATCGGAATTTCGATTCCGCCCAACGTACTGGCGCGAGCAGATCGGGTCATTAAGTAACATTTTGGATTTTCGATTGAACCGCAGAGAACACCGTATGAAAGCATCTTTTCGAAGTCTCTTTCCGACAATCGAAACGGCAATCCAAAATGCAAAATGGGTGGGGCTTTTTGCAACCGTCGTGGCTCTCACGCTTAGTGCGGCGAGGGTAGAGGCGCAGCAGACAACGAAGCTTCCGAAGATAGGGTATTTAAGCGGCGTCTCCCCTGCCGCGGAAACGGCGCGCCGCGAGGCATTTAACCGGGGCCTGCGCGAGCTTGGCTACGTCGAGGGGAAAACGATCCTCATCGAATATCGTTACTCCGAGGGAAGGTATGCGCGGCTGGCCGGGCTCGCCACCGAGCTGGTGCGGCTAAAACCGGACTTGATCGTTACTGGCGGTAGCCCCTCAACCCGCGCCGCCGCGGATGTGACCCGCACTATTCCCATTGTAATGACCAATGATCCGGACCCGGTGGCCAATGGCCTTGTTACGAGCCTGGCTTTACCGGCTGGAAACGTCACGGGATTATCGACGCTGGCTCCGGAACTGAGCGGTAAACGACTGGCGATTTTACGAGAGGTTGTTCCCACACTCATTCGCGTTGCAGTATTCTCAACCTCGACGAGTCCGGCCTACGCCCCCGTCAAAAGCGAGATTGATTTCGCCGCCAAGGCTCTCAAGCTCCAGCTCCAATACCAAGATGTTCTAGACGGGAAAGATATCGAACCGGCTTTTCGCGCCGCGACCAAGGGTCGAGCGGATGCGCTTATCACGCTCAACAGCGGCGTTCTGGTTTCTCAAACTGCGCAGATTGTGTCTCTCGCCGAAAAGAACCGGCTTCCGGCAACGTATACCCAGGTGGAGTATGTGGAAGCTGGAGGACTGATGTTCTACGGCGTGAGTCTCGTCGATTTATCGTACCGCGCAGCGACATTTGTGGACAAAATCTTGAAAGGCGTGAAGCCCGCCGATTTGCCCGTCGAGCAGCCGACCAAGTTCGAGTTCGTCGTCAATCTCAAAGCTGCCAAGCAGATCGGCCTGACGATGCCGCCCAATGTGCTGACTAGAGCGGACAAAGTGATCAAGTAAACGGCAAACTTAAAAACGAAAAATAGCAAGAAAGACATGACTAAAAAAATCATTTTCCTTGCTCTATGCTCCCTGCTCCTTGCTCCGTGCTGTGCAGTCGAGGCGCAGCAGACAGGGAAAATCTTCCGCATAGGTTATCTGGATCCAAGCACTGCTTCCGGTAGCGCTGTGCTCTTGGACGCATTCAGGCAAGAGCTGCGCAGGCTTGGATGGATCGAAGGAAAGAATCTCACCATCGAGTACCGATTCGCGGAGGGACAGCCTGAGCGCCAAACTGAGCTTGCAGCGGAGTTAGTCCGTCTTAAGGTTAATCTGATCGTGGTCGCAGCGACGCCATCAGCGTTGGCGGCGAAGAAAGCGACTACTACTATCCCCATCGTAATGACGAACGTTGGCGATCCTGTGGCTGCAGGTCTGGTTGCCAGCCTGGCGCGGCCGGGAGGCAATGTCACCGGACTCTCGGGTTTAGGCACCGAGCTAAACACGAAAAGGCTGGAGGTACTCAAGGACGGGGTGCCTAAGCTCACCCGAGTTGGATATCTGCGGCCGACGGGAGACGGCATAACAGGAGACGTTCAACTGAAAGAGCTCAGACGTGCAGCTCAGGTGCTGAAAGTAAATTTGGAGGAGATCAAGACTCAATCCGACCCCAAAAGTTTAGAAAGCGCCTTTCGAACTGCCAAGCAGAAGCAGGTGGGCGCGATGATGACCCAGCCCACTCGCCCCTTTGTCGCCGAGAGAAAGCGGATTATCGAGCTTGCCGTCAGGTACCAGTTGCCGGCTATTTACTTTTCGAAGGAGTTTGTCGATGAAGGCGGCCTCATGTCCTACGGGGCGGACTACGATGACCTCTTTCGCCGCGCGGCCGTTTACGTGGACAAGATCTTGAAAGGTGCCAAGCCAGCCGACTTGCCGGTGCAGCAGGCAACGAAGTTTCAGTTTGTCATTAACCTAAAGGCGGCAAAACAGATTGGTTTGACAATTCCCAACCGCGTGATCGAGCGGGCAAATCAGGTGATCAAATAGCAGTCGCCAGTGGTCAGTGTTCAGCGGTGTGTAAATTCTTCGCCGATAATTCCATGCCGAAATCTATTCTTTTCTGCTTCCTGATAACTGTCTTGCTGACAACTCCCCCTCTCTCTCAGGCGCAGCAGCCAAGGAAGATACCCACGATAGGAATTCTCGCAGGAGGCACCTCCGGTTCAGCTAGGCTCGATTCCTTTCGGCGGGAGTTCCTTAAACTCGGCTATGTGGAAGGCAAGAATATCGCTTTCGAATCCCGATATGCAGACAACAAGATCGAGCGTCTGCCGTCCCTCGCCGCTGAGTTGGTCCGTCTTAAGGTTGATGTAATCATCACGCCGGGGGCGAATGACACCCGAGCTGCGAAGAACGCTACGCGGACGATTCCCATCGTCTTTCTGGGAACGGTATCCGATCCCGTTTCGCTTGGGTTGGTTGAGAGCTTGGGGTCGCCCGGGGGCAACATGACAGGCTTCACTTCGATTGGCGGAGTGTTAGCGGGCAAACAGCTTGAGTTACTCAAGGAGACTATTCCCAAGCTCTCCCGGGTCGCGATGCTGTGGACTCCGCAGAATGCGGGCTCGGCGCAAGTATGGAAAGAAAGTCAACCGCCGGCAAAGGAACTCGGCCTGCAACTTCATTCCATGGCGGTAAACAGCGCCAACGATATCGAGAGTGGGTTCAGAGATTCAATCAAGGCGCGGAGCGATGCTCTCTTCGTAACGGGAGGTGGGTTGATCGCTCGTGGTCAAAAACAAATCATAAGCCTGGCAATAAAAAATCGCCTGCCGACGATAGCTGGTCATGAACATTTTGCGGAACTCGGTGGCCTCATGTCCTACGGAACAGACGGGATCGAGCCCTACAGACGCGCTGCCGCCCTTGTGGACAAGATCCTAAGGGGTGCTAAACCGGCCGATCTGCCCGTCGAGCAACCGACGAAGTTCGAATTGGTGATCAATCTGAAAACAGCCCAGCAAATCGGATTATCTATTCCACCGAACCTGCTAGCAAGAGCTGACAAGGTCATCCGATAAATCTCCGGCATCAGAAATCGGCAATCCAAAATCCGATCGGAAGATTCCGCGAATGTGTTGGCGCGAGCGGATAAGGTGATCAAATGATTATAGGCATCCGGCAACAGGCATCGAGCAACAGCAACAAGCTCAACCTCGTTCTCTGCGCGGTTTGCGCCATGTTCTTTGCGCTATGCGCGTCTGCCGAGGCGCAGCAGCCGAAGAAAATCCCGCGGATAGGGTATCTGACGGCTTTCGCGGGAGATACCGAGTCCATCCGTGCCGAGGCAATTCGGCAGGGTCTGCGCGAGCTTGGCTACGTAGATGGACAGAACATCGCCATCGAGTACCGATATGCGGAGGGGACGATCGATCGGTATCCTGAGCTTGCAGCAGAGCTGGTGCATCTCAAGGTCGATATCATCATGACATCAGGGAATGCCCCGACCCTAGCGGCGAAAAATGCGACCAAGACGATTCCTATAGTCATGATGGGCATTTCGGCCGATCCTGTCGAGTTAGGCCTGGTTGAAACCCTTGCCCGTCCCGGCGGCAACATCACCGGCAACACAACCCTTTCCAGAGAACTAGGCGGCAAGCGGCTGGAGCTGCTCAAAGAAGCGGTTCCGAAACTTACCCGCGTTGCGATGCTATACGATCCGGGTATTCGGGCCGCTGGACTCGAGGTGAAAGACGTTCTGCCAATCGCGGGGCGCGCGCTGCGGTTGACTCTTCAGCCTTGGGAGGTACGAGATGCTGGTGGTTTCGATAAGGTCTTTGCCGCGCTAAACAAGCAGCGCCCGGATGGCCTTTACGTGACCTCGGGCGCGCTAATAAGCGTTCACCGAACACGGATCGCGGACTTTGCGATAAAGAGCCGGTTACCGTCGATGCATAGCACCAGAGAAGCCGTAGATGCCGGTGGCCTTATGTACTATGGGGCAGACCTCGCGGACAGCTACCGTCGCGTCGCATATTACATCGACAAAATACTTAAAGGCGCAAAGGCTGGCGATCTGCCGGTGCAGCAGCCGACGAAGTTCGAGCTGGTGATTAATCTCAAGACCGCGAAGCAGATCGGACTGACCGTGCCGCAGAAGGTGCTGGCGCGGGCGGACCGAGTCATAAGATAACCTTTTCGATTTTCGATTGCCGATTTCGATTAGGGGCGAAGAGAATGAATGGAAAACGTTGGATGCGATGGCCGGATTCTTGGTGCGACAATCTAAAATCCAAAATCGAAAATCCAAAATTGGTGGGTCTTTCGGTCATCGCTTTCGTGCTCGTGGTGGCTGGGGCGGCGGTTCAGGCGCAGCAGCCAACGAAGGTCCCACGGATTGGATATTTATCGAGTACCCCACCTTACGGTCAATCGGACCGCATCGAGGCTTTCCGTCAGGGCCTGCGCGAGCTTGGCTATGTGGAGGGAAAAAATATCGTTATTGAGTGGCGATCTGCGGAGGGAAAACCAGATCGCCTCCCAGCGCTCGCGGCCGAGCTGGTTCGTCTCAAGGTAGACATCATCGTCACGGGCGGTGCGACAGCAACCCGTCCCGCCAAAGAAGCCACTGTCACTATTCCTATAATCATGACCAGTGATAACGATCCTGTTGGAAGCGGGCACGTAGCAAGCCTTGCGCGACCTGGCGGGAACATTACTGGACTGTCCAATTTTTCCCCGGAGCTAAGCGGGAAACGACTGGAGCTCTTGAAGGAGATCATTCCTAGGCTCTCGCGTGTGTGCGTCCTCGCGAATTCGACCCAACCGGGATACACGCGAGTGATGAAAGAATTAGAGGCCGCCGCAGGGGCACTCGGAGTGAAGCTTCAATATCTGGACGTAGTAAGTCCCAAGGATATTGAGACTGCATTTCGAGCCGCAAGCAAGGGGCGTGCTGACGCACTCCTCGTTGTAGCGAGCGCCGTTCTCAATGCTCAGCGAAAACAGATTGCGGACCACGCGGCAAAGAGCCGGATCATAGCCATATATAACAATCTGCAATTCGTCGAAGCCGGCGGACTTATGACCTACGGCGTGAGCACGACCGACTTGGACCGACGCGCCGCAACTTACGTGGATAAGATTTTGAAAGGTGCAAAGCCAGCCGATCTTCCGGTGGAGCAGCCGACGAAGTTTGAGTTCATCATTAATCTCAAAGCGGCAAAGCAGATCGGATTAACGATCCCGCCCAACGTGCTGGCGCGTGCAGATCGGGTGATCAGATGAGATTTTGGATTGAAACGCGACAGAACAAACGCGTGCACGCAGTCTCTTCGAAGAAAATGTCCGGCTCTGTTTCCGATAATCGAAAATCGCTTTCGTGCTCGTGGTGGCTGGGGCTGCGGTACAGGCGCAGCAGCCAACGAAAATCCCCCGGATTGGCTATCTAGGCTTTGGGGACCCTTCCGTTAACCTGGCCCGCACCGAGGCTTTCCGGCAGGGGCTGCGCGAGCTTGGGTACGTGGAGGGCAAAAACATTTTCATTGAGTGGCGATCTGCGGAGGGAAATGCTGATCGCCTGCCCTCCCTTGCTGCCGAGCTAATACGTCTCAAGGTAGACGTCATCGTCACGAATGGTCCCTATTCAACCCGTGCTGCAAAGGCAGCAACTGTTACGATTCCCATCGTCATGGCGGCGGTTGGCGATCCTGTTGGCGAGGGCATCGTCGCCAGCCTTGCGCGACCTGGAGGAAACATCACTGGATTGTCAAGCGTTGCCCCGGAGCTAAGCGGAAAACGACTGGAGCTTTTGAAGGAGATCGTTCCTAAACTCTCCCGAGTGGCCGTCTTCGGGAGTTCGACCAGCCCGAACACCGCAGGGTCGTTAAGAGAATTGGAACTCGCCGCAGGGGCGTTGAAAGTGAAGCTTCAATACATAGATGTCCTAAGTCCCAAGGATATTGAGACCGCATTCCGAGCCGCAGTGAAGGGGCGCGCTGAGGCGGCCCTTTACATGGTAGCGGGCGGCGTCGCCGCTGGTCGCCAAACACAGATTGCAGAACTTGCGGTAAAGAACCGGCTCCCGGCGATATACGGCAGCCAAGCAATTGTGGAAGCCGGTGGGCTTATGAGCTACGGCGTGACCAATTTGGACTTGGACAGGCGCGCGGCTACTTACGTTGATAAAATCCTGAAAGGCGCGAAGCCCGCAAACTTGCCGGTCGAGCAGCCGAAGAAGTTCGAGTTCGTGGTCAACCTCAAAGCCGTTAACCAGATCGGACTCACGATCCCGCCGAATGTTCTGGCGAGAGCGGACCGGGTGATCAAATGAACAACGCGAAAGCGACAATCATGTGAAAAGATGTGCAGAAAATTCATGAAGAAAAAAATCACAGTCCTCGCTCTTTGCGCTGTGCTCTTAGCGCTTTGCGGTTCCGTCCATGCGCAGCAGGCAGGGAAAGTCTTGCGCATAGGTTTCCTGGAACGAAGTACCGCGTCCGGCACTGAGGGCCTTTTGACTGCATTCCGGCAGGAGTTGAGTAAGCTTGGGTGGGTTGAGGGAAAAGATGTCACGTTCGAGTTCCGCTTTGCAGATCAAATACGCGAGCGCCTTCCTGATCTCGCGACTGCGTTAGTACGTACGAAAATAGATGTCATCGTAGCTGGAGGTTCCGGGCCGACGAGTGCCGCTAAGCAAGCAACTGGAACGATTCCGATCGTCATGGCGCAGGATGCCGATCCGGTGGGCAATGGGTTCGTCTCGAGTTTGGCGCGGCCGGGAGGAAATATCACCGGCCTGTCAGCTTTATCGACGGGGCTAAACACGAAGAGGCTGGAGATACTCAAGGACGCGCTCCCGAGGCTCAATCGAGTTGGACTTCTGCGCACCTCGACCGCGGTATTAACAGCGGATCTGGAATTGAAACAGCTCAGACCCGCGGCGTCGGCGCTTAAGCTAAGATTGGAGGAGATTGAGACGCAAGTCGATGGCAAAGGCTTAGAGGCCGCCTTTCAAACCGCAAAGCAGAAGCAGGTGGAAGCAATTATGACGACCTCTGTCCGCTCCTTTTTCGGCGAAAGAAAGGGGATCGTGGATCTCGCGACAAAATATCGTTTGCCTGCCATTTATTATCAGAAAGATTTTGTCGATGACGGTGGCCTCATGTCCTACGGCGTGGACTTCAATGACCTCTATCGGCGCGCCGCCCACTACGTGGATAAGATATTGAAAGGTGCCAAACCGGCTGATTTGCCAGTGCAGCAGGCCACGCAGTTTGAGTTCGTAATCAATCTCAAAGCAGCCAAGCAGATCGGCGTGACGATCCCGCAGAAAGTACTTTCAAGGGCGGACAGGGTAATTCGATGAAAGTCCTCAGAAACCCACCGTTGTTACGCAGCAAAAATGTCTGCAGTTTTATGTTTGGACTGGTGGCCGCCTTGCTCTTTGCACTCGGCTCATCCGCTCAGGCGCAGTCAAAAATTCCACGTATCGGAATTCTTTTCATAGGCGGCCGCGATCAACCCCACCTTGAAGCATTCAAGCAAGGACTGCGAGAGCATGGATACACCGAAGGCCAGAACCTCGTCCTGGAGTACCGCTATGCCGAGGGCAAACAAGATCGTCTTTCTTCACTTGCGGCCGAATTCGTTCAGCTGAAAGTAGCTGTTATTGTCACTACGTCCGGAAATAGCGCCCGGGCGGCTAAAGAAGCCACAAACACGATACCGATCGTACTCACAACTGGAGCAGACCCGGTGAAATCAGGTCTGGCCAAAAGCTTGGCGAAACCCGGCGGCAACGTTACCGGACTCAGTATTATCGAGGAGGACTTGAGTGGGAAGCGCCTGGAAATTTTCAAAGAGGCGTTTCCGGAAATGACGCGTTTGGCGTTTCTTTGGAATCCCCTTGCCGTGTCTTATTCGGCGGCGGCCGGGACGGGCGGCAATCCCTCTTATGATGGGGTAGAAAAGGCAACCAAAGCTATCCGTGTGCAGCTCCTTTCGTACAAAGTCCAGAGTTTGACCGACATAGAAATGGCCTTTGGCGAGATGCCAAAGGCGCGGCCCCAGGCGCTGCTCGTAGTACAGAGTCCCCTAATGACTCTTAATTCAAGAAGGATCGTCAATCTGGCGTTGAAACAGCGCCTGCCGGGCATGTACCCGACGCGACAATTCGCCGAGGAAGGCGGAGTCATGGCCTACGGCCCGCTGATCGGCGCCCTCTATCGTCGCGCCGCGGCTTACGTAGATAAGATTTTGAAAGGCGCGAAACCGGCCGACCTTCCCATCGAGCAGCCAACCAAGTTCGAGTTCATCGTCAATCTTAAGGCGGCCAAGGAGATTGGTCTTGCAATTCCGCCAAACGTTCTGGCGCGGGCGGACAAGGTGATCAAATGAAAGCAGGCATAGGACACAGTAAAGATGCAGAGGTCTTCGCCTTTGCACTTATCGCCCTACTCTTTGCGCTCGGCTTTGCAGCCGGCGCGCAGCAGACAGGCAGAGCCCGCCGCATGGGTTTTCTGGATGTAAGCACTGCGTCTGGTATGGCAGGACTCTTGGAGGCGTTCCGGGAAGAGATGCGCAAGCTTGGCTGGAGCGAGGGAAAGAACATTACCA
>Ga0310810_10008467_pt1 | contig 11842 bp, 12 predicted proteins | sample NCmetagenome_FD_207641 | JGI IMG/M metagenome (GOLD analysis project Ga0310810, IMG submission 207641) | Soil microbial communities from experimental microcosm in Duke University, North Carolina, United States - NC | ecosystem: Engineered > Artificial ecosystem > Soil microcosm > Unclassified ...
AGACGGGCGGCGTGCTCGTGATCCGCACCGCCGGCGGCGCGAACGGATAGGCCTCGGGCAAGCTGAAGCTCACCAGGTGCTCCTTGCGCTGCTGGCCGGGTGCGATGAAGCTCGCCAGCGAATAGCGAACGAGGTACCTGTCGGGCGCATCACCGCTGGCGTCCCAGTTGATGATCGGGCAGCGGATATTCTGCATCTCGGCGAGGTCGCCGCGGAGTCGGGCCAGGCGCAGCTTCTGGCGCGCGGTCAGCGGCGTGATCCGGATCTTCGAGGGTTCCACTCAGTACTCCTTTCCGTCAATCGTCCACTGTCCTGGCTGGAACGCGCGGCCGGCGGCGCGACTGACACGCGAGCTCACAGCGCGCATCCCTGCGTGTCGGGAGCGGCCGGCGCCGATGGCGCCACCCGGTGCGCCAGCTCGGCATCGAGCGCGGCCTCCAGCGGCCGTGCGAACACGTCGAGGAGCATCAGCCCGTCGATCGTCCCGGGCTTGACCACGAGGCCGCTCAGCGCGAGCACCGGGGGCTGGCGCCGCACGAAGGCGCGCACGGCGCCCGCCAGCTTCTCGGCCCGCACGACGTCACGCTCGCGCCCGTCGCCGGTGTCGAGTCGCGCGGCCAGCAGGTAGCGCTCGAGCGGCTGGCCCGCGTCGTAGCCGAGCGCCGCGAGCTTGTCGCGCATGCGCTCGACCGGGCCGATGAGCGGATGCGCGAGCAGCTCGTCGGCCAGCCGGCGCGCCTGCTCCCGCAGCGCCCGGGCTCGCGCGTCCTGGCGGTCGATTGGCTCCGCTGCTGCGCTCGCCGGGCTGCCGCCCGGCATCAGCGACGCGGCGACACAGCGCTCGGCGCGCACAGCCTGGGCGGGGGTGGCACCGAGCGCCAAGGTCATGCCGAGCGCCAGTGCGACGCGCGTGAGACGCCCCGGCCAGCGCGCCGTCACCGCGGCGTGTCCACCGGCAGCTCCGCGATCGAGGGACCGCCGAGCATGCGGCGCAGCCGCTGGGCGGTCACCGCCGGCGGCTGGCTCGGCTGGCCGGCGGGCGTGGGCGCCGCGCTCTCGAGCGCGCGGAGACGGCTCTGCAGCTCCTGGTTCTGCCGCTGGAGCTGGCGGATCTCGACGAAGCGCTCCTGGGCCAGGCGCGTCGTCTCCTCGAGCGCGCGGCAGCGCTCGCAGGGAACGGGCGCGGCCGCGGCCTGGGCCGGCGTCGGGGACGGCGGTGTCTCGGGGCGGCGGCGGATGATGCGAAGCGGAATCACGATAGGTCTCCTCCGTGGTGTCGAGCGTCGAGTGCCATCACTGGGCGGTCGGGGTGCAGCCCTGGGCGCGCAGCTCGCGCAGCCGCTCGTGCAGCGGCGCCGGCGAGCACTGCGCGCGCATCGCCCGCACCGCGTCGGCGATGTCCTCCGGCATGTCCTCCAGCGCCGGGAGCGACGAGTACAGGTTGGTGGCGGCCAGCGCGACCAGGCTCTGATACGTGTACGTCCGCGGGTCGTGGTTGGGCTTGTAGTCCTCGGCCGCGGCCAGCAGGTGCGCGCTGTCGATGGGCGCGCCCGCGGCCAGCTCGGCCGCGCGCCGCACGACCACCTCGATCGCGCTGCCCGTCAGGCCGTTGCTCGCGTCGATCATCGGCGCCAGCTCCACGTCGGGCGCGTAGACGATGCCGGTGATCTTGGGCATCGCCGCGAAGATCTTGCCGCGCTCGCTCCGGCCCGGCAGGAAGAACGGGAAGACGCGATCGAAGCGCCGCAGCATGGCCTCGTCGAGCAGGTCCGGCCGGTTGGTGGCGGCGATCCACACCACGCGCCCGCGGTGCTCGTTACGGCCCATGAAGTTCAGGATCCGGCCGAACAGGCGCGCCGACACGCCGCTGTCGCCGTTGAGACCGCTGTCGCGCGAGCCGAGCATCTGGTCGACCTCGTCCACGAAGACCACGACCGGCTCCAGCTCCAGCAAGAGGCGCAGCAGGTGCGAGAGGTTCCGCTCGCTCTCGCCGACCCACATGCTGCGCACGTCGCCGAGCCGCACCAGGTTGAACGAGGCTTCCTTGGCCAGCGCCTCGGCGACCAGGGTCTTGCCGGTGCCGGGCGCGCCGGCGAGCAGGATGCCCTTGGGCACCCACTCCAGCCGACGGTGGCGGAGATGATCGACGACGCCGCGCAGGTAGCCCAGCACGTGGGCGAGACCGCCGATGGCGTCGAAGCCGAGCCGCGGCTCCAGCTCCTCGATCAGCCCCTTGCTCTGCCGCTCGATGGCCTCGCGCTTGTGCGCGCGCAGCATCGTGTAGCTCAGCGGCGTGCCGGCCACCTGGGCGGCGCGGTTGACCGCGTCGAGCCCGGCCAGGCTCACGCCCTGGCTGACGTTGACGATGCCATCGATGGTGAGGCCATCGGCGAGCGGGGCCAGTCGCACTGCCGGCGCGCTGTCGGCGAGGTAGCGCAGGAACCGGCGCCGGTCCTCCGCGCTCGGCAGCCCGACCGTGATGCAGCGGGCGCCACCCGGGCTCTCCACGAGGCTCGCCGCCACCGCCTCCGGCGAGGCGCAGGTGGCGACGACGACGACCTCCCCGGCCCGCAGCGACTCGTCCTGGGCGATGCGCGTGAGGATCTCGGCGGCGCGCGCCGAGTCCTGATCGCCGCGCTCGCGCGGCGCGATGTGCTCGAGGTTCTCGATGATCACGCCCACGCGCTGGCCGTTGTGCCGGTGCAGATCGCCCTCGAGCCGGCGCAGCCCCGAGACCAGGTCCTCGCGCCCCTTCGGCGCCTCACCGCCATCGGCCCACACCAGCCCGTCGGCGAGCGTGACGCTGCCGAGCCGATCGCAGCCGGCCGCCTGCAGGTAGCGCGCGAGATAGGACGTCAGGCGGTGCGGCATCTGTAGCCCGTCGTAGACGTAATCGTGGACGTTCAGGTGGAGGAGGAACACGTGGGCGGCACGGGCGCGGCGGAGCTGCTCCAGCTCGCGCAGCCAGACCGGCATGCGACCAGCCGGCGCCGCGAGCGCCGGCTCCGTCGTCGGTGTCGTCGTGGGCTGGCTCGGTACGGTCGCCAGCGCAAGCGGCGTCACGCCGGGCGCAGCCCCGGGCGTGGAGGAGATGACGAGCAGCATCGCCTCGTTGCCCACGCCGTTGGCGGCCAGGCTCGTCCGATCGTCGAGCACGTGGCGGTCGCGCAGCCCGAGCCGATAGCTCTGTCCGGCCGGCGGCGCCGGCAGCAGCCCCTGCGCCACCAGCTCCTCGAGGATCTGCGTCGGCGTCGTCGTCGAATCCACACCGGCCAGCTCGAACGTCTCGTTGTCGCCCGGCGTGGCGATCGTCAGCCGCAGGGACCCGGCCGAACCCCGCCCCTCGCCCTCGTTCCGCTCCCGCATCGCACCCGTGTCACCCATCTCGTCTATCTCTCCTCTCTCGTTTGTCGGTTTCAGTCGTCGGAACGCGCTCAGCCGGACGGCCCTGACATCGGCGTGACGTCGATCGGATGCAGCGAGCTGCCATCCTTCGGGCAGCGGTATTCGAAGAACTCGCAGGTCACGAGCTTGTACGGGCGGCCGCACGAGCCGCCGCACAGGATGAAGCGTTCGGCCGGCTCGAATGGACTGCGCGTCATCGCGTCGCGCCGATCGGCGAGGTGGGCCCACTCCGGCCCCATCGTGCAGAGCCGGGCTCCCGTGACACCGGCCGGCGTCGCGGTCGGGACCGGCACCGTCACCGCCGCAACCGGGACGGGCGTTCGTGCCGTGACCACGCACGTGAACGGCGCTGCGCCGCCGACACGGGGGAAGAAGAACTCGCGCCACTCCGGGACGAGACGACAGGCGATCACCGCCCCGCCAACAAGCGGCAACAGGTGCAGTCGCACGGCCACGCTGCCGACGCCGATCAGCACCGCCCCGATCGCGTAGGGCACGATCCAGATCGCCTCGACGATCACACCGCCGACGACGAGCAGCGGCAGGCCGACCAGCAGCGCCACGACGGTGCCCAAGCCGTGGGGCGACGACGTCGTCAGGCCAATGCTCTCCAGCAGGGCCTTCCAGGCCGTCATCGGCCAGAGCTGCACGGCCGAGGTGCCCCAGCGGCTCAACGCGCCGTCGATCAGGCCGGCCAGCCAGTCGTGGCCGGGCGAGAGCGCGAGCTCGATCCCGACCAGGCCGACGAGCGCGAAGAGGACGCGCTCGCCGTGCATCCGGCGCTTCACGGCCGCGCTCACCACGACCTCCCTCCGCCGTTGAGGCTGCGCATGAGCATGTCGAAGAGCTGGCCCGAGAAGGTGCCGGACACACCCGGTGTGAGACCCGTGAGGTGTCGTGTCGGATCGAGCATGTCTTCCAGGAACCCGAAGCTGCTGCTCCGGTAGGGGCGGGCCCCGCCCAGCAGGGTCGTGAGGAGGGTCCCCACGATCGAGATCACGATCATCGTGGGCACGACGATCATCAGCACGACCAGCTTCAGCACCACACCCAGCCACGAACCACCCATTGGGGCTCCTCCTCCGCGCCGTCCCGGCGCTCTCCCGTCGTCGTTCTCGCCAGTCAGAACGACCCGGCCCGGCCGACTCTGACAGCGGGCCGGATGTCAGGCGGAGGCGGCACGCGACGTCCTTACCGGCAACAGAGGAGGATGACGATGAAGGTGACGTTCCGACAGGTGGGTGGATTCGTACCGATGTTCCTGGGCTGCGAGCTCACGACCGATCAGCTCTCGCCGGCGGAGGCCGCGCAGCTACGCGGGCTCGTGGAGAGTGCCGGCTTCTGGACGCTCGCGGATGTGCGGATGCGGCAGGCGGCGGACGTGCCGACGATCTGGATCACCGTGGAGGACGGCGAGCGCACGCACAAGGTCGCGTGGTCGATGATGTGCGTCCCGGACGCGGCGCGGGGCCTGGTGGCGTTCCTCCGGGAGCGCTCGCACAACCTGCTGGACGGGCTGCGCGCTGGCGGCGAGCGATGAGCGCGCCGTCGCGCCGCGCGCCGGCGGGCGCTAGTCGCTTGGCGGCATCGGCCAGTCGGAGCCGTGCGTGGCGAAGCACGGGGCGCAGAGGCGGGTCTCGTACTCGCGGCGCCGGTCGAGGTTCTTGCGCTCCCACAGCACACCCTCGACCGCCTCCTGCCGCTTGATCGAGCCCGGTTTCGACGTCCGCTTCACCCTCACCTGCCCGCTCCACTCGCCGCCCATCTGCTCGCTGCACTTCACGCACACCTGCGTGCCGGCCTGGGCCCGCAGCCGGCCGGCCGGGATCCCGGCGGCGCAGATGGCACAGCGTGCGACGATCGAGTCTCCGCAACGGTCACAGCGCCAGCTTCCGAGCTCCATGATCTCCTCCTCCTTCACTCGTGACTCCGTCTCAGATGATAACGGCTGGCCCGCATCCGCGCGGCCCAGCGGACGACCGCATCCTCCTGGCCATCGGTCTCGATCGAGCACGACCGCAGCGCCCGCACGCGGGCCATCGCCGGCTCGGCGTCGATGCGGTGGTGATAGACGAGATAGCAGGCGACCAGGGTGCCGGTCCGGCCGCAGCCGGCGTGGCAGTGCACGTACACGCGCCGTCCCTCGCGCAGCGCGCGCCGGATGATGCGGCACACGCGCTCGACCTGCTCGTCGCTCGGCGAGACCTGCGAGGGGATCGGCACGTGGTGGATGCGGAAGCCGCGCGCCCGGTAGGACTCCTCCGTGAGGTTGACGATCACCTCGATGCCCCGGTACTCGAGCCAGTCGAGGTGACGGCCGGGGAACTCACCGGCCATCAGCTCGCCGGCGATCGCCCAGTAGTGCTCAGGCTCGGGCACTCGCCACCTCCCGTCGCGGAGCGGTCCACCCCTCGCCGCCCGCGAGCGCCGCGCAGTCATCGACGCGCGCCAGGAAGGCGCCGGCGGCGTGGGCGACGTCGTCGGGACTGAGCGCGGTGGTGTCGATCAGGATCGCCGGCGCGTCGTGCAACGGCGCCAGCACGGGCGTCGGCGCCTGGATGGCCTCGTAGAGCCGCACCGTCTCCTCGTACTGGCGGCGCATGAACCGCCGCGTCTCGTACTTGTCGCGATCGGGATCGTGACGGATGCGCTCGAAGGCGACGTCGGGGTCGGCGACCAGGTGGATCCACGCGCTCGGACGCTCCAGCTCGGCCACGTGCAGCAGCCGGTCCGTGTCCTCGTAGCTCACGCCCTGCACGGCGCCGAACACGAAGTTGTCTGTCCAGCCGCGCTGGGACACGAGGCAGCGGTGATGGCGCCGCCACTGCCGGATCTCGTAGTTCGACAGGCGCGCGTCGAGGGCGAAGATGAGGCGGTCGGTCTGCACGTCGCCCATCGGCCGGCCCTGGCCGGAGCGCCAGAGCGCGCGCTTGACGAAACCCTCGCGCGGGAGCCGGAAGCGATGGGCGCCGAGGGCGTCCGCCAGGGTCTCGACCAGCCCGCTCTTGCCCGAACCGTCCAGCCCCGTGACCACGATCCAGGGTGCCGCCTGCCCGTTCCGCTCCCGCATGTCCGTCTCCCTCCCGTGCGCGTTCGTCGTTTCCATGGGGAGGACGCGCCGGGAGCCGCGGGACTGACATCTGGCAGGCGCGACGGCATGTCAGAAGCGGAGCCTCTGGTGCGTTCGATGGGGGACCGCTCCCAAACCATGACGAGGAGACACACCATGAGTCAGGATCGACGGACGTTTCTCAGGATTCTCGGCGCCGGCAGCGCGCTCTACGCGACCTCGGCGGCCGCCCAGCCTCATCGTCCCCGGCTGCTCGAGGGCAGCGGCGCGCGGGACATCGTGGCCGGCGTCGAGAGCCCGGAGATGACCCGCGCGGTCGGCGCGCTCCGTCTCGGCACCATCAGCCGGCACGAGGGGCTGGCCGTCGTGTACCTGCACGGTGATCTGGGGCCCGCGCTTTCCATCACCACGCTGGACGAGGCGCGCGGGCGCGGCGAGCTCACCATCAGCGAGCGCGGCCAGGCCACGGTGCCCGAGCTCATCGTCGACAACAAGCTGGGCACGCCCGTGCTGCTGCTGGCTGGCGAGATCCTGACGGGCGGCAAGCAGAACCGCGTCGTCACCGAGGACATCCTGCTGCCGCCCCACAGCGGCGAGCGCCCGCTCGGCGTGTACTGCGTCGAGCAGGGCCGGTGGGCGAGCAGCGGCGGTGGCTTCCGCTCGAGCGGCGCGGTCGCAGGCGCCGCGCTGCGCTCGCGCATCATGGCCAAGTCCGACCAGGCCAGCGTGTGGTCCGCCGTGCGGCAGTACGAGGCCAGCGCCCGCGTCAGCTCGGCGACCCGAAGCTACACCGCGGTGACCGGGTCGAGCGCGGTCGAGCGGCGGCGCGCCGAGGTCGAGCGCCACATCGAGGGGCGCGCGCCGTCCGGCGCCCTCGGTGTGGCCATCTTCCACGGTGGCACGATGCTCGGGCTCGACGTGTTCTCGGACACGAGCCTCTTCGCGCGCCAGTGGCCCAAGCTCCTGCGCGCGGCGATCGTCGACACGCTGGCCACGCCCGCGACCACGGCCGCACCGGACGACGTGCTGCGCGACACCGTCCAGGCCCGCCTCAAGGCGGTCGTCAGCGCCAAGGGTGCCCGCCACGGGAACGCCGGGGTGGGCACGATCTTCGAGATGCGCTCGGGCCAGCACGTCGCGGCCGCACTCGTCTTCGAGGGCCGTGTCGTCCACCTCGCGGTCGTGTGACCGTGGCCGCCCCGGTCTTGACGGGCGGGTGCAGTCTGGGAAACCATGGCCGCTACGGCGGCCGTGGCTTCCTCAGACTCCGTCCATCCCGATGCCGACGCGATTCGCCGGCTTGGCTCCCCCGCCGAGGCCGACCGTCATGCCGCGCTGGATCATCTCTGCGAACGCTGGTTCGCGCGCTCGATGCGCATGGCGCGGGGCCGCGTGCGGCGCTTCTATGCCAACGCGGCGGGTGGGCAGCTCGAGGATCTGGCCGAGGAGAGCCGGGCCGAGGGCTGGGCACGCCTCGTCAAGCGCGTGCTGGCCTCCCCGCTGGCTCTGGACGAACCCGTCGATCAGACCTTCGAGGCATACCTGCGACGCTCTCTGGGCTCGGGGACCGTGGATCACCTGCGCCGGGACGGGACGGGCTCGGTCGTCGTCCCGGCGCTCAAGCGGCTACAGCGGTCGCTGCCCGATCCCGCGCACGGGCGGTGGCTGCAGGAGATGATCGATCGTCAGCGCGCCGGTCTCCGCTGGGACGATGTGACCGAGCTGTCACGCAGCACGGGCATCGCCGAGGGCGTGCTGGCGCCCTTCATCGACGAGCAGGTGCGGCCCCGGCTGGCGCAGACGCATCGGGCCCCGCCCGACTCCGGGGGCGACACGGCACCCACGCCTGGAGAGCGGGGCGATCTGTTCGATCGCCTCATGCAGCGCGTCGACGAGATCTACAGGGCGCGCACCAAGGGCCACCTGGTAGCCTCGGCCATGCTCCGCGTGCTCTTCACCGAGCAGGCCGTGAAGGGCGAGTGGACTTTCGACCATGAAATGCTCATGGAGGAGCTCGATGCCATGGGCGAGCGCTGGAAGTCCTGCGGCTTGCCCCACGCTCCCGGCCTTCCCGAGGCCAGACGGTGCAAGCGGTGCACGAACGCCCTGCATCAGTGGCGCTCGCGCATCACCGAGGCCCTCAGTGAGGACCCCAAGTTCCAGGAGGCTGAGACGGTGCTCCGCGAGGAAGGCGCCTTCCGCCAGGTGGGTGGCCGCACAGGTCACGACCGCGAGGCCTCCCGCGTCTCCGATGAGGAGGGTCGCGACCTTGGCAGTGGCCGGCGCGACGGCGAAACTCGCGGGGATCGCGGCACCGGCGGCAAACAGCGGAGACATCGGCGATGAGCCGGCGACCGGACGAGCGTCCAGAGCCTCGCGACCCCTGGGCCGAGCGTCTGCGCGCGCTGGCGCACGGCGAGCTCGGCGAGGCCGAGGCCGCCGCGGTGCGCCAGCGGCTGGCCGATGACCCGGTGCTGGCCGAGCACTATCTCGACCTGCTCGACGACATCTCTGAAGACGCGGAGGACGACGACGTGATCGCTGCGGATCCAGTCGGGCCGGCGCTGACCGCGCTGGTCGCGCGTGCGCAAGCCGAGGCGCGCGAGGAGCTGGTCGACGCGATCGCCGAGCGTCTCGCGGATGTGGCCGGCGCCGCGCGCGTGGCTCTGATCGGCGGCGCCGCCGCCGATCGCGCGGAGATCCTGGAGCGCGTCGATCGCCGAGTCGTCGGCCTTGGCCGCGCGACCCTGCGTCTGGACGCCGCGCGCGATCCGTTCGTGTCCCCGCTCGCCGCCCGCCGCGTGGTGCTGCTCGACGACGCCTTGGCTGCGCCGCTGCTGGACGATCTCGTGCGCTTGGCGCCGGTCCCCGTCCTGATCGCCGCCGACGAGACAACGTGGACGGCCTCGACAGCGTCAGCGCCCGGCGAGAGCCTCGTGGCTCGCACGTTCCGCCTTGGCGCAGCGACCGGACACGCCCCCGCGCCGCGCTCGCGCGATCTCGAGCACGAGGCCCGCGCCGCGCTCGAATCCGGCGATGCGCGCGGCATCGTCGCGGCCCTGCAGCGCCTGGCCCGGCGTGGCCGGCCAGGGCGCGCGCGAGCGCTGATCCGCGGCGCCGGCCCGCGCATCGTCTCGCTGCTCGACAACCGGTTGGCCGGCGCGCTCGCGTGGGCCCGGCTACTGCGAGTGCTCGGTGAGCCGGCGCTGGCCTCACTGGCGCTCGACCGCGCGACGCCGGGTGATGACGCGCTCGTCCACCGTGAGCGCGCGCTGCTCCTCGCCGATGGTGGCGACCTCGCCGCCGCCTGTCGCGTGCTCGAGGCGACGGCCACGGCGGTGCCGGCCCTGGATACCCTGGCGGCGCTGGAGGCGCGTCGCGGTAACAGGCAGGCCGCGGTGGCCGCACTCACCCGCGCGCTCGAGATCGCCCCGTATCACTCGGCGCTGCATCTGAGGCTGGCGCGCGTCCTCGCCGGCGACCGCGACTGGGATCGCGCCGTCCAGGCCTTCGAGCGCGCGCTCCACCTGGTCCCGGGCGCGACGGGTGTGCTGACCGAATGGGCGCGCGCCCTTGTCGCCGACGGACGTCTGGCCGAGGCCGCTGCGATGCTGGGCCGCGCCATCGCCGTCGAACCCTGGAACGTCGCGCATCGCCTCGCGCTGGCCCGTCTCGACGTCGAACGAGGCGCGCTGGACGAGGCGGAGGCCGCCGCCCGCGCTGCACTGGCGCTGGCGCCCGACGAGCCGGACGCGATGCACGCGCTCGCCCTCGTGGAGGCCGCACGCCAGCACTGGGGGCCGGCGACCACCACGGCCCAGGCCGCGCTCGGGCGTGAGCCCTCGAGCGAGGGTCATCGCGTTCTGGCCCGTATCGCCGAGGGCCGGGACCAGCTCGCCGCGGCGCTCGGCCATCTGAGAAACGCGCTGGCGCTCGATCCGTGGCGCGACGACCTGCGGCGCAAATGGCGTGAGCTGCTCGCGCGCGTCGGGACCACGTTCGCGTTCGCGCCCACGGGCCCGACCATGGGAGTGGCAGCGCCGGCGCTCGCCGCCGCGCCGTCGCGGCGGGGCGGCCGATGGATCATGCACGAGCAGGGCGACGCGCGCGTGCTGCTGAGCGAGAGCGCGGGCGGCGAGCTGATCGCCTCCGTCGAGTCGGGAGGCCGTCCGGTCGAGGGCGTGGCGGTGACGATCCTCGAATCGACCGGGCCCGAGCGCTATGAGGAGCGCGCCACCGGCGCGACCGACGAGCACGGCGAGGCGATGCTCGGGCTCGCCGCTCTCTTCGGCGGCCTGCTCGGCGGCAGCTCGGGCGCGACCTGGCGCATCCAGGTCACCCTGCCGCCGGTGGGCTCCAGCGGCGACTGACCGGTGAGTCGCCTGCTCGCGTCGATCGAGGCGTGCCGCGAGGTAGCCGCGATCGGCAATCCGGTGCTGGCCGTGCGCCATCTCCTCGCCGCGCTCCCCCGCGCCGGCCGGCTCGAGCAGCGTGTGATCTGCAGCGAGCTGCGCGCCCTCGTCGAGGAGCACGCGTCAGCGCTCGCGAGCGCCGAGCACGACCTGATCACCGCAGCACTGGCTCAGGCAGACCGCGGCCCGCTCGGTCCCGAGCTCGCAGTGATCGCGAGCGTGCTCGCGCGTCACGCTCGCGAGGCGATGCCGGTGCCCGCCGGCCGGGTCAACGCGCTGTTCGTCGCGAGCCGTCTGCTGGACGGCCAGACCTTCGGCCTGGTACAGCCCGTCGACATCCTGCTGGAGCCCGAGGGCGAGCGCGTGATCCTCGAGCACGCGGCGGACGACGAGACCGTCTTCGCCGGCTTCCAGCAGGCGGTGTGGGCCGCCCAGCATTTCCTTCGCGCGACCGCCGCGGTCCCGGAGACGCGGGCGAGCGTGCGCGGCGTGCTGCCGCGGATTCCCCGCGCGCTGCCGGTGACGGGCCCGTCGATCGGTCTCGCCGCCGCCATCGGCGTCGTCTCGCAGATGCTGGATCAGCCGGTCCCCGACTCCTCGGCGTTCACCGGGCGCGTCGATCCGAAGGGCGGCCTGCACGCCGTCGGCGGGCTGGCCGCAAAGCTGGCGGCGGCGGGCGACAAGGGCGTGCGCCGCGTGTTCATCCCGAAAGACAACGCCGCCGACATACCGCGCGGGCTCTCGACGCTGGAGATCGTCCCCGTCGCGGATCTCGCCTCCGTCGTGGCTGGCGTGTTCGACTCGCCGATGCCGGTCCGGCGCACCGCCGCTCTGCTGGTCGGTGAACGGCCGCGCGGGCTCGCCGCTCCGGATCCCCTACGGCCGCGGTGGCTCATCACGTGCGTCGGCAAGGCCGATCCGTGGGGTCAGTATCTCGATCGGGCCCGCCGGGGCG
>Ga0310810_10008469_pt1 | contig 11840 bp, 9 predicted proteins | sample NCmetagenome_FD_207641 | JGI IMG/M metagenome (GOLD analysis project Ga0310810, IMG submission 207641) | Soil microbial communities from experimental microcosm in Duke University, North Carolina, United States - NC | ecosystem: Engineered > Artificial ecosystem > Soil microcosm > Unclassified ...
GAACTCCTTCATCCGCACCACGCAGGCTTGCGTTTTTCGAGGAACGCCGCGAGGCCTTCCTGTCCTTCCGCCGAAACGCGCAGCGTCGCGATGAGGTCGGCGTTGGCGGCGTCGATGGCCCGCGACTCGCCGCCCGCCGCGACGCGACGCACCAGGGATTTCGCTGCCGCGGCGGCGCCCGGTCCGGCCTTGAGCAGGTGGTCGACCTGCCGCTGCACCGCGCCATCGAGGTCCGCCGTCGCCACCACCTGGTGCAGCAGGCCGATGCGCAGCGCCTCGTCGGCGCCGAAGATTTCCGCGGTCGCGAAATACCGGCGGGCCTGGCGCGCGCCCATCGCAGCGATGACATAGGGCGAAATGACGGCAGGCAGCAGGCCGAGCTTGCTTTCGGTGAGACCGAACTTCGAATCCGGCGTGCCGATGGCGATGTCGCAACAGGCGACGAGGCCGACGCCGCCACCGAACGCGGCACCATGCACGCGCGCGATCGTCGGCTTGGGCAGTTCGTCGAGCGCGCGCATCAGGCGCGCGAGGGCGGAAGCGTCCTCGCGGTTGTCCTGTTCACTGGCGGCGGCCATGCCGCGCATCCAGTTGAGGTCGGCGCCCGCGGAAAACGATGCGCCACTGCCTTCCAGGACGACGACGCGGACATCGTTCGCGGTAGCGAGCGATTCCAGGGCGCGCACGAGCGCCGCGACCAGGCCGTCGTCGAAGGCGTTGTGCACCTCCGGCCGATCCATGCGCAGGCGCGCGACGGCTCCCTCGCGGTGCAGGGACAACGGTTGGCTCATCGGCTCCGACCCTTCGGGAAACCGACGAATGATAGCTGCTGGCGCGTGCGCGCCAGCGCTTGGGATGGGCTGGTCAGTGCCGGCGCTTGGCCTTGGCGCCGGTGGCCTCGGTCATCTCGACCTGCAGGGTGAAGGTGCGCTGCTCGTCCGCGAACAAGGCGCCGACGCCGATCACCTGGCGGGTGATCTCCTCGCCGCGTTCGTTGCGGATCGACAGCACCATCGAATATTCGAACGCGGTATCGCCTGGCGGCGGCGTCAGCGTGCCGTCGACGGTAAGGGGCGAGATCCGGGTTTTTTCGCGCTGCAACGCGGCCTCGTCGTAGCGCAGGTGGCCCCGGCAGGCGGGGCACACGCTGGCGCTTTCGAGGATGGTCGCCTTGCAATGGGGACACACGCGGGTCGCGCCCGCGGTGCCCGGGCGCGCGGAGCTCATGATGCGGCGTGGGTGTCCGTGCCGTTGACGCTGCCGTTGACGGCCTTGGACGCGTGCTTGTCTTCCCAGCCGAAATCGGCCTGGCCACGCATCCGCGAACCGGCGGCCACGGTGAGTGAACCGGCCTTGACGTCGCCGATCAGGACGCCGCCTTCGAGCAGTTCGACGCGGGCGGCGCCATCGATGTTGCCTTCGAGTTCGCCGGCGATGATCACGCGCTTGGCGCGCACGCCGCCGGTGAGCTTGGCGCCGGCCTCGATGGTGAGGTCGCCCTGGACGTTGACGTCGCCCTTGAAGCGGCCGGCGATGCGGACGTGGCCGGTGCCTTCGATCTTGCCTTCGATCGTCAGGTCGGAGGCGATCAGGGATTCCTTGGCCTGCGGCGTGCTCGCGGTGCGCGCGGCGGACGAGGGGACGGGAGTGGGTTCGGCGGCGGCCGGCGTCTCACGGAACGGCGGCGGGTCGGGAGTGAAGCTCTGGTGGGCCGCATCCTTCTTGGCCGTCGTCTGCTGGTTGAAAATCGCCATGGCGCGGGTTTCCTCTGCTGTTCTGATGACTCCCCTGGACCATCGAGCCTAGCATGGGGGTGCGGCGCCGGTGCTGTGACGCGGCGCCGCAAAACCGGGCATCGCCGCGTTACATGCGGAACACGCCGAAGCGCGATCGGGTCGCGCGTTGGTCGGGCGCGCGCGTATTCATCGACGCCGACAAGCCGAGCCCGAGCACCCGCCGGGTATCGGCCGGATCGATGATGCCGTCGTCCCACAGGCGCGCCGTCGCATACCAGGGGCTGCCCTGCGATTCGTACTGGTCGCGGATCGGCGCCTTGAACGCGGCTTCCTCGTCGGTGCTCCATTGCCCGCCGCGCGCCTCGATGCCGTCGCGCTTGACGGTCGCCAGCACGCCCGCCGCCTGATCGCCGCCCATGACGCTGATGCGCGCGTTCGGCCACATCCACAGGAAGCGGCCGCCGTAGGCGCGTCCGCACATCGCATAGTTGCCGGCGCCGAAACTGCCGCCGATCACCACGGTGAACTTCGGCACCGATGCGCACGCCACCGCGGTGACCATCTTGGCACCGTCCTTCGCGATGCCCGCGTTCTCGTATTTGCGGCCGACCATGAAGCCGGTGATGTTCTGCAGGAACACCAGCGGGATGCCGCGCTGCTCGCACAGTTCGATGAAGTGCGCGCCCTTGAGCGCGCTCTCGGAGAACAGGATGCCATTGTTGGCGATGATGCCGACCGGATAGCCGTGCAGGTGCGCGAAACCACACACCAGCGTCTTGCCGTAGCGCGCCTTGAACTCCTGGAATTCGCTGCCGTCCACGATGCGCGCGATCACTTCGCGGATGTCGAAGGGCCGGCGCGTGTCCTTCGGCACGATGCCGTACAGCTCGTCGCTGGCGAACAGCGGTTCGCGCACCGGCTGCGTCGCCACTGGCACGGTCTTGCGGCGATTGAGGTTGGCGACGAGGTTGCGGGCGATGTCGAGCGCATCGCGGTCGTCTTCGGCGAAATGATCGGCAACGCCGGACACGGCGGTGTGCACGTCGGCTCCGCCCAGCGATTCGGCGTCGACGACTTCGCCGGTCGCGGCTTTCACCAGCGGCGGGCCGCCGAGGAAGATCGTGCCCTGGTCCTTGACGATGATCGATTCATCCGACATCGCCGGCACGTACGCACCGCCCGCGGTACACGAACCCATGACGACCGCGATCTGCGGGATGTTGTCCGCGCTCATCCGTGCCTGGTTGTAGAAGATGCGGCCGAAGTGCTCGCGGTCGGGGAAGACTTCGTCCTGCAGCGGAAGGAACGCGCCGCCGGAGTCGACCAGGTAGACGCAGGGCAGGTTGTTCTCGCGCGCCACGTCCTGGGCACGCAGGTGTTTTTTCACCGTGATCGGGAAGTAGGTGCCGCCCTTGACGGTGGCGTCGTTGGCGACGATGACCACTTCCTGGCCCTGCACGCGGCCGATGCCGGTGACGATGCCGGCAGCGGGCGCCGCGTCGTCGTACATGCCTTCGGCGGCGAGTGGCGAGAGTTCGAGGAACGGAGATCCCGGATCGAGCAATGCGGTGATGCGGTCGCGCACCAGCAGCTTGCCACGCTCGGTGTGCTTCGCCCGGGCCTTCTCGCCGCCGCCGTCGGCCGCGCGCGCCAGGCGGCGATCGAGTTCATCGACCAATGCGCGATGCCATGAGGTGTTGTCGAGGAAATCCTGCGAGCGAGGATCGAGATGCGACTGGATGACGGGCATGCGTGGACGCCGGATCGAAAACGCAAGGATATCGGTTTGGCGCCGGATCGCGTCCGGAGATCAATGACGGTGGCGCCGTGGCCGCAAATGCGCGCCGCACAAAAAGAAAGACCCGCCGGAGCGGGTCTTTCGAAACGACTTGAAGCGGATGCTTACTTCTTCGCTTCCTGCTTGGCCTGGTCGGCAGCGGCGTCGGCCTTGTTGGCGACATCCTGGGCAGCGTTGGCGGTCTTCTGCGCGGCATCGGCCGTCGCATTGGCAGCGGTCGCGGTCGCATCGCTGGCGGCAGCGGCGGCGGCATCGGCAGCCTGGTTGACGTTGGCGGACATTTCGCCAGCGGCCTCGCCGGTCGAAGCGGCAGCGGCGTCGACGCCCTGCTTGGCGGCGTCACCGGCGGCCTGTGCGGCATTGGCGGCGGCGTCGCCAGCCTGGTCCGCGGCGGCGGCGGCCTGGTCCGCCTGCTGCTGGGCTTCCGGGGTGTCGTTCTTGCAGGCCGACAGGGCAAGGACGCTGGCGGCGAGGAGGATGCAGAGCTTGGCGTTCACGGTGATCTCCGAAGGGTGGGTGGCGCGGGAACGGCCATCATAAATCAGCGGCGATCCGGGCGCACCAGCCGTATTCAGGGAATCGGCCCGGGGCCACCGACTGGCCAAAAGAAAAGCCGCCGGACGAGCCGGCGGCTTTCGGTCACCACTTGACGCTGGCGGATTACTTGGCCGGCGGGGTGGTGGTGTCGGCCGGCTTGGTCGCGTCAGCCGAGGCAGCAGCCTGCTGGGCGGCGTCCTTGGCCTGGTCGGCGGCGTCGGCGTTCTGCGCGGCAGCGTCGGCGGCGTCGTCGGCATTGCTCATGCTGCCGGCCGAGTTGGCGGCGTCAGCCGAGGTGGCGGCGGCGTTGGCAGCCGAGGAAGCGGCGTCGGCCGAGGCCTGGGCAGCGTTCGCGGCAGCGGTGTCGCCGGTGGCGGCGGTGTTGTCAGCAGCCTGCTGCGCATCGGTCGCAGCGTTGGCAGCGTCAGCGGCCGAATCGGCAGCCTGCTGCTTGTTGGTGCACGCGGCCAGGGCCAGGCCCAGAGCCAGGGCGAGCAGCGCCTTGTTGGTCGTCATGATTTCATCTTCCTCGTCGTTAGTTTGGCAACGCGCAACTGCGCGCCGATAACATGATGACAATCAAATGTCGCCTGTCAAGCGGTCCCTTGATTATTTTTTTGTTAAGCCAACCGGCAGTAACGCAATCGTCACAGGACTTCAACGGCAACCGCCGTCGCTTCGCCACCGCCGATGCACAGCGACGCCACGCCGCGCCTGCCGCCGCGCGCCTGCAATGCATGCAACAACGTCACCAGCAGCCGCGCGCCGCTCGCACCGATCGGATGCCCGAGCGCGACCGCGCCACCGTTCACGTTGAGCTTGTCGTGCGGAACGCCGAGATCGGTCATCGGCGCCATCGCGACGCACGCGAACGCTTCGTTGATCTCGAACAGGTCGACATCTTCGACCTTCCATCCGGCCCTGTCCATGACGTTTCCGATCGCCTTGATCGGTGCCGTGGTGAACCACTCGGGCGCCTGCGCGTGGCCCGCATGCGCGACGATGCGCGCGAGCGGCTTCAGTCCGCGCTTCGAAGCTTCTCCAGCCGACATCAGCACCAGCGCCGCGGCGCCATCGGAAATCTTCGACGACGATGCAGCCGTGAGCACGCCGTCCTTGCCGAACGCAGCGCGCAGCCCAGGAATTTTCGCGACATCGACCTTGCCCGGTTCCTCGTCCTTGTCGACGACGACATCGCCCTTGCGGCCCTTGACGGTCACGGGAACGATTTCGGCATCGAACGCGCCCGACGCCTGTGCCGCCTGCGCGCGACGCACGCTCTCGGCGGAAAACGCATCGAGCGCCGCGCGATCGTACGAATACTTCGCGCACGCCATGTCGCCGAACACGCCCATCGCCTTGCCGTCGTACGGATTGGTCAGGCCGTCGTGCGCCATGTGGTCCAGGAATTCCGCGCTGCCGTAGCGGATGCCGGTGCGCGAACCGTTGAGCAGGTGCGGCGCGTTGGTCATCGACTCCATGCCGCCGGCGACGACGACATGCGCCGAGCCGGCCTTGATCAGGTCGTGCGCCAGCATCACGGCTTTCATGCCCGATCCGCAGACCTTGTTGATCGTCGTGCAGCCGGCGGAGGTGGGAATTTCAGCGGCGATCGATGCCTGGCGCGCGGGCGCCTGGCCAAGGCCGGCCGGCAGCACGCAGCCCATGATCACTTCGTCGACCTGGTCGGGTGCGATGCCGGCCTGCGCGATCGCGCCGGTGATCGCGGTCGCGCCCAGCGTCGGGGTCGGCACGCCGGTGAACTGGCCGAGGAAGGAGCCGATCGCGGTGCGCTTGGCGCCGACGATGACGATATCGGTAGGGGAAACAGCGGACATGGACGCTCCGGAAACACAGTCAGAGGCCGGCGCGGGGCCGGAACCGCTCGATTATGGCGCTGTTTGCTGCAGTGCGGCAAACGACGTGCAGACGCCTATTCGCGGCCGTCGAACAGCTCCCGCCCGATCAGCATCCGCCGGATTTCGTTGGTGCCGGCGCCGATCGCATACAGCTTCGCGTCGCGCAGCAGCCGGCCGGTCGGGTACTCGTTGATGTAACCGTTGCCGCCGAGCGCCTGGATGGCTTCCAGTGCCACCTGCACCGCGGCCTCGGAGGCATGGAGCAGACAGGCGGCGGCATCGACGCGCGACTTGTGGCCGGCGTCGTAATCGCGCGCGACCTGGTAGGCGAACGCGCGGCTCGACTGCAGCGCGGTATACATGTCGGCGACCTTGGCCTGCATCAGTTCGAAGCAGCCGATCGGGGTGTCGAACTGCTTGCGCTCGCGCACGTAGGGCAGGGTGGCGTCGAGCGCTGCCTGCATCAGTCCGAGCGGGCCGCCGGTGAGCACGAGGCGCTCGGTGTTGAGGCCGGACATCAGCACCCTGACACCCTGGTTCACTTCGCCGAGCACGTTTTCCGCCGGAATCTCGCAGTCCTCGAACACAAGCTCGCAGGTGTTGGAGCCGCGCATGCCGAGCTTGTCGAGTTTCTGCGCCGTGTTGAAACCCTTCATGCCTTTTTCGACGATGAAGGCGGTCATGCACTTGCTGCCCGCGTCCCTGCCGGCGGTGCGCATGTAGACGACCAGCACGTCGGCTTCCGGGCCGTTGGTGATCCACATCTTGTTGCCATTGGCGACCCACGCATCGCCGCGTTTTTCCGCCCGGCAGGTCATGGAACCGACCACGTCCGATCCGGCGCCTGGTTCGCTCATCGCGAGCGCACCTTTCCATTCGCCGCTGCACAGTTTCGGCAGGTATTTCGCGCGCTGCGCGTCACTGCCGTTGGCGTAGAGGTTGTTGACGCACAGGTTCGAGTGCGCGCCGTAGGACAGGCCGACCGATCCCGATGCGCGCGAGATCTCTTCCATCGCCACCGTGTGGGCGAGGTAACCCATCTCGCTGCCACCGAATTCACCCGGCACCGTCAGTCCGAGCAGCCCCATCTCGCCGAGCTTGGGCCACAGGTCCTGCGGGAAGACGTTGTCGTGGTCGATGGCCGCCGCGCGCGGTGCGATCTCGGCCTCGGCAAAGCGCCGCACGGTGTCGCGCAGCGCATCGATTTCTTCACCCAGCGGAAAAGCGCGCATCGTGTCTCCTGGCCGCTCCGGCCATCGCGTCATTGCCATAGCACGACGGGGCGCAAGGCCCCGTCGTTTCCATCGCTGTTTAGTGTCCGCGCATCCTGCCGAGGAAGCGTGGCGCGGTGCGGCCCATCGGCAGCTTGAGCTTGCCGATCGCGGCGATGCGCTCTTCCGCCAGGCGGTCGGCGGCGCGGTAGGTCGGGATGCCGTCGCGCTCGGCGATCTCGTAGATGCGGCCGAGGTTGTGGTAGATCGTCCGCATCATGCGCATGGCGCGCTCGCGGTTGTAGCCGTCGATCTCGAGCGACACGTTCATCACGCCGCCAGCGTTGACCGCGTAATCCGGCGCGTAGAGGATGCCGCGCTTCTCGACTTCGTCGCCGATCGCGTTGTTGGCCAGCTGGTTGTTGGCCGCGCCGCAGATGATCTTGGCCTTCAGGCGCGGCAGCGTCTGCTCGTTGATCGTGCCGCCCAGCGCGCACGGCGAGTACACGTCCGCCGCGACGTCATAGATGTCTTCCAGGCCGACGGCTTCGGCGCCGTACTCGCTGACCGCTTTGTCGACCAGGCCCTTGTTGATGTCGGTGACGAAGATCTTGGCGCCGCGCTCGCGCAGCAGCTTGACGTATTCCATGCCGACGTGGCCCAGGCCCTGGACGGCATACGAATACTTGCCGACTTCCTCGTCGCCGAACTTCTTGTTCAACGACGCCATCAGGCCCTGCAGCGCGCCGTAGGCGGTGAACGGCGAGGGATCGCCCGAACCGCCATGCACCTGGTGCACGCCGGTCACGTATTCGGTCTCGCGGTAGACGTATTCCATGTCGTTGACGTCGATGCCGACGTCCTCGGCGGTGATGTAGCGGCCGCCCAGCGAGTCGACGAACTTGCCGAACGCGCGGAACAGCGCCTCGGACTTGTCGGTCGACGGGTCGCCGATGATCACGCCCTTGGCGCCACCGATGTTCAGGCCGGCGACCGCGTTCTTGTAGGTCATGCCGCGGCTCAGGCGCAGCACGTCGTTGAGCGCGTCGGCCTCGGTCTTGTACGGCCACATCCGCAGGCCGCCCAGGCCCGGGCCGAGCACGGTGTTGTGGATCGCGATGATGGCCTTCAGGCCTGCGTCCTTGTTGTGGCAGAACACGACCTGCTCGTGGCCGAAGGTGTCCAACGTTTCAAAAATCATCGCGTGCTCCAACGCCGGCTACCAATCGCGCATCGCGAATGACGCCAACAATGTGTGGTAAGTGCTTGAAAGGATGGTCATCCGCGGCGCGAAGGGCGCATCTGGCCGGGGCCGCAGGCGCAACAGTCTAAAGGAATCGCGCCGCGCGGGCTCGTGACCTTCGATACGGCCGGGCTCGCGGGCGGTTCAAACCGGGCGCGTGAAGGGCCCGCGTTACAATCGGCGATCGACTCGACTCCTTGTCTATTGTCATGAGCACGCCCGCCAAACAGCTGTCCGCCTCCCAGCCCACCGCCTCGCCCGAGACCGCCTCGCCGCTGCGTTTCGTCACCGCCGCGAGCCTCTTCGACGGCCACGATGCCGCGATCAACATCATGCGGCGGCTGATCCAGGGGCAGGGCGCGGAAGTCGTCCACCTGGGCCACAACCGCAGCGTCGAGGACGTCGTCCGCGCCGCGCTGCAGGAAGACGCCGACGGTATCGCCCTGTCCAGCTACCAGGGTGGCCACGTCGAGTACTTCAAGTACATGGTCGACATGCTCAAGGAGCGCAACGCCTCCCACATCAAGGTCTTCGGCGGCGGCGGCGGCACGATCACGCCCGAGGAGATCAAGGAACTGCAGGACTACGGCGTCGAGCGCATCTACCACCCCAACGACGGCATGCACATGGGTTTGGTGGCGATGATCGAGGACGTCGTCCGCCGCGCCGGCGAAGGCCGGCTGCCGGTCGAAACCCCGCACAAGGTCGACTTCGACGACGAGATCGCGATCGGCCGCATGCTCTCCGCGATCGAGGAAGGCGCGCTCGACGAATCGCAGCTCGCGCATCTGCGCAAGCAGTGGCAGCTCGCGGGCGGCAAAACGCCGGTGGTGGGCATCACCGGCACCGGTGGCGCCGGCAAGTCGTCGGTGACCGACGAACTGCTCAACCGTTTCCTGGCGTCGTTTCCCGAGATGCGCATCGCGGTGATCTCGGTCGACCCGACCCGCCGCCGCACCGGCGGCGCGCTGCTCGGCGACCGCATCCGCATGAATTCGCTGCGCAGCCAGCGCGTCTTCATGCGCTCGATGGCCACGCGCCGGCAGAACGCCGCGACCAACACGGTGCTGAAGGACTGCATCGCCTTCCTGAAATCTCTGGGATACGACCTCGTCATCGTCGAGACCGCCGGCATCGGGCAAAGCGATTCGGAGATCGTCGACCTCGTCGACTTCCCGATGTACGTCATGACCAGCGACTTTGGCGCGCCGAGCCAGCTCGAGAAGATCGACATGCTCGATTACGCCGAGCTGGTCGTGCTCAACAAGTTCGACAAGCGCGGCGCCGAGGACGCGCTGCGCGACGTGCGCAAGCAGTGGAAGCGCAACCGCGTCGCGTTCCAGACGAAGGACGAAGACGTCCCCGTCTACCCGACGATCGCCTCGCAATTCAACGACCCCGGCATCAGCTGGATGTTCGCCAACCTCTGCCGCCTGATGCGCGAGAAGCTGTCGCTGCCCGAAGCCAAGTGGTCGCCGCAGATCGACACGTCGCTGAAGGAGCCGCGCGCCACCGTGCTGATTCCCGGCAGCCGCGTGCGTTACCTCGCCGAGATCGCCGAACAGGGCCGGGCGATCAACCGCCAGATCGAGACGCAGGCCGAGATCGCAGATCGCGCGCAGAGCTACTGGCAGTCGCTGCGTGACCTCGGTGACGGGCAATTGCCGAAGGCGCTGGATCTGTACGCCGCCGATGACCTGCTCGCATCAGCCGTGCCGTCTGGCGCGATCGAAGTGGACAGCCCGTCGCCGGCAGTGCCCGTGCCCCACGCGGACGGCCACGCCGTCGATCGCACGCTGCTCACCCTGCGCCAGCGCTACAACGACGCCATCCAGTCGCTGTCGGCCGAAGGCCTCAAGCTCCTGCGCGACTGGCCGGCGCGGTTGAAGTCGATCACCGACGACGTCAACGAATACACCGTCCGCGACAGGACCATCCGCGTCGAGAACTACCGCGAGTCGCTGTCGCACCAGAAGATCCCCAAGATCGCCGCGCCGACGTACAAGTCGTGGGGCGAGCTGCTGGTGTTCCTGCAGAAGGAAAACCTGCCGGGCTACTACCCGTACACCGGCGGCGTGTATCCGTACCGCCGCACCGGCGAGGATCCGATCCGCATGTTCGCTGGCGAGGGCACGCCGGAGCGCACCAACCGCCGCTTCCATTACCTCAGCGTCGGCCAGCCGGCGGCGCGCCTGTCGACAGCGTTCGACTCGGTCACGCTGTACGGTGAGGACCCGGCGCCGCGTCCGGACATCTACGGCAAGATCGGCAACTCGGGCGTCAACATCCCCACGCTCGACGACATGAAGAAGCTGTACTCCGGCTTCGACCTGTGCGCGCCGACGACGTCGGTGTCGATGACGATCAACGGGCCGGCGCCGATGATCCTGGCGATGTTCATGAACACCGCCATCGACCAGCAGGTCGAGAAGTACCTGCGCGAGGACCAGTCGCGCTGGGACGAGGCGCACGACAAGATTGAAAAAATGTTCGAGGGGCGCGAGCGCCCGCAGTACGGTGGCATGCTGCCACCGGGCAACGACGGCCTCGGCCTCGGCCTGCTCGGCGTCACCGGCGACCAGGTCGTCGATGCCGAGACCTACGCGCGGATCAAGGCGTACACGCTGTCCACCGTGCGCGGCACCGTGCAGGCCGACATCCTCAAGGAAGACCAGGCGCAGAACACCTGCATCTTCAGCACCGAGTTCGCGCTGCGGATGATGGGCGACATCCAGCAGTATTTCGTCGACCACAAGGTGCGCAATTTCTATTCGGTGTCGATCAGCGGTTACCACATCGCCGAAGCCGGGGCGAACCCGATCAGCCAGCTCGCCTTCACCCTGAGCAACGGCTTCACCATCGTCGAGTACTACCTCGCGCGCGGGATGAAGATCGACGACTTCGCGCCGAACCTGTCGTTCTTCTTCTCCAACGGCATGGACCCGGAGTACACCGTCATCGGCCGCGTCGCCCGCCGCATCTGGGCGCGCGCCATGCGCGAACGCTACGGCGCGTCCGCGCGCAGCCAGATGATGAAGTACCACATCCAGACCAGCGGCCGCTCCCTGCACGCGCAGGAGATCCAGTTCAACGACATCCGCACCACGCTGCAGGCGCTGTACGCGCTGTTCGACAACTGCAATTCGCTACACACGAATGCATATGACGAAGCGATCACCACGCCGACCGAGGAAAGCGTGCGCCGTGCCGTCGCCATCCAGATGATCATCAACAAGGAGCTGGGGCTCAACTTCAACGAGAACCCCTGGCAGGGCAGCTTCATCGTCGACAAGCTCACCGACATCGTCGAGGAAGCCGTCTACAAGGAGTTCGAGGCGATCAGCGAGCGCGGCGGCGTGCTCGGCGCGATGGACACCATGTACCAGCGCGGCAAGATCCAGGAAGAGTCGCTGTACTACGAGCACAAGAAGCACGACGGCAGCCTGCCGCTGGTCG
>Ga0310810_10008470_pt1 | contig 11839 bp, 7 predicted proteins | sample NCmetagenome_FD_207641 | JGI IMG/M metagenome (GOLD analysis project Ga0310810, IMG submission 207641) | Soil microbial communities from experimental microcosm in Duke University, North Carolina, United States - NC | ecosystem: Engineered > Artificial ecosystem > Soil microcosm > Unclassified ...
CGGACGCATCGCGGTTGCCGATCGTGTGCTGTTCGATTCGAGTACCGGCATCAACGTCGCGCCGTACCTTCGGCGCATCGGCTACGTGCCGCAGGACATCGCGCTCTTTCCGCACATGAACGTCAGGCGCAACCTGCTGTACGGGCGGCACCCCGGCACGTCTCCTGACCTGGATCGTGTGCTGCGGATGCTGGAGATCGAAACGCTGCTGGACCGCGGCGTTCGCGACTTGTCGGGCGGAGAACGTCAGCGTATCGCGCTGGGGCGCGCGCTGATGTCCGGCCCGTCGCTGCTGCTCCTCGACGAGCCGCTGGCAGCGGTCGATCTGCCGCTGCGGCGACGCATCCTCCCGTATCTGGCACGTATTCGCGACGATCTCGGCATCCCGATTCTGTACGTGTCGCACGACAGGGACGAAGTGCAGCAGTTTGCCGATTACGTCGTGCGGCTGGAGGCCGGCCGCGTCGTGGGCAAAGATCGCAAAGATAGCAAAGATCTAAAGATCTAAAGATCTTTGCCATTCTCAAATCTTTGCTACGAGATCCTTGCTATAGAGATCTTTGCGATCTTTAGCCCGTCTTTGCGATCTTTGCGATCTTTGCGATCTTTGCGATCTTTAGATCTTTGCGATCTTTGCTAGCATCAGGCGCAGCCGTGCGCGTTGTGGCGGCTTCTTCCGTGAGGATCTTTGCCCATGAGAGTCCGCGACTATCGCCTGCTGGCGGCCGTTGCCGTCCTGTCTCTGACCCCGCTGTTCGCTTCTCCCGCGTTCACCCAGCGCGCCGCGAAGCGGCCGATGGAACTTCAGGACATCGTTGCGTGGCGGAACATCGGCTCGCCGACGCTCTCGCCCGACGGGCAATGGTTTGCGTATCGGCTGGCGCCACAGGACGGCGATGCGGAGGTGGTCGCGCGGCGGACGCACGGTGACCAGACGAGGCGATTCGCGGCAGGCGCGCAGCCGCAGGCGGCCGGCGACGATGGCGGAGGCCGCGGCGGAGCGTCGTCATCGCCCTCGCTGGCCTTCTCGGATGACGGGAAGTTCCTGGCGTTCACGTCGTACCCGAAGAAGGCGGAACAGGAGCGGCTGAAGCGCCAGCGGCGCCCGATTCAGGCGAGCGCCGTCGTCGTGAACGTCGCGACAGGCGAGAAGCACGAATACCCCAAGGTGCGCCGTTTCGCGTTCTCGGGTGAGTCGTCGCAGTGGATTGCGCTCCAGCGATATCAGCCCGAACCGCCCAACGGCGGGGGTGGCGCGGCGGGACGAGGGGCGGGCGGTGCCGCGCCGGACCGGCCCAAGGGGAGCGACCTCCTGCTGGTCGAACTCGCCACCGGCACGGAGCTGAACGTCGGCAACGTCAGCGAACTCGCGTTCCGCAAAGACGGTCGCTTCCTCGCCTATGCCATCGACGCGCAGGACAAGGCGGGCAACGGCGTTCAGCTCCGGGACATGCAGCACGGTTCCGTGCTTCCCCTCGACAGCGGGAGCGCCTCGTTCGAGAAACTGGCGTGGACGGAAACGGGCGATGCGCTGGCGTTCGTCCGTGGCGTGGAAGACCATGCGTATCGCGACAAGCTGTATTCGGTCGTCGGCGTCACCGCGATAGAGTCCGCGTCGCCGAAAAAAGTGACGTATGACCCGTCATCGGACGCTTCGTTCCCAAAGGGCCTGACCATCAGCCCCGAGCGCGAGCCGCAGTGGACGACGTCGCTCGACGCCATTGTCTTTGGCATTCACGAGCCCCGACGGAAAGATGCGTCCGAGATCGAAGCCGGAGAAAGCACGGGCAGCGCGGATGCCGCACCGCAGCAGGACAACGAGGACAAGGTCGATCTCGTGCTGTGGCACTACAAGGACCCGCGGCTCCAGACGGAGCAGCAGGTGCAGGAGGCGCGCGATCGCGCCTACAGCTATGCGTGCGAATACCGTGTTGCAGATAGGAAGTTCATACGCCTGGCGACCGATGAGATGCGGAACGCCACCATCAATCCGAAGTCGCGGTGGGCCTATGGCACGGATGATCGTGAGTACGAACTGATGGGAAGCCTGGACGGGCGGCGGTATGAAGACGTCTACTCGATCGATCTCACCACCGGCGCGCGCAAGCTGCTCGGCAAGCACCTGCGGTACGTGTTCGGCGCGTCGCCCGATGGCGCGTCGCTTCTTTGGTACCAGGACGGCCAGTATCATGTGACGTCTCTCGCGTCCGGTGAGGATCGCAACATCACGCAGGGGTTGGCCGTCTCATTTGTCGACATCGAAGACGACCACAACGAGATCAAGCCGCCGGTCAGACCGATCGGCTGGGCGGCTGATAACAGGACCGTACTGCTGACCGATGGGTGGGACGTCTGGGCGGTTCCCGTCACCGGCGGTCAGGCGACGAACCTGACGGTGAATGGCAGGAAAGACGGTGTCCGGTATCAGCAGCGGTTTGCCACTGAAGCGCGTGAGGATCGCGACGACGGCATCGACCTGACGCAGCCCTTGTTCTTCCGGACGTACGGAGAATGGACCAAGAAGGGCGGGGTTGCGCGCATCGATCCCGGCAAGGCCGGCGCACACGCACTCGCCTGGGACGACGCGTCCTATCCGACGCTCATCAAGGCGCGAAAGGCGAATCAGTACGTGTACGTCCGCGGATCCGTGACGGAACCGAACGATTACTACGTCACGGACGCGAACTTCTCGTCACCCGCGCGAATCACCGATCAGCGTCCCGCGATCGAGAGCTTCGACTGGTCCCCCGGGGTCCGCATCATCGACTACACGAGCGACAAGGGGGACAAGCTGCAGGCGGCGCTGTTCCTGCCGGCGAACTACGAAAAGGGCAAATCGTATCCGATGGTCGTGAATTTCTACGAGAAGATGTCGCAGACGGCGAACACGTTTGCCGCGCCGACCTCGAACGGCTTCAATCGATCGGTGTATACGAGCAACGGATACGCCGTGCTGATGCCGGACATCGTCTATCGGGTCAACGATCCGGGCATGTCAGCGGTGTGGTGCATGGTGCCGGCGGTGAAGGCGGCAATCGCGACCGGCATTGTCGATCCGAAACACATCGGCATCACCGGCCACTCGTGGGGCGGCTATCAGACGGCATTTCTGGTGACGCAGACCGACATCTTTGCCGCGGCCGTCGCGGGCGCACCGCTCACCGACATGGTGAGCATGTACAGTCTCGTCTACAAGAACACCGGCGGCTGGAACGGCGCGATCTTCGAGAGCAGCCAGGGACGCTTCAAGGGCGGCTACTGGGACAACTGGGACGCGTATTACCGGAACTCACCGGTGTTCTTCGCGAAGAACGTGCACACGCCCCTGATCATCCTGCACAACGACAAGGACGGCGCCGTCGACTTCACGCAGGGGCTCGAGTATTTCAACACGCTGCGGCGGCTTCAGAAGCCCGTAATCATGCTCGAGTACCTCGGCGAAAACCACGGGCTGCGAAAACCGGCAAACCAGCGCGATTACACGGCACGGATGAAGGAGTTCTTCGATCATTATCTGAAAGGGGCACCCGCGCCCGATTGGATGGTGAACGGCGTACCGCGGCTGAAGATGGATGACCACTTGAAGTCGCGCGCGGCACAGCCGGCGGACAAAAAGTTGACTACGAGCTCGCCAGGGGGCGGCAACTAACCGCGAAACCGGATTCGCAGCAGATCGAGAAGCATGGCCGGCCCGTCTCTGAGAACGTTGAGGCGCGACTCCGCACGGTAGTGCCATTCGATCGGCACTTCGACGATGCGGAGCCCGCATCGCCGCGCGAGATACAGCGCTTCGATATCGAAGCTCCAGCCGTCGACGGTCATGTCGCGAAAGATGCGCTCGACGGCCACCGCCGTGAACATCTTGAACCCGCACTGCGTGTCGTGGAGACCGGGTAGCAGCAATCGCTGAACGAGGTAGTTGAACGTACGCCCGACGAGATGGCGCCTCGTCGGTTCAGCGACGCGGCGCGCCCCGGCGCCTTCGCGCGTGCCGATCGCCACGTCCGCCCCGGCGAGCAGCGGCGGCAGGAATCTGGCGAGTTCGCGAATCGGCATCGACAAATCTGCATCACAGATGAACCGGTAGCTGCCAGTCGCCGCGAGCAGTCCGGCTTTCACCGCCGCGCCCTTTCCGCCATGCGGCTCGCGCTGCACGATGATTCGGGGATCGCGCCCGGCATATCCCTCCGCTACCCGGGCGGTTCCGTCGGTGGATCCGTCGTCCACGATCCGGATCGTCCAGTCCCACGGCGTCTGCTCCAGATACGCGACGATCTGATTCAGCGTCGCAGGAAGCCGGCCGGCTTCGTTGTATGCCGGAATGACGAGCGAGAGCGTGAGTGGGGCATCCATCGATCACTGGCTGGTCGAGACCGAGCCGCCCTTGACGTCAGCGCACGGCGCGTATGGACCGGGCAGTAGCATGATCCATCCGATGTCCCAGGTGATCCGGCGAATCCCGTCCAACTGCGGCAGGCGGCCGACCCGCTGTGGGTCCGTCGCAATCGCGCGGCGGAACGCGTCGAAGTCGGACCGCTTCATGAAGACGGGTCGCTCGGCATCTCGCGTCAGCAGCCGCGGTTCGAGCATGCGCTGATCGGCAACTTCGTCGGTGCTCCAGCCCGGGCGCCGCAAGTAGTACACGAACTTCCACTGACCAACGTCTTCAGCCGAGTGCACGTACAGACCGCGAGCGAGGCCGTTCGCCTGGAGGTGCAGGAGACAGTCGCGGAGCGTACGCATGGGCGCGTCCTCATATCTCGCCTGCGATGCTTCGAGCGATTTGACGTTGCGATACGCATCGAGCGGCAGCGCAACGAGGAGAAGGACGGTGACGAGCGCCAACGGCAAGACCCGGAACAGCCCCAGCACCACGAAGAGTACGGTGGCTGCGATGAGCGGTCGAGAGACGGTTGAGTTGCGCATCAGCGTGACGCCGCCGGCCCGGATCCACACGGAGCCGAGAATTGGCGTGAGTACCGCCAGCGTGATCGCGATCATCGCAACGACACTCAGCGTGAAGCGGAGCCATCCCGGAAGCGCCGCGGACCACCGCGCGGGCCAGATGCGGTCCAGCAGCCTCGAAATCTCCGAATCATATCGGCGTGCCGCGGCGAGCACCGCCGCGGCCACGAGGCCGACTCCGAGCGCGAGCGGCGGCAGGAAAGGAAAGACGTAGTGGTAAAGCTTCGAGGTTCCGCTCGAAATTGCAATCAGGGGAATGACGAACCAGGCCAGCAACAGCAGCGCCCACTCCCTTCGGTGCCGAATTGCCTGATATCCGAGCAGCGTGAGCCCGGCGCATACCAGGACCAGATCGTGCGCCCAGGAGAACTCGCGCGCCATCGTCGTCAGATAGAAGTACCAGGGGTGCAGGTGGGTCGGATCGAGATATGCCGTGAACCGCTCGACGATGTGCTCGCCGAACATGATCGTCCACAACTGCTCGCCGCGAACACGGAATTGATAGAGGAACCAGGGGAGAATGAGCGCCAGGTTCACGAACGCGACCGCCGTCCACAGCCGCCAGTCTCCAATGAGCCTGGTCCGCCAGCGGCGTGAGACGATGGCGACCGCGACGATGCTCGCCGGCAGGAAAGCGGCCGCGACGAACTTCACCATGAAGCCGAACGTGAACCACAGACCGACGAGCATCGCGTGGAGCCGGCGCCGATCGGTCGACGCTTCGAACCACGCGAGGGCGTGATACACGCCCGCGCAGTACGACAGCACGAGCGCCGCCTCCATGTTGTTGCTGCGCAACCCGTGCTCGAGCACGAGCGGCTGGTGGCCGAACAGCACCAGGACGGCCGTCAGGCCGCAGACGATCCCGCTGAGGCGCAGGCCGATTGCGTAGACGTAAAGGAAAGCGGCGATGCCAAACAGCACGTCCCAGACGCGATAGCCGAATTCGTTTTGCGGCAGCAGGCCTGCGCGGACCGACGCGGCGACAATCCAGAATTTCAACGGCGGCTTTTCGAGAAACGGGGTCTCGTCACTCGGGATCGATTTCGGCGTCAGCCAGTCGCCGTGGTCCAGGATTCTGTCGATGGCGAATGCGTAGATCGGTTCGTCGCCCTTGAAATCGGTGGCGCCCAGATCGACGAACAGCGGAAGTCCGAATGCGATGACTACGATAGCGGCGCCGAGCCAGGCTGCCAGCCGGCGGGAGATCAACGGATCACTCCGAGTTCGACGATGGACCACCCCCGGTCCGGATCGCTGGCGATCTGCGATAACCGGATGTAGCGCGCCTCGCGCCGGGGCAGCGGCATCGTGACCGGCAACTGGCGGGGAGAGCGGACGGCCGCGTCGTACGTGGCGAGCGCGGTGTCGTTGACCCACGCGGTATCCCAATGCGCACCATCCGTAGACGTCGAGACCTGGAGTACACGGGGATATTGGGAAGCATAGACGCCGAGCGACATGACAACAGCCGACGGGCGCTCTATCTGCCCGAGATCGGCGACGATTGTCTCCCCGCCGGACTGGCGGCTTGCATGCCAGCGCGAGTCGAGATCGCCGTCGAGCATCGCGTCGACATCCTGCTGATCGACTGACGCGGTCAGATGCGCAATCGGGAGCGGTGTGCCGGTGGGCGCCGTGTCCCTCCACGTCGAGGCCGGGACACGGAACGCGGTCCATGCCGGAGCCGTCATGACGCGCGTCGCGCCGGCGAGAGACGACGCGAACGCGAGCCAGCGATCGCCCGGATCGAGATCGCGGCGGACGAGCACTTCAATCGGGCCATGCGACGCGAGCCGCTCGACGACGCTCGAATCGGCATGCTCCAGCAGATCCGCCAACGCGTAATGCTGGGGGGCGGTGTAGCCGCTGTAGCCGTTGAAAACCGGCCGGCTCTCGGCGATTGCCCCGTACATTGTCTCGGTTTCATTCGATCGAAGGGGCAGACCGAGCCGGGCAATTGCGTCCGTGTGCGTGATCGGCATCCCCGGATCGGCGCCAAGCGTGATCGGCGAGGGCCAGCCGTCGAGCAACAGCCCCACGACAGCGAGCACGGCCATCGCCGTGCGCCCGCGCGACGATTGTATGCGCGACACAGCGATTGCCGCAGCCGCCGCGAGGCAGAGAACCGCGATCATCCAGAGGCGGGCGGGCACACGAATACCGTCGACGCCGGGCAGCAGCATCAACACGCGATACGGGCCGACGATGCGCAACGGCCGTCCCATGAATGCGGGATGCGGACCGAGTGCGAGCAGCCACATCGCTGGCGCGGCCATGACATAGAACCAGAACGACCGGTCCTGCCGTTTGTACGCCAGGGCTCCAATGCCGATCACGAGCAGGATCGTCGCTCCCGGGAACAGTTGCGATTCCGGCTGATCGACAGCGTGCAGCGTGTGCCAGAACCGCGACTCGCGGGCGGCGCTGGCTCCCCCGGCGATGTCAGCGCTGTAAAACGCGATCTCGCTTGGAACGCGGTGGAAGCCGTACGAACGCTGAATGCGCTTGTATCCGGCGAACAGGGGAAGCAGCACGATGCCGGCGCCCAGCCAGCACATCGCAACCGTGGCGAGTCGATTGAGAGGCCACCGGGTGGCGAACCACAGCAGCCACGCGACCACCAGTAAAGAAAAGAAAAAGAAGTAATAGCCGGACGTGAGCGTCTGCATGAGCCACGACAGCGCAAATATCACTGCCCATTTTCGACGGCCATTCCGTGCGTACAGGTGGAGCGCAGCAACCCCGAGTGGCATCCAGAAGGCCGCGAGCAGTTGCAGGTGACCAAGATGAGCGAGCCGATAGGGGCTGAATCCGAACGCCGCGCCGGCCACCAGCGCTGCTGCATGACGCCCCGTCAACACGAAACCAAGGAAGTAGGCCGCGATCGCGCTCAGGAAGAAACTCGCCAGGAACGCGACGTTGTAGGCCATCAGCGGCGGCTCGCGCAGCCAGAGGAACGGTGCGGTGACGGGCGCGAGGCCGAGGAGCGTTTCGGAAAACGCGAACACGCCGTGCGACGGAAAGAACGCCGGCGCGTTCCACCACTGCTGCGTGAGCGGCACGGTGTGCGTCGACCACCACAGGAGCCAGGTGACGAGCAGCGGGTCGCCGGAATCGTGGGGAACGGCGTGCGCAAGGTGCAGGGGAAGCGGCCACGCGTACGCCGCCGTGACGAATGCAAAGAGTACGGCCGCGGCGCCCGTTTTCACCGCATCGTGTCTTCGGCCAGGGCCGCTCGGCAGTGGCCGGTCGGCGTCTATCACGTGGTAAGGACGACCTTGCCGATGTTCGAGCGGCTTTGAATGAACCGGTGCGCGTCGGCGGCGCGGTCGAGCGGAAACGTCTTCGACACCACGGGTTGCAGACGTCCCGCGTGGAGTTCTTCGAGGATCATCTCCATCAACGAGTGCAGCGGCCGGCGCTCGTTCCAGAGGTGGCCGACGTTCAACCCGAACACGCCGCGATTCCGGTTGATGAGCGACAGCGGTGCGAACGACGGCATCGTCCACCATGCCTTCAGGAGCCTGGTCAGGCTGCGCTTTTCGGCCGCGACTGAAGAGACGCCGACCATGATCAGACGCCCCATCGGCGCGAGCATCCGGTAGCTCTCGTCGAAGCTGCGCCCGCCGATTGGATCGAGCACGACATCAACGCCGCGGCCTTTCGTCAACTGGAACACTTCGTCGCGAACGTTGGTGGTGCCGTAATCGATGGCGCGTTCGACGCCGAAGGAGGCGAGCGCCGCGTGCTTGGCGGCGGATGCCGTCCCGAACACGGTCGCGCGCCGAAGGCGTGCGAGCTGCACCGCGGCAATGCCAAGACCGCCGCCGGCGTTGTGGACCAGGACGATGTCACCTGACGTCAGCGCCGCCATCCGATAGAGCGCGATCGCCGCCGTCAGAAACGTCACCGGGACGGCTGCGGCTTCCGCGTCGCTCAGGGCCTCGGGAAAACGAAACGCCTGGTAGGCCGGCACGACGACGTACTCGGCGTAGCCGCCAAAACGCGTCAGCGCGAGGACACGGTCGCCGCTGTGCGGCGACGTAACACCAGGCCCCGCCGCGTCGACGACGCCCGCGACTTCATAACCAACCACCGCGGGAAGGGACGGCGCGTCCGGATAAAGGCCGATGCGTGCAAGGATGTCGGCGAAATTGATCCCGGCCGCGCGCACACGGATGCGGATCTCGCCCTCACCGGGCTCCGGAATCGGCGCTTCGCGGACTTCGAAGACGTCAGGCGCCCCATGACGCGGGATCACGACTTGACGCATTGGAAGACAGAAGCATAAAGCAGGACGAAGGGAAGACCGGACAGAAATGAGGCGCGCCGCGCAAGTTCCGTCGCGCGGCGCGGGCGTGGACGCCGTTCGGGCTACGCCCCGGCGAGCAGCGCGAGCAGGGCCTTCTGTGTGTGCAGCCGGTTTTCCGACTGATCGAAGACGACTGACGCCGGCGAGTCGATCACCTCGTCGGTGACTTCGTGTCCGCGATGCGCGGGCAGGCAGTGCATGAAGAGCGCGCCCGCCGGTGCCTCGGCCATCAGGGCCGCATTGACTTGAAACGGGCGGAACACCTTGTCGCGGTCCGCCGCCTCGGATTCCTGTCCCATTGACGCCCAGACGTCCGTGTAAATCGCATCGGCTTCGGAGACCGCATCCACCGGATCGCTGGTGACCGACACCCCGCCCCCGAAACGCGCGACGCGGGCGACATCGGCGACGACGTCCCGCGGCAACTCGAATCCAGCGGGCGAGGCCACGACGACCCGCGCGCCCAGCATCGCAGCGGCCTGCGCGAGCGAAGCGGCAACGTTGTTCCCGTCGCCGACGAAGGCGATCGTGCGACCTTCGAGAGAGCCCCATCGCTCGAGCAGCGTCAGGCAATCGGCCAGCGCCTGGCACGGATGCTCTTCGTCCGTGAGCGCGTTGACGACGCGCAGGGCCGGTGCAGCCATCGCGAAACGCTGGAGTCGATCCTGACCGAAGGTGCGGATGACGGCGCCGTATACCCAGCGCTCGAGGTTCCTCGCAACGTCTTCGATCGTTTCACGGCCGCCCAATGCGACTTCGGCAGGCGGCTCGATGATGTCTCCGCCGAGCTCACGCACAGCGATCGTGAACGTCGACCTCGTCCTCAACGACGGCTTGTCGAAGAGCAGCGCGACATGCTGTCCGGCCAGGGGTTTGGGCTGCGGGCGTTTCGAAAAGCGTCCGCCCTTCATCGACGCGGCCCGATCGAGGCAGAGTTCCAGCTCGATCGGAGACACGTCGAGAATCGACAGAAACTGTGTCGGTTCCCACGAGGCGAGTGGCTGGACGGCCGGCTGCGAACTCATGTTCTGTACTCCGCGTTGATGCGCACGTATTCCGCGCTGAGATCACACGTCCACATGCGCGCGGCACCACGGCCGCCGGTCCCGAGGTCGACGCCGATCGAGATCTCCGCCTGCTGCAGATGTCTGGACGCCTGTTCGGCACGGTCGTCGAACGGCGTCCCGCGTTCGAAGAGCACCGTATCGCCAATCACGACGCGGGCCTGCTCGAGCGAAAACTCCACGCCGGCGCGTCCCGCCACGGCGATGAGACGTCCCCAGTTCGGATCGGCGCCGTGAACGGCCGTTTTGACGAGCGGGGAGTTTGCGATCGCGCGTGCGGCCTGCTTGGCTTCGGCATTGGTGCGTCCGCCCGTGACGTCAATCGCCACGAGCTTCGTGGCGCCTTCGCCGCCACGGACGATGCCAAGCGCAAGCGGCTCGCAGACGTGGCGCAGCGCCTCCACGAGCAGGTCGTAGTCGCCGTCGCTGAGCATGGCGTCGCTTGCGCCGTTGGCGAGCGCGAACACGCAGTCGTTCGTCGAGCACTCGCCGTCGACCGAAATGGCGTTGAACGTCACGTCGACCGCCGCCGTGAGCGCGCGCTGCAGAAGGCCTGGCGCGACGGAGGCATCCGTCGTGACGACGGCCAGCATCGTGGCCATCATCGGCTCGATCATGCCGGAGCCTTTGGCGATGCCGCCCACCGAGAAGCGCCCAGCCGGGCCGTCCACCGTCACCGCGGCTGCTTTCGGGAACGGGTCGGTCGTCATGATCGCGCGCGCGGCCGCCGCGCCGCCTGTGACAGCCTCGAGCGCGCCGGCCGCCTCGAGGATGCCGGACGTCACCTTGTTGCGATCGAGCGCGACGCCGATCACACCCGTCGACGCGATCAATACTTCCGCGCGCCCTGCACCCGCCGCCGCCGCCGCGGCGTCTGCCATGGCGTTGGCGGTTGCGAGGCCGTCCTCACCGGTACAGGCGTTGGCGCACCCGCTGTTGATCGCGACGACGCGCGCGCGGCCGCCGGACGCGGCGAGCCGCTCCTTCGACACGAGCACCGGGGCAGCCTGCGCCTTGTTCAACGTGAACACCGCGCCCGCCGCCGCCGACAGTTCGCTGACGATGAGCGCGAGGTCTGGCGCGCCGGATTTCTTGATCCCGCACGCGATGCCCGCGGCGCGAAACCCTGCCGGCGCGCAGACCGCGCCGTCCCGCTGCGTGAACGTGCAGTCGCTGACGGTCATGCCGGAATACGTTCGGACACGGTGGCCTCTTCGGGCAGGCGCAGACGCTCGACGCTTGCGCGGCGGGCCGCCGCCACACGCGGCGCCGCGCTGACGTCGATCAGCCGCAGCCCCGCGCCCGGCCTGAGCGCCAGCGACACCGCATACTGGCCGCACTTGCGGAACAGCGCGCAGCCGGCGCAGTCATGGGCGATCTTTTCAGGCACCCACGCGTGCGGCACGATCGAGAAACCGAGCCGGACGAAATGGGACGGCTGGTGCGTGAAGGCGCTCAAGGTCAGAAATCCGAGCGCGCGGCCGCGCTCGGAAAT
>Ga0310810_10008471_pt1 | contig 11839 bp, 7 predicted proteins | sample NCmetagenome_FD_207641 | JGI IMG/M metagenome (GOLD analysis project Ga0310810, IMG submission 207641) | Soil microbial communities from experimental microcosm in Duke University, North Carolina, United States - NC | ecosystem: Engineered > Artificial ecosystem > Soil microcosm > Unclassified ...
CCAAACTGCGGGAACGGGTATAGGGCGCTTTGCAGACTGTTCCCTAAAGGGAAACCGCTATACGGCAGAAAGTTGGGGAAGCCGCGCGCCGCCATCCCGGTTTGAACAGCCACGCTGCTCAGCGGCTGGGTGAGCAAATTGCGATCGTTGTCGTTGTTGTAAGTTGTGCTCGCGCAGACTCCGCCGCCCGAAGTGCAAGGCCCGGTTCTGGGATACGGATAGAGCCCAAATTGCGCATAGGTTTGCGGCGATGTCTGACTCAGGAAACCTAGGGGGCCAGTCCCATTTCCCGGCCCGGCTAGCCAAGCTGCGCGGTTGGCTACATAGCTCGCCTCCACCACAAAGTTCCGCGTGATTTCCCGTTGGAAGCCGACGCTCCATTGATTCACGCGGGGCGGCCGGTTCTGATTCGCGTCAGGCACAAACACGCCGTTCGTAACCACTGGCAGACCGCCGGTGGTGCCCGGAAGCGGGAGGACGGACGGGTTGGTTGTCGGCCATACCGGCGCCACGATGGAGCCTGGGGTCGATACGTTGATGTACTGCGCGTTGTTCGGCTGCGGCGGAATCGGGGTACTCCCCGGCGAGGCGAATATGTTGCCGGCAAATCCCGCTATGTACTGATAATTGACCCCCCATCCACCGCGGAACACTGTCTTGGGGTCGATTTGATACGCCACGCCGAATCGGGGCCCTACAGCATACGGATAAACGGGCTTGTAGAAGTCGCAGTTGCACGTGCTGGCGTATCGAATCGCTCCAAGGCGTCCACCGGCATTCGGATTGGCCGCCGTCGGGTCGATTTGCCCCAACCGCCCGTATTGCTCACGCTGGGGAGTTGCATAATCCCAGCGCACGCCATAATCCACCGTCAGCTTGCGGGTTACCTTCCAGGAGTCTTGCACGAACAGTCCCCACTGCTGGTAGCCATTCCGCACGCCCACAAAATTGGGAGTCTGGTTAATGGAAGTAAAGTCACCGAGCAGAAAACTCGCGTAGCCGAAGCCCTGCGTATACCCGTTAAAGCTGACCGAAGGTTGGAATGGTTGGGAAGTGGGGCCAACGCCGGTCGCCAGGGTTACGCCGGAGATGTTCGCGTTGTAGCCGATCACACCCTCAAATTCCACTTCCGCACCCGCTTTAAACGTGTGGGCGCCCTTCACCCAAGTTGCGTTGGCGTTGAAGGTGGGTCTTTCCTCGTGGATCAACGACTGCAACTGCCCGGAGGTGCCGATATTCTGCATTCCGCCATAAGCTGCGCCCGGCGGCGTTGGGGCGCCAAACGCCCCGGCAGCCAACATCCCTGTCACGCTGGGAAATTGGCGGTGCTGGATAAAGCCCGTGAGTCCGAATTGAGAAGGATCGAAACTTCGAAATGGCGCCTGGTCGTTGAAAATGGTGTCCATGTAACCGGCGCCCAGGTGCAGCAGCAGCGTGGGACTCAGCGTACGGTCGTAGTTCAGCCTCCAGGTGTTCGTGGGAATCAACCCGCCGCGATACTGTCCGATCTCTAACGGCAAGCCATCCGCGGCGAAAGGACCTGTGTTGATCTGGGTCTCGACATTGTTTCTCGACCAGTAGAACGACAGCTTGTCCCTGCTGCTGATGACTTCATCGATCTTCAGTGTCGGGATGGCTGAGTATTGCCCACCGCTAATGCTGCCGGTATAGTTGGAGGCCAAATTGGTATTGCCCGGATTCGGCTGAGGAAACAAGGCTTGCATGGCCAAAGCGGTCCCGTTGAAACTGGTGGGCTGGATCTTATTGTTGGGAAAGGGATTGGCGTACTGGAGGCCGTTCGCAAGGGTGGCGCGCGATAAAGGGTCGTAAATTTGATTCGCGTACATCGAGCGGCCCAAAGCGTCGACGTAGCTCGGTCCCCCCAGTGGCGCCGTCGGAATCCCATAAGCCGCGCACAGACTGCAAGTCCCATTAGGCGAAATCGCCGAAAAGTCACCGTTACGAAATGCGGGCGTCGGGACGGTATCGTTGAACGAGAAGAGTTGGTTATACAAAAATTCCTCATAACTCCATTGAAAGAAAGTCTTGTCTCTCCCGTTATATAGCTTTGGGATACGGATCGGACCGCCCAGGGTGCCGCCGAAATCGTGGCGCCGGTAAAACGGGCGGTACTTGCCCCCACTCCCGCCATAGTTACTGCCGGGGCCGCCGCTAATGCTGAATGGGTATCCTGCGTTCAAGTCCTCATTGACGAAATACTCGAACCCGCTGCCATGATATTGATTCGTCCCCGATTTCATGGTCATGTTGACGACCATGCTGCCTCCCTGCCCGAACTCGGCGGCGTAGTTACTGGTCTGATAGCTGATTTCTTGAATCGCATCCACATTCGCCTGCGTCATGCCCGGGTACTCGGTCAAGTTGAAGAGGCGGTTGCTGGAGTCCTGACCCTCAATGCGATAGGCCGCGTTGGTGTTATTCCCACCCAATCCGTTGATGACGGCGCCGCCGGAACTACCCGGAAGCGTCGTGAGCGTCGCGTAAGGATTCCGGTAGCCTCCCGTGATTCCGAGAAGGGGCAGTTCGTCCATTTCCTTGAGCGTGATGTTGTGCGCCGTTTCGCCGGTCTCCGTCTTGAGCAGAGACGACTCGGCCGACACGGTCACGGACTCAGCGGCAGAGCCTACTTGCAACGAGATGTCTTCCCTCAAGATTTGTCCTGCTGTGATGGCCAGATTGGTGTGAGTGTAAGTCTTAAACCCTGCCACCTTCACCGTGACCGTGTAAGTGCCGACCGGCAAATTCGTGATCGCATAGTTCCCCACGTTGGTGGATCCGCCAGTGTAAAGAGCTCCTGTTTCGACATTCGCAGCCTCCACGGCCGCGCCGGAAATCACCGAGCCAGACGAATCGGTGACAGTACCGGTAATTGTTGCGTTCACACCTTGGCCGAAAGCCGGCAGCAGAGTGGTAATTAGACTGACGATGAACCCTGGAGACCAAACGATTCGCACGATACGCCTTCCTCTCTTAAGAGCCTTACAAACTCGAACCAGTCACTACGCATATCGGAACCCAGTGTCCGCTCGCCTTCGCCACTAAATCCCATGTGCGACAACCCGAGAAGGCGAGTAAAAACATGGCCGGGATCGTATCACAAACAACAGTCGTGTTCAATCCCATTGCCTGGACGGCTTGTGCGGCCGTTTCCGAGTACACAAAAGTCCGAGCCGCAGATAGCGTGCGGGATCACTCTGCCAAGGCGATCGAACTGGAGGACATTGAAGTGCGCGTGGCAGAACTGGAGCGTGCCGCCGAAGCGGCCGGAAGCCAAGGCTCGAGATGAGCAGCAGGCTCGCCCGGCGATTAGAACGACTCGAAGCCCACTTGGCACCGGATGGCTCTGAGGTGTTGAAGGTCACCGTTACGCGCGTAGGCAAGCCAGTCAGAGTCATTGAGGTGCGCTTGCCCCAACCGGACGGACGGCGACGAAGGCGACTGACGCATGGTGTGCGATAGAGAATGACCAGAACCTTGGCTCGGCGGCTGGAGCGACTGGAGGAGCGCTTTACGCCCACCAGCGCGTTTCCGGACATCACCGTGGAATTTGTGTGGCGCAAGCGAAAAGGGTGACAAGCAGGTTGGTCATAAGCAATGGAACTAGCTGACTGACCCGAACAACCCCGCGCTCGACCCGAACCATCGATCCGGATGCCGGGCCCAGGAGCCTCTACATAGCTGAGTTTCGCGGGGAGGTCGCAATGTCGAATCTTCAGAGGCGACTCAAGAAGCTCGAAGCGTTCCTGACCGATGACGCTGGCTTGTTGCCCGGCTCACAAAAATGGCTCGCCTGCTGGACTGAGCGGACTGACAAGATCTTGAGCGGAGTGGATGAAGTAAAGGGCTGCCTAATCCCGCTCGAAGTAGTGGATGCCATCCTCGAAACCACTGATCCAAGTGGCATCGCGTAACAGCGTGGAACGACTTGAGCTAAAAATCCCCCATCTGGTGAAAACGCGCAGTTGATTTCCGCTGATGCGCTGATGAGCATTGTTTTCAACACGCGTCCAATCAGGGTTCGTGGCATTTCGATTGCATCCGAAATTGCGCGATTGCAAAGGAGGTTCTCAGCGGAACCTAACAAGCATAGGGGGGTGGATAGGAACGGATCGGATGAAGTTGAGAACCGCTAGGCACCGGATTTGAGCACACAGTGAAAGTGCAGCGCGGAATGCGCTAAACGATGGCGCTTGGCAGGTTCTTATGAAAATCCGTTCGGAGCGCCACCCCCTCTAAACTTGTACCCTTCAGGTTGCGATTCTGTGGGGACGACAGATGGACGAAGAGATCAGACGCAAGATCCTAACGCTGTTGGATCAGCACCGGATCATGACAATTGCCACGCTAAGGCCAGACGGCTGGCCGCAGGCGACGACGGTGGGCTATGCGAATGAAGGCTTCACCATTTACTTTCTCTGCGGCCCGGATAGCCAGAAGGCGAGAAATCTGGCCCAAGATAATCGGGTGTCGCTCACGATCGATCACGACACGCCGCAAGTGATGGAGATTAGCGGACTGTCTATGGCGGCGCGCGCGCATGCAGTGGTCGATTCAACCGAAGCGGCGAAGGCCTTGCGCTTACTCATGCAGAAATATCCGCAGCAGGACTCCATACCACTGCCGATGCCGAGTCCAAAGGATGTCCGCATATTCCGGGTGACCCCGATGGTGATCTCCGTGCTCGACTACTCCAAGGGATTCGCGCACACCGATCTCGTCACCTGTTAGGGCGGTTTCCGCGTTCCTGGGGTGAACGTGCCTACCGATAATACGAATTAACGCAGTAGGTTGGCCTCGGATGAACAGGTGGGAAGGAAGTCCGTCGAAACGATTGCCTGGGATCCCAGGACTTCCGGCTGTTTGGGTTATCGGTCGGAGCTCGATTTACGCCAGAATCCGGCAACTACTTAAAGATTTCTGCATTTTGGGAAGAACCGACGGCTGTCGGGGAATAGAGAAGATCGCTCGACCCGGTTACCAGAACACTCCCGTTAGGGAGCAGTGTGGCAGTATGCTCGACTCTGGATGTATTCATGTTTGCCGTCATGGTCCACGTTCCTGTGACGGCATCGAAAATTTCGGCGCTAGCCATTGGATTGCAGTACTTATCGTACCCGCCGGCGACCAGAACTCTTCCATCCGTCATCAGAGTCACGGTGTAAAACACGCGGCCAGACTTAAGGTCGCTGGTAGCATTCCATTTTCCCGTGGCCGGATCGTAGAGCTCGCTATTTTGCATCCCATAACAACGATCGCCTTCATAGGGCGTGCCTCCGGCGACCAACACTTTGCCATCGGACAACAAGATCGCCGTGGTAAATGCACGGTCTACTAGGAGGTCGCCTGTTGGCGTCCAGGTTCGAGTAATAGGGTCGAATAATTCCGCACTTCGCAAGCCGCTGCTGCTGTAGCCGGACAACACCAAAACCTGTCCGTTGCGTAGTAAAGTTGCTTGGTGATAGTAACGTGCGGAAGTCATGATTCCAGCCGGGCTCCAAAGGCCGGTCCTGGGATCATACGTTTCGGCACTATTCACACCCCGGTAATCTACGCCGGAACCGCCCGCGACTAGTACTGTCCCATCTGCCAGCAGAGTGGCCGTCGCACCAGAACGCGCGACACTGAAAGTTCCAGCGTCGCTCCATTCACCGGTTGTCGGATCGTAGATTTCGGCGGTATTTACGAAGTTCAGGTAGCCCCCATGTCCCCCGGCCACCAAAACCCTGCCATCCGCCATTCGGACAGCTACATGCTGGACGCGCGGCGTTTTTAAGCTTCCGGTCGATGTCCAACTCCCCATCGTCGGATCGTAGATTTCGGCACGGCTCGTCTCTGGGCCATAGCCTCCTACGACGAGCACGCTACCATTCTCCAGCAACGTGGCGCTGTGCCCGTAATAGCGAGGAATGGACATCGGGGATGCCCAAGTCCAGCTTTCTTGAGCGTAGAGTGTACACCCACTTGCTAGTATGTATACGGCGAGCAGCGTATGCTGGAGGACGGACAGGAAGGAGTTGAAGAAATCCATTTTATTACCAGTTGCGATGCCTCGAGAAGCTTTCCCAATCCACTCAGAGTAAATGGTCGCACAGTGCACATGCGCCGCCATCCTAAGGTTAGAACTCCGAAAGCACTTTACGGAGGCGGACCGAGCACACCCGCTTCCCGGCATTACCACGGATGACTGCAGCCACTGTCAGTGTTTTCCCCAGTAAGTACCAAAAACCCTCGAAACATTCCGTTAATGCTCCATAACGGTCACCGCCAAAAGCGGACTATGGCTCGGAACTTGGCCAGATACCTTCCGGGACGCGCTCTCGCCTTTCCAAAACTCAAAGCCGCGCGCTGAGTTGTCACTGACAATACCCTTGGCGCTGGTTTGCTAGCGCGATGATTTCCGGAATTGTTCGCTGTTTGTACTAGAACTACTAGGGTCTGCGAATCCAGTTTTGAATGCTACGATTTACCAGGCTGGGAACGTGGTCGGAGGACGCGGGCGTATGTATCCGCGCCAGCGCCAAGGCAACGTTTCCCGGCCTGCCAATCCTTCCTGGATTATTTCGGATTCTTCCCGGCCGACCCCGACGACCCACCTTTCCTATGATCTAGTCTGCTCCAAGTGTGGCTTCGTAGCCACGTGAAGGCGATCTGGTGCTCACGATCAACGATGACGGTACTCTAAACAGCGAACTCGGTTTATCGACCAAGGACAAGTCGTGAACGGGATGAGAACCGTTTATAGCTGAATTGGCTGGGTCACACGCTGGCAACTCTGGCCTATCGTACCGGCAAAGCTGTGCGCGGAGCGCCAGTTTCGTTTGGTGAATTCAATCGAAGACACCCTTGTGCAGGGACTTTTCCGGATCGAACTGCTAGAGATGTGAGGAGTTCTAGATGCAGGGCGTACACGCGAAATGCGAAGCCTCGTAACTCTTCCGAATCTTGGATACAATCTGAGATCATCCGTGGCAATGTCCGCCGAGACGAGGTAACAAACATGAAGGGACATCTCCGAGATCTGTTGATCGCAGGTTTAATCCTCCCGATCTTCTCCACTGCTCTTTGGGCACAAGTCCTTAACCCGACGTACCTCTCGCAAATGCCGGCCCCCGCGAGAGTCCTCGCCGAGATCAAGGGCAAGGACGCTGAGGATACGACGGAGCGTCAGATGGGCGCATTTCAAACGCTCGTCGATATCATCGACGATATGGCGTATGGGATCGGCCACCGTTACGTCAGCGTCGCCGACAACACCAAGGCTACCCCTGACGAGAAACGCATTCGGCTGGCATACCAAACCGCGTACGCAGACCTTTGGAAAAAGGCGGCCCAGAAAGACACGTATACGCACAACCGCGAACTCCTCACTGAGATTCTGAGCAAGCTCTTCTCCGACGATTTCCGGAGGATCTACGCCCAGTCGAACCAGAATGCCGCCGCGGCGATCAAGGCAGTCCAGGATAGGATGTACAGCGCTCCGCCGGCTATTGCGCCTACTCAGCAGCATGCCGCGGTTCCCGCGACTACCGGGCCCGCTGCGCCCGGCAGTACGGCCGAGATGCGTCGCTGTGTCGCCTCCGGCCGGACTCTGCGCATGTGCATGTCGGAGTCGATTGGGGGTGGCTTCACCCAACTCCTGGGTATTGACTTGAGCCAACTGACGGGGCCCGCTCCGGTCGGCCTGCGCATGACTGGAGACTACGCTACCGCCGACGGCTTTCGTCTGATCTTCGAACCGGACCAAGTGACCATGGTCTGCCGGGGCGTCCCAGGACAGCGGCCTTACAGCGTGAAGATGACCGACACGCAAGCCACCGTCACCATCGAGAACGACAAGCCGCTGGTGGTCACCCTGCGTGCGGATGGCAAGCTCGCCGGCTCCGGTCCGGTCCGCGTGACGGGCCAGGTTCCCGCCGGCACGCGTACGGAGCAGACCATGGGCACGACGACACAGACAACCACGACGACGCGGGAGCTGACACCGCTTGAAGCGGGGCAATACCAGAACGCCAGGCAGAACGGCCAGATGTACACCGTCCAACAGGACTCCTCCCAGCTTGTCTACGGACCCACCGGCACGCGCACCGTCACCAATTTCACAACTAAGACTACCGACTGCACCGTTAGCGTTTTGTCGCCCATCGGCGCGAGCCCACTGCAGCAGGTCAAAAATGACGCCGACATCCTGACCACGATAGGCGCCGGCATGGGTGCGCTGATGAAGGGCGGCAATCTTAACGACGCGACGAAAGAGATGATCGCTCCGGAGGCGGACCAGAACATCGCGCCTGGTCTCCGCATGGCCGGCAGCTATGGCGGCGGAAGCTTCGGCCTCAACTTCCATCGCGAATCCGTAACGATGGCGTGCGGCGATGCCGAACAGGCACTCCCCTACGCGATCCAACGTTCAGGCGGCAAAACGTTGCTGGTGATTGAGGCCAAGCCCAACCCACTCTCGCTCCAAGTAATGCCTGACGAATCGATCAACGGCTCAGGAAACGTGCAGGTGAATGGCCGCATCATTACCGGCACCACCGACGACGTCAACAATCCGTTCACGTTTGCGCCGCATGTGGCGAGCTGCGCGATGGGCCGCCTGACGGCTGGTACCCCCATCACGATACCCGTTTCCACGGCATCCTCTCCAGTCGCTCCATCTGCGGCAGCCGCCACCACGCCGGCCTCCGCGTCCGCCAACGGAACTGCAGTAACGGGTAGCACGTCGCTCAGGATTAGTGCGGGACCTGGGGTTGCGAAACTTCTCGCGGGCAAGGCGCTAGCTGTATTGAGGGACAGCCTGGAAAACGTTTTGGCTGCGGGCGGCATCACTCCCCAGGGCACTACAAGTAGAGTCGCTGTGTGGGCACATGCCTGCGAACGGGCAGCCGCCGACCCGGTCTGCCAACAGGGCCTCGCCGTTTTCGGTAACTATACCGTTGCACGGACTGGATTCGACGCAAGCGGCGTGGCCACTTTCACCAACGTGCCGAGCTCCGGAACGTTCTATCTCGTCGCCGACACATCCTACACCAACCACCTTCTCTGGAGCGTTCGCATCGACCTGAAGCCCGGTGCGAATACGATCATACTCGACGAGCGAAATATGACGCCCCTTCGGTAGTCAGCGTAAACGTTATGGGAAGCAAGGCTTTACACCTCCCGGCTTCCGATAATGTTGCATAACGGTGCTGGGGCTTAACGCAGAACTCTAGGTTGCCGGTGCCAAAAGGCGTGGAGACGGGTTTCGTTGCGCCCCAATCCATTTCAGTCGTCGCATGATAACCGCCAGAACTCAGGTCTGTGCCGAAACGAAATCCTTTTGAACCGCGCTCGGGCGCGCCGAGAGATGATACCGGGCTGGGCACACTCGCGGCTCGATTTCTTCGTTCCATTGGGATAAACTCGTTTGACATCTTATGTCACACGCAGCCGGCGACAAACTGGGTCCGTATGAAATCCTGGCGCCCCTGGGCAAGGGTGGCATGGGTGAGGTGTTCCGCGCCCGTGACTCGCGCCTGAATCGCGAGGTCGCCCTCAAAGTTTCGGCCGAGCGCTTTGGCGAACGATTCGAGCGGGAAGCACGCGCCATTGCTGCTTTAAACCATCCAAATATCTGTCACCTGTACGACGTCGGTCCGGACTACCTGGTCATGGAACTGGTGGAGGGGCCGACGCTCGCCGAACGCCTCAAGAGCGGTGCGATTCCGCTGGAGGAATCGCTTCACATCGCGCGCCAGATCGCCGAGGCGCTGGAAGCCGCACACGAGAAAGGCATTACCCATCGCGACCTGAAGCCCGGCAATGTCAAGATCAAGCCTGACGGCACCGTGAAGGTGCTCGATTTCGGCTTAGCCAAGATGGGCGGCACCCCGGTGGCCCAAACCGACCATTCGCCCACGCTCACCATGGGCCAAACTGAAGCGGGAGTGATCCTGGGCACGGCGGCGTATATGTCGCCGGAGCAGGCCAAGGGCAAGCCGGTGGACCATCGGGCCGACATCTACGCTTTCGGCGTGGTCTTGTACGAGATGGTCACGGGGGAGCGGCTGCATCACGGCGAAACTACAACCGAGGTGCTGGCCTCGGTCCTCAAAGAAGATCCGCGGTGGGACAAGGTCCCGCCTCAGCTCCGCAAACTGCTGCGGCTATGTCTGGAGAAGGACCCACAAAAACGCCTCCGCCACATCGCGAACGTGATGGCTCTAGTGGAGGAGGCGCCCAGTGGGGTAGGCTTTCAACCTGCGGCCGGCCTTCAGCCCGGCAAACGGCGGTGGTTGTGGCCCACCATCGTCGCTGGGGCCGTGGTGATTGCAGCGGTTGGAATCGTTGTGTGGGCGCCGTGGGGATCCGTCAACAATCCTGGGCAGGCCGTTCGTTTCGAAGTTGGCCCTACTGCGGGCATGACCTTCAACCCCGGTGCTTACATGACCCTTTCCCCCGACGGGCGCTGGATGGTGTTCCAGGCCAACGGTGAAGACGGCGTCACGCGTTTCTGGATACGCTCGATCGATGGCGTGGATCTGCGGCCCTTGCCAGGTACGGAAAACATCGGCGCCAACTCGCCACCCGCCGCGTGGTCTTTTGACAGCCGCTGGGTGATTTTCTCCGCCGGCACCGAGGGCAAATTGAAGAAAGTGGACATCCAGGGCGGCCCTCCGCAGGTGATCGCAGACTGGCTGGGCGGCCTAAATGGCGCAAGCTGGAACTCCGATGGCGTGATTATCGGCGGCGCGGTTCGTAACCAAACCCCGATCCTCAAGGTGAACGCGTCCGGAGGTCAGGCGACTCCGATCACCCAACTCGCGGCTGGCGATCTCTTCCACGTATGGCCGCAGTTCCTGCCGGATGGAAAGCACTTTCTTTACGAGCGAGTTTCGAGCGACACGGCCAAAGCGGGCGTTTATATTGGCTCCATCGACGCCAAGCCGGATCAGCAGAGCACGGAACGTTTGCTGGCCGGCGACCGCCAGGCATACTACGCCGCCCTTCCCGGTTCGCGAACCGGCCACTTGATCTTCATGCGCGGCAGTACACTAATGGCGCAACCGTTCGACCCAGCTGCCATGAAGCTCAGCGGCGAGCCGGCGGCAATTGCCGATCAGGTGGATTCCTATGCGCCCAGGAACGGCGGGCTGTTCTCCGTCTCGAATACGGGCACGCTTGCCTACCGGGTCGGCACGGGACCGCAAACGGCTCTGACTTGGTTCGATGCGCAAGGGAAGCCGGCGGGCACGGTCGGGGATCCCGGCGACTATTACAACCCTGCGATTTCCCCGGACGGCAGCCGTGTAGCTGTGGGGTTGGGGGGCTCAGCAGCGCAGAGAGACATCTGGATTCTGGATGTCGCACGCGGCACTAGTACGCGCTTCACCTTTGACCCGGCTCAAGACGATTTTCCAGCCTGGTCGCCCGATGGAAAGACCATCGTCTTCAGCTCCGCTCGTGGAGGCTTACTGGACCTATACAGCGGACCAGCCGACAGCCCGGGACAGGAAAAGCAGCTTCTGCACACGGATGAACCGAAGATTGACAGCCGCTGGACGAAAGATGGACGGTTCCTGTTGTTCACCAGCCTTGGCAACAAAACCGGTCCTGATGTTTGGGCGCTGGCCATGAAAGGGGAAACTAAACAGGGAAGCGATACGAAGGCCGTGAGTCTAGTGCAGACGCAGTTTCAGGAACGGCGGGCGCAGGTGTCGCCGGACGGCCGCTGGCTCGCCTATGACTCGCAGGAATCGGGAGGAAACGAGGTCTACGTGCGGCCCTTCACCACGGAGGGTGGTATAACTCCCAAATGGCTGGTATCTAAAGGCGGCGG
>Ga0310810_10008472_pt1 | contig 11839 bp, 9 predicted proteins | sample NCmetagenome_FD_207641 | JGI IMG/M metagenome (GOLD analysis project Ga0310810, IMG submission 207641) | Soil microbial communities from experimental microcosm in Duke University, North Carolina, United States - NC | ecosystem: Engineered > Artificial ecosystem > Soil microcosm > Unclassified ...
GGGGCGGCGCTCTTCTGGTCCGCGCGCGCGGTTTCCCGGGCCGGTCGCAAGGGTCCCCTGCTGGCCGCCCTCGCCGCGGCCGTGGTGGTCGGGGCGGTGACCGGTCTGATCCAGGCCTACGGCCTGATCGACAGCAGCCTGGCCAGCCTGACCCGGGCGCCGGGAGGGACGTTCGGCAACCGGAACTTCATGGCGCACATGGTCGCCATCGGGATGCCGGTGCTGCTGCTGGTGAGCCTCGAGGCCAAGCGACGGCGGGACTCTGTCTTCGGTACGATCGGCATCCTGCTCGCGTCGGCGGCACTGGTGCTCTCGCGCAGCCGCGCGGCCTGGCTCGGCGCCGCCGCCTCGACGCTCTTCCTGATGGTGGAGGGGCTCTGGGTCGGCCGGCTCTGGGAGGACCAGCAGCTCCGCCGCCGGGTGCTCCGCCTCGGCGGCCTGGCCGTGGCCGGTCTGTTGCTTGCGTTGGTGCTCCCCAACCGGCTCAACTGGCGATCCGATTCCCCCTATTTCGACTCGCTCACCGGCGTCGCCAACTACAAGGAGGGTAGCGGCAAGGGCCGGCTGATCCAGTACGGCAACACCCTTGGCATGGCCGCTGACCATCCCATCCTCGGCGTCGGCCCGGGCAACTGGCCGGTGCACTATCCCCGCTACATGTCCCCCGGCGATCCCTCGTTCGACCCCAGCGATATCATCCCGACCAATCCCTGGCCCAGCAGCGACTGGGTAGCCACGCTCGCCGAGCGCGGGGTTCCCGCCTCGCTGTGCCTCGTGCTGGTAGGGGCGGCCGTCGCGCTCGGGGCCTGGGCTCGGGTCCGGCGCGGATCGCGCTACGTCCCGACGCTGAACGACCTCACCATCGTCGCCACCCTGATCGCGCTGGTCGTGGTCGGCGCGCTGGACGCGGTGCTCCTCCTCCCCGCGCCGACGCTGTTCGTGTGGACCACGATCGGCGCGCTCGCGTCCACCGCCCGGCCGGTGCGTGAGGTTGCGCTCACCCCCCGGAGCCGCCGCTCACTCCAGGCATTGGTAGCGATGATCGGCGGAATGCTGATCCTCCGCAGCACCGCCCAGGTCGTGGCCATGGGGCTCTCCGACGGCGGCACCCGCCGGGACATGGAGCTTGCCGCCAGGATTGACCCGGGGAGCTACCGCATCCACATGGTCCTGGCCCAGCAGTACCGCGCCGCCCGGCGGTGCGATCTCGCGCGTCCCCACGCCGAGCGCGCCAGGGACCTGTTTCCCAACCATCCGGCGCCCAAGGCGCTGCTCAAGGCCTGCGCGCCGCGGGGGCGGAATCGCCGCTGACCCGTCCTGCGCCTGTGTTGCTCGTCACTGTGGGCGCGCCGGCGCGGGGGCATATAGCATGAGACCCTTGCCTCGGAGGTATCTCATGCGTGCTCCGTCCGTCGTGCTTGGCGGTGCCGTGCTGTTCGCCGCTTGCGGGGGCCATCGCCCGGTGGAGATCGATCCGCAGCAGGAGGTGGTGGGGACTCGCTGGAACGCGACCCTCGCCACGCCCGCCCAGCTCACCGGCGCCATGAATCTGAAGGGGAAGGGATGGTGGGCGTCGGAGCCGGGCAACCCGAGCCGGAGCCGGGCGGAGGTCGACATCGCCAACGCGGTGCCGGGCGGCGACCATCCGTGGCACGTGCACCAGGGCCAGTGCGGCGACAACGGCCCGATCGTCGGACCCGCGACGTCGTATCGGTCTCTTGAGGTGAACAACGACGGCAAGGCGACGGCGACGGCCGACCTTCCGGTCGCAATCCCGACGTCGGGGCAGTACTACATCAACGTGCACGCCTCGGCGAACAACATGGGGACCATCATCGCCTGCGGAAACCTGGCGCCACCCATCAAATAGCCGGCGTGGCCGCGTCAGCTTCTAGGAGTCGTGGGCCTTCGGGTCCACGCTCTCGCGGATGAGACCGGCGACCCACTCCGCCTCGCGTTTATCGCGGATGCCCCGGCCCGCGATCACTTTCTTGCCGTTCCGCTGCACCACGACGACGTCATAGTACGGCGTCCCTCCGGCCTGCATGCCGATCCGGGTCGCCACCTCGGCCACGTCGGGTGACGCCACCCGGCGCTCCCGGCCGGCGGTGATCAACCCGCTCGCGACCAGCACGGCCCCGTCTCCCGCGGTCACCCGGGAGACGCCGAGCCACTGATCCAGCACCGCCCAGACGAGCAGCGCGGCGAACAGGCCGAACACGATCGGAAAGACCAGCGGCGCCCCCAGCGCGATCATCGCCACGATTGCGCCGAGCCAGAGGAGCAGGAAGAGCGTGAGGCCGATGGCGGCCCCGAGGTTCCGGCCGGCCGGAAAGACGATCTCGGTGCCGCGCCGATTCCGGGTCACCTGGATGCGGCACTCCGGGCCCGGCTGAAAGTGCGCGACCTGCTCGGCGATGGCCCGCGCGGCGGCTGCCTCCTCTTCGGTGCGCGGTCGGTCGCTCTCGGCAGTCCGAAACACTGGGACCTCGAAGGCCGAGGCGTAGTCCACGCCGGGCACATCCGCCGAGACCTCCAGTCGCCAGAGTACCGTGTCGCGGGAGTTGCGGTCGTCGCAGGGAAGCGCGTCGGGCGGAATGGGGAAGCGCACCGGTACCGTGGTCGTCGTGCCCTGGGCCGTGCGCGAGGGGCGGCCGGGGACCTGCTGCTCCTCCTGCCACAGCACTCGCTCGCTGGTGGAGCGGTCGTCGCCCGAGCCGGTGGTGACCCGCCGGATGCAGCTGAGCACGACCCGAAATCCATTCGCCGGCGTGAGCGGGAGCGGAGCCAGGACGGTCCCGGAGAGGGAACGCCCGATTGCCGCTGGACGGGTCTCGAGCTCGAGGCGGCTCACGCCGAAGCGCTGGACCCGGGCACTGATCCGCGCGGCCCAGACCAGGAGGGCTAGTCCCGCGACCGGAAACACCAGCGCCACCAGTCCGGCGCGGTTCCCCTCCTCCAGCGCGGCTCGGACGCCGAAGTAGGCTGCCGGAAGGCTCACCAGGTTCCACAACGCCACGAAGCCCCAGGCGAACCGAGCGGTTGTGCGGTTGCTGTCCTCGATCCGGCCTGCGGCCCAGTCCGCGCGCCACAGCCAAGGCTCATCGGGGTGCCCAGCCCGGGCCGCCTCCACGTCGGCGAGCCGGCGACGTCCCCGCGCGAGGGCAATCAGCCCGCCGATACCGACGGCGCCGAAAGTGATCGCGAAGATGGCGAAGAACGCCGCCTGCTTCCAATCGCCCATCGCGACCATGCGCACGGTCTGCACCGCCGCGAACACCCCGACCCCCGCGAACGGGAGGAGGAACAGCGCGATGCAGCCGACGGGACCGTTCATCCGGCGTCACCGGTCGCGATCGGCGTGTCGCCGCGCCGGCCCCACTCGCTCCACGATCCATCGTAGAGCGTGGCCCGGGGAGAGCCCAGGACGTGGAGCGCGAAGAGCACCGCGCACGCGCTCGTTCCCGAGCCGCAGCTCGCGACCACCGGCCGCGCCGGATCGACGCCCGCCGACTCGAACCTGCGCCGCAGCTCCTCCGGCGGCAGCAGCAGCCCCTCTGCATCCACCAGGGAGGTGGAAGGCACGCTGCGGCTTCCGGGGATGTGTCCGCCGCGGAGTCCTGGTCGGGGTTCCGGCTCCCTCCCCGCGAAGCGCCCTGCAGGCCGAGCGTCCACGAGCTGTTCGCCGCCATTCCGGGTGAGCTCCAGCACCTCGGCCAGGGTGCGCACCTGTCCGAGGCGCAGCCGTGCGTGGAAGCGGGCGGCGGGGTATAGGACCCGTCCCGTCTGCAGCCGACGGCCCTCCCGGCGCCATTGCGCCATGCCCCCGTCGAGCACGCCGACCCGATCGTGCCCGAAGGCGCGGAACATCCACCACGCCCGCGCCGCGCTGAGGTTGGACCCGGAGCCGTCGTAGACCACGACGTCGTCCTCGTCGCCGATGCCGAGCTTCCCCATCCGCTCGGCGAAGTCGCCGGCCTCGGGCAGCATGTGCGGCAGATCGGTCGACGGATCGCTGTTCGCGTCCAGATCGAAGAAGACGGCCCCGGGAATGTGCCCCGCCAGGTACTCGGCCTCGGCGTCGCGTCCGGCACTGGGCAGGTACCACGAGGCATCGACCACGCGAAGTCCTGGCCGGGTCAGCCGCTCGCCCAGCCACGCCGTGGATACGAGTGCCGGGAGCGCGTCGCTCACGGAATCAGCAGCACCTTGCCGGTCGTTCGCCGGGCCTCGAGCTCGCGCTGAGCCTCCGCGGCCTCCGCCAGCGGGAAGTCGTGGCCGATGCGCACCTCGAGCGTCCCCTCCGCCATCCACTGGAGCACTTCTCCGGCTCGGGCCAGCAGCTCGGCGCGGGTGGCGGTGTAATGGGCCAGCGTCGGCCGGGTGAGAAAGAGGGAGCCCTTGGCGTTGAGCAGCTGAGGGTCGAACGGCTCGACCGGCCCGCTCGATTGGCCGAAGAGCACCAGCATGCCTCGACGCGCCAGGCAATCGAGGCTCCTGAGAAACGTCGTCCGTCCCACCGAGTCGTAGACCACCTGCACGCCGGCGCCGCCGGTGAGTCGGCGGACCTCGCTCAGGAAATCGGTCTTGCTGTAGAGAATGACCTCGTGCGCGCCGGCCTGCCGGGCGAGCGCGGCCTTGTCCTGGGTGGAGACGGTGCCGATTACTCGGGCACCGATCCGGCTGGCGATCTGGCAGAGCAGGAGTCCCGTACCGCCGGCCGCGGCGTGGACCAGGCAGGTGTCGCCCGGGGCGAGCCGGTAGGTCGCATAGGCCAGGTAATGTGCGGTCATCCCTTGAAGCAGGGCGGCCGCGGCCTGACGCGAGGTCACCCGCTCGGGCACCGGGACCAGCCGCTCGGCCGCCGCGAGCGCGTACTCCGCGTACCCGCCCCGGACGGCTTCGGAGACGACCCGGTCTCCCGGGCGGCAGGTCGTCACCCCCGCTCCGATCCGTTCCACCGTGCCGGCCGCCTCCCGGCCGAGCGTGAGCGGCAGCTGCCCCGGATACAGGCCGGTGCGGTGGTAGACGTCGACGTAGTTGATGCCGGTGGCGTCGACCTTGATCAGCGCCTCGCCCGGACCGGGCTCCGGAACCGGGACATCCTCCAGCCGGAGCACCTCGGGGCCGCCGAACTGATGAATCCGAATCGCCTGCACCCAAGGGGCTCCTGATGAGGTTCCCCGTAATGTGCCAACGAAGCCCGGCCGCGCGCCACGCGGAACTCCGCCGCCGCGAGGGGCGGATCAGACCCCGATCAGCCGCCGCTCCGGGCCGGCGTAGGATGGATCGGCGAGCCGGCGGCGCTCGGTCACCGCCCCCGGCGTGCTGCTGTCCTGGCGGTGGCGGCTCGCGTGGTTGTATCCGGCGGCCCCGCCGGGGCCGAGGTCGACCTCATGCCGCTGCATGATCGCGAGCGCTTCATCGGTTCGAGGTCCGGCGTCGACGGTCACCAGCGCACCGCCGGAGCGCAGGCCGAGGTCGAAGTGGCGGGCATCGACCTCCGGCACGCCGACAGCCCCGAGCGCGCCGATGAGTCCGCCGGTCGCGGCCCCGATGCCGGCGGCGGTGAGCGCCGAGGCCAGCACGCCGCCGACGACGATCGGCCCCAACCCCGGCACCAGGAGGGAGGCCAGCAGGCCTATCACTCCGCCGATCACCCCGCCACTCACCACACCTTTGACGGCTTCCTCGGCCACCGGCGCACCGGTGTCTTCAGTCAGGACGGCCTCGCCCGAGTCCTGCATCGCGAGCCCGATCTGATCCTCGTGGAACCCCGCGGCCTGCAGATCCCGAATCGCCTCCTCGGCATGGTGGCGGTCGCGAACGAGTCCGACGACGGTGCGGCCGGTACGATCGACATCGGTCATGACGCGCTCCCAGAAATTGCACTCGGCCTACGTTAGGCCCGCAGCCTCGCCAGAGTCGTGATGATCCTCACACCGGCTTAACGTGGCCGCCCCGTCCGCGTCCCCCGGACGCATTCCGGGACATCACATCTCCAAGGAGTCGTGCCATGATCGGCATCCGATGGTGGTCGGTCGGCCGGGCCGCCGGGACGATCCTCGTCCTCGGGCTGGGCGCCTGCAGCGACACCGGCGCCCCGACCGACGACACCATTCCCAGCGCGGAGGCGGCCGATATCGGCGACGCGGCGGCGGACGAGGGCGAACAGGCCTCGCTGGCCGTCGGACCGATCGCACGCGGGTGCGCGACGGTGGACGACCTCACGGACACCGATCAGGACGGCGCCCCCGATCAGGCGACGTTCACCTACACCCTGCCCGCGTGTCATTTCACCGGCTATCGCGGCGGCACACTGGATGTGACCGGAGTCATCGTCCTCAGCGATCCGACGCCCACGGCGGCCGACTTCGCGTATCAGGCCACCCTGGATGACTTCACCCGGTCGTTCACCGGCGCCGGCGGAGCGCGCAGCTACACCGCGGTCCGGAACGGCACCCGGGTGCTGACCGGCAACGCGGCGGGCCTCAGCCTCAGCAACACCATGACCGTGGTGCGCACCTATCCCGCGCGCCCGCAGGGCACGGTGAGCCACAACCTGCTGCTGCAGTTCACCCCGGCCGCTGGCGCGTCGCTGCGGCGCGGGGATCCGCTGCCGGATGGGATCTTCACCGAGAACGGCACGCTCACCTGGAGCCGCGAAGGCCGGAGCCGCACCTTCACGGTCACCACGGTGGCGCCGCTGGTGTGGGACGCCTCCTGCTCGACCGAGCGCAAGATCGCCTCGGGCGAGATTCGCCTCACGCTGGGGAGCGGTGGCTCTGTACGGCTGGTATGGAGCGGCTGCGGAGTGGATCCGACCCGAAGCTTCGTCGGCTGAGCCCTACGCGGCGCGGACTTCCTCGACCGCATCGTCGGCGGGACTGCGGCCCCGTCTGGTATAGCAGTCGAAGAACGCGCGCGCCTGCTCGACGTCGGCGGGATGGAAGTAGCCAGGCCCGAGGTCGGCGCAACCCCGGAGCGCGATCTCCACGAGGTCCCTGGCGACGCGTCCGATGAGCGGGTCGGCCAGGCCCAGGCGGCCCGCTCGCTCGAGCAGTCCGGTGTCAGGGGGGCCGAGCAGGTCCGCGGCAGCGCGCATGGCTCCGGGATCGTAGGTGATCCCCACGGCCAGCGCGAGCGGGGCCGCGTACCACCGCGGTGACAGCGCATCGCAGGAGCGGAGCTCGAAGTGTCCTCGGGGCCGCACCTCGGGAAACAGGGTGGTGAGGTGCTCCGACCATTCTTCGGGGCTCGGTTCGGCTCGCCGCAGCCAGTCGCCGAAGCTACGGTACTCGCCCCCGATGGTGGGAAAGAGCATCGCCGGCGCTGCCAGCGCGAAATCCAGATAGGCGCCTACCGGGTCGTCCTCCGCCCACGGCAGTCCGGTACGCGCCGGGTCCACCGCCCGCCACACGGCGGCCCTCGTGCTCCGATAGCCGGTCGGCTCCGCCTCGTAGAGCGGCGAGTTGGCGAAGATCGCGGTCGCGAACGGCGCGGCCGCGTTGAGCACCCGCCAGCGGAGCCAGGGCTCGTCGTCGAGGTCCAGGCCGATCTGGAACGCGGCCGTCTGCCGCATCATCCGGCCCCCGTGCGGGCTCACGCTGGCCAGATACTCCGCCATCCGATCGTAGCGACGGTTGTGCAGCAGCAGCGGCGCCCGCTCCAGCGGGTTGGCCGGATCCAGGCCGACGGTGAGGAGATCGATCCCCTCGCCCGCGGCGGCCGAGCGGAGCGGCACGACCGTGCCGCGCAGCAGGCCCAGGAGCACGCTCGGTGAGGGGCAGGGCGGAGAGCTGTACTCGAGCTGGCCCCCCGGCTCGAACGTGAGCGAGCCGCCACCGGGCAGCTCGAAACAGGGCGTGTCCTTGGCGGTCCGGGTCTCCCGCCACCCGCTGCGGGCGCCGAAGCGGCGGAGGAACGGCAGCGTCGCGCCGGGGCCTTCGTCGATGGCCGCCCGGCGGCTGGTCGACGCCTCGACCGGAATCAGCTCCACTTCGGCCCCGACCCGGCGCGGCGTGAGCGACGCGCTCGCTGGGGCGGCGAAGATGCGCTCGGTCAGATCGGCCGCGAGGGCCCGGACGCTGGTGCGCGTCACGCCGGCGATCCGACGGTCAGGGCGAACAGCCGGTCGGCGTCGTGCCGCCAGGCCTCCAGCCGAAGGCCGGCCGCGCGGTACAGGTCCCCGACACTGGCCTTGTCGTACTTGGCGCTGATCTCGGTGCGGAGCGTCTCACCCTCGGCGAACTGGACGACGCCGATGCCCGGGATCATCACCTGCTGCGGCCGGCTTGCGACCAGATGCATCTCGATCCAGTGCGCCGTGCGGTCGTAGAACGCGCGGTGGTCGAAGGCCGCCGGATCGAAGTCCGCACCCAGCTCGTGGTTCAGCACCCGGAGCATGTTGCGGTTGAATTCGGCGGTGACACCCTGAGCGTCGTTGTACGCGGCTTCGATCTTCGCGACATCCTTCCGCAGGTCCACACCCATCAGGAATCGGTCGCCCGGCGCCATCGCGTCGCGGATATGCGTCAGCAGCCGGATGGCGGCGGTCGGATAGAAGTTCCCGATGGTCCCGCCGATGAAGGCGATCAGCGCCGGAGCGGGCGCCCGGCGCGGCAGGTGGAGCTCGGCGCTGATGTCGGCCACAACCGGCTCGACCAGCAGGCCGGGGTACTCCCGCCGGAGCCGGGCCGCGGTCTGCGAGAGGAAGGTGGCGCTCACGTCGATCGGCACGTACAGCTCGGCGGTGCCCGCGGCGCGCATCGCGTCCAGGATGATCCGGCTCTTTTCGGCGTTGCCCGCGCCCAGCTCGACCAGGGTGCGGGTGCCCAGCCGGGCGACCAGCTCCGGCATCCAGGCTTCCAGCAGGGCGCGCTCGGTCCGGGTCTGGTAGTACTCCGGAAGCCGGGTGATCCTCTCGAACAATTCCGAGCCGCGCTGGTCGTAGAAGAACTTGGGCGGTAGCTCCTTCTGCGGGAGCGCCAACCCGTCGGCCACCTCCGCCAGCATGCCGGGGTCGGCCCGCTTCGGCTGTACCCGCGCGGCGGCTTGGCCGTAGCGCGTCGAGCTCGGCTTAATCATCGCGCGCGCACCGGAAGCCGCTGAAGATCTGGCGGCGGATCGGGAAATCCCAGTTGCGGAAGGTGCCGCGGATCGCGCCGGGCCGGGTGGCCCAGGAGCCGCCGCGCAGCACCTTGTACTCGTCGCCGAAGAAGACCTGGGAGTACTCAGGATAAGGGAACGCTTCGAACCCAGGCCAGGGACCGAAGTCGCTCGCCGTCCACTCCCAGACGTCGCCGATCATCCCCGAGCAGCCGAGCGCCGAGACGTTCCGGGGATACGCGCCGAGGGGCGCGGTGCCGAAGCCGAGCTGGTCCAGGTTGGCGAGGTGGCGTCCCGCGGGCTCTTCGCCCCAGGGGTAGATGCGCGCCGTCCCGGCGGCCGGGTCCCACGTAGCGGCCACCTCCCACTCGATCTCGGTGGGGAGCCGCTTCCCGGCGAAGCGGGCGAACGCCTCCGCCTCGTGCCAGCAGACGTGGCACACCGGGTGGTTCGGATCGACCGGACCCACTCGGTCCATCGTCCGGGTCATCCAGCGGTCGTTCTCGAGGAACCAGTACTTGGGAGCGCTCGCGCGGGATTCCTGCAGCCAGGCCCAACCCGCGTCGGACCAGTACTCCCGGGTGTCGTAGCCGCCGGCGCCGACGAAGATCAGGAAGTCGCCGTTGCTCACCGGATCCACGTCGATCCGGAACGGCGCGACCTCGACGGCGTGGCGGGGACGTTCGTTGTCGTACGCCGAGGCGCGATCGTCGGTTCCCACGGTCACGGTGCCACCCGGAAAGCGTACCATGGCACCGCGCGTGCGAGCCGCGGAGGGCGCTCCGGGCAGGGTGAACCCGGCATACGGCGCGTAGGGCCGCCCGAGCTTGAGCTGCATCGTCTGCAGCATGGTCTCGTTGTGCTGATACTCGTGCTGCAGCACCATGTCGTATACGTAGCCGTCGCGCAGCAGGGGATTGGCCTCGTCCGGCTCCAGCGCGGCGAGCCGGGCCAGCACCCGAGCCCGGATCTCGGCCATGATGGCCCGGCACTCGGCCAGACCGGGCAGCGGGAGCGCGCCGCGCTTGGCGCGGGGATGCTCGAAGGGATTGAACATTCCCGGCATCTCGACGAACTCGATGGGGCCGTCGAGGTTACGGGTAAGCCACAGCTCCTCGAAGTGGGCGATGTGTCCCAGATCCCAGAGGATCGGGCTCATCAGCACATCATGCTGGATCCGGAGCTCGTCGTCGGTGAGGGGCGCGACCAGGTGGAAGGTCCGGGCACGCGCCTCGGTCAGGCGCTCGACGATCACATCCCGGTCCACGCGGCCCGGGGCCAGAGTAGGACTCATACCCCCTCGAGATTGGCAAACAGGTTGTTCAGCGACTCGGCGAGCGTTGGATGCGCGAAGACCCCGTCTCTGAGGCTATGATACGGCAGATTTCCCATCATGGCGAGTTGCAACATCGCCAGGATCTCTCCCCCTTCGATGCCCAAGATCGCAGCCCCCAGGATCCTGCCGCTGTGAGCTTCGACCAGCACCTTCATGACTCCCCGGGGCTCGTCCATCTCCAAGGCCCGAGCCACCTTGGACATCGGCATCCGAGCCACCCGGTAATCCCGGCCCTGGGCCCGGGCCTCCCGCTCGCTCAGACCGACACGGCCCAGCTGCGGGTCGGTGAAAACGGTGTACGGTACCAGGCGCTTGGTCGTCGTCGCGTCTCCGCCCTGTAACAGGTTGGCCCGGATGATCCGGAAGTCATCGTAGGAGATGTGAGTAAAGGCCGGGCCGCCCTTCACGTCGCCCAGGGCCCAGACGCCAGGCGCGGACGTCTCCAGGCGCTCGTTGACGACGATGAAACCCTTGGCATTTGTGTTCACTCCTCCGGCGGCGGGGTCGAGCCGGTCGGTGTTGGGCACCCGTCCCGCCGCGCTCAGGACCCGCGTGCCCTCGAGCGTGATCTCCCCCGTCCGGGTGCCGACGATCAGCCGAACGCCTCCGCCGGGAAGCGGCTCCGCACATGTCGGTCGGGCATCGAGGAGCACCTCGATCCCGTCCTCGCGGAGGATACCCGTCACCGCCTCCGCAATGTCCTCGTCCTCCAGGGGCAGGAGCTGGCGATCGCGCTGCACGATGGTGACCCGGCTGCCGAACCGCCGGAACATCTGGGCGAATTCGAGCCCGATGTAGCCACCGCCTACCACCAGCAGGTGCTCCGGGGCCGTATCCAGCTCCATGATCGAGGTGGAGTCGAGGGCTCCCACCCGATTGATCCCCGTGATGTCGGGCGCAACGGGGCGGCACCCCACGTTGAGAAACACCTGGTCGGCGACGAGGTTCCGCCCGTCGACCGCGACCGTGCGCGGAGCCACGAACCGCGCCTCGCCCGGGATCAGGTCGAGGCCCGGCGTCTCCTTGATCCGGCGCTCGCCACCCTCGCGAAAACTCTTGACGATCGCCCGCTTGCGCTCCCGCACCACGGCGAGATCGACCCGCACCGGACCGGTCTGCACGCCGTAGTCCGCGCCGCGGCGGGCCAGGTAAGCCACCCGCCCGCTCGCTACCATGGTCTTGGTCGGGGTGCAGCCTTCGTTGACGCAGGTCCCGCCCACGTGCTCGCGCTCGATCAGGGCGGTGCGGCGACCCGCTCGGGCGAGCTCTTTCGCCAGCGGGCCACCGGCCTGACCGGAGCCGATCACGATGGCATCGTACTGCTCAGGTGGGGACACGGGCTCGCTCGGGGTGGGGGTGAACGGACTGGAGGGAAGAACGCAGGAGCCGGCTCGG
>Ga0310810_10008473_pt1 | contig 11837 bp, 7 predicted proteins | sample NCmetagenome_FD_207641 | JGI IMG/M metagenome (GOLD analysis project Ga0310810, IMG submission 207641) | Soil microbial communities from experimental microcosm in Duke University, North Carolina, United States - NC | ecosystem: Engineered > Artificial ecosystem > Soil microcosm > Unclassified ...
TTGCGCGGTTCCGCGTGCTCGACCAGGTGCGCCTCTTTGCCTTTGAGCTTCGCCTTGATGATTTTCATCAGGTTCTCGCGATACTCATCGGTGTACTGCGAAGGGTCCCACGTGTCGGCGAGGTTCTCGACGAGCGTCCGCGCCATCTGGAGCTCGGGCTTGCGAATGTCTTTCGCGGGGGGAAAGTGATACTCGCGGATGTCGACCAGCTCCTCGGCATAGCGCATCAACGTCAACACGAGCGCGTCGCCGGCGACTTCGAGCGCGGCGAGGTGCTGGGCGTTTCGCAGGACGATGGTCGCGATGCCGACGAGGCCGGTTTCCTTGAGCGCTTCCCGCAGCAGCGCATACGCGCGCTCGCCGCCCTTGGCCGGCACCAGATAGTAGGCGCTCTCGAAGAATCGATCGTCGATCTCGTCAGGTTTGACGAAACTGCGGATGTCAACGCTGCGGCTTTTTTCCAGAGCCGCAGTCTTGAAGTCTTCCTTCGTCAACACGACGAAGCGACCTTTTTCGTACTCGAATCCCTTGACGAGCTCCTCCCACGCGACCGGCTTGCCTTCGCGCTGACAGACACGCTCAAAGCGAACCGGGGACTTGTCGTCCGCGTGAAGCATGCGAAAGCGCGGACGCGAATCGCGTACAGCGGTGTGGAGTTCGACCGGAATATTGACGAGGCCGAACGCAATCGAGCCCTTCCAGAGTGCACGTGCCATGAAGGGCGCGGTGTGCAAATCCTGAACCGCCGGGTTCGGCTCAAGGCTCAAGCCTCCGACTTGAGGCAACCTCAAGCCGTAAGCCCCTGAGCCGTGAGCCGTCTGGATTGTTAACTCGCCTGCCGCCGCGCCTTCAGTTCGCGTTCAGCTTCGAGCCAATCGTCGAAATCTCGTCCGTCGACGCCGCCGCGCTGCAGATAGCGCTGGTACGCGGCCTCGGCGATCTCGTCGTATGTCGGGTTCTCCCTGGAAGACACGCCCGCATGCGAACTCGCCATGTCCGCTGCGGCATTGAGCGCGCCTGACTGCGAAGCGCCAGACGACTCAAGACCAGTTCGTGACGCCCCGCGGCTTCGCGTTCGATTTGTCGTTGAGGGTTGTGAGCTGTTGGTTCTGGGCACGACAGGTACTCCTGCTCTTCTATCGGATCGAGACTCTGAGCCTCGTTGAAGAGGTGAAACGACTCACATTGTAATCAACGGCGCGACGTTGCGTGCTGTCCTTCTGCATCTTCTTCGGTCTCCCCCACCTGTTCGGTTTCGTCAGTGACATCGAACTCGGATGCGATTGCCTTCAATTTGTTGAGCGCGGCCTCTTCTTCTTGAAGACTTTCCTCGAGCAGTTGCACCGCGTCTGTCAGGCCGAGCTTGTCGGCCATATCGATCAAGCTTTCATACGACGTGATTTCGTACCGTTCCACCTTTTGCGCGGCGCCAACGTTGAAGAATTCGAGCAATTCCTCCGTCGGCTTCTCGCGCATGAACATTTTCTTTTCCTTGATGAGGCCTTCGATACCGAGGCAGGTCTCGGGTTCGGGCTTCTGGCCCAGCGACCGGAAGATTTTCTCGATGCGTTTGATTTGACCCTGTGTTTCTTTCCGGTGCTGCGTATAGGCCTTCCTGATGTCGCGGTCCGAACTCTCCTGCGCCATCTGCTCGAGCGCATCGACGAGCGCTTGCTCGCCGCCGAGGATATCTTTCAACTCGTGCTCAAACAGTTCCTCGATGCTTTCCATCGCCATTCGCATCCTCCATCTGGACAGCCGCGGGGTTCAAGCAATGTCGAGGCCGCCGAAAATTTGCAGACGTCTCGAATTGTTCGAACGATTTACGCGTGCAGTCGTGACCGCAGCTGCAGCACGCCGGTCAGCGGGATGTGCACCCACGATGGACGGTTGTTTAATTCGTAGGCCAGTTCGTACAACGCCTTGTCGAGGATATAGGCGCGCAACATGACGTCAAGATCATCCGACGGCGGGAGAAAAGCTGCGCCTCGGGTCGCGATCAAATACGAACGGAGAAACGAGGCGCTGATCCACGTTTCCCAGAAGTCGGCCCAGGGGCTGAGCCGGCGGGCATCCTCAGGCCGCGTCTGCGTCACCGCGCCGACGGACGTGAGCGCCGCGTAGCTGAACGATCGCATCATGCCGGCCACATCGCGGAGCGGAGAGCTCTTCGCGCGGCGCTCGTGCAGCGGACGGCCGGGCTCACCTTCGAAATCGAGAATCACGACGTCGCCCTCGGTCACCAGGACCTGACCGAGGTGATAGTCGCCGTGGCACCGGATCCGCGCGGACGATCCGGTCAGCCCGCGGAGCTCGTCAAACTGCAGCAGCAGTACGTCACGCTGGAGCAGCACTTCGTGCGCCAGCTGCTGGATGCGCTCGTCGAGACGCGGCAGCACGGTTTCAAGCAGCGTGAGATGGCTCTGCGCGCGCTGCCGCATTGCCGCAATCGTGTCATTCAGGCTCTCTTTCGTAATCGGCTCGGGAGCGAACGCCGCGTCCGTGCTATCGGCGAGGGTTACGTGCAGTTCGCCGGTGCGGCGGCCGAGAATGTCGGCCAGGGCGAGATACGCGCGGATCGCTTCGGCAACCGATCCCGGGGCGTCGTTGATGCGGCCAAATGCCCACGCCTGCGCCGCATCCGCTTCGGCGTCGGACGGCAGCGGCATCGCCGTCATCCGTTCAAAAAAGCGTGCGAGCTCGTCGATCGTGACCTGCCACCCATTGCCCTGATTCCACACGTACTTCTGAAGCATCGCGATCGACACGGCGAGATCGGGCCGCAGGAGTGCTGGCGGGTCCGAACGCGCTGGCGGGTCCGAAAGGACCCGCCCTACCGAGTCTGGCGGCCCTGGTGGATCCGAAAGGACGCGACCCACACCGGGTAGGCCGGATCCCTTCGGACCCGGCATATACGAAATCGATCCGACCAACCCCGGCACACGGGTGAAACCGCGCTCGGTGAGAAATTCACCGATTTCGACATCAGGGTTCGGGCCGGGCTCGAGCCGGCGGAACATCTTCATCACCAAACGACGGTTGAAAAATATGGACGTGTTGCTCTGGTCGGACATCGCCCGTGCAATCGGCGCGAGCGTGTCCGCCGGAGCGCCCTCGGGCGTGAGATCGATGTTCCTGGCCTGCACGACACCCCGCCGCATTGGGACGGTCCGTTCTTCTTGCATCGACGCCAACAGCGTCGCGCACGTACCGTCGTCGTAGAGACCGTCGTACAACGCGCCTTTGCGGGCACCGGTAATCCGCGCAATGATCGCGCTCGGGTAGTGCTCTTCAAGGCTGCGCGCCTCACGATCGCTCGACATCGCGAGCGGCAGCATGTATTGCTCGCGGCTGCCATCGCGGTACTCCGCATCGACGAGGGTGAGAAACGCCGGGTGTGCGCCGCCGCGCAGGGTTGCCCAGTCCGCGAATCGGGCGCGGACGAGGCCACGCGCCTTGCCGCCGAACCAGCGCTGCCGCTCCAGGAACGGCACGAGCGCATGCTTCTCGATGATTTCCCGCATGCTGCCGTCAAGCACCGAATCCCAGACGACACCGGCGAAGAGCGCCGGGACGGCGACGGGCTCTTCCGGTGACACGGACGTCCGGGCGGTGATTGGCGTGACGGCCTCCTGCAGCAAGAACCAGTAAAAGCCGTAGGGCGCGAGCGTCAGAAAGTACGGATGGTCGCCGATGCGCGGAAACTCGGTCTGTCCCAGCATTTCGACTGGCGTCAGCCCGGCGAATTCACGAAGCGGAATCTCGACCGGCTGCACGGCGCGGGCAAGATTGGCGACGCATAAGACGATCTCGTCTTCAAACCGCCGGACGTAGGTCAGCACCTTGCGATTGGCCGTCGGAATGAACTGGATCGACCCGCGGCCGAACACCCGGTGCTGCTTTCGCAACGCGATCATCCGCTTCATCCAGTGGAGCAGCGAGAACGGCGACCGCTCCTGCGCCTCGACGTTGATTGAGTCGTAGCCATAGACCGGATCCATGATCGCGGGAAGAAACAATCGGCTGGGGTCGCATCGGGAAAAGCCGCCGTTGCGGTCGCTGCTCCATTGCATCGGCGTGCGGACGCCGTTGCGATCGCCCAGATACACGTTGTCACCCATGCCGATTTCGTCGCCGTAGTAGATGACGGGCGTGCCGGGCATCGAGAAGAGCAGGCTGTTCATCAGCTCGATGCGGCGGCGGCTGTTTTCCATGAGCGGTGCGAGACGGCGCCGGATGCCAAGATTGAGCCGCATCTGCGGCTCGGCGGCGTACTGCGCGTACATGTAGTCGCGCTCTTCGTCAGTGACCATTTCGAGCGTGAGCTCGTCGTGGTTGCGCAGAAAGATCGCCCACTGGCACGTCGGCGGAATCTCTGGCGTCTGGTTCATGATTTCGACGATGGGATGACGCTCTTCCTGCCGAAGCCCCATGAACATGCGCGGCATCAGCGGGAAGTGAAACGCCATGTGGCACTCGTCGCCCTCGCCGAAGTAGGTGCGGACGTCGGACGGCCACTGGTTCGCCTCGGCGAGCAGGACGCGATCCTGATACTGCGTGTCGAGCTCGCGGCGAATCTGTTTGAGCACCGCGTGTGTTTCGGGGAGGTTCTCGTTGATCGTCCCTTCACGCTCGATTAGGTACGGAATCGCATCGAGACGAAGGGCGTCGACGCCGAAATCGAGCCAGAAGCGCATCACGTTGATGATCGCGTCGAGCACCTCCGGATTGTCGAGATTGAGATCTGGCTGATGCGCGAAGAATCGATGCCAGTAGTACTGGCCGGCGACCGGATCGAACGTCCAGTTCGACTTCTCGGTGTCGACAAAGATGATCCGCGTTCCGGCGTAGCGCTCGTCGGTATCGCTCCAGACGTAGTAGTTGCGCTCCGGCGATCCTTTCGGCGCCTTCCGCGCACGCTGAAACCACGGGTGCTGATCGGAGGTGTGATTGACGACCAGCTCTGTGAGCACGCGGATGTTCCGCTTGTGGGCCTCTTCCACGAACCGGCGGAAATCGTCGAGCGACCCGTAAATTGGATTGATGGACGTGTAATCGGAAATGTCGTACCCATCATCGCGAAGCGGCGAAGGGTAGAACGGCAGCAGCCACAGACAGGTGACGCCGAGATCGGCCAGGTAGGGAAGCTTCTCCGTCAGACCCGGGAAGTCGCCAACGCCGTCGTTGTTGCTGTCGTAGAAGGCGCGAACGTGCACCTCGTAGATGAGAGCGTCCTTGTACCAGAGTGGATCCGTATGTGATTTTTGACCCGCAATTTGCGGTTGAACGCTGTCGAGCAACTGGTCCATAGGCGAATCTACGAATCACTAATCATGAACCACAAAGATGTGCGCAACGCGCTCGGACGGCTCGAGCCTCACGTAATTCCACTCGCCGCGCCAGACATACCGCGCGCCATCGAGCAGGTCTTCGACGGTGTAGGGTGTCGTGGGCGAAATTCCCATCTCCCAGATGGGAAGCTGCACCCAACCACGCTGTGTCCAATGAGGATCGGTGTTGACCACGACGAACACTCGTTCGGATCGTTCGGATCGTTCGGATCGTTCGGATCGTTCGGATCGTTCGGATCGTTCGAGTCGTTCGGGAACGGACTTGCTGAACCAGAGGAAGTGCGGATTGTCTGTGTTGTGGAATGCAAGCGTCGCGTTCTGTTGCAGCGCGGCGTGGCGATGGCGGATTTCGTTCACGCGTGCGATGAGCTCACGGAGACTGTCGGCCTGATGCCAGTCGCGCGGTTTGATTTGATACTTTTCAGAGTCGAGATACTCCTCCGATCCCTGCCGCACGGGCACGTTTTCACACAGTTCGAATCCGCTGTAAATCCCGTAGTTGGCGGCGAGCGTCGCGGCGAGAATCAGCCGAACTTCAAACGCCGCGCGACCGCCGGTCTGCAGGTACTCGTGCAGGATGTCCGGTGTGTTCGCGAAGAAGTTCGGCCGCATGTACTCCTGGAGCTCGGTTCTGGTCAGCTCGGTGAGGTACTCGCGTAATTCGTGCGCCGTGTTCCGCCACGTGAAGTACGTGTAGGACTGCGTGAACCCGACCTTTGCGAGGTACCGCATCACTGTGGGACGCGTGAACGCCTCGGCGAGAAAGATCGCGTCAGGATAATCGCGACGAACCGCCCCAATCACCCACTCCCAGAAGCGGAATGACTTGGTGTGCGGGTTGTCTACCCGGAAGATGCGGACGCCGTGCCCGATCCAGAACAGAAAGATGTCGCGCAACGCGTCCCACAACGGCTCCCATTCCGCTGTTTCGAAATTGATCGGGTAGATGTCCTGGTATTTCTTTGGGGGGTTTTCCGCGTACTTGATGGAGCCGTCGGGACGGTGCCGGAACCACTCGGGATGTTCGCGAACCCAGGGGTGATCGGGTGATGTCTGAAACGCGATGTCCAGGGCGACCTCGAGTCCGAGCCGATTCGCGAGACGGACGAACCGGTCGAAATCGGCGAGCGTGCCGAGGCCGGGCTCGACCGCAGTATGCCCGCCGGCGGCGGAGCCGATGGCCCACGGGCTGCCGGGCTCGCCGGGCGATGCGATCAGCGCATTGTTGCGCCCCTTGCGATACGTCTCGCCGATCGGATGGACAGGCGGCAGATAGACGACATCGAAGCCCATGGCCGCGATATCGGCGAGGCGTGCCTCTGCCTCGCGGAATGTGCCGCTGCGTGACGCATCGGAGGTCACCGAGCGCGGAAACATCTCGTACCACGCGCCGAACCGTGCACGGACGGAGTCGACCACGCAGCGCAGGGTGCGGTCGTACGTGGTGGATGCGGTGCGATCGGGACGCGCATCCATGAGCACGCGCAGATTCGGATCCTTTGCGGCCCAGATGCGCGCGACCTGCGGCGTATCGCTTCGCAGCAGGTCGGCAATCTGGAGCAGATGGAGATCCTCATCGGTCCGGCTCAAGCCGGACCCCACCGCTTCTTCGCCGGTGGGGGCCGCCTTCAGGCGGCCCTCCTCCCTCTTCGGGTTACGCTGGCCCACCGCCGCCTGAATCAGTTCCGCGCCCTCGAGCAGCTCGCTCGAGATGTCTTGTTCCGCGTCCACCTTCGCCACGAGTTCTTTCAGCCACGAGCCGAAGCGATCAACCCAGGCTTCGATCGTGTACTCGTACTCACCGAGTTCGGTGACGAGGAACGTGGCCTCCCACCGGTCGTTGGCCCTGGCGGTAAGCGGAACCTCCTGCCAGGCCGGCGGGTCCGGAAGGACTCGCCCTCCGGTGATCGATTCTCGGGCTGGTAGGCCGGGTCCTTTTGGACGCGGCAAATGCCGGTACTTCACCACTCCCGCAAGCAGACCGTGGCCATCCGCGAAGACGTCGGCGCTGACGGTGACGTGCTCACCGACACTCCGTTTGATCGGAAACCGCCCAGCATCGACTTCCGGCCAGACTCGTTCGATGACGACTCGACGACGACCGCGCTCGTCACGAGGCCCGGCAATCCGAACCGAAGCATCGTCGGCGCGAACCCCCGACTCGACGCCATCCATTAACGCATCACCTGAAGCGCCATCCGCTCGTCGATTTCGACGACTTCATGATCGGATGCACGGCGATGAGGCCGATGTTTCTCGAGCGTGAAGAGCACGACTGTCCGCCCCTGCAGGGCATACTTCGTCCCACCTGTGAACCGTGCCTCCGGCGGGTGCGCCTCGATCGTATCGATGACACGTACCCACTGATGTCCGTTGCCCGCGGCGGGGAGCACGAACGGGACCGACTCGAAGTGCGCGTTGAGGAGGATCAACAGTGTATCGCCGGAGACGAGACGTCCGCGCTCGTCGATGTCGTCGATCGCATCACCGACCATGAGCACGCCGAGCGCCCGGACGAGCGGCGCGTTCCATGCCGCATCGGTCATCTCACGTCCGCTTGGATCGAGCCAGTAGATATCCTTCACGTCAGCGCCGCGGATGGAGCGCCCCTGGAAGTACTTACGTCGGGTCAGGGTTGGCTGCGAGCGGCGGAAGCGGACGAGACGGCGAGTGAACTCGAGAAAGTCCTTCTGCTCGGGCATCAGACTCCAGCACGTCCAGCTGGTCTCGTTGTCCTGACAGTAGGCGTTGTTGTTGCCGTGCTGCGTCCGTCCGATTTCGTCGCCACCGCTGATCATCGGCACGCCGACTGACAACAGCAGCGACGCCATCAGGTTCCGCTTCTGCTGCTCGCGGAGCTTGATGACCCGCGGATCGCTCGTCGATCCTTCGATGCCGCAGTTCCAGCTCAGATTGAAGTCCTCGCCATCGCGGTTGCCGTCCCCGTTCCGTTCGTTGTTCTTGTGGTTGTAGCTGACCAGATCCTGCAGTGTGAAGCCATCGTGCGAGGTGATGAAGTTGATGCTCGCGTACGGACGCCGGCCGCTGTGCTCGTATAGATCGTTGCTTCCCGCAATGCGTGTCGCGACCTCGGCGACTCCGCGGTCGTCGCCGCGCCAGAACGCCCGCATCTCATCGCGGTACTTACCGTTCCACTCGGTCCAGAGGACCGGGAAGTTACCGACCTGATAGCCCCCGGCGCCCAGATCCCACGGCTCGGCGATCAACTTCACCTGCGAGAGCACAGGATCCTGGTGAACGATATCGAAGAAGGCCCCAAGTCGATCTACCTCGTACAGTTCGCGCGCGAGCGTGCTCGCCAAGTCGAAACGGAAGCCGTCGACATGCATGTCGAGCACCCAGTACCGCAGACTGTCCATGATCAGCTGCAGAACTTGCGGGCTCCGCATGTTCAAGGTGTTTCCGCACCCCGTGAAATCCAGGTAATACCGCTTGTCTTCGGGAACGAGGCGGTAATACGACAGGTTATCGATACCGCGCAGCGAGAGCGTGGGGCCGAGATGGTTGCCCTCCGCCGTGTGGTTGTAGACGACGTCGAGAATCACCTCGAGGCCGGCGCTGTGGAGCGCCTTCACCATGCGCTTGAACTCACGGACCGAATCGCCGGGAAGTCCCGAGGCCGAGTAGCGGATGTCGGGCGCGAAAAACGCCTGCGTGTTGTACCCCCAGTAGTTCGACAGTCCTCGCTCGACCAGATGACGGTCGTACGCATGATGGTGGACCGGCATCAGTTCGACGGCGGTTACTCCAAGCTGCTGCAGATGCTCAATGGCCGCTTCTGTGGTCAAGGCTTCGTAAGTTCCGCGGAGCGGTTCCGGCACGTTTGGGTGAAGCTTGCTGAACCCTTTGACGTGCATTTCGTAGATCACGGTCTTGTGCCACGGCGTGCGCGGCGGCCGGTCGTCGCCCCACGTAAACGCTGGATCGATGACCGCCGCCAGTGTGGCGAACGCCGCGTTGTCGCGCGCATCGAAGGAGAGATCGCCGCGGGAATCACCGATCGCGTAGCCGAACACGGAATCATCCCATCGCACCGAACGGCCGATTGACTTCGCGTATGGGTCGAGGACGACCTTGTTGGGGTTGAAGCGAAATCCGGCACCTGGATCGTACGGACCGTAAACGCGGTAGCCATACAACTGCCCGGGACGCACGTCGGGCAGATAGCCATGCCACACCATGTCGGTGTGCTCGGGCAGCGTGACCGACGCGGACGGTGCGGCGGTATCTGGCGAGTCGAAGAGGCAGAGGTCGACGCTCGTCGCGTGGGCGGAAAAGATGGCGAAGTTCACGCCGAGACCGGTCCAGGTCGCCCCCAGGGGGTACGGTTGACCTGGCCAGACGCGCATGGCTTCACCCCTGCATCAAAAAAACTGCCAGCCTTCGCTACCCGTTGACATCGCGCGGAGGCGGGAGCCAGACATGCGCGAAGTTTTTGTAATTCACCCGGACGGGCATACCTCAGCCGATCTCATTCCCGGAGCGCGCGACCCGTCCACGCTCACGCATCGCGAGCCCGGCTCGATAGGCGGCGACCCCTACGGTGCGGACATACCGGCTGTCGCTCCCAACTGGGAAGACGGTGAGACCTGCCGCGAACATGAATGGGAGGGCGGGGGCGCCCTACGCGAGCGACACGGGAGGACGATATGCCCAGCAAATCCAAGAAATTGAGAATCAGCGGACCTGGGGCGGCGGATTTCCTGACGGCCCCGGGCGGGATCGACTTTCCGGAAACGGAACCCTCCAAGGGGTCGGCGCAGGCGACCCGCGGGGAAGCGCCGGTCGATGAAGCTGGAGCGTTGGAGCCGGATCTGGAGGCCCCCGATCCGGCGAAGGAACGTGAACGTGAAATTATTCCGCCAGACCGTGGCGGACGGCGTAGTGCGTAAGCTCGGCGTTGGTGCGCATCCTCATTTTTTCGAGGATGCGCGCGCGGTAGGTACTGACAGTTTTGACGCTCAGCGACAGTTCCGTCGCGATTTCCGACACGGTCTTGCCGCCGCCAATCATCCGCAATACCTGATATTCGCGGTCTGAGAGGCGTTCGTGCGGCCGATCGTCGCGGTCCGGATGCAGCCCAAGCGCGACGTGTTCGAGCACATCGGGGCCGAAATACTTGCCGCCCCGCGCCAGTTTCGAAACCGCGCTGACCAGTTCCACATCGGCCGCATCCTTTGTGAGATACCCCGACGCCCCGGCGGCGATCGCCCGACGCGCGAACTGATCCGCCGCATGCACCGAAAGAATCAGGACTGGAAGGCGCGGCCGCAGCTCGCGCACACGTTTGAGCACGTCGAGGCCGCTGCCGTCAGGCAACGAGAGGTCGAGCACGATCACATTCCACGAATTGGAATGCAGCGCTGCGATCGCTTCGCGTCCGGAGCCGACTTCGGAAATGATCGCACCCGTAAACGCGTCGGCCAGCAGCTCGCGCAGGCCGCGGCGGACGATCGGGTGATCGTCGACGAGCATGATGCGAAGCGCCGCCGAACGTGTCGCCACGTCCGCTTCGCGGCCGGGTGAGTCGTACCGAACCGTCGTGCTCATTCCTTTTCAGCTCGTATACGCGACGATTTCGGTTCGGGGAGCTCATTTGACGCCGCCGACGGCCGACCGCTCGACTCGGCTCGGGGCCGGATGCCTGACGCCGCTCGAGGCAAGCCGGAGTCCGGATCGTGGACGAGCGGCAGCGTCAGTAGCACCCGGGTGCCCTGACCGGCGCGACTCGTGATGCGAAGCGTGCCGCCAACTGTGCGCGCGCGTTCGCTCATCCCGAGCAGACCAAGCGACCGGGCATTCAACCGATTCCGCGGGATGCCCACCCCGTTGTCCCTGACATACAGCATCAGCCGCCCGCGCGGCGTGGTGCCGACGGTCGTGGCGATGCAGCTCGCGTGTGAATGACGAACGGCGTTGGTCAGCGCTTCTTCGAAGACGCGGAACGCAGCGGTGGCGATTTCCGTGTCAACGGTGTGATCGACGCGCGCGACGACCGGCATGGCGATCCCCGACATCGCGGCCATACGGCGCGCTTCATACTCGATGGCCCCGCCAAGATCGCGGTGGTCCAGACCTGGTGGACGCAGTCCAGTGGCGATTCGGCGCACCATCGCGATGCCTAAATCGACCTGCCCGATGGCCGACTGGAGCCGATCAACGACATCTCCGGGCGTCTTGAGTTCGCGGAGGCGCCGGATGGTGGCTACAAAATCAAGCTTGATGCCGGTAAGCAGCTGGCCCAGCTCGTCGTGCAGCTCGCGTGCGATCCGGGTGCGCTCTTCTTCACGCATCTGCTCGAGGCGCTCGGCCAAGGCGGCGTCCAGATCGATGTCGTGTGGAAGCGGCAGCTGCACGTCAGGACCTTTTAACACGGCAGCCGGTTTTCCCGCCGCTTTGTCGGTAATTGTCTGACAACTAGGCAGTCGGGCGCTGACTCCGCTGTCAATGAAAACGAAGGGGGAA
>Ga0310810_10008478_pt1 | contig 11832 bp, 6 predicted proteins | sample NCmetagenome_FD_207641 | JGI IMG/M metagenome (GOLD analysis project Ga0310810, IMG submission 207641) | Soil microbial communities from experimental microcosm in Duke University, North Carolina, United States - NC | ecosystem: Engineered > Artificial ecosystem > Soil microcosm > Unclassified ...
CCTCGACAGCTTCCTCCTTCAATCCACACTTGGCCGCATCCGGACCGATGCCTTCGACCACAACACCAAGTCGAGTCAGGCCCTTCAGAGAGGCATCAGGCCGCTGATCAATCCCTGTGGGGGATGGCGTGGATGATGGCGTGGATGATGGCGGCGACGTTGGCGACGGCGGAGCAGCGGCGGGCTGCGCAGCAGCGACGGCCGGCGGCGAGACGGACGAGGCCGCCCTCACGTAGACACGCCTCACCCTATCCCCGACTGCCCTGCCCTCGATGAACTCGACGTCCACGACCAACGACATCCGGTTCTGGTCCAACGAATACGTGTAGCGGATCAGCCGCCCGTTCTGGACCTCATACGCGATCGTCAGCCGGCTCTCGTCCCACGACGAATTCGTGATCGCCGTGATCGGACCCACCTTCACCGCCTGGTCGCGCCGGCCAGGCTGAACGGTCCTGGGCGCCCCTGGATCGGGTGTGATCGTGACGATCGCAGGGGTGACATCGATCGTGAGTCGATCGGGAGGCAGGCGCACCTCGTCGGTGAGGAAGCGAACTCGTGTCGCGTCCTCCTGCGTTTCGCTCTGAACGCGACGGCTGCGCTCGGCGCCGGTGGGGCGCTCCGGTTGCGCTGGCAGGAAGCTGGCGCTGAAGCCGACCTCCTGCGGGAACTGACTCAATTGACGATTGAGCGTCCAGGAACCAGCGAGGTCGGTTGGGCTCTGCGCCCGCACCGATGCCCCAGCCATAACGAAGAGCGCGACGAGTGCGCCCGAAAGCGTCGCGCGCGACGAGGTCATGATCGATTCTACGTCGGGCGTGACGCCGCAGATAGGGCGTGCCTTGGAAAGCGCCTCAATCGCTTCGCGGACGCTGCCCGCCGCGGTGACGATGGCGCCGACTTGTTCCAGTACCAAGACCAGTACCCGCCGGGCGTCGGCCTCGTCATAGGACGGTTTGTGATTGGGGCGTTATCCTCAAGTTCACTCTCGCCAGTACTGCGTCCGCGAGTTCGACTCGACGGCCTGCGCGTGCTCAAGGGTTCAACGTTTACCGTTCGCCTTCCCATCCGCGCAGTGCCGATAGCGAGAATGGGTTCCACATTCGCCAGAATGAAATCCGCCAGCCGACAGATTGACTATAACGGGAAATGTCGATAGGCCGGCGGTGGCCGAAGTGCGGCCTTTGCGCGGTTCAGGGACTCTCTCAGTACCTGCAAATGCCAGTCGCTTACCGGTGGCTCCAAGCGACGCCGCCGCGCCGCCGCAGATTGGTAAAGAGCAGTCGCCAAGGGCGATCAATCAGCGCGTCAGGCGTCGGTCGCCAGATCGCCGCAAGTGCCTTTCTATTCGGACCGTTCCACGTTGAAAGCCACTGCGCCGTTGCACGTTACTTATCTGCGCCCTGTTCGGTATCCCCGTATAATCACACCCGTTTCACGCCCCGTGTCCCTCATAGCAGGAACTCGCATCGGCTCATATGAAATCGCTGCCCAGATCGGCGTGGGCGGCATGGGTGAGGTGTATCGCGCTACTGACACGAACCTGAAGCGGCAGGTCGCGATCAAGGTGCTGCCGGAGGCCGTTGCGGCAGACGCCGAGCGGTTAGTGCGGTTTCAGCGCGAAGCACAGGTCCTCGCCTCGCTGAATCATCCCAACATCGCGATCATCCACGGCCTCGAGAAGAGCGACGGTGTGACTGGGCTCGTCATGGAACTGGTCGAGGGCGCCACGCTGGCTGACTGCATTGCGAAAGGCGCGATCCCGGTCGACGAGGCACTCCTCATCGCAAGACAGATCGCGGAGGCGCTCGAGGCGGCGCACGAGCAGGGCATCGTCCACCGGGATCTCAAACCGGCCAACATCAAGGTGCGGCACGACGGCATGGTGAAAGTGTTGGACTTCGGCCTGGCGAAGGCGATGGAACCCGCCTCCGCACAGCGACACAGCGATGCGTTCTCGCAGTCACCGACGATCACGACACCGGCGCACACCATGCAAGGCGCCATCCTCGGTACGGCCGCCTACATGTCACCCGAGCAGGCGCGGGGCAGGCCGGTGGATAAGCGGACCGACATCTGGGCGTTCGGGTGCGTGTTGTACGAGATGCTGGCGGGCCGGCCGGCGTTCGCACGCCAAACGCTCACCGACACGCTGGCCGCCGTCGTCGAGGGCGAACCGGATTGGGGCGCCGTACCCGATTCCGGACCCGCACCCGTACTCCGCCTGATGCGTCGGTGCCTGGATAAGGATCAGAAGCAGCGCCTGCGCGACATCGGGGATGCACGCTTCGAAATCGAGGCAGCTCGAACAGCCAGCGTCTCGACGATCACTGAGGTGCCACCACGTCGCTGGTCCGCTCGTCTCCCTTGGCTCCTTGCGGCAGCAATGTCGATTGTGGCCCTCGTCTCCACCGCTTCCGCGTGGCTGGTTCCAGTGGCGTCAGTCGCGCCGGCGGCCCCACGATTCTCTCGTATCGTTCCCGTGACCACAGGCCCGGCACGAGAGCTTGGTCCTGCCATTTCGCCCGATGGCAAGTGGATCGCTTACATCTCTGACTCGGGCGGCCGGCCCGACGTCTGGGTGAAGTTCGTCGCCGGAGGCGAAGCGGCGAATCTCACCGCGTCGGCAGGCATCGACGTTTCCGTGACCACAGGCATCGGTGGTCTGGACATCTCGCCCGACGGGACGCGCATCGCTGTCATGGCCAGGACCCGTGGCAGCTCCGCGTCGTTTGCCACCTGGGAGATCCCGGCGCCGCTGCGTGGAGTGCCACGCAAACTGCTCGACGACGGCTTTCTTGGGATGCGGTGGGCGCCGGATGGCCGGGCGATCACGTTCATTCGAGCCGGGGCCGCCGCCGGGGACGCATTGTGGGTCGCCGATGCAGAGGGAACCAACCGACGTGAGATCCTTTCGGCCCGCGACGGTGTCCACGTCCATTGGCTGAACTGGGCACGCGACGGCTTCATTTACTTCATTCGCACGATCACGACCATTGCGAATCTGGACCATGCCGAGATCTACCGGATCAATCCGCGCGGCGGGTCCCCGGAGCCGGTGGTGTCCACGCTGCGCCGGGCGATGTACCCGGTGCCTATGCCGGATGGTCTCGGTCTCATCTACTCCGCCAGTCCACGAGGCGTCGATCTGGGACTCTGGTGGCGTCTCCTTCAGGGCGGTGACGCGCAACCGCTCACCATCGGCACGGGCGACTTTGCCGAGCCACGTATCTCGGCAGACGGTCGGATGCTGGTGGCCACACGATTTGAGGTTCGTCAGGCGCTCACTCGCGTGGGGCTGATGCAGGCGGAATACGGCCACATGACAACCCTGACCAACGGCTACAACGGAGATCTGGATCCAAGCGTATCGCCCTTGGGCGACCGGCTGGTGTTCAGCTCGTCGCGCACGGGAGACCGGCATATCTGGACAGCCAGAATGGACGGCTCTGATGCCCGGCCGCTGACCTCGGGCAGTGCCCTCGACGATCGCCCGACGATTTCACCTGATGGCCGCCAGGTCGCGTTCAATTCGGATCGCGACGGTCGCCGCGGAATCTGGGTGATCAGCGCAGACGGAGGATCGCCGCGGAAGCTGACTGACGCCTCGACAACCGGAGGTCTGAGCTGGTCCCGTGATGGGAGGAGAGTGGTGTACGCGGCCGGCGCCGGGAGCTGGCCGGGCCTGTGGAGCGTATCGTTGGAGGATGGGCAAGTTCAACGCATTGCAACGTCTGGAGCCGTCAGCGAGCCTGTCTGGAACCCCATTCGAGATCTCATCGCGTATATGGAGCCCGCCACAAGCGGTGCGGGGTTCACAGGGCTGGCTTTCGTGGACTCAGCGGGACGGCGGCAGTACCCGACCCTCCCGCCCGCACCAGAAATCAGCGCCGGATTCTCAAATGGGATGGCCGCGTGGTCTCACGATGGGCGTCGCCTCGCCGTGGTCAGTCAGAACTCGAATGCCGCTGCGTCAGTCTGGGTCGTCGATCCGGAGGCTACGAAACCGTTCCGAAAGCTCGTCGATCTCCCGCCTGGGCCACGCATCCGCGGTGTGAGCTGGACGCCCGACAGCTCATCACTCATCATCGGCCAGCATGACACACTGAGCGACATAGTGTTACTGGAGCAGGCGCAGTAGGGATTCGCAGACACGAGGATCTGAGCCCAACTCATTGCTGCGCGCAACGAGGAAAACCGACTGGCGGATCACTATGACCAACCTGGTGCACGGCGAAACCGACGCGGCGGCCACATCACTCGCGAGTAGTCGCTAGCGTTGATCGGAAGTGCCTCGGCGCAAAGAGCTGAGATGTGAGCTCGATGTTGAGGCCGAGGCACTTTCGATAACGAGACTTGAAGGAAGCCGCTGGCGCGGCGGCCGGCTATGGAGCTGGAATCGGGATCGTCGAGCGTGAAGCGTCGTCGATCGAGGAGCCGTCGCCGCGCGAGCGGCGGCGGCCCGCACGCCGTCCGTCGCGCGTACGGGAGCAGCGCCGGATGTGACGGGCTGCGACCATGCATCGAGGCACACTTCTGCTGACACGTGAGCGACCACGTTGGCGCAGACGCCGGTCACGATGCCGTTGCTGGAGGCTCATGAGGTGTCGAAGCCGAGTGTGACGACGGTCAGCTTGAGCCTGGAGATGATCGGGCCGAGGACCATCGGCGCTCCGCAGCGCGGACAGTGCCATGCGGGCGGTGTCGAAGACGTCATCGAGGGTGGCGCGGGTCGTCGGAGGAGGCGCCGAGCGAGCGCGAGACGCGCGGTGCGACACGTGCTGGCGAGATAGCCACACTGCCGAATGCGGACAAAGCCACGCGGCAGGATGTGCTGCACGAAGCGCCGAAGAAATTCCATGGCGGTCAGCGTCATCGTGCGCCACTGATTCCCGTGCGCGTAATCCTTCCACCGAAAGGTCACCCGCTCGCCGTCGAAGGCGATCAATCGATGGTTGCTGATCGCGACCCGATGCGTGTAGCGCCCCAGATACCGCAGCACCGCGGACGCCCCACCGAAGGCCGGTTTCGCGTAGACGATCCAGTCGGTCTCGAAGAGCGCATCGACAAAGGTGTGCCACTGCGCCGGATCGCGCAGGCGCTCGGTCGCGCCGGCAAGGTCCAGGTCGCCACGCACGAAGGCGCGACGGAGTGCCGCGACAAACTTCCCTCGAAACACACGACTGAGGACCTTGATCGGGAGGAAGAAGCCTGCGCACTTCGACCGAATCCAATACTGGTGATCGGGCGACAGACCGCCGGCGGGCACGACACAGTGCACGTGGGGATGGCGGACGAGTGTCTGCCCCCACGTGTGAAGGATGCTGAGAATGCCGATCTCTGCACCAAGGTGCCGCGGGTTGGCGGCGACCTCACGCAGCGCAGCCGCACTCGCCTGGAAGAGCCAGGTGTAGAGCTGTGTTGCGTTGCGATAACAGAGCGGCAGCAGTGCATGCGGCAGCGTGAAGACGACATGCACGTAGGGCACGTCGAGGAGCTCGCGCTCCCGCGCCGCGAGCCACCGGGTACGCGCCTGCGCCTGACACTTCGGGCAGTGCCGATTTCTGCACGAGTTATAGGAGATGGCCTGATGCCCGCAGGCGTCACACCGATCGACGTGCCCACCCAGGGCGGCGGTGCGACACCGCGCGATCGCTCGCAGGACGGATCGCTGCTGTACGCTCAGCCAGGGATGCTGCTCGAGGAAGGTGTCACCCTGCGCGTGGAGGATATCGGCCACCTCCACCGCAGGCCGGCTCACGACGTTGATTTCCGGAGTAATCGAGACCGGTGCAACACCACCGGCGTCGGGACCCGCAATTGCTCGAGCGGGTTCGGCGCTGCATGAAGATGCCGTCGCGACAGGTGGAGATACACCGACGTGTGCGAGAGATCGGCGTGGCCGAGCAGCAGCTGAATCGTCCGCAGGTCGGCGCCCGCCTCGAGTAGATGCGTCGCGTAGGTATGCCGCAGCGTGTGCGGCGTCACGCGCTTGTCGATGCCGGCCTTGCGCGTGGCGAGACGGACAGCCTCCCAGATGACCTTTGAGGTGATCGGTCGATCGGCCCGCCAGCCGTGCTGTGTGCCCGGGAAGAGATAGGTGCGCGGTCGCATCCAGCGGTAGTACTGGCGCAGCGCTGTCAGGAGCGTGCGACTCAGGGGGATTTCGCGATCGCGGCCACCCTTGCCCTGCTCGACGCGGAGCACCATGCGTTGGCTATCGATGTCGCGGACCTTGAGATGGCACAGCTCACTCCGGCGCAAGCCCGCGCCATACAGCGTCAGCAGCATCGTGCGGTGATAGAGATTCTTCGCGCCGGCGATCAGGCGCTGCACTTCATCGGGGCTGAGGACGACGGGCAAGCGGAGCCGCTGCTTCGGATACGGCAGGTCCTCGCGCACGTCGCGCCGCTGGAGGACATCGCGGCAGAAGAACCGGAGCGCGCAGATCTGCCTGACCACGGTCCCGACGGCCAGCCGTCGCTCCTCGAGGAGAAATAGGTGGTAGCGTCGGAGCTGGGTCGGGCTGATCCGATCGAGGCGCGCACCCGTGTGCTGGCGAAACGCCTCAACGATCTGGATGTAGCTGCAGATGGTTGTGGCGGCGTAGTCGCGACGCATCAGCTCGTCGCGCAGGCATTGCAGTAGCTTGGTCACAGACACCTCCTGTGACCACGCACCCTATCCTGCTACGAATGACCCGGCTGCCCGTCGGCCGCCGCGCCAGCGGCTTCGTTCAAGTCGGCTTGTGGCGAGTGATGCGACGACTTGGCATCAATCGCTAGATCGCCGTTGCGCGGACTGAAATCGAACCTACGGCACGAAGGCAAACACTGTCGCCGGAGCCCTTGCGTACGGTCGTCGCGCCCTACGACGCCGGATCAAACCTCACGATTACCGCGGTGATATTGTCGCGGCCGCCCGCGTCGTTCGCCTGCGCCACTAGCGTCTTGCAGGCAGCCGCTGGATCCGATTCCGCGCGAAGAACCGTCGCGATCGCCTCATTGGTCACCATCTCGGTCAACCCGTCGGAACACAGCAGCAGGCGATCGCCGGCATGCACGTCGAGCGCGTGCGCTTCCACGTAGACGCCGGCTTCGCTGCCGCCGACCACGTTCGTAATCACATGGCGGAGCGGGTGCTGGGCGACCTGCTCGGGCTGGAGCTCGCCCCGGCGGACCATGTCCTCCGGGACCGTGTGGTCATGCGTGATCTGGCGCAACGCGTCGCCTTCGAAAATGTACGCGCGACTATCGCCGACGTGGACGACACATACCCGGCCGTCGAGATGATAAGCCAGCGTCAACGTCGTGCCCATGCCGCTCAGCTCCACATGCTCCATCGATTCCTCGACGATCCGATAGTCGGCCTGATGGAGCGCTGTCTGAAACTGCTTGAGGGCAGTCTGGGCTTCGGGTTTGTCCGAATGGAAGAACCACTTGAACGTATTGAGCGTGAATTGCTCGATCGCGACGACGGCCAGGGCGCTCGCCTGTTCGCCGGCACGGCGGCCGCCCATACCGTCGGCGACGAGAAACAAATGACCGCGCTCGTTTCCGAACTGCGCTTTCGGCTCCGGCAGGCTCGTCTGCCAGATGCGCATGGCCTTGGTGAGCTCGGCGATCAGAAACTGATCCTCGTTCGATGGGCGCACCCGGCCGGTGTCGCTGATGCCGAAGGCCTTCACAACCAGCGAGGGACGTCCAATCTGCGTATAAGGCTCGTTCATCGACGTTTCACGGAATTGACCTGACCGAGGTCGCCAGCGCAGCCGCCGATATAGTGTGACAGGTTCACATCTTGTGACCGTTCAAAACAGGACACCGCTGTCTGATCAGTATTCTCTCCGCGGACATCTCCGTGCTCGCCGTCGAACGTACGGCTCGTCCGCTTCAACTGCCGCGCGGGTCCTAGGGACTACCGGAGACATCTACCGCGCGGCTTCTCGTCGATGCTTCTGTCGGCGATCCGATCGCGAGCTTCTTACGCGCTCATCGATCGATGCCCAAACCCGGCGGCACCTATTCCTATGCTGCCGCACTCGGCGAAAGCACTTGACGCGTACGGTCGTCGCGAATCAGTCCCGAGAGTCGCCAACGGTATTTCTATCGGCGCCGCGGCCGATCGGAAAACAGTGCGCCGTTTTGCGGGACCTATCCCGTTTGCGGCCCCTCTCGCCCGTATAATGACGCCACACTTGACCCTCACCGCCGGTGTTCGCCTCGGCGTCTACGAAGTGATCGCCAGCATCGGGGAAGGGGGAATGGGGCAGGTATTTCGCGCTCGCGATACGAAACTGGATCGCGACGTCGCCATCAAGGCGCTGCCCGAGGCGTTCGCCCACGATGCTGATCGGCTCGCGCGCTTCCAGCGTGAAGCCAAGACGCTCGCCTCGCTGAACCACCCAAACATCGCCGCCATCTACGGCCTCGAAGAGAGCGGGGGCATGACCGCCCTCGTGATGGAACTGGTCGAGGGAGACGATCTCTCGCAACGCATTGCTCGAGGTGCGATCCCTCTCGATGAGGCGCTCTCGATCGCGAAGCAGATTGCCGAGGCGCTCGAAGCGGCGCACGAGCAGGGCATCATTCACCGCGATCTGAAGCCCACGAACATCAAGGTGCGCCCGGAGGGCACGGTCAAGGTGCTGGACTTCGGTTTGGCGAAAGCGATGGAGCCGGCCGGCACTATCGCGCCGAGCGTGTCGCAGTCTCCGACGATTACCACACCCGCGATGACGCACGCGGGAATGATCCTCGGGACCGCCGGCTACATGAGTCCCGAGCAGGCGCGCGGTAAGCCGCTCGACAAGCGCGCGGATATCTGGGCGTTCGGTGTGGTGCTGTATGAAATGCTGACGGCCAGGCGCCTCTTCGCGGCCGATTCGGTCCCTGAAACGCTGGGGCTGATCTTCTCGCACCAGCCGGACCCGGCGCTGCTGCCAGCCGCGACGCCAGCGCGTGTCCGCGCGCTGATCGCGCGATGCCTCGTCAAGGATCCCCGTCACCGTCTGCGCGACATCGGCGACGCGCGGCTGGATCTGGCTGATGCTCAACGCGCCACCCCCGAAAACAACCCGCCGAACGGTGTGGCGCCGAAAGGACGCGAGCGGCTGGCATGGGCCTTGGCCATATTGATGGCGCTCGTCGCCGGCGTGTTGGGTGTGCAGGCTCTTCGCCCGGCTCCCGTCGCTTCCGAGACGCACCTTACGATCATCACGCCTCCAACGAGAGACGCGACGCTCGCGATTTCGCCCGATGGGCTGAAGGTTGTCTTCGTGGCCCAATCCGCTGGCCAGTCTCAGTTGTGGCTGCGGTTACTCGATTCGCCGACGGCGCGACCGTTGGCGGGGACCGCGGGCGCATCATCTCCGTTCTGGTCGCCCAACAGTCGTTCCATCGGGTTTTTCGCTGACGCCACGTTCAAGCGCATGGATCTCGATGACGGATCCATTCAGGCACTCATGTCCGCTGCTTCGGGTATGGGGGGCGCATGGAACGCCGACGACACGATAATCTTATCGACGAACCCAGGCACCTCCATTCTCCGCGTCCCCGCTGGAGGTGGTGAACCGACCGCTGTGACGCGATTCGATTCACCGCAGCAGAGAAGTCACTCGTCGCCTCAGTTCCTGCCCGATCAGCGTCACTTCCTCTTCTTCGTCGCGGGCACCTCAGAAGCACGTGGCGTCTATATCGGTCAGCTCGATTCACCGGACACCAAACGACTGTTCGACGCGGACACGCCAGCTGTGTATACCTCCAACGGACAGTTGCTTTTTGTCCGTGGCGAGAAACTGCTGGCACAACGCTTTGATCCGGAACGGCTCGAAGCGAAGGGAGACGCTGTCCCGATAGCCGAACACATGAACGCCGGGACAGCGTTGTCTGCATCCGCTGCCGGGCCTATTGTCTATCGCACACCTTCCCCTGATAGTGGACAGCGGCAACTCGTGTGGATCGATCGGTCTGGCAGGGTAACCGACACGGTGGTTTATCCCGATATTGCGTCGCCAGGTCCGGCACTGTCTCACGATGGCCACCGCGTTGCACTGTTCCGCTATGCCAACGGCAACATGGACATCTGGTCGTATGAGACCGTCCGTCGTCGCTGGGACAGGCTGACCTTTGACGCGGGAGATGACATCTTTCCCCTGTGGTCTCCCGACGACGGCAGTATCGTGTTCGGCTCACGGCGTGGCGGTATGAATCTTTACCGGAAGCTCCTCAATGGTCCACCTGGAAGTGAAGAGCTACTGCTTTCGACGTCAGAAGCGAAGTTCCCGATGGACTGGTCACGCGATGGACGTTTCCTGCTCTACGACAGCGTGGGTCCCAAAGGGGGTGTGGACATCTGGGCGCTGCCTCTCGAAGGACGAAAGGCGTTCGCGGTTGTTCAAACCCAGTTCAACGAGCGTCTCGGGCAGCTCTCCCCAGACGGAAAGTGGATCGCCTACCAGTCCGACAAGACCGGCCGCTTCGAGATTTACGTGCAGCCATTTCCAGGTACCGGAGGTGACGTTCCCGTATCAACCAATGGTGGCACGCAGGTGAGATGGAATCCCCGCGGGACCGAATTGTTCTATGTTGCGGCGGATGACCGATTGATGGCGGTGCCGATCCGTGTTCCTGCAAACGCGACGATGTTCGAAGTTGGCGAGCCGCTTCGGTTGTTTAGCACGAACATGGGAGGCACGATCCCGGGTACGAACAGACACGCCTATATGGTTGCGCCGGACGGCCAGTCTTTCGTGATCAACTCGATTCCAGAAGAAGCCAGTACCTCGCCCATCACGGTCATCCAGAATTGGAAGCCGAGAACGAGTAAGTAACGCCCCGCACGCCAACGTTCGGATTCGCGCACACATGGGCGACGCGCGCGGCCACTTCCCGGGAGAGCAGTGCACGCCTGATCACCAAATTCCGGGCACGAGCAGCTTTGTCCTTGCCACATAGGCCGCGTATTCGTCGCCGAATGTCTCGAGCATCATCCTTTCCTCTGCACGGATGCGAAACGCGAAGAGAATCCCAATCGCTACGAAGTATGACGGCCCTACAACCCAGTTTGGAACCACGAGTGCTTGGCCGATGGCGTAGAGGAAGAGTGCTGCGTACATTGGATGACCGACATAGCGGTAGACCCCCTGCGTTATGAGTCGATGATTCTCGCGCAATTCAAGGGTGACCGACCAGTACGTCCCCAGGTCCGAGTGTGACCGCTGGAACCACCAGAGGCCCGCCACAAGGCACAAGACGCCAGCGCCGAACGGCCAAGGACGAAGCGAATACTGGGCGAACGAAAAGACGGGGAACACCACCCAGAGCAAAGGAACGAGGAACCCCATCCACGCGAGCGTCAGCAAAACCGCTTCGCGGGGACCTTTGCAACTCCGCGCGACCCTGACTGCGCGACTGCGGCGCCCGTGAGGTGCTCGAATCACGACCATTACGACACTGGCGGCGAGAATCACCGCTTTGGCGATCCAAGGGTTCATGATCGATCAGCGCGATCGCGTGATGGCCGAGCCGTGCCCTGGTGGTTGCCGATGTCCGACTTGATCCGCATCTGGGCGTTGACGAAGCGGTTCGCGCCGACCACGAAATCCTGGTAATCGTGGACGTCACGGCTGCTGCCGGACAACTTCGTAGTCTCCCCGCCGTGCCCCTTCGCGAATAACCCATCCCGGCGCCGCCTTGAACGTCCACCCGTCTCCGGAGATCGTCGCATCGTCGCCGCGTACGGGCGCCGGCAGACGCCGCGAGCCGCCATCGGGCGCCACCAGCACGCCATTCTCCGCCGCGAGCGTGCCGCAGCGTCCCGACAGGCGATAGG
>Ga0310810_10008479_pt1 | contig 11831 bp, 8 predicted proteins | sample NCmetagenome_FD_207641 | JGI IMG/M metagenome (GOLD analysis project Ga0310810, IMG submission 207641) | Soil microbial communities from experimental microcosm in Duke University, North Carolina, United States - NC | ecosystem: Engineered > Artificial ecosystem > Soil microcosm > Unclassified ...
CGGCGTGACTTTGTCTCTCAAGAACATGTTCGGCGTCATACCGGGTGCGATCTACGGCTGGCCGAAAAACGCGCTGCACTGGGCCGGCATCAACGGTAGTATTGTCGATATCAACAGCTCGCTGCCGATCCCGCGCTTTGCGATCGTTGACGGCATTGTCGGCATGGAAGGGAACGGGCCGCTGCAGGGGCAGGCGCGGCAGGCCGGTGTGCTTATCCTCGGGCCGGATCTGGTCGCCGTCGACGCGACTGCTTCAAGGCTCATGACCATCGAGCCGAGTCAGGTGCGTTACCTCGCCGACGCGGGCGAATTTCTTGGCAACGTAGGTCTCGACGACATCGAGCAGATCGGCGAGACAGTAGACCGGCATCGGCAGGATTTTCGCGTCCTGGAAAAATTCTCCTACCTGAAAAAACTCGTCGGCTGAGAGTCCTTCGCGAGCACCGCTTCGGGGCGCGGGGCCATTCAGTACAAAAAAAAGAGCCGAACATTGACTCAACGTCCGGCTCTTTTGCGTCATGAACTAACTGGTCAGCTCGTCTTGTCGTCTGCCGGGATCATGAGTTTCATGCCGACGTAAATGTAATTGGGGTTTTTCAGCACGTCGCGGTTGGCTTCGTAAATCTTCTCCCATTTGTTGGGTGAATTGTAAAACTGCTCGGAGAGCCGCGCCAACGTGTCGCCGGACTTGACGGTGTACGCCTGGGCTGCGCTGGCCGGCTTGGGGGCGCTCGCCTGGACTTTTTCCGCCGTGGCAGAAACCGGTTTCGCCACAGGCTTGGTCTTTTCCTCGGCGACGGTAGGCTTGGCTTTCGCTTCGGCAACCTGCGCTTTGGTCGGTGTCGATGCCGCAGCGGGTTCTATCTTGGGCGCGACTTTCGCTACCGCGGCGCCGCTCTTATAGACCTTGTCGATGAAGCCGGAGGTTTCGAGTTCCTTCACGATACTGGTGTCAACGAATTGCTCAGGCCGGGCGGAGCGCGCAGCCGGATCCTTGAGCCCCAGCTCGCGCAGGATAATCTGCACTCCCTTCAAAGTCGGGTACGGTTTCTCCGGCACGAGGGTCTGGATGATGGAATCGTAAGTGTCGTCTATAATGTCCTTGTCGTCGGTACGCAGATACTTGGCCAATATGTCCATGGTCTCTTTGCGGTGCGTCTTGGCGTATTGAATGCCTTCGATATAAGCGCGCATGAAATCGCGGACCATGTCGGGCTTCGATTTTATCAGCGCGCGACTGGTGGCGATGCTCGTGTGCTGGTATTCAAGGCCGAGCATCTGCAAGTCCGCCAGCATCGGAAATCCCATTTTTTTCGCGCGCAGCGAGGTGGGCGCGGAAAGCATGGCGCCCTGCACTTTGCCGGCCTCGAGGGCGGCGAGCTGAGCAGGCTGATTGCCGAGTTGGAGGATCGCTACTTCCTTGTTGGGGTCGAGGCCATATTTTTCGAGCGCGTAGCGCATGGCGAAATCAGTCGCTGAGCCGTAGCGCGTGACGCCAACCGATTTACCCTTGAACTGATCCGGGCGGGTGATGCCTCTTTCGGTGTAGAGCTGGAAAACCAGGGTGTTGATGATGCCGGCGATCATTACGACGTCGGCGCCGCGCAGATTGCTCTGAATCGCCGCCGGGCCGGCCACAGAGGCGAAGCTGATGTCACCGGCGACGAGCGCCTGAGCGGTGGTGGTGCCCGACTCGATCAGAATGGCCTGAACCTCGAGGCCGTACTTGCGGAAAAATCCCTTGTCCTGGGTAACCCAGAGGGGAGAAACGTTGCCTGAAATCGAGCTGTAGGCGACGTTGATTTTTTGCAGTGGACGGTCGGCAGCCCAGGCGCCGGCGGCGGTCAACTGACAAACCGCGGCGGCGAGGATCACCCGACCGATGATGAATTTAAACTTGCCTGTCATAGCTTTTCTCCTTTGAGTTTGTACGCTGGCTGTTGGGCTATTCACGGTTCAGGCGAATCATTGCGGCCTTGAGGCTCGCGCGCATTCTCTCCAGCGAACGGCCGAGTTCGCCGACCTCGTCATTGGATTGTATCGACACGGCGGTGTCGAGCCGGCCGCGGCTGATGTCATCGGCGATGGCCTTGAGATCGAGGATCGGCCGGATGGTTTTGCTGGCAAGCATGATCGAGAGAGCGATACCGAGCACGAGGCACCCGGCGATGAGCCCGATAATCGGCAGCAGGGTGGAGCGCACGTCATCTTGAATCGTCTCCGCCCAGAGGCCGACCCGCACGACGCCCAGCTGACCGTCGAGCAGCGTCGAGCGCGTTTCATAGACGGTTTTGCCGCGCACGCGAGTCATGCGCGAAGCCGCCGAGGCGCCGCCGGCGTCCTTCAGTTCGGTGGGGAAAGGCTGGAGGCTGCTGACGAGCACCTCACCCTTGGCGTCCTGCACGAAAGCGTAGGCGACACCGTCCAGACGGCCGTACTTCGCCACAAGCGCGTCGAGCTCCAAAGTGCTTTTACGCGAAACCAAGCCGGCGGCGGCATCGGCCAAATTGGTTGCGATGGCGGAAGAGCGCAGATCCACCTGCTTTTGCAAGGCTGCATTAGTGAAGTAATAGACGATACCGATGACGAAGAGACCGAGCACCAGAATCAGGCCGCTGAAGGTGGCGCTGATTTTCCACCGAAGGCCGCCGCGCTGCCAGTCGATGCCCACGGTCTTGGGCAGCTTGGTTTCCATGGACGCAGTTTCCTGGGACATGAATGATTTCCTCCGACCGAGTGATCCGAAAAATTAGAAGCGTTTGAAGTTCGAGATCTCCTGAAACATCGACTCCTCGAACTTGTGCTTAAGCTTGCTGTCGGAAATTTCCCCGCCGATGAGCACGACCAGCTCATCGAGTTTGGATTCCGGCAGATTGTCCCGCGATGCGCCCAGCGCTTCGATCTGATCGCGCAGCACCAGCGGCGCCATCGGGCCGATGACTTCGGTCAGAATATGCGTCACACGATTCAATAAGGCGGCGGGGACCACGTCGGCAACCGGTTTCGCAACCGCCTTGGCAGTTTCAACGAGACCCGCTTTGTGCAAGGTGTAAATAACTTTAGCGGCGTAGGCGAAGGGAATGCGCAAAAGATCGGCGATTTCCTGCACTGTGCGCGCGCCGTCAAGCTTGCTCAGGACGCGCCAGCCCACCGTAGGCACGGTGATCGGCCCGGAATGATCCGGCGGCAGATCGGCGATGCGAAATACGGCCTGGCCCGAGGGAATCACTTCCAGAATGATCTCCCACTCGTGGGTCATCGCCTTTACTTCTTGAAGGATATCCTCGGCGCTTTTCTTGACAGTCGTCGTGGGAGCGACGCCGTTCGGTTGCAGGCTAAAGCTGCCTTCACCCCAGGTGACCGGGTAAAGAATCGCTTTCTCGCCGTCACCGATCGGACACGTGGCATGCACGATGGTCCCGTCGGTAACGTAGAGCTCGACGGTCTCCTTGCCGCGTGAGAGTTTCAACACTCCGGATTTTTTTCCGGTGGTGGTTAACAGCAGTAAATCGCACAAACTGATTTGGGAAAGATTGCCTTGCATAAAAAGCTTCGCTAATGGACGCGAGTTCTATCGATCCTCCAGCGACCGGCGCGCGTCCTTGCTGCCCGTCGCTTTCTTGGCCATATCGGCTATCTCGTCGTGCCCGTTCAACGTCATTTTCAGGGTCTTGATGACGGCGAGGCTCTTGCTGATGCCGACCATCTGCTCCAGCGTCGACTTGATCTGGCTCTGCAGTAGATCGACCTCGTCGGTGGAAATACCCTGAAGCTGCGTCTGCAGTTCGTCGTAGAGGCGCGTGATGCTGTCGATCTGGCCCAGGGACTCAGCCTTTTGCGTGATGTCTTCGTAGAGCCGCGAGATGTCTTCGGTCAAGTTTTGCAAATCGCTCTTCATGGGTTTTCGCTTTCTCCTGTTTATTTATTTCTGGGCTGGTTTGTGGTTCGGCGTTATGCTCTTGGCTCCGTCGGTCTGCTCGACGGGGTTTACGACGGCAGGCGTAGGGGTCGACGGCGTTTTGAAAAAATATAGGCCGCCGAGAACCAGCCCGAGCACGGCAAAGGCGCCGATGGCCGCAAGCTTGAACTTGATCGTGCTCCGCGGCGAATACAAATCATATTCGCCGTAGTCTTTGATGATGCTTTTCAGTTGGCGATCGATCTCACCGTGTTTGTTCGCCGCCTGGAGTTTCTTTTCTTTGGCGCGCGCTTCACGCTGCTCTTTTTTCGACTTGGACGTTTCCGGCACGATCAACGCCTTGCTCTCAACTTCCTCGGCTTCGACGACCACCGCCGGTAAAGTTTCCATCGGGGGGGACGAAGGCTGAATTGTCGTTTTCGGCGCAGACGTTTGAGCCGGTGCAGGCTTAGGCGATGAAGCGGCTTTGACCGGCGCAGATTTCGGGGTGACCGGTTTCTCGACGGGTGTTGCTTCTACGATCGCAGCGGGCGCGGCAGGTGATGGCTGGACTTTGCTGTCAACAACGTGCGCTTCAGCCGCTGCCAGCTTTGTGCTCGGAGTAGTGCCGGAGGTGACGGTGAATTCGCCGTAGCTTTCAATCAGCTCGTTGAGCAATCGCTCATCGAAACTGCTGGAGGCTTTATCCGTTGCGGCGGCGGTTTGCGGTTGGGTCGCGGAAATTGTTTTGCTTGCCGACGCAGCCGACGACTGCTGGGGGACCAGCGGCGCATCGCCGCCAAGCAGGCTGCCCAGCTCGAAATCGCTAGGGTGCCCAGAGACGGCAAGATCCTTTTCGCTGTCGGTTGAGAGTACCCAGTCTTCAGCTTCAAGGCGGTTTGTGCTGGTTGCCGCGCCCGCTTTGGATCCATCGGATGCAGATACAAAAATTTGGTCCGAAAACTCTTCGACCGGGATCGTTGCAGTAAATTTGTCGGACGTCGAGCCCTTCGCTGCCCGAGCAGGCTTTTCCGGCCGTGTGAGGCTATGACGGCGAATCAGCGCGTCCGCCTGGAGGATCGCGGCAAGCGCGGGGTATTGCTCCAGCGGAGCCGGCTCTGCGTAATCGAATTTTTCCTCGGTAATTGTGTCGAGCCGCGCATTGACCGATGCGACAAAGGTTTGCAGTTCGTCGAGGCCGCTCAACTTGGCCTGGAGCTGCGATAGCTTAAGCGCGAGGGTTTGAGCGTTCGCTTGAGTACGGGCTACATCCTCGATCGAGAAGTCTTCCAGCCGTTGCTGCAACCCTTGGATGGAAGTCAGGACCTTGCCAAATCCCATTTGACCGGCGTCTGAACCGGCCTTCGAGGTCGTTGCTTTGGAAGCGTCTTGTTTCTGTGCTGGAAACATTGAGCGCTCGAAATCCCTATCCTGCTGGATACTTTCGAAGCTGGAATACTTGGCATCAACTAAGCAAAAGGATTGCCATTTATGACCTGATTGAAATGGTTGTGTTTTCAAGCGCCTAACTAGCAACTGGGGTACAAATAGCAGATAGTACCACGATTTCTGTTCAGGGCGGACAAAATTGTACGTGCAAAAATGGCCCTATCTTTTTGGTTTTCCTAAGGAAATGAAACGATATTTGTCACACCCGCGGCTCAAAAATCGGGCCTAGAAAAAGTGTGTGGATGGGGTTTTGGTTGGGGAAATACGCGGAAATGAGCGGAACTGTTGGACGGAAAATTATCAGATCGCCAAGGCGAACTTCTCGAGTTTTCGGTAAAGCGTGCGGGTCGAGATACCGAGAGCTTCCGCGGCTTTGGCTTTGTTGCCGTTGGTTTGGCGCAGGGCTTCCTCGATCACGCCGCGTTCGCCTTCTTCGATGTTGCGGATAGCTCGGGTGCCGATCTCTTCCCGCCGGCCGGTGGCGTAATGTTGCAGATTCATAGGCAGGTCGCTGATCGTGATGTAATCCCCGTCGGAAACCATCACCGCGCTCTCCAGTACGCTTTTGATCTCGCGAATGTTGCCGGGCCATGGATAGTCGAGAAACAGCGCTTTGGCTGAGCTCGTGAGTTTCTTGAGCGGCTTTTGGAACTGGCTGCAGGCTTGATACACGAAATTCGCGATCAGCAAAATCATGTCCTCACGACGCTCACGCAGGGCCGGCAGAATAATCCGCGCGCTGTTCAGCCGAAAATAGAGATCTTTGCGAAAGCCGGTACCCTGAATCGCTTCTTCGAGCTCTTTGTTGGTTGCGGCGATAATTCGCACGTCGCTGGTTTTGGGAGTTGGTTCGCCGACCCGGTAGTACTGCCGAGTCTCAAGAAAACGCAAAAGCTTGAGTTGGATCGACGGCGCGAGATCGCCGATCTCGTCGAGAAACAAGGTGCCGCCTTCGGCCGCCTCGACGAAGCCTTTTTTATTGCGGTCAGCGCCTGTGAACGCGCCCTTGACATAGCCGAACAATTCGCTTTCGACTAGGGTTTCCGGGATCGCGGTCATATTGCAGCCGACAAACGGCTTGTCCGCCCGTGGTCCGTGTGAGTGAATGTACTGCGCCATCACTTCCTTGCCGGTGCCGGTTTCGCCGGTGATCAGCACGGTGATGTCGTGCATCGCGTAGCGGTTGGCCAGATTCAGCACTTCATGAAACTGCGGTGTGTCGCCGATCATCGTCGGCGCCTTGATCGAGTGTGGGCTGCCCAGGTCGGCCGGCGCATGATTGACATGGCCGAAAAGTCCGTAAAGCCCCTGGAGATGGTGCGGGTCGTAGCAGATAAGCGCGAGGTTGGCGCACTTGTCCTTGAGACGGGTCGTGAAGCCGTTCCATACCGTGCCCTGGCAAACCGCCAGCTCGGCGAAAATGAACTTCTGCTGATCGGCAGGGAAGGCGGTCAAGACGCGTTCGGCTTCCTCAAGGGTGCGGCTCAGGTGAACCGAGCAATCGCGCGCCTCGACCAGCTTGGAAATGCCCGCGAGGGGTGCTTCGGTGGAGTGAATGATCAGCGCGAGCGGTTTCACCATCGGCGCTTACTCGGGAGTCGACACGTTCGGAATGATCACCATGTTTTCGAGCGAATCCATGAGCAGCTGGCGCGAAATTTTCGCTTCCGTGCCGAGATAGTTGCAAGCGGCGATGACGTGCTCGGCGATGAACTTGGGGTGAAATCCGGCGAACGGAATTTTGTGCTTGATATAAAATGAATTGAGCAAATAAGCCATGATCTCTTCGTTGAATTCCAGCCCGTAGGAGTCGCAGATGCGCTGGAAGATCTCTTTGAACTCGTCCACCGTCGGCGGATTGATTTTCATCTTGTAGTGAACGCGCCGCAGCTGGGCGGGATCCATTAGTTCCTCGGGCGGAAAATTCGTAGCGAATATTACCAGCTGATCGAACAATAACGCAAACTTTTTTCCCGTGTGCAAGGTCAAATAATCCACTTTCCGCTCGAGGGGAAAGATCCAGCGGTTGAGCAGCTCATGCGGGCGCACGCGCTGGCGGCCGAAGTCGTCGATCACGAAGATGCCGCCGATCGCTTTCATCTGCAGCGGCGCTTCGTAATATTTTGAGTGCGGATCAAAATCGAGATCGAGCATCTCGAGGGTCAGCTCGCCGCCGGAGATGATGTACGGACGGCGGCAGCGCACCCAACGCGGATCGTGCTCCAGGTGCGGCAAAAAAATCGGATTGGCGTCGTGGCTGTTTTGATTTTGCGAAAACGTCACGTGAACGGACGGATCGTAGATCTTGATAATCTGGCCGTCCGCTTCGATGGCGTAGGGGATGTATACCGGCTGCTCGAAGGCACCGACCAGCGCTTCGGCGATCGATGTCTTGCCGTTGCCGGCGGAGCCGTAGATCAAGATTGCGCGCCCGGAGTTCGACGCGGGGCCGAGCCGGCGGACGATGTCCTCGGAAAGCACCAGGTGGGACATCGCTTTCTTGAGCTTCTCGATGCTGATCACTTCGTTGGTGATCGTCTGCTTCTGCACCTGGGTTTGGTAGACCTCGAGCGGCACCGGAACCGGCCCGATGTACTCGCAGCGCCGCAGCGCCTCGCTGGCGCGCTCCTTGCCGCCGTTGGTGAGCGCGTAGCGCATGATGTTGTAGTTTTTTTCCGAGGGTCCGCGGATTTCTACCAACGCTTCTTTCTTGGCGAAATTCAACAGCTCCTCGACGACCCAGCGGGTGAGTTTGATCTCCTCGGAAATCTCAGGGATGGTCTGCAGCGCTGACACGTACATGGTGCGCAACAGAGAATTCAAAAGGAAATTACCGTCGAGGCCGGTGTCCTCGATGTTTTTCGCCACCGGCGGCGGCTCCTGAAGAATCGCCTCCAGATCCCCGCGGCTGATAAAACCGAGAGCGACGAGGTTGTCGCCCAGGCGCCCGCCGGCGATTTTCTGCTGCTTCAGGACGGCCTTGAGCTGCTCCTCGGTGATAATGCCCTTCGCCAATAATAGCTCGCCGATCGCCATACAATTATCTCTTGTTCAAAAAAAACTTGTGTTCCGGACGGTTAGCAACTATATTCTGGTATATTCCGCAAAAAACCGTTTCATTATATTTGATCATGAAAATGTGTCAAGAAAACATTCACTTCGCGCAATCCATGAGGTGAGCCGCATGATACTCGTGCGATTCTGTTTCATTTTTGGTGTCCTTTTTAGTCTGGTCAGCGGCTGCGCATTATTGGACGAAGGCCCGTCCAAAAAATCCGCCAACAACCTGATCGCCACCCCCGCTTCGTATTACAGCACCGCCAAAGCGAAGTACCTGGGCACCAAGTACAAAGATAATCTCGATCGTATGGTCGAACGCATCGTGCGCAATTCTAAAACGGCGCCACTCCAGTTTGCCAACAACATTTCATCGGTCGGCGGCATCGGCTTCTTTACCCACTCGGCGACGAAAACCCCCGATGAGCGCTACCTGGAAGTGGTGCTTGCGACGCCGGAAACATTCGAAACCAAAGGCGAATACAGCGAGAAAATCTACCAGCTTTTTGATCGCTACGGCTTCGATCTCCTGAGCATCCTGAGCGGCGATGCCGACCTGTACCAGGACCGCGAACTGAGCGGCTATGGACTGAACCTGGCATGGCGCAACGTGGTGGCGGAGGGAAACGGCAGCCGCGTCACTATCGCGCGAGCGATTGTTTATTTTCCGAAAGAGAAAGTGCGCGGCTTTCTGCGCGAAGAAATCAAACAGAACGATTTGCTGAATGACGCCGTGATCTTCGGTGAAGAGGAGAATGGCCCGCTTGCTTTGGTTTCTTACCAGCCGCAGACCGTGCGGCCGGATTTTCGTCCGGCGATTCGCGAGGACAATCTAACGGCGTCCGTGGAATCCAGGTCGGCGCGCGCGCTGGCCGCGTCCAAGGCCCCGAAGGAAACAGCGGTAAAAGCCACTGTGAAGCAGGACACCGCCAAAAAGGAAAACCCGCCGAGTAAAGCCGCTGAAGCCGCCGCGAAAGCAACGACGCAGAAAACCGAAACTGAAAATATGCCCATGCCACTCGCTTCGGCGAAAGCTGCTCCCGCGGATTCGTCGACGAACAGCGCTCCTGTCGAGAGCGTAAAGATAGCCACGCCGACTTCCGCCGAGTTGCCGAAATCTGAAGAGCCTGCGCCGGTTGTCACCCTACAACCGGTTCCGCTGATTCCGGTCGACTCAACGCGGCCGGCCGCGCCGGTCCCGACGGAATTTCCTGCGCCGATAGCCGAAGGGAAAGCGCTCGTCGAAGAGCCGAAGTCTGAGCCCTCTCCATCGGTGCCCACTTCGACGCAAAAACCGGTAGCGGAAACGAAAGCAGAAGCAAAGAAAACTGAAGCGCTGCCTGCTCTCAAAGAAAGCAAACTCGCCGCGCCGGAAACAAAAGCTCCAGCCAAGGCGGTCGAGACAGTGCAAAAAGCCACCGCTGAACCGCAGAAGTCTGCGCCTACGGCGTCGGCGCCGAAAGCAGCAGACAAAATTTCAGAGGTGAAAACCACCGTCGCCAAGTCAGAGCCCGCTGTCGCGCCGAGAGTTGTCGCAGCGCCGGTCGCCGCGGCGAAATTGCCGGAGGCTGCTCCGGTGATCAAGCCAGCGCCGGCCGCGGCTGTCGCTGAGGTGAAGCGCGTCGAAAATCCAGCGCCGCAAGTCAGAGCGACTCCACCCATGGCGGTGCCGGTGAAACCGCTGGAGCAAATCACCGTGAAGCCGGTCGAGCCGATGATTTTGCCGGCGCCGGATCGTTCTTTACCATCGGTCGCCGCAGTGGAAAGCAAATCCGCGGAGCCGGTGAAAGCTGCGCCGGTGGTGAAGGCGCCCGCTGCCATCGTCGCCGAAAAAGCCAGCGTTCCGGAGACGAAGCCGCAAACGAAACCGCTGGAACAGGCGATCGCCAAGTCTGAACCGGTCTTGACCCCACCCATTGCGCCTGTACCGGCGGCGAGCTCGGCACCGCTCGCAAACGCACCGACAAAAGAAGCTAAGTCCGTGGAGCCGGTTAAGGTTGCGGCCGAGGTCAAAGCACTATCGATAGTTACTGCCAAAAAAGAAATCGCCGAGGAAAAGAAGCCGCAAACAAAACCGGCGGAAGCGATCGCCATGGCAAAGCCAGAGCCTGCACCGATTTTTCCGGCGCCTGCGCAGCCGACGCCGAGTTCTGCGAAAACCGAAGCGCCGCCGGCAAGCGCACCTGCGAGCAAAATCGCGCCGCCTGCGGAGAACAAATTAGCCGAAAAGCCCGGCGGCGAACAGGTCGCGCTCGTGCGAAAAACGCCTATTGAGATGGTGCCCGAGAACAAAGCACTGAGCCGACCGCCGACCCACAAGGCGCTCGAAGGATTCATTATCCAGCTGGCGTTTCAGGACAAGGAAAAAGCCCGCAATTGGGCGGAGAATATGGAACGGCGCGGCTATGCGGTTTCGGTCACCGAAGCCGGCACGGATGGCTCGTTGCGTGTGCGCCTGGGAAATTTTACGGTGCGCGACGAAGCGGAGCGCCAGCTTCGCAATTTTAAGCAGGAAGGCATCAACGGCATCATCATCAACTTACCCCAGGCATTTCGGCCGGAGGCGCGAAGCTCTTTGCCATGATCGCGCAGTTTGCGCGTCGACCTCGCCGGATCGGTGCCTACCGCAAATTTCGCTTCAGCTCTTGAGTCTCTCGCGAAGGATCTCGTTAACCTTCTGCGGGTTGGCTTTGCCTTGGGTCGCTTTGATGATCTGCCCGACAAAATAGCCGAATACTTTTTCATTGCCGGCGCGGTATTGAGCGATCTGTTGCGCGCTTGCCGCCAGCACTTGGTCGACCGCGGCCTCGATGCTGCTAAGATCTGAAACTTGCTCTAAACCTTTTTCGGCGACGATTTCCTCCGGGGATTTGTTCGAGTCGAGGAGCGCTTCGAAAACCGTCTTGGCGATCTTTCCGCTGATTTTGCCCTGATCGATCAAGCGCACCAGCCCCGCCACATTCTCGGCCGCGACCGGCCAGCTTCTCAAATAAAATTGCTCGTCAAGCCGGCGCTCTTTCAGAACGCGGAAGAGATCGCCGACAATCCAGTTGCTGAGTGCCTTCGGATTGCCGTGGATTTTCACGGCTGCCTCGAAATAGTCAGCCACGTCCTTTCGGCTGGTGAGGAGTTCGGCATCATACGCAGGAAGCGCGTACTCCTCCACGAAGCGCGCCTTGCGCGCGTCGGGAAGCTCGGCCAGTGCCTTGCCGATGTGCACGATCGAGGCCTCGTCGACCACGATCGGCAATAGATCGGGATCGGGAAAATAACGGTAATCGTGGGCGGACTCCTTGGAGCGCATGGAGCGGGTTTCGCCGCGATGCTCGTCCCAGAGGCGGGTTTCCTGGATCAGCTTGCCGCCATCCGCCAGCGTTTCGGTCTGGCGCTCGATCTCGAAGTTAAGCGCGCTCTCGACGGCGCGAAA
>Ga0310810_10008480_pt1 | contig 11829 bp, 13 predicted proteins | sample NCmetagenome_FD_207641 | JGI IMG/M metagenome (GOLD analysis project Ga0310810, IMG submission 207641) | Soil microbial communities from experimental microcosm in Duke University, North Carolina, United States - NC | ecosystem: Engineered > Artificial ecosystem > Soil microcosm > Unclassified ...
GTCGAAGCCGCAGCAGCTGAAGTGAAGACGCGGTTCGGTTCGCTGGATGTGCTGGTCAACAATGCCGGCACTGCGGTGTTCAAGCCGGCGCTCGACACCACCCTCGCCGAATTCCAGCGCACAATGGATGTGAACCTCACGGGCCCGTTCCTGATGGTGCAGGCCTGCGCGCCGCTGATGGGCAGGGGCGCCGCGATCGTCAATATCACGTCGATCTCGGGGCTGCGCGCCTCAGCGCTGCGCATCGCCTATGGCACCAGCAAGGCGGCGCTCGAACATCTTACCAGGCAGCTCGCGCTCGAATTGTCGGTGCGCGGCATCCGCGTCAATGCGGTCGCGCCCGGGCCGGTCGACACCGCCATGGCGAAGGCGGTGCACTCGGCGGCGATCCGCGCCGACTATCACGACGCGATCCCGCTCGGCCGCTACGGCCTCGAAGAGGAGATCGCCGAGGCCGTGTTCTTCTTGTGCTCCGAGCGCGCGAGCTACATCACCGGCCAGGTGCTCGCGGTCGACGGCGGCTTCGACGCGATCGGCATCGGCCTGCCGACGTTCCGCAGGGAGCAGGGTCAATCATAATTCCGTTCATTCCCGCGCAAGCGGGAATCCAGCGATCTTGGCTCTGGGTCCCCGCTTTCGCGGGGACGAGCGGAAGAGAACTCAATTGATGACCGCACCCGACTGCTTGATGATCGGCGCCCATTTGGCGAGCTCGTCCTTCATGAATTCCGCCGTCTCCTTCGGGCCGCGGCCGAAGACCGGATTCACGCCTGCACCTTCCAATCGCTTGACCACCATCGGGTCCTCGAGCGCCGTCTTGATGTTGGCCGCGAGCTTGTCGACGATCGGAGCCGGCGTACCAGCGGGCGCAAGGATCGCGTTCCAGGTGTAGCACTCGAAGCCTTTCAGACCCTGCTCCTGCAAGGTCGGCAGATCCGGCAGCGCCTTCATCCGCTCCAGCATGCCAGCACCCAGCGCGCGGATCGCACCTTGCTGGATCTGCGGCAGCGCCGTCGGCGTGCCGTCGAACGCCATCGAGATCTGCCCGCCGACCAGATCGCCCATCATCGGCGCGGAGCCGCGATAGGGCACGTGCTGCATGTCGAGCCCGCCGGCCATCGCCTTGAACTCCTCGCCGCACAGATGAAGGATCGAGCCGAGGCCGGACGAGCCGTAGGTGTATTTGCCGGGATTCGCCTTGACCAGCGCGATCAGCTCTTTCACGTCCTTCGCGGGAACCGACGGATGCACGTTGAGCGTGCTCGGCGTGATACCGACGTGCGAGATCGGCGCGAAATCCTTGATCGGATCGTATGGCATCCTGGCGTAGAGGCCGGGATTGATCGCGTGCGTTGAGACCGTCGCGACGAGCAGCGTGTAGCCGTCCGGATGGGCTTTGGCGACCACATCGGCGCCGATATTGCCACCCGCTCCGACCTTGTTCTCGACGACGAACTGCTGGCCGAGCTGCTCGGAGAGTTTTTGCGCAAAGATGCGCCCGACGATGTCGGTCGGCCCGCCGGCCGAGAACGGCACGACGATGCGCACCGGCCTGTTCGGATAGGGCTCGTCGGCCTTTGCGGTCACGGCCGCCAAGCCGAGCGTCGTCACAACGAACGTCAAAAAGGCAAGCTTAAGCGCGCGCGAACATTCCCCCAGCTTCGCCATCTGCCATCCTCCCAGGATTTGTCATGGCTTCGTCGTCACCACCCTCGCCACATTCCCAATGGTAACCGGGACGCGGCCAAGCGCAATCCGGGAATTCAGGCAAAGCGCTCGCGGGCGCGCGCCCGCGCCTTCTCGGCCTCGACCTCGCGGTCGCGCGCAGGTGCGCTCGTATGCAGCGAGAATAGAAGCTTTCGCGCTGCCGCCGAGACTTCATCCACGGCGCGCTCGAAGGCGGCAGCGTTGGCCTGCGAGGGCCGCGTGAAGCCGGAAAGCTTGCGCACGAACTGCAACGCCGAGGCGTGGATCTCCTGTTCGGTCGCCGGCGGCTCGAAATTGAACAGCGTCCTGATGTTGCGGCACATCGCGTTGGCTCCTTTACGCATAAGTCTAGCAGGTCGCGACGCAGGCTTGCTATCCTCGCCGCTACGCGACGCGTCCAAGGGCCGACGAGCGCGTTGTCATACTTCCGCACCTCCCGTAGGCTGTCCCAACGGATCTTGCCGGTGGAAGGCAGATGACTTTGTCGGCGGCGGAGCGAGCAAACCTGCAGGCGAGGGTCGACCAGTATCACTGGTTCCACTCGATCGACCTCGGTGGCGGCGTGGTTGCTCACGGCGCCAAGACGCTCGATTACATCAACACCGAGTGCGAGCTAATCCTCGGTCCGATCGATCTGCGCGGCACCAGCGTCCTCGATGTCGGAGCGATCAACGGATACTACTCATTCGCCGCGAAGCGGCGCGGCGCAACGCGCGTCATCGCCTCGGACTCGTGGGCCTGGCGCGACGCGCATTTCCGCGCCAAGGAAACCTTCGACCTTGCGCGCGCGACACTCGATGTCGATGTGGAGACGTTGGAGATCGATCCAACCGAACTGACCAAAGCCGCCGGCGTGTTCGATGTGGTGCTCTATCTCGGGGTGTTCTATCACCTGATCGAGCCGATCTATTGCACACGCCGCCTTTCCGAATGCGCCGGTCGGCTGCTCATTCTCGAGAGTCACCTCGATGCGCTCGCGAGCCCGCAACCCGCGATGATCTTCTATCCGGGGGCGGAACTGAACAACGATCTTTCGAACTGGTGGGGCCCCAATCCGCATTTGCTGTATGACCTGATGATTCATTGCGGATTCCAGCGCGTTTTCTTCCGCTATCATTGCGGCGAGCGCGGCGTATTTTATTGCTTCCGCTCGCAGGCGGACGCCGATCACATGCTCGTCGCGCCTCTCGTCCCGCCATGGTTCGACCTCGGGAATGCCGAGCACCGCGCGCGCGTGTTCAACAATCCGTGCTCGCCTGAATGGACAACGGCCGGCCAAGAAATGGGAACTCAGAGCACAGGAATGCAACATGTTGCTTGACAACCACATTGCGGCCGTCACCGGCGCCGGCTCCGGCATCGGGCGTGCCATTGCACTTGGCTACGCGCGCGAGGGCGCGCGCGTTGTCGTGCTCGACGTGAACGGGGATGGTGCGTCCGAGACGACCCAGCAGATCCTCAATGCCGGCGGCAAGGCGGACAGCTTTGCGCTCGACGTGACCGACCGCGACGCCTGCCGCGCAGTCGCCGCCGAGGTCGCCGCCAAGGCCAGCAACATCTCGATCCTGGTGAACAATGCCGGCATCAACCGCCGCACCGCCTTTACCGGGGACCGCGACGCCGTGGTGAAGGACTGGCAGGATATCATCGGCATCAATCTGATCGGCGTATTCAACGTCACGCACGCCTTTGTCGATCAACTGCGCGCCACCAAGGGCCGCATCGTGAATATCGGCTCGATCCAGTCCTTCGTGCATGTGCGCACGCCGAATTCTGCCGCCTACACCACCTCGAAACATGGTGTCCTCGGCTTCACCAAGGCGCTCGCCGCCGAGCTCGGCAAGGATGGCGTGCGGGTGAACGCGATCGGCCCCGGTCTGATCGAGACGCCGCTCAATGCGGCGGTGCGCGTCAACAATCCGGAGATCGTCAAGATTTTCATGGACCACACGCCGCTCGGCCGCACCGGCAAGCCGGAGGACATCGTGGGCCCGGCGATCTTCCTCGCCTCCGACCTCTCGGCCTACGTCACGGGCACCATCGTGATGGCAGACGGAGGCTACCGGACGATTTGAGCCCGTTCGAAAGTCGTGGGCTGCCGCCCAGAGCTCCGTCCCAAGTCAGCCGCTGCCGCTGCAGGGTGAGTGCAGCAGCGGGCACTCTCCCACAGCGGTTTAGTCAAACAAATTTCAACTCCGGTTATACGCACTCCCCGCTTCGGTGGCAGACTGCGCTTAGAGCCATCAACCGATCGGCTCGAGCGGGGAGACGCAAGATGTGCATTCTTTGCAATCAGGGAAGGCCACAGCACCATTACTTCTCTCGACGCAACTTCCTGAAATCAGCCGCCGCGACGGGAGCGGCTGCATCGACACTCAATCTGTTCGCGCCACGGCCCGCCGCCGCGCAGGACGCACCGCCGCCGGACACCGGCCGTAACGGCCGGCGTTATGTCATCCGCAATGGCGCCGTGATGTCGATGGACCCGCAGGTCGGTGACTTCCCGCGCGCCGATGTGCTGATCCAGGGCAACAAGATCCTCGCGGTTGGCCCCAATCCAGCTCAAGTTTGCACCGGTTTATCGGCCGCAGGACGTCTACATCAACGAGCTGTACGGCGGCTTGAGCCAGCTCGATGACGGCGTGACCACCGTGCATGACGTCTCGCAGATCCATCATTCGCCGCAGCACTCCGACGCTGCCGTCCAGGCCCTGTTCGATACCGGTCGTCGTGCAGCTTTTGGATATTTCGAAAGCGCAGGCGCCAACATCCTCGGCACCAATCCGGGCAATCAGTATCCGCAGGATGCGTTCCGGCTGAAGAAGAAGTGGTTTTCCTCGAGCGACCAGCTCGTCCACATGATCATGGGCGGCGAGGTCTATCTCGGCGACGCGAGCACGCAGCAGTCCTGGACGATCGGGCGGCAGCTCGGGCTCCAGATCGCGGCCCACATCCTCTCACCGTTCGGCATCCGCCCGATCTTCGACGCGCTGGCGCAGAACCAGGGCGGCGACCAGCACAATATCGGCATCGGCCCGGACAATCTGTTCATCCACATGACCGGCATGTCGGACATGGCCTGGCAGAGGGCGCGCGATGTCGGCGCTCAGGTGTCGATCGCGTTCCCGATCGAGATGAACATGCGCCACGGCATGCCGCCGATCATCCGGATGCAAAGCATGAGCACGCCGCAGCACCCGTTTGAGCCCTCGCTCTCGGTCGACGTGGAGTGCACGCTCACGGCGGACTTCTTCACGCAGATGCGCTCCGCCATGAATCTGCAGCGCATGATCGTGAACCAGATGACGCTCGACAGCCCGAACGGCAACAACAACCTGCCGGACTACCGGAACTGGGAGCTGCCGCAGACCGCCCAGACCGTGCCCGGGCCGTTCCCGTATTGGCCGACGCCGCCGGCCAACATCCCCGCGCCGCTGACGACCCGCGACGTGCTGCGCTACGCCACCATGAACGGCGCGAAGGCACTGCGTCTGGACAACAAGGTCGGCTCGCTCACGCCAAACAAGGAAGCCGACATCATCATCCTCGACGCCACCAGGCTCAACGTGGCGCCGCTCAACCAGGTGCCGGGCGCGGTCGTGTCGCTGATGGACCGCACCAATGTCGAGACCGTGATCGTCGCCGGCAAGGTGCGCAAATGGAAGGGCCAGCTGCTCGACGTCGATCTCAACAATCTGCGCAACCAGATCGAGGCTTCGCGCGACTTTATCTTCAATGCGGCAGGCGTCCCACAGAACCTGTTCAGCTCGCAGTAAGCGAAATCGTCACTGCGCGGGGCGGCTTCGGCCGCCCCGTCTCGTCACACGTGACCGAGATATCCAAAATAGAGCAGCCCGCACACGACGATCAGCCCCATCAGCAGGAGCGGCGTGAGCAGGCGCGTGTCGTTTGAACGGTCGTCGTTTGGCATCGTCGTGCCTCGATTTCCGCCCCGCCTGTCAACCGCTTCCCTGTCGACCCGGTTCCAGGCCGCTTCGCGGCGAGGTGAGACTTGCCAGCAGCACCGCCAGGATGCCGGTGATGAAGATCCCGTCAAACGTGCCCGCCCCGCCGATCGAGGCGACAGGCGCGCCAAGTCCGCTGATCTTGCCGAAATTCAAAAGGTCGGCGCCGATCAGCGTGCCGAGCGAGCCCGCAATGTAGGCGAGCCGCGCGGCGTATTCCCGCGAGAGAAGGAGCGCCACAATCGCCGTTGCGGCCGCGGGCACGAACACCGGGATAGCAATGCCGACCCCCGGCACCGGGTCCGAGAGCCAGTAGCACGCTGTCGCAACAACCGCGGTTGCGACCGCAGCCGGGCCCCACAACCGATAGCGGATGAGCAGATAGAGCGACATGATCGCCGGGATCACCGCGCCGCCGACGTTCACGGCGATCAGCGTGCCGGCCCACTCGTGTATGACGGGAACGACGTAACGCATGCCGAAGAAATCGACGGCTTGTCCCGACAGAACGCGCTCACCCGGCAACTCGGCGAGGGGAATGTTGAAGTAAGCGCCGACGAGAGAGCCGATCAGCAGCAACAGTGCGGCACGCGAGCTCACTCCGAGACGCATGAAGGCAAAGCGCAGGAGGCCAAGCTGGATGAAGACGACCAGAAGCGCGAAAAGCCCGACGAGAATCGAGAAGAAGCCGCAACCCGCCGGAGACCGGCGTCACGGAGGCCGCACTCAAGCGCATCAAGCACGCGCAGCTTCTGCTGATCCCGGCGAGCGAAGAAACGCGCGGCCACGGCACTACCGCGCAGGCGCGGTTCTACGCGAAAGAGCTGCGTCTGTTTCTCGAAGCGGTGCCGAAGCGCGCGATGTAACGCGCTTCGTGCTGACCGTTCTGCGGCGAGCGCACGCCTTGATCGCTCGCTGAGAATCATATTTTCCTGCGGTTGTTCGCTGTATTCGCCGATTGCGAAAACGATTTGCTTTGCGTTCGACGATCCCGTCAATGACTTGGGGCTGCCGATGTCACGCAGAGAATGGAATCGCACCGCCGATAATTTCAAAGACCTCGTTTGCGACATTGCCGCCGAGGAAACCAACGATCAGCTGCGACGCTTCGTCAGCGCGGCGCGTCCCTCGCCGGACAAGTCCGTGCTGGTCGATCTCGGCTGCGGCATCGGCACGTTCGTGCAGAAGTTCGGCGACCGCTTCGCGCAAGTCTTCGCCGCCGATTTCGCAACCGGCGTGATCCGGCAGGCGGAAAGCGCGTATCGCGGAACAACTCCGGTGGAGTGGCGTGTCGCGGACCTCACCGAATGCCCGACGCTGTTCGGTACGAATTGCGCCGACCTCACCGTCTGCCTCAACGTCATCACCTCGCCGAGCGCGGCGCGGCGCAAGTCGCTGTGGGAAACGGTGCGGAGCATCACGAGACCGGGGGGCCACGCCCTGATCGTCGTCCCGTCGATCGAATCGTGCGAGATGATCGCCGCGCGCGAAAGTCGCGGCCGCAAGCGCACGAGAGCTGTCGTGAAGGGAGACGGCATCGCCGAGCGCGGAAACGTCTGGCAGAAACATTTCGGCCGCGGCGAGCTTGTCGAGATCCTGGCCGGGCTCGGCTTCGAGGTCGCGCGGCTCGGCCCCGTGAATTATCCATGGTCGACGGAAGGGTTGCGCAAGCCGCGAAGTGCCGCGCAGCCGCCGTGGGGCTGGATCTGCCTCGCCAAGCGCGTCGTGCACTGACGCGCCGGTCCGCCGCAGCGCACATCAGGGCGGCTAGCCCGTCTTGATGTTCACCTCGCGCACGATGCGCGCGTATTTCTCCGAATCCTCGCGCGCGAGCTTGGCAAGCTTCTCGATATCGCCGCCGACCGGATCGGTCGCAGCCTTGAACAGCATGTCGCGCAGCGCCTTGTCGGCGAGCGCCTTGTCGCACTCCGCATTGAGCCGCGCGATGACGGCCGGGGGTGTACCCAGGGGCGCAAAAACCGCAAACCAGGATTGGAGGAACAGGCCGGGATAGCCCGTCTCCTGCAGCGTCGGTAGATCCGGCATTGAGGCCGAACGCTTCTCGCCGGACTGCGCGAGCAGCACGATCTTCTGCGTCTCCGCATGCGGCAGCGTTGCCGTCGGCCCGAGGATTGCGAACTTCACGTGGCCGGCGAGCAGATCGTTGATCGCCTGTCCGGCGCCCCGATAGGGCACGTGCTCGAGCTTGATGTCCGCCACCTTGGCGAACCATTCCATCAGCACATGCTGGTTCGAGCCGACGCCCGAGGTGGCACAGCCGAGGCTCGACATCTTCTTGACCGCAGCTACCAGCTCGGGAACCGACTTCACCTGCAGCGAAGGATGCACCGCGAGCACCTGCGGCTGGGTCCCGAGCAGGCTGACCGGCATCAGGTCTTTCAGGAAATCGACGTTGAGCCGCAACACATGCGGCGAACTCGCCACGTTGTCGTTGCAGACGAGGAAGTTGTAGCCGTCCGGCGCGGACTTGATGGCCGCGTCGATCCCGATGGTGCCGCCCGCGCCGCCGGTTCGGTTCTCCACCACGAACTGCTGGGAGAGCTGGCGCGAGACCTTCTCGCCGACGAGGCGCGCGATGAAATCGAGCCCGCCGCCGGCAGCCAGATGCACGATGAGGCGCACCGGGTGGGTGGGCCAGTCCTGCGCGCGGGAAACATGCGGAACGAACAGCGCCGCTCCGGATGCGAGTGCGCCCTTGACGAGGGTACGCCGAACGATTCCAGTCATGTTTCCCGCCACACCTAGTTGATCACTTGCACGCGCGCCTGGTCGCGATGATCTTGCTCGCGAGCATTTGCTTCGTGACGTTGCAGACGTTCGGCGGCGCGGCGCCCAGGACGCCGGTCGCGATGACGTAAGTCTTCGCCGGCGGCAGCACCACGTCGGCCTTGCCGAGCAGCATGATGTTCTGCTTGCCGACGCGCACCAGGTGACAGCCCGAATAGCCGGACGCCGTGCAGCCCTTGATGGTCGTCTGCTTCGGCGGCTTGGCGGGCTTCGCCGGCGCCGCCATCTCGGCAAAGGCCGGGCCTGCGGCCAGCATCAAGCTTGCGATCAGTACGGTTCTGAGCATTTCAATCCTCCCTCGTGTCAGTTGAGTTCTGACAACGGGATCATTGTGTTGAGTGTTGAACGGAATGGCAAGGTGCGGGCTTCCTGGAGCCCGGATGGAGCGAAGCGTAATCCGGGAGCGCACGGCAGGCGTTGTCCCCGCATTTCGCTTCGCTTCATGCGGCTACAAGGAGGACGCCTGCGCCTTGTACCAGTCCAGGATCTTCGCCCCATCCCAGGCGGCGACACCGGGGCGGCTCAGCACCGCCTCGAAGGCGCGGCGTACGTGACCCACCCGGTGCGGCACACCGGAGAGATAGGGATGCATCGCGATCGCCATGATCTTGGGGCGCTCGGCCGACTCGGCATAGAGGCATTCGAAGTGGTCCATCACGCGCGCATGCATCTCTCCCGACGGATGATGCCCGAGCGCCATCAGCACGATGTCGTGGAGTTCGAAATTGTAGGGCAGCGCGACCACCGGCTTGTGCGTCGTCTTCAAGACCACCGGTTCGTCATCGAGCACCCAGTCGCCGATGTATTCGATGCCAGCCGCGGAGAGATGGTCGAGCGTGTCGAAAGTCTGCGTCAGCCCGGGGCCGAACCAGCCGCGCGGCGCCCTGCCCCAGAACCTGGAGATCACCTCGACGGACTTGTCGATCACCGCCTTCTGGTCGTCGAGCTTGTGCATCGGCACCTGGTCGTAGCCGTGCGCGTTGAGCTCCCAGCCCGCATCGACGCAGGCCTGCGCCACCTGCGGATAGGTCTCGCAGACGCGCGCGTTCAGCGTCACCGTCGGTGAAATCTTCAAGCCCTCGAGCATGCGCTTCAGCCGCCAGAAGCCGACGCGCATGCCGTATTCGTGCCAGGTCCAGTTCGGGTGGTCGGGCAGCATCGGCTGCCCCTGTGGCGGCGAGATCACCATGCGCGCCATCGGGCGCGCCATGTCCCACTCTTCCAGCGCCAGCACCGGCCAGACGATGAGGCGCAGCCCGGCCGGCAGCTTCAGCGGCTTTCGCCCTTCGATCGGCGAATAGGCCAGGCGTTCGCGCGGGTGCATGGTGTTACGTCGGCGTGATGCCGGCGAGCTTTGCGGCCTCGCGCGTCTGCTCGAATTCGCGCTTGATGAAATCGGTAAAGCCCGCCGAGGTCATCAGAGTGTCGGTCACCAGCTCGGCGCCCGTGTTCAGGAACTTTTCCTGCACGGCCTTGTCGTTCAGCGTCTTGGTGAGCGCGGCTTCGAGCGCCTTCACGATGTCGGGCGGCGTCTTCGCGGGCGCGAGGATGCCGACATAGCTCGCGGCGGTGAAATCCTTCACCCCCTGCTCGATCATGGTCGGCACGTCCGGTGCTTTCGGCGCGCGCTTCGCCGACGCCACCGCGAGCACGCGGATCTTGCCGCCGCCGATATGCGGCAGCACGGTCGACAGCTCGGTCATCGCACCGTTGATCGCGCCCGACAGCAGGTCCGGCGTCAGCGCGCCGCCGCTGCGATAGGGCACGTGCTCGAGCTTCGCCCCGGTCGCCGCATTGAAGCGCATCAGCGTCATGTGGGACGCGCTGCCCACACCCGAAGTGCCGATATTGACGGGCGATGTCTTCGACAGCGCGATCAGCTCGGCCAGCGTCTTCGCCTTCACGGTCTCATGCACCGCGATGCAATGCGGCGCCAGATTGGCGAGCCCGACGGCGACGAAGTCCTTGAGCGGGTCGTAGGGAAGTTTCGCCTGCACGAACGGGTTCACGGTGAGCGGGCCGTTCGAGCCGGTGAACAGCGTATAGCCGTCCGGCGCGGCCTTCGCGGCCGCTTCGGCGCCGAGGCTGCCGCCCGCGCCCGCGCGGTTTTCGACGACGAACGGCTGGTTGAGCGAGCCGCGCATGCCCTCCCCGCACAGGCGTGCGACGAAATCCGCGTTACCGCCGGGCGCGAACGGCACGATCAGCTTGATCGGCTTGTCGGGGTATGCGGCGAAGGCTGTGCGCGAGGCGAGCGAAACAAGCGGCGCTGCAGCGATGGTGGAGAGCAGGATGCGGCGAGTGAGCATGGACGAGCCTCCGGAAGTTTCTTGTGGGACGAGCGTGTAGGATAGCAAGGACGAGCGCCGCAATGCCAATGTCGGCATGCGACATTGTGAGAACAGTAGCGCGGGGAAGTAGCGTAGCGACATGCCCGCCGCAGACTCAACAGTGGTCGAGTCTCCGCTTTTCCCGCCCCTGCAGTTCTGGCAGTCCTCAAAACCGCAGCACCCTTACCCACCGCGCCACATCGATCAGCGCGGCGAATGCGGCGGCCACATAGGTGAAGGCGGCCGCCGTGAGCACGTTGCGTGCGGCGGGCAGATCGCCCGCGGACAGATAGCGCCCGCGCGTGAGCGCAGGCAGCGCCTTGCCGAAGCTCGCGTCGAATTCGACCGGTAGCGTCGTGACGTGCATCGCGATCCGGATCGCGAGCAGCGCAAGGGCGGCACCAACCTGCAGGATCGCCAGCGCGGGCGACTTCACCAGCAGAAACACCAGCGGCGTCGCCAGCATCAGCACGCTTGCGGCGCGCTCGACCCAGACGAGCTGCTTCACCAGCGCGAGACGCCGCGCAAACGCCGGCTCGCCGCGCGCGTGCTGCACGGCATGCGAGACCTCGTGCGCCGCAACCGCCACGGCCGCGATCGAGCGGCCGTCGTAATGCTGTGGCGTGAGCCGCACGGCGCGCGCCTCGGGATCGTAATGATCGCCATCGCCGGTGAGCTCGACGCCAACGCCGCGCAAATCCGCCTCGTCGAGCAAGCTCCGCACCGGTGCCGGGCAGGTCCGGCCGGTCGGCGCCGTAGCGCGCGATCACGCGTCGCACCCAGAGCTGCGGGCCGAAGAGCAGTGCCAGGAAGAGAAGCCCGCCGATGGCGAGAAGGATGGGCATGGGAAGGACGTACCCTATCCGCTCGTCCCCGCGAAAGCGGGGACCCAGGGCCAAGAGCAAAGAGCTGGATGCCCGCTTTCGCGGGCATGAGCGCAGAAGGCTCTCCTTCGTCGTGGCCGGGCTTGTCCCGGCCATCCCGCTTAGGGATGGGTCGTGCCCTCCTCAGCGGGATCC
>Ga0310810_10008482_pt1 | contig 11828 bp, 10 predicted proteins | sample NCmetagenome_FD_207641 | JGI IMG/M metagenome (GOLD analysis project Ga0310810, IMG submission 207641) | Soil microbial communities from experimental microcosm in Duke University, North Carolina, United States - NC | ecosystem: Engineered > Artificial ecosystem > Soil microcosm > Unclassified ...
CCCGACGGCGCTATCCGCTCCATGATGTCGCGGCGTCCGCCGTAAACGGCCACTGGCAGGCCACCGCCTATCACCTTGCCGAGCGTCGTGAGATCAGCCGTCACTCCAAACCGCTCCTTTGCGCCGGCGGGAGCGATCCGGAAGCCTGTCATCACTTCGTCGAAGATGAGAAGCGCGCCCGAACTGTCGGCGAGCGTCCGTAATCCCTGTAGGAAGCCAGGATCCGGCGGAATGAATCCTGAGTTGCCGACGATCGGCTCGACAATGATTGCCGCCACGCCCCGCGGATTGTCGCGCACGAGCTTCGCGGCCGCATCGAGATCGTTGAAGGGCGACGTCAGCGTGAGTGCCGCGAGCTCGGCCGGGACTCCGGGGGAATCTGGCAAACCCAACGTCGCCACGCCCGAGCCCGCGTGAACCAGAAACGAATCCGCGTGGCCGTGATAGCAGCCGTCGAACTTGAGGATCGCGTTCCGTCCCGTGAACGCCCGCGCGAGTCGGACCGCGCTCATAGTCGCCTCGGTACCACTCGACACGAAACGCATCATCTCGAGGTGAGGCATGCGCTGGCGAATCAGTTCACCGAGCTGCACCTCGAGCTCGGTGGGCATTCCGAAGCTGGTTCCGTTCTGCATCGCGCTCGCCAGTGCGTCGAGAACGATCGGGGGCGCGTGTCCGAGCACGAGCGGTCCCCACGACAGAACGAAGTCGATGTATTCCTTCCCATCGGCATCCCAGATCCGCGCGCCTTCGCCCCGAGCTGCGACAACAGGCTCCCCGCCGACACCGCGAAATGCGCGCACCGGGGAATTCACCCCACCCGGGAAAAGCTCTCGCGCGCGCGCCATGATTTCGGCGGATCGCATGCTAGCGGCCGTAGCTGCCGATTGTCACCTGCTTGATGGGAAGCTGGCGTGAGACACTTTGCATCCGCGGAGCTCCGACTGGCATCGCGACGCGAATCACCGATGCCTGAAAATCGTAGTCGTCCACCACTTCCTCGACCGCCACCTCGGCAAACGTCCCCGGCGGCAACGCTTCGTCGAGCTGCGTAACACCGTCGATGTCGTCGGCCTGCCATGGGAGCCGCGCCTGGGACGTCCCACGTTTGGCGTCGCTTCGATCGACCAGCGCCAACGCGGTGCGGCCAGTCCGCGATTCATACTTCTCGGAAGTGATCGCGCGCTGAAGCTCGGTGAGCCTTTCGAGACGCTCGCGCTTCACCGTGTCGTGAACGTCGTCGGGGTATTGCGCAGCCCTTGTCCCCTCCTGCGGAGAATACGTGAACGCGCCGACTCTCTCGAACTGCATCTCCTCCAGGAATTCCAGAAGCTCGTCGAACTGCTCGTCGGTCTCTCCCGGAAATCCCACAATGCACGTCGTGCGGATCGCGACATCTGGAACCGCATCACGGAATTTCTGCACGCGCTCGCGAATAGTGCGCTTCCTCTCCGGGCGTCGCATACGCGCGAGTACAAGATCTGACCCGTGCTGAATCGGCATGTCGAGATACGGCAACACTCGCTTCTCACTCGCGACGACGTCGAGCAGACGGTCGGTGATGCCAGCCGAGTAGAGGTACAGCATGCGGATCCACGGGATGGACGTCTCGGCGACGAGCGACTCGAGCAGCTCTGGAAGCTTGATTCCGTCGCGCCGGTCACGTCCATAATGTGCGAGATCCTGGGCGACCAAATTGATTTCCCGCGCACCCTGTAGCTCGATGAGCTGCGCCTCGCGTACGACTTCGTCCAGCGCAAAGGACCGGTGCTTCCCGCGCATCAACGGAATCGCGCAAAACGCGCATCCGTGGTCGCAGCCTTCGCTGATCTTCATGTAGCGGACGTGCGGCAGGTCGCCAGTGTACAACCGCACCCCCGGGTGCAGCTCCTCACTGGGCTCGCCCAGGAATCCACGCTCTGTGAGCTCCGGCACCAGACGCTGCATCTCGGAGGAGCCTAGGAATAGATCGACTTCGGGGACAAGATCGAGAAGCTCGTCCTTGTGGCGCTCGATCATGCAGCCGACCGCTACGACAGCCTGACATCGCCCGTCGGTTTTGAAGCGCGCGGCTCCAACCATGGCGTCGATGGATTCCTTCTTGGCGGCGTCGATGAAGCCGCAGGTGTTGACGATGATCACGTCGGCTTTGGCGAGGTCCGCGGTGTACTCGGCGGAATAGTCCGACAACTGCGCCAGGTAGCGCTCGCTGTCGACCGTGTTCTTGTCGCAGCCGAGTGTGATGATGCCGACCTTCACGATCCCAACTTGTCGATCAAGCCCGACTGCTTCAACGGTAATTCCCGAACTTGAGCTCTACGCCGAAGTCCTGCTTGCGGAGGAGCGCCATGGCTTCCTGGAGGTCGTCGCGCGAAGGCGACGTGACGCGCACCTGATCGCCCTGGATCGCAGCCTGAACTTTCTTGAGCTTTGCTTCCTTGATAGCGGCGGCGACTTTCTTCGCGGTGTCGCCATCGAGCGCGAGCTTGAGGGCGATATCGCGGCGAACGGTGTCTCCACCGGCGGGCTTGATCTCCCCAGGGTCGAGATTCTTAACCGAGACGCCGCGCTTAATGAGCTTGGTCTGCAGCGCATCCCAGAGCGCCTGCATCTTGTAGTCGTTCTCGGCCGTAAGGGCGATCAAGCCTTCCGTCCGCTTTAGCTCGATGGTGGCAGGCGATCCCTTGAAGTCATAGCGCTGGGAGATCTCCTTCTGCGCCTGATTGACGGCGTTGTCGACCTCCTGGAGGTCGACGCCGGTGGTGACGTCGAAAGAAGCTTGTTGCGGCATGCGGGAAATGTAATCGGGAGACGAAAGTCGGAGTCTTTGCCCTCGAACGTCAATGATCTGCAAAAAAAAGAGGAAGCCTCAAAAGAAATCATAGACACGCACAGTATTGCCTACACATGTTTGCCGCCTCCTACCGCCCTCATGCTCCCCCGAGCGCATTACTGCTGAGCTTCGTACATTACGCCTGATTCGTCTCTAAACACCGCGTTCGGCCCCAAGAGCTTCAGGCCACTGCGGCACCGCACCGCTGACACTCGCTGATCCCGAGCTCTATCTGCCGCCACGAGCCTCTAGCCAGGCCATTCGCGCGGAATACGTAGCCGAACGCGATCCCGCCAAACCGCTTTCAAGATCCGCCCAGTCATGCTACTGGGCGGATCTTTTTCTACCTGGCAGTCTTCTGATAGGTGCCTACTAAGTCAGCAGCTTCTAAAACGTGGCCTTTCATCGCGCGTTCGAGATCGCCTTTGGATGGCGACAACAATCCCGTCAACTCGGTGTCGAGAGCATACAGTTTGAAGAAGTAGCGATGCCGCCCGATCGGCGGACAAGGGCCGCCGTACTCCGCCTTTCCCCAATCGTTCTTCCCCTGCACCGCTCCCTTTGGCATTCCCTTCTTCGAGGCGTTCTCAGCCAGAGCAACCGTCGCGCCCGGAATATTGTAAACGACCCAATGCACGTATACGCGCTGCGGCTTCGCCGGATCTGGCGCGTCGGGGTCATCGACGATGAGTACGAACGTCTTCGTCCCCGGCGGCGCACCTGACCACGCTAACGGCGGGGAAAGGTCCCGGTCTTCGCACGTGTATTTGGACGGAATCGATCCGCCTGCCTGAAATGCCGTCGATGTGATTCTGATTGACACTGCCCTGCTCTCCGATCAGATGTCCACGATGGTGCGAGAGCAGGAAGAGGTAGCAGAATGAATGCCCTTAGTGCGTTGAGGCCACGATCTTCAATCGTGCGATGTGTGCCCACCGGGAATCAACCGCTCAGGTGTTTGACAGCCAGGTCGTGAAGCCGGGCCTCGAGAGTTCCGAGTGTCAGACAGGAAAGCGTTCCTTTGCTCGAGCCAATGTCTTCGGCGTACGCAGTGAGCTGGGTCTCAACCCTGGCGACGCTGCCTGCCGGCGTCACGTGTGAAACGAGTGACATCGTCACTCGATAGTTATCCGCGGCCGCACCCGTCGTTGTCGTACCGCATCCGACGTAATCGCTGAGCGGCTTGCCGCCGAGTCGATACATCTTCGTGAAATTCTTGTTGCCGACTTCTCCGGTTTGGGGATTCCAGAGCTTGACCTCGATTCCGAGATCGGCATAGGCCGAGTTGAGCGCGGCGAGTGTGGCCGCGGGCGGCGCTTCTATTATCGCCTGATCCGACCTCGGGCCGTCATATGTCCGAAGAGTGCCGTTGCTCGCAGTGGCAACCACCCTCTGGCCGGGGGCCGGGATCGGATTGGCGCTCGCACAGCCGCCCAGCGAAAACGCAACTATGGCGGCGACAACACTCGGTGAATACGACCTCATTGTTCTTCTCCATGCTCGGCTTTGAAATCGTTGACGATGAACGCCCAGGTGATGTCTTCACCTGCATAGCAGGCGCCAAACCATACGACGTGGAGCGTTAGGGTTTGTCCGGGTGTAATTCGCGGGCAAGATATGAACGAATCATAGACATCAACGTGACCTGAACTGGAATTCCTGTACAACAGTCGTCTCGATCGGCACTCCCGACCGCGTAGCAGGCAGGAACCGCATGGACGGCATTGCCTCGCGAACAGCCAGGGAGAACAGCGGGTGCGTCGATCGCACTATCAAAAGCGATTCGCGACGTATGCGTCCGCTGGGATCGATCGTGAACTGCGCGACCACTTCACCTGACGCTCCCGCCAGTTCGGCCCGTCGCGGATAACGCGGACGCGGATTGTGGGGTGCCGGCTCGGCGTTTCGAAAGTCAGGTGGGTAGGAATCCGCGTGGGGCAGATCCGGGTGCCATTTCAGCCCGTCTGCTTCGTCGCCAGCAAGCGCGTGAAACAACATACTGGCGTTCTCCGGCGGAACCTGGCTGCCGAATTCCCAAGCGCCGTTCGACGCGCCGAGTGTGTACGCCGAAAGCGAGTCGCCCGACAAGCGAACAAGCCGCATTGCATTTCCGGATTCGTTCGAGGCTCTGAGGATCGTGGCCGAGAACGCCATCTTACCGGATTCAGCCCCGGATTGCGGCGTCGGACCCGGAAGCGCGGCGCTTGCCTTCGCCCAGGATGCCAGAGCCGATGAACTAGCCGCCAAACGGAAAATTCCTTCAGGAGTGAACGCGGTGATACTCGTGTCGCCGCTTCCCAGGTGAATGAGCAGAGACATCGAATCCGAAACCGAAATTCGCGTGGTGCGGCCGGGTGTCTGCGCCCTCAGCTCGCAGGCGAACGCGGCTGTCGCCAGCAGAACGAGCAATCCAGGATTCCTGGCGCGCGAAACCAGGTCGAGCGCCGACAATTAGCCCAGGAACGATTCTAGCGAGCGACGGCGAGAATTGTGGCGCAGCTTGAGGAGCGCCTTTTCCTTGATCTGCCGGACGCGCTCACGCGTGATCTGCAGCAGGGTCCCGATGTCTTCGAGCGTCATTGGATCCGCGCCGTCGAGGCCGAAGTAGAGTCGCAGAATCTTGGACTCCCGCTCCTTCAGCGATGACAGCGACTCCTCGATCGCCTCCGACAACGCCTTCTCGAACGTGATCTCGTCCGGAGTAGGATTCATGTTGTCGGGCAGATAATCGAGCAGGCGATTGTCCTCGCCCGGCGTCATCGGCGCATCGAGCGAGAGGTGGACCTGCGAGATCATCATCGTCTTGGCGACTTCGTCCTCGCTGATGTCCATGCCTTCGGAGATCTCGAGGTTGGTCGGCTGGCGTCCCAGCTCCTGAAGCAGGCTGCTCGCTCTCTTCCCGATGCGATGCAGTGTGCCCGCGCGATTCAATGGGACGCGCACGATTCGCGACTGCTCGGCAAGCGCCTGCAGGATGGACTGCCTGATCCACCACACGGCGTACGAGATGAACTTGATGCCCTTCGTCTCGTCGAACTTGTGGGCGGCGCGAATGAGGCCGAGGTTGCCCTCGTTGATCAGATCAGAGAGTGAGACTCCCTGATTCTGATATTTCTTGGCGACGGAGACGACGAATCTGAGATTCGATCTGACGAGGGTGTCCAGAGCTTCCTGGTCGTTCTGCCGGATGCGCTTCGCGAGCTCGACTTCTCTCTCGCGAGTAATGAGGGGAAAGACGCTGATGTCCCGGAGGTACTGATCGAGCGATCCTTCGTCGACGGTCGATTTCCGATTCGTCGAAACCTTCATAGCGATAGCGGCATCCTCTTCTCGGAAATCGAGAGATCTTAGTGAATGATCTCTCCGAAGCGCTTCCACCGTAAACGAGTCAGCCAGTCCAGCCGGTCTCCGGTGTCGGGCGCGTAGCTATAATAGACCACTATCGGCTGGCCGCGCACAAGAGAGTCGGCCACGAACCCCCAATACCTCGAATCCGACGAGTTGTCGCGATTATCTCCGAGGACGAAGTAGTCATGAGGAGGGACGACCAGAGGGCCCCAGTTGTTACGGGAGGGATGATAATTCTCGATCGAGGCTCCCCCCACAAGATACGCGTTCTGCCAGCGGAAATCGTCGTCGGACTGGTCTGGATCCGCCGGCGTGCGCTGAATGTAGTCCTCGTGGACCGGCTGCCAGTTTCGGACCAGCGTGCCATCGCGCATTTGGAGGGTGTCACCCGGGATTCCGACGATCCGCTTCACGTAATTGAGCCGTGGATCGACCGGGTAGGTGAAGACGATTACGTCGCCGCGCCTCGGCTCATGAAGGGCGGGAAGCTTCCGCCCTACTCCGGGGATGCCAGCGCCATACACCAGCTTGTTGATGAGGAGAAAGTCACCCTCGAACAGCGTGTGCTCCATGCTGCCGCTGGCGATCTTGAATGCCTCCACGCCAAAGGCGCGGATGACGACGAAGAGCGCCAGCGAGACAACGATGATCTTGGCCCAGTGCGCGAAAAAGGAAAGCTTGCTTCCCCGCCGCCTTCGGTTCGCGGCACGGAGGGCGTGCGCCCGGTTTTGTTCGTTGATGTCCATGAACCGTCTATACCAATGTGATCAGTCGGGCGTTCCCAGATATGTGTCGATCTGGGCCCGCTGCAGCGTGCCGGAGAAGTCGGCGTAGCCGACCTTGGTCTCGGAGTAGAACTCGTAGACTTCCCAGCCGCCCTCCCGGTGCCCGTTTCCCGTCTGTTTGACGCCACCGAACGGGAGATGAGCCTCCGCGCCGATGGTCGGTGCGTTTACGTACGTAATTCCATTGTCCAGCTCGTTGAGCGCGCGAAAGGCCGTATTCACATCCCGCGTGTAGATCGATGACGACAATCCGTATTTCACGTCGTTGTTCACCGCAAAAGCCTCGTCCGCGTCCTTCACTCTGATTACAGAAAGAACCGGACCGAAGATTTCTTCCTGCTCCAGGCGACTGCCGGGCTTGACGTCGGTGAAGATTGTCGGCTGGAAAAAGTTGCCCCCGGAGAGCTTCCTGGGTCGTTCCCCTCCGGTCACGAGCTTTGCGCCTTCCGACTGACCGATGTCGACGTAGGTCTCGACTTTTCTCAGGGCGTCTTCGTTGATGAGCGGCCCGACATCGGTGCCCTTCTTTCTTCCATCGCCCAGCTTGAGAGCCTTTGTCCGGTCCTCGAGCATGCCCACAAACTTGTCGTGCACCTTCTTCTGTACGATAAGACGACTGGTAGCGGTACAACGTTGCCCCGTCGTACCGAAAGCGCCCCACAAGGCTCCTTCGAGGGCCAGGTCGAGGTCGGCGTCGTCCATCACGATCTGCGCGTTCTTGCCGCCCATCTCGAGAGAGAGACGCTTATGAAGACGTCCGCAGGTCTCCCCGACAATGCGGCCCGTCTCGGTCGACCCGGTAAAGGAGATGAGCGGAATGCCCGGATGCTCGACGATCGCGGCGCCAACCTGCTCCCCGCGGCCGTGTACGAGCTGAATGACCTCGCGCGGGAGCCCGGCCTCTAACAGGATCTCGACCAGGAGCGTCCCCGTATGCGGTACGTCCTCGGCCGGCTTGAAGATCACCGCGTTTCCGCAAACGAGTGCCGGGAACATCTTCCAGGTGGGAATCGCCATCGGGAAGTTGAAAGGACAGATGAGTCCGGCGACTCCGATCGGTCGGCGGTAGCTCATCGCCCATTTGTTCCGGAGCTCGCTCGGAACCGTCTTGCCAAAGAGGCGGCGACCCTCGCTCGACGCATAATAGGCGGTGTCGATTCCCTCCTGCACGTCGCCACGCGTCTCGGTGAGCGGCTTCCCCATTTCGCGCGTCATCGCGTCGGCGATCTCTTCCTTGCGTTTGGTCATGATGTCGCCGACGAAACGCAGTACGTCGCCGCGGGCGGGCGCAGGGGTCCTGCGCCATGCTGCGAATCCTCGCTGCGCGCTCTCGACGGCACGCTCCACATCGCGCCGGTCGGAGAGCGGGAACTTCCCGATCACATCGTCACGATCAGCCGGGTTGTGGTTCTCGAAGTACTCGCCGGATTCGGGAGCGACCCATTTTCCGGCGATGAAGTTGTTGAACTTTTTCATTTCAAGAAAGGCAGGGATGAGAGAAGGCAGTACGTCAGCTATGTTCACACGATAGAGACCAGCTACAACTACTAAAGCCACCAGATGCCAGCTCGAAGCCGCCAGCTACCAGCTCGAAGCCACCAGCTACCAGCTCGAAGCCACCAGCTACCAGCTTCACTACCTCCCTACTGGCTAAAGTTTGAATGTTGTGTCAGCTGTGCTCGCGCGATAGGGAGTATCGCTCGATCTTCTTATACAAATTCGACCTCGGCATCTCCACCGCGCGCGCGGTCTCGGACACGTTCCAATCGAACTCCCGCAGTTTGTTGAGCAGGAAAGCCCGCTCGGCCGCGTCCTTGAATTCCTCGAACGTCCGGCACTGCGTGAGCGTCGCCAGTCCCGCGTCGTCGAGCGCGCGCTGGCCGGCGAGCCGATCGATGTCCCGCGCGGCAATCTGGCTTTCGGGCGCCAGAATCAGAAGTCGCTCGACGGTGTTTCGGAGCTCGCGCACGTTGCCCGGCCAGTCGAGCGAGCTCAATCTTTCCAAAGCGTCCTGCGTAAACGTCCGCGGAGGAATTCCTTCCCGCGCCGACAGCGTCGACGCGAAGTATTGAGCCAGCATCGGAATGTCCTCACGCCGCTCACGAATGGGCGGAACGTGGATCGGCACCACGTTGAGTCGATAGTAGAGATCCTCGCGGAATTTTCCACCCGCGATCTCGTTCTCCAGCGTCTTGTTTGTCGCCGCGATCACCCGGACGTCGACTGAAATCGGTTTCGCTCCGCCGATGCGGGTAATGACGTTGTCCTGCAGCACGCGCAGAACCTTCGCCTGCGCGGCAAGACTCATGTCGCCGATCTCGTCGAGAAAGAGCGTTCCCTTGTTCGCCTGCTCGAACTTTCCCGCGCGGTCGGCGATAGCCCCGGTGAAAGATCCCTTCATATGCCCGAACAGCTCGCTCTCGATCAGCTCTCCGGGAATCGCGGCGCAGTTGACCTCGACGAAGGGCTTGGCGGCACGGGGCGACATGCGATGAAGGGCGCGCGCCACCAGCTCCTTCCCTGTCCCGTTTTCACCCGTGATGAGAACCCGCGCGGGAGTCGTCGCAACCTTCTCGATCTTTTCCATCATCGCCCGCATCACGGGCGTCTTCCCGACGATCTCGAACGGGGCATCGATCGATTGCTTGAGCCGCGCGTTCTCCTCCTGGAGGTCGAGGTGCGAGAGTGCGTTCCTCAACATCACGAGAATGCGGTCGGTATCGAGCGGCTTCTCCAGTATCTCGTACGCGCCGGCCTGGGTCGCTTCGACTGCGGTGCGAATCGTGGCGTGGCCGCTGATCATCACCACAACGGCCGAAGGATCGAGCTCGCGCAGCTTCTTGAGCGCCTCCATGCCATCCATGCCGGCCATCTTCACATCGAGAAAAACGAGGTGCGGCCGCCACTTCTGGTATTCGGCTATCCCATCCACCGCGTTCGCGAGAGTGTGGACCTCGTATCCCTCGTACTCGAGGAGCTGACCCAATGCCGCGCGGATTCCCTGCTCATCATCGATGACGAGAATCCTGCGACTCACTTTACACTCTTGTAGAGCGTGATCTTGCCGTCGGAGATGCGCACGTCTGAAATGTAAGCCGGCATTACCATCGGGAGCCCGTTCTGAGAAATCCCCTCCACCGGCTTGCTGTGTTGCTTCATCTGCGTGAGAAGCCTCGGGATCAAAGCCGTCGGCACATCGAGGCGGCCAATCTTGACCTCCTGAACGAGAAACTCGCCAAGACCGGGCTTCAGCATGTTGATTGTGCCCCCGAATCGCACGCTGTCCCTCTCGCCCAACAGCATCCCCAGTGGACCGAGGGCTTTGGCGCCGCCAAAATCCTTGAGATCCACGTCGGACCGCACGTACAGCCGATCCCCGATCACCGACGCCTCAGCGTTCTTTGCCGATGGCGGAAGCTGTTTGGCGACGACAGTAAAGATGTAGGATGCGGCTTCGGAAGGCGTGAGGTTGGCGAACACTGGGCCCGACTGGCGTCCCAGCGATTGCACTGCCGATTCTCCGCGCGCAGCATCGCCGGCCGTAAGCGGCTGCCACCCGGAGTTCACCGCGGTCGCGGTGCCAGCAGTAGTGGAAGAAGACACCCTCGCCCCAGCGGGGGTTTGCACGCGCGCGTACCAGTACCACACGGCAACTACGAGAATTATCAGAACGAGACAGCCGGCCCTTTTTAGACAACCAGTCATGGTGTATTGGCGTTGAGGATGGGGGAGAATACCCCGTCAGGCAGAGTCCGGCAAAGGGGGGGCCGACTCGACCGATTCCGGCAGCTAGCTGCCCGGACCCCTGCCCCCGCGATCGGGCCTTCCGCCTTCGCCGTCGCCGCGGCGAAGCCCCGGTGTCTTGATACTCTCCGGCACCTTCGCCCACTGCGCCGGCGTCAGAATCGCCTTCGAGTCGTTGATTGCCTGCGTGCCCAGTTTTCGGGCTTCGGCAATCGTCGGTTGAAGCTTGGTGAAAACCGTCATCGGGTCCGGATTCTTGGTCGTGGTATCACCAAGGACGTTCGCAACTTTGTCCACCAACGAATCCGATTTCACTTTGAAGGCTTCACCCGCGGTTTGGAGCTTTGTGATCTGATCCGGTGTCAGCTCGAGCTTAGCCGAGTCGTTGATGGCGATGATCTCGAGAAAGGCGTTGGGCACGAGACGCGTCATGCGCGCCTTGAGCGCCTCCGGGTTCATGCGTCCGCCGCCGGGCCCACGTCCAATGGCGTTGTTGAATTGCTGGCGCGCGGGATCCGTCCCGAGCGCGAGTCGCCCCTGAATCGCAATCTGGAACGGGACACGAAATGCGTTCCTCGTTCCATTGGTAGCGCCAAAGTGCTCGTTGACCTGATACTGATACGTGTTGGTCGTTGGATCGAATCCGCGCACATAAAGAAGTGTGCGGTCCGGGAACGATGGTTGTCCCCAGCCGTGCAGATTGTTGCTACCGTGAAGCAGCTGATCGATGCCAGTGAGCGTATTGAGCGCGATCACCGAGATGGTCAGTCTCCGATCCAATCCAAACCCGGAAGGCCTGATGTTGGCCTGAAGATCGAGGGCGGGAGACCACGGGCTCGAGCAGCTGCTGCGTGCGGCAACCCTGCCCGTTTGGCTCAAGAGACAATCGCGGGCGCGCGACGACGTATTGGCGAGCAGACGCGTCATTCCCTTCGCGACCGCGGTGTCGCCCGCGGCTGCGGCGACTGTCGGATCAAAGATGAACGCGCGATCGTTGCTGCGTCCGTCGCCATTGATGTCACCAGCCACAAGAGGCGCGAAGAAGCTGCCGGACGTCGCACGAGCGATCGCGGTGAGCTCGAGCACGGGTTTGATCGGGTACGTGATCGTCCCCAGCA
>Ga0310810_10008483_pt1 | contig 11828 bp, 8 predicted proteins | sample NCmetagenome_FD_207641 | JGI IMG/M metagenome (GOLD analysis project Ga0310810, IMG submission 207641) | Soil microbial communities from experimental microcosm in Duke University, North Carolina, United States - NC | ecosystem: Engineered > Artificial ecosystem > Soil microcosm > Unclassified ...
CGGCAATTCTGTCATTCCTGGTGTTTACGTTCGGCTCTTTGCTGGTCGCGATCCAGGTCGCGAGCGGGCAGCTGACGCCCCGGATCATCGCCACGACCCTGCTGCGGGACAACGTCGTCCGCTACACGGTTGGGCTGTTCATGTTCACATTCATCTTCGTGCAGGCCGCTGCGGACCGGATCGACAGCAAAGTGCATCAGCTGCCTTTATTCGTGGCGGCCGGTCTGACGCTGGCCTGTTTTGCCGCGTTTCTCTACCTGATCGACTATGCGGCGAGATTGCTGCGTCCCATCTCCATTCTGACCCGCGTGGGAAACGAGGGGCTTGCGGTCATCAAGAGCGTTTATCCCGACCCCAGTCTCGGTCCGGGTTTTCCGAAAAGCCAGCGCCGCGCGCTTGCGCTGCCTGAGCGTGTCATTCAGCACCAGGGAACGTCGGGCATCGTGCTGGCGGTCAATCTTGCAGAATTGAGGAGCGAGGCCGAAAGGTCGCATGGCGTCATCGAATTCGTACCGCAGGTGGGCGACTTTGTTGCCGTCGATGAGCCGCTGTTCAATCTGTATGGCGGTGCGCGCACGATCGAAGACGACGTATTGCGTTCCGCTGTCGCACTCGGCTCGGAACGCACGATGGAGCAGGATCCGACCTTTGCGTTTCGCATTGTGATCGACATCGCCCTGAAAGCCTTGTCGCCGGCGATCAACGATCCGACCACTGCTGTTCTTGCCATCGATCAGCTGAATCGACTGCTGCGGGCGGTCGGCACGCGGCACTTGCGCACCGACGAAGTCCTCGACACGTCGGGGCAATTACGGGTGATTGTCCGCACGCCCAATTGGGATGATTTTGTCGACCTTGCGTTCAGCGAGATACGCGCCTGCGGCGCGAACAATCTACAGATCGTGCGCCGGCTGCGGGCGATGATCGAGAACCTCACCGAGACCCTGCCGGACCACCGTCAACGCGAATTGCAGGAACAATCGACGTTGCTCGACAACGAGATCGAAAGGTTGTTTCGCTATCCGCAGGAACGGGCGCTGGCCGGCATTGCCGATTCGCAAGGGTTGGGAGGGCATTCGAGCAAGGTCAAGCGAGCGGGCAAACGCGGATCTCGGCGCGTCTGAGCAAGATAATCTCGCCGCCTAGTCAATGATGTGGTAGCCGCCGTCGATATACAAAGTTTCACCAGTGATGAGACGCGCCGCGTCGTGCGCGAGGAAAGCTGTGGCGGCGCCGACGTCATCGATGCTCACCAGGCTGCGTGCCGGCGCCTTTGCCTTCGCCTTGTCAAGTAACGCGTCGAACTCGGGAATGCCTGATGCGGCTCGCGTGGCGAGCGGGCCGGGCGAGATTGCGTGCACTCGAATCCCCTTCGGGCCGAGTTCTGCCGCGATGTAACGGACCGCGCATTCGAGCGCCGCTTTTGCGACGCCCATGATGTTGTAGTTTTTAACGACCATCTGGCTGCCGTAATACGACATGGTGAACAGCGTGCCGCCTTTGCGCATGAGCGGCTCCGCAAGATGCGCCATGCGAATAAAGGTCCAGCAGGACACATCCATGGTTGTGGCAAATCCTTCGCGCGATACGTCGACGACGCGTCCCTGCAGCGCCTCCTTTGGTGAAAATGCGATCGAGTGAACGACAAAATCGAGCTTGCCCCATTCCTTCGTGATCCGCTCGAAGACAGCTTCCATCTGCCCTGGCTTATTAACGTCGAGCGGCATGAAAATCGATGCCTCAAGAGCGCGGGCGAGAGGCTCGACGTATTTTTTGGCTTTGTCGTTCACGTAGGTCACGGCGACCTCTGCACCAAGAGCACGGAACGCCTTGGCGCACCCCCAGGCGATCGAATTTTCGTTTGCAATGCCGACAATCAACCCCCTTTTTCCCTCAAGCAGTTTTGCTTTTGCCGTTGGCAAAACCGGCGAGGCATTTTTGGCTTCTGTTTTGGTCATGTGCGTGTCCACATAGTGATCCGCGATTTTCTTTATCGCCCGAAAGGCCTGGCGTCGGTCCTTGGCGTCATCAACATGCGCAATTTCCCGGCCGTTGATCTTCAGGTGGCCTTCACCCCAGGGCGCAACGTCGATTTCCAGTCGGTCATCGCCGAGCATCGCGACAAATTGCTGAACTGTCGCTCCTTTTCCGACAGCCAATGCCTGATCGGTCTTCCATTCGAGGGTTCTTGACGGCATCAAATTATCGTTTCTGCTGAAAACATGGGTATACGCCCGACCTCGGGCAGTTGGCGAAGTCAGGCATTCTCGACGTCTGTTTCAATCCGTGCTGAAGCGACGGGCGCCTGCCTTCACGTAGTTATGCCGGGGCGCCCATTGCCCAGTGATTGCGCAAACTTCTGCGTAATCTGCTGCGCTTCTTCCACGAGCTTCCGACCATCGTCAGCGGCCATCTGCATCCGTTGAGACATACACTTCGTGTAGGTCTCGAAGGCCTCCGGAACGCTTTTGGTGCTGCTCAACTTGCTCGCCAGGTCAGACCACAACGAAATCTCGGATTGCATGCGATCAATCCAGGTGCGGCTGGCCTGTTCGCATGACTCCAGAATCGCTTTTTGAAGATTGAGCGCGGCTTCGGTCTGGTGCTGCCCCCAATTGCCGACATCAGGAGAAACGCCTGCTTTCGATGTATTCAATGTCTCTTTGGTAGCCATAGCATGATACCTCCCAAGAAACAGGATTTCCGAGTGCAGTATGCGGACGGAATGTCGGATCTCATTGACCTGTATCAAAGACCCAACATGTTACGGTGCTACTCAGCAACATCTCCCAGTGCAAGGGCCGCAAGGACACCGCGAAAATGTCGGATCAAAAACGCTCTTCCTTACCCGAGACGGCGATGACGCCTTTTGGTTTATTTGCCGCTGCAACAGAATACGCGATCGATGCCGCCCAGCGCAGCGTGTTGTTCTGGGATGTGCTGCGTCAGCGCGGAAATCAGTATCGCGAGCACATGGCCGAAACCGCGCCACACGTGCTCGACTACAAGGTCGAATTGGTTGTCGACGGGCGTAAGCTTGAGCGGCCGGTAAATTACGGTCTTGTGCGGGTCATCCCGCCTGACGGCATAACCATAAATCCGAAACTGCGGCCTTTTGTCGTGGTTGACCCGCGCGCCGGCCACGGCCCCGGAATTGGCGGGTTCAAGGCGGACAGTGAAATCGGCGTGGCATTCAAGGCCGGTCACCCGTGTTACTTCGTTGGATTCCTTCCGGAGCCCGTTCCCGGCCAGACAATCGGTGATATCGCTCGCGCGGAGGCCATTTTCCTTGAAAAGGCGATAGCCGCGCATCCGGAGGCGAGCGGGAAGCCCTGCGTGATCGGAAACTGCCAGGCCGGCTGGGCAATCATGATCGTTGCCGCACTGCGCCCGGAATTGTTCGGCCCCATCATTGTCGCCGGCTCACCGCTCTCATATTGGGCCGGTGTGCATGGCAAGAACCCAATGCGCTATTCGGGCGGGTTGCTCGGCGGCAGCTGGCTGACCGCGCTTGCGGGCGATCTCGGCAATGGCAAGTTTGATGGCGCCTGGCTTGTGCAGAACTTCGAAAATCAAAACCCCGCCAATACGCTGTGGACCAAGCAATACAATCTTTATTCAAAAATCGACACGGAAGCTCCTCGCTATCTTGGATTCGAGAAGTGGTGGGGCGGCCATGTCAATTTAAATGCAGAGGAAATCCAGTTCATCGTCGACGAGTTGTTCGTCGGCAATAATCTCGCCGCCGGACGAATTCAAACAGCGGACGGAACGACGGTCGACCTGCGAACTATCCGCTCGCCGATCGTGGTGTTCTGCTCAAAAGGCGACAACGTCACACCGCCACAGCAGGCGCTTGGATGGATTCTCGATCTGTACGACAGCGTCGACGACATCCGCTCCTATGGGCAGACCATCGTCTATACGATACATGAATCGGTGGGTCACCTTGGCATTTTCGTTTCAGGCGGCGTTGCGAAAAAAGAGCACGGCGAATTCTCCAGCAATATTGATCTGATCGACACCTTGCCTCCTGGCCTCTATGAGGCGGTGTTCGAGAGTAAAAGCGACGACACAGCCAACCCGGGTCTGGCCAGCGGGAATTGGGTGATGCGTTGCGAGGCAAGAACGCTGGATGACATCCGCGCGCTCGGTGGTAACGACATCGCCGATGATCGTCGCTTTGCGACTGCTGCCCGAGTTTCGGAGATAAATTTGTCCCTCTACCGTACTTTCATGCAGCCGATGGTTCGCGCGATGGTGCCAGCGCCTGTTGCCGATTGGATCCGGCAATTCCATCCGTTGCGACTGCAATACGAATTATTCTCGGACCAGAATCCGTTCATGGCACCAGTGGCCCGGCTCGCGGAGCAAGTTCGCGCCAACCGGAAGAACGTCGACAACGACAATCCCGTTCTGGCGGCACAGGAAAACATGTCAAAGCGGATCGAGGCCGCGCTCGATTCCTGGCGGGAAGCGAGCGAGACATGGGCCGAGCGGATGTTCATGACCATCTATGGCTCGCCGACACTTCAGGCTGCCGTTGGCGTCGATCCGTCCGGGACGCAGCGCCTGAGAAAGGCCAGCAAAAATCCACTGCATCGCGAGCTTATGCAAAAGCGCATTGCCGAGCTCAAAGCGCTAGTTGCGGCCGGCGGTCTACGGTCGGCGGTCGTTCGCAGCCTGATCTATGTCGGGGTGAATCGCGCCTCAGTCGACGAGCGCGGCTTTGAGCTGGCGCGGCGCATCCGACAGGCGCACGGCGACATGCCGATTGCTGAATTCAAGGAGCTGGTGCGCGATCAGTTCAATATTCTGCTCATCGACCAGAAGGCTGCGCTCGAGGCTATTCCATCGATGCTACCGGCCGATGTCGAAGGCCGTCAGAAGGCCTACGAGTTGATCAACCAGGTCCTGCGCGCGCGTGGTGACCTCAGCTCGGAAGACAATGAACGGATGAAAGAAGTCGCCCGACTTTTCGGTATCGAGGGCAGTGGCGCCAAAGGCCACCTGCGCGAAATCGGAAAGAAACCGCAGGCCAAGGCATCCTGAGGCCACGAGCCGACAATCCGGCCAAACACCATCCAGCCGCGCCCGGGCGCTTCCGCGCAAAGGTGATCCCTGCGGTCTAGCTTTTGTCGTAATTCGGCAACATTGTTGTATAAAAGCATCAGTCGATAAAAGGGGCCAATCCAAGCCCCTTCTCTCGGGATGGACGTCATTGTGCTGCCTCCGCAGCCGCTGCCGCGACAGGGACGTATGAGCGTCGAACAGGCTGCAACCGCCGATACCGCGCTCGCCGGCGCACCCGCGCAACGCCGCGAAATGCGCATCCTCGGTCCATTGGCGGTCGGGTTGGCGCTGCTGTCGGCGCTCGTGACGTTTATTGTCCTCGCCGATTTTACGCCGCTTTCGCCGACACACGACGTGGTGGTCTCGTTGCTAGCCGCAAACGCGGCCACGGTGGTGCTGCTGCTGGCGGTCATCGTCCGCGACATGTGGCAGGTCGTACAGGCGCGCCGGACCGGACGCGCGGCTGCGCGATTGCACGTCCGGATCGTCGGAATCTTTTCGTTGATCGCTGCGGCACCGGCGATCCTGGTGGCAATCGTCGCCAGCGTGACGCTCGACCGCGGCCTTGACCGGCTGTTTTCCACCCGCACGCGGTCGGCAATCGAAAACTCGCTGATCGTCGGCGAAGCCTACCTGCGCGACCACGCCCAGATCGTGCGGTCGGACATCATGGTGATGGGCTACGACATCGCACGCAACAAGAGTGTCTTCGACCAGGACCCCGACAAGCTTCGTCAGTTTCTGACTTTTCAGGCACAGACCCGCGGCCTTGCTGCAGCCGTCGTGCTCGACAAGGAGCTGAAAGTCATTGCGCGTGCCGATCTCAACATCAATCAGACCTTCGCGCTGCCGCCACGCGATGCGCTTCCGCTTATCGGCAGTAAAGAACCGCAGGTGGTTCTGCTGCCCGACGCCAATTACGTCGCAGCCGTCGTCAAATTAGACCAGTACGAGGATTATTATCTTTATCTGACGCGACTGCTCGATCCGCGTGTTGTCCCGCAACTTCAGGCAACCCGCGCGAGCGCTACTGAATATGCAGCACTCGAAACGCGCCGCGCCGGCGTGCAAGTGGCGTTCGCGCTGATGTACACCGTGATCGCGCTGACGGTGCTACTCTCGGCAGTCTGGATCGGACTGAATTTTGCCAACCGGCTGGTTGCGCCGATCCGAAGGCTTATTGGCGCCGCGAACGCCGTTTCGACCGGCAACCTTTATGTGCGCGTCCCCGTGCGCCAGGCGGAAGGGGACCTGGCGCAACTCGGCGAAACATTTAACCGGATGACGCAAGAGCTGCGGACACAGCGTGATGACATCATGCAGGCGCACGATCTCATCGACAGCCGGCGGCGGTTCACCGAAGCGGTGCTGGCGGGCGCAAGCGCCGGCGTCATTGGCGTCGACGGACACGGCGCGGTCAGTATCCTCAACCGGTCAGCGGAAAAATTGATAGGCTGCACCGAAAGCGAGGCCCTCGGCAGGCCGCTCGCCGAGGCGCTCCCGGAACTCGCCGACTTCATGGCTGCGGCCCGGTCCGGAGCGCGCACGCAGGATCAGATCACGATCAGCCGTGCGGGCCGCGAGCGCAATCTTTCCGTCCGCGTGACCAGCGAGCAGGCCGGAGACTCCGATCGCGGCTACGTAGTGACGCTGGACGATATTACGGAGCTGGTTTCGGCACAGCGTACTTCCGCCTGGGCCGACGTCGCCCGTCGCATTGCGCACGAGATCAAGAACCCACTGACCCCCATTCAGCTTTCGGCCGAACGGTTGCGCCGGAAGTACGGCAAGATGATCCAGGAAGACCGTGGCGTCTTTGAACAATGCACAGACACGATCGTTCGTCAGGTGGAAGACATCCGGCGCATGGTCGACGAGTTTTCGCATTTCGCGCGGATGCCAAAGCCGGTTATGTCCACTGAAGACGTCGCCGACGCGGTTCGGCAAACCGTGTTCCTGATGCGCGTGGGAAATTCCGAAATCGAAATCGACGCCAAAATCGGCGAGGACCCCATGCCGGCCCGGTTTGACCGACGGCTGATTTCGCAGGCGCTGACCAACATCATCAAGAATGCCACCGAGGCGATCGCGGCCGTTCCGTCCGAAGAGCTCGGCAAGGGCGCGATCCGCGTATTCGCGGAACGCGAAGGCGACGACATCGTGATCGACGTGATCGATAACGGTATCGGTCTTCCCAAATCGAACCGAAGCCGGCTTCTCGAGCCTTACGTGACGACGCGGGAAAAGGGCACAGGATTGGGGCTGGCGATCGTCGGGCGCATCATCGAGGAGCACGGCGGCAGCATTGAGCTGCGTGACGCCAGCGAAAAAATAGCCGGCCAGCGGGGCGCGTGGGTGCGCATACGTTTTGCCGCTGCCGGCAAGCCCGAGCAGCCTCGGTCCGAGCAACCAACGTCCGTAAGTGGGAAGTAACATGGCCTCTGAAATTCTGATTGTCGACGACGAGGCCGATATCCGCGATCTGGTGGCGGGTATCCTGCAGGACGAGGGCTATGTCACGCGCACCGCGCGTAACAGCGATGAAGCGCTAAGCGCGGTCGCCGCGCGGCGACCGAACCTCGTCTTCCTTGATATCTGGCTGCAGGGCAGCAAGCTGGACGGGCTGCAATTGCTCGAAGCTGTCAAGCAGGAGCACGCGGACCTCCCGGTCGTGATGATCTCGGGCCACGGCAACATTGAGACGGCGGTCGCCGCGATCAAATTGGGCGCATATGACTTCATTGAAAAGCCCTTCAAGGCGGACCGATTGGTCCTGGTCGCCGACCGATCGTTGGAAAATTCACGGCTCAAGCGCGAGGTCAAACAGCTCAAGCAATTGGCGCCGGTCCCGTCCACGCTTGTCGGCCGATCGGCCGCTGTGAGCCAGTTGCGACAGACGATCGAGCGCGTCGCGCCGACCAATAGCCGCGTGCTTGTCGTCGGGCCATCCGGCGCAGGCAAGGAACTCGCGGCGCGGACCCTTCACGCACAGTCAGGACGCGCAAGCGGTCCGTTTGTCGTCATCAATGCCGCTGCGATTACGCCGGAGCGCATGGAAATCGAATTGTTCGGTGTCGACCAGTCAAACGGGGCGGAAGGGCGGAAAGCCGGCGCCCTGGAAGACGCCCATGGTGGCACGCTTTTTGTTGATGATATCGCCGAGCTGCCGCGTGAGACCCAGAACAAGATCTTGCGTGTACTCGTCGACCAGACGTTTCAGCGCGTTGGCGGCAGTACCAAGATTGCCGTCGACGTAAGAATCGTTTCGTCGACCGCACGGAATCTCGAAGCCTTGATCGCCGAAGGCAAATTCCGCGAAGACCTCTATCACCGCCTGGCGGTAGTGCCGATCCGCGTTCCACCTTTGGCCGAACGGCGGGAAGATATCCCTGATCTCGTCGAATATTTCATGGATCAGATTTCGCAGGCAACAGGCTTGCCCAAGCGCCGCATTGGCGACGACGCGATGGCCGTTCTGCAATCGCATAACTGGCCCGGCAATGTTCGCCAGTTGCGCAACAACATCGAGCGGTTGATGATCCTGGCGGGCGGCGATCCTGAGGCCGTTATGAACGCGAGCATGTTGCCACCCGATGTCGGCTCAATGGTACCGAACATGCCGAACGGAAATGGCGGCGAGCATTTGATGGGGCTTCCGCTGCGCGACGCCCGGGAAGTGTTCGAGCGCGAATATCTGGTCGCGCAAATCAGCCGCTTCGGCGGCAATATCTCGCGGACAGCCGAATTCGTCGGCATGGAACGCTCCGCGCTTCACCGCAAGCTCAAGGCCCTCGGGATCGACTAGCCGGCCATGTCACGCATTGCATACGTTAACGGCCGCTACGTGCCGCACGGCCAGGCAAAGGTCGCGGTCGAGGATCGCGGCTATCAGTTCGCGGATGGCGTTTACGAGGTCTGCGAGGTGAGGGGAGGCCGCATGATCGACGAGAGCCGGCACATGGCGCGGCTCGATCGGTCGCTCAAGGAACTGCGGATTGAAAGGCCGATGTCGCCTCGCGCGCTGGGCGTGGTGCTTCGCGAGACGATACGGCAAAACCGGGTCCGGGATGGGATCGTCTACCTGCAGGTCACCCGCGGCGTTGCGAAACGCGACTTCCCGTTTCCAGCCGACAACACACGCCCGTCGCTGGTGGTGACCGCACGCAGCAACGACCTCAACCGTCTCGAGCAGGTGGCCGCCGAGGGCGTCGCGGTTATCACCGTTCCGGACATTCGCTGGAAGCGCGTCGACATTAAATCGGTCGCTCTGTTGCCGAACGTACTGGCCAAGCAGGCCGCGCGAGAGCAGGGCGCGCGCGAGGCCTGGCTTGTCGATTCCAAAGGACGCATCACGGAAGGCGGTTCATCGAGTGCCTTTATCGTCAGCCGCGACGGCAAACTCATCACGCATCCCCTTGGCGAAGACATCCTTCCCGGCATTACCCGGTCGGTCGTGATCGACATGATCAAGGCGCAGGGGATTCCTTTCGAGGAGCGCACCTTCACGGTCGAGGAAGCCTATCAGGCGCGCGAAGCATTCATCACGTCGGCGAGTCAGGTCGTGCTGCCCGTGGTCAGAATAGACGGCCATTCGGTTGGAAACGGCGCACCGGGATTGATCACTACGGCGCTTCGCCGTGATTATCACCGCTACGCCGAAATCGCCGTCTAGGCCGTTCGCACGACGTCGAAAGGCCGGAACATCCTCATAGTTTCAACGGTTTACGGGCGCTCGCATGAACTTGTGCTTGCGCAGGAACACAGCCTGCCATCTAATAGTGTCTCCCGGGCCTCGCACCGCTACGCGTGGGGCAGAGTGGCGCATGCGCCTCAGGTCGCATGCGGAAGGACTTGGGCAACGAAAGGTCTCGCGCGTCAGACGCGAGCAAAAAATGGAAAAACGGCCATGGCAGCCGATCGTGCGCAAAATCTGCAAGACACTTTTCTCAATCATGTCCGAAAAAGCAAAGTACCTCTCACTATATTTCTGGTGAACGGAGTCAAATTGCAGGGCGTGGTGACGTGGTTCGATAATTTCTGCGTGCTGTTGCGGCGGGACGGGCATTCGCAGCTTGTGTACAAGCATGCGATTTCAACCATCATGCCGGGGCACCCGATCCAGCTCTTCGAAGGGGCCGACGAGCCGCCGGCCGGAGACAAAGTCTAGTTGGAATTACGTCGACGTGATCAGGCGAGCGATCTCTTAAGCCCGGTTGCATCGGGCGGTGAGACCGGCCGTGCGATCGTCATTGAACCTTGGGTCAAATCATCGCCGCGCCGAAACGTCGGCGCGCAAGCGAGCGCCCGCCCACCCGAAGCCCGACTCGCGGAGGCCGTCGGCCTTGCGCGCGCGATTGATCTCACAATCGTGCAAGCGGGGCTTGTCACACTCAGCGACATCCGCCCGGCAACCTATATCGGCAAAGGCAAGGTCGACGAGATTGCCGGAATGGTGAAGAGCCTGTCGGCTTCGATCGTCGTGATGGATTGCCCGATTTCTCCCGTGCAGCAACGCAATCTTGAGAAGGAATGGAGTGCAAAAGTCATCGATCGCACGGGGCTGATCCTCGAGATCTTCGGCCGTCGGGCGCGCACGCGGGAAGGGGCGTTACAGGTCGAGTTGGCGCATCTGACCTATCAGAAAAGCAGGCTGGTGCGGTCGTGGACCCACCTTGAGCGTCAGCGCGGCGGCTTCGGCTTTCTCGGCGGGCCGGGTGAAACGCAGATCGAGGCCGACCGGCGCGTGATCGAAGAACGAATTGCGCGTATCGAAGCAGAGCTCGAAAAGGTCAAGCGCACACGCAAACTGCATCGCGACAGCCGCAAGCGCGTGCCTTATCCGATTGTCGCGCTGGTCGGATACACAAACGCCGGCAAGTCGACCTTGTTCAACAGACTGACGGCCGCGACGGTCCTGTCGGCGGACATGCTGTTTGCAACGCTTGATCCGACGTTGCGCGCCGTGGAATTGCCGCGCGGGGTCAAAGCGATTTTGTCCGACACAGTCGGTTTCATCTCTGACCTGCCGACGATGTTGGTGGCGGCATTCAGAGCGACCCTGGAAGAGGTCATCGAGGCGGATGTCATCCTGCACATACGCGACGTGTCGCACACGGATTCGGAAGCTCAGTTGCGCGACGTCGAGAAAGTGCTCGGCGAGTTGGGGATCGCGGCCGCTGATAGACGCCTGATCGAGGTCTGGAACAAGATCGATTGCCTCGATGCAGAGGCGCGGGCGAGGGTACTCAACCTGGTGGAGCGCCAGCCCGCGGATCGCCGGCCGGTTGCGGTGTCGGCGTTAACCGGTGAGGGGATGGAACGCCTTCTGACCGCCATCGAAGTTCGTCTGGGCGAAAGCCGGCAGACCATCGCATTGTCAGTCGACCCTGCCGACGGCGCGGGCTTGAGCTGGCTTTACCGCCATTCCGAGGTGCTGACGAAAGACCTGGGCAGCGATGGCCGGCTGGCCGTCACTGTGCGGGCGGATGCCGACAATGCCGCGCGGGTGCGGGCGAAGTTTAATTCCTGAAATTTACTTTTCGGCGGCCTTCGCCTCGTCCCAGAGTGCGTCCATCTCCGCAAGCGTGGCCTCCTTCGGCGTCTTTCCACGCGCAGCCAGCGCGCGCTCGATCGACGCAAAGCGGCGCTCGAATTTCAGGTTGGTTTCGCGCAAGACGCCTTCCGGATCCGCGTCCAAGTGGCGGGCGAGGTTGACCACCGCAAATAAAAGGTCGCCGACTTCGGCAGCTATCCGG